>Ga0182793_1002209_pt1 | contig 11388 bp, 10 predicted proteins | sample Passage237A_FD_130498 | JGI IMG/M metagenome (GOLD analysis project Ga0182793, IMG submission 130498) | Cellulose adapted compost microbial communities from Newby Island Compost Facility, Milpitas, CA, USA - Passage2 37A (version 2) (version 2) ...
CCCGAAGGTAATCGCTTCAGTCGGTGGCGGGCGCCGCCCGTACGTGGACGTGTTCAAGGGCTGGTAGCCGGAGGGGAGGGAGGCGCGGCCCACCCGGGGGGGCGTTGTACCGGGGGGGGCGCGTGCGCCGGGCGGGCTACTTCTTGCCCTCTTCGGACTTGCGGCGGAGGAACGCGGGGATGGGCGCGGACGCCGGGGCGGCGCTCGGCTCCGCTTCGTACAGGGAGGCCTGGCGGGCGCGGAACTTGCGGCTCTTGTACTGAAGCTCCTTCTTCGCCATCTCCTCGTCCTGCTCCATCAGAGCGGTCAGCGCGGTGACGCTGTCACGCGCCCATTCGTGATCTGCGGCGAGAGCGCGGGCGCTCTCCAGCACCACGGCTGCCGCGCGCCGGTCGCCGCGGCGCAGGGCAGAGCGCACCTCGTCGAAGTAGTTCGCCGTCTGGATCTCGATGCTGCGCTGCACAACCAGGGCGTCCAGCGGCAGTCGCTCCACCGCGGCGCGCGGCAGGACCGGAAGCTGGAGCAGGGTGGGCGGGGTTTCGAAGCGCCCACCGCTGCCGCCCTCCACGAAGTGTCCCTGTACTGTGACCGAGAGCAGGGCCGCATCCGGCTCGCCTGTGGGCCTGGGGGCGACGGTCAGGCGTAGCAGCAGGAACACTTCGGCGTCGTAGGACAGGTCGGACAGCGGGACGGGGGCGTCCGCGGCGGCGGCGGCGACCGACAGGACCTCGACGATGACGCCGGGGCCGGGGACCAGGCGCGCTGTGAGGTGGCGGGCGTAGAGCGACTGGAGGAGCGACAGCTCCGACTGGAACGAGTCGTGCAGGTCCTCCGCGGTCTGGCCGTAGTAGGTCTGTCCCTCGCCGGAGCGAGCCATCGCGATCATCAGGTCTTCGTTGAACCCGCGCCCGAGGCCGACCGTGGTGGTGGAAACGCCCGCCCCCGCGAGGGCGCGGCACTGCGAGGCGATCTCGTCCACGTCGGTCAGGCCGGCGTTCGCCTGGCCGTCGGAGAGCAGGAGCACGCGCGACAGCGAGGCGGCTTCGGTGTGCGGGGCCAGCAGCTCCGCCCCCTGCATCCACCCGGCGTGCAGCGCCGTGCTGCCGCCGCTGCGCACGCCGCGCAGCGCCTGGAGGAAGCGGGTGCGGTCACGGGCCGGCGACAGGGGCACCAGGGTCTGGACTTTGTCGTCGTAGACCACGACGCCGGCTTTGTCTTCGGGGCCGAGGTGCGTGACGATGTACTCCACGCAGCGCAGCGCCTCCTGGAGCGGCTCGCCGTCCATGGAGCCGGAGCGGTCCACGACCAGCGCCAGGTGCATGGGCTTGCGCTCCGCCGCCGCGCCCGAGGGCTCAGACGGCGCGGCGGGCGCCTGGACGCGCACCAGCACCGTGACGCTGTCGCCCTCCTGCGCGATCGCTGGCCGCTCGGCCGTCACAATGACTGTGGGCAGCGACGGCGAGGACGTAGCAGCACTGCCGCCCCCCGCCGACGTGTCTCCTGTTTCTCCCGCATCTTTCCACCACATGGCGAATCACCTAGTGTCCTTTCTTGCGATCGTCGCAACAGAAACATTGAAGCGGCATCCGCGACGTTATCGTTCCGGCCGGGACTTGCCCAGGCGCCGGATCTCTTCTTCGAGCGCGGCGCGAAACACCCGCGCCGCGTCCTCGATTAGCTGCTCCGCGCCGCGCGCGGCGTCTCCCCCCGCGTCCCGGACCGCGGCTTCGTAGGCCGGCAGCAGGGTGTCCGGGGTGATGCGGGCGTCGCACCACGGCGCGATGGTCCAGCGCACCTCGCCGCCTGTCCGCTCCGGGAAGTCCGCGTCCACACCCAGGCGGCGCAGGGCGCTCCGGACCTCCCGCGTGTTCTCTTCTCCTTTCCAGCGCTGCTGCGCCCGCTGGCGCACCTGCTCCAGCGCCACGCTCTGCACCGGCGCGCTCTTCGCCGTTTCCGGCGCCTCGCGCGCCCGCTTCTTAGCGGCCCCGCCCGGCGGCGGCGGCGCGCTGCTGCTGCGGCTCTCTTCCGCCTGAAACCGGAACTTCCGGAGCAGGCGCTGCGCCGTTGTTTCCGCCGCCTCGGGGGCGGGCGCCGGGGCGGCAGCGGGCGCGAGCAGCGGCGGCGCCTGCTGCACCTCCTCGGACGGCGGGATCTGCGGCAGCAGGGAGACCAGCAGGGCCTCATCAGCCGCCACGTTGAAGTCCCGGATGCGGTTCAGCGTCCAGCCGTCGGCGAGGAGGACGCGTGCCGCCAGGAATTCGAGGATCTGCCGGAAGCCGAACTTCGCTTCGCGCCCTTCTTTCATGGGGCGGGACAGGACGCCTTCGGTGACGTAGTAGCGCACCAGGCGCTCGCTCGGCACCGGCTCCGCAGCGAGGCCGAAGGGCTCAAGAAGGCCGGTGACCCTCTCCGCCAGCTCCGTCGCCGTCCCCGACCAGGCGCGCAATCCGCCCAGAATCGCCTTAAATTCAGTACTCAATGGTGACATTATACACTGTAAGTGTCAGCGCGCAAGAGGTTTTTCGCCGGGCCGAGGGGATGTAGAAGTGTCCTTCGGGCGGACACTCCTGCACCCCTACCTATTTCCGGTACAATTCAGCCAGCATGACACGCGAAGAAGGTATCGCAGCCATTCGGCGGCTTAAAACCCCCGCCGACCTGTACGCGTTCTGGCAGCGTCTTCGAGTGGGAGGCCTGGAGCCGGAGTGGGAAGAAGGGAAGGCGTTCGAATACCTGATTCTGCGGGCGTTTGAGTTGGAAGGGGCGCGGGTGGAGTGGCCGTTCAGCGTCCGGCATGAAGGACTGGAACTGGAGCAGATAGACGGCGCGGTTTTCCTGGACGGCTTGTACTGCCTGGTGGAGGCGAAAGATAGGAATGAACCCGCGAACTTCGAACCCATCGCGAAACTGCGGGCGCAGTTGCAGCGGCGGCCGAGCTTCGTTATTGGGATGGTTTTCTCCCGACGAGGCTTCACGCCGCCGGCGAAGTCCTTGACGCGTATGGCAACTCCCCAGAACGTATTGCTCTGGGAGGGGGCGGAACTGGAGCATCTGTTGGAGAGAAACCTCCAGGCATGGCGCAGGCGGCGCCGAATGGCTTCCGGTAAAGCGCGGCGGGCGTTAGCCGTGCCCGATACGTTACGTCAGGGTCTGCGGCGGAAGGTCAGTTACCTGGTGCAGGAGGCGATCCCCGACTTCAGCCTGCTGGTAGATTGAAACGCGAAGTGGTCATCATGAATATCCGTATCGTCACAGAACGAAGGCGTCATGTCTTCCTGTTGAAGGCCCTCCTGAGGCCAGAACTGAGTGCGCTCGAAAAAGCAGGGCACGAGGTCGCCATCGTACAGGCAGGCGGGGGGTCGAGTGCCGAGTCGCTCGCACGATCGCTCCTGGTCATCCGTCAGGGACCGGTGGCGCTGGTAGTCGGACTGGACGAAGAGAGTCGGAAGATAGGGGCTCCGGATTCTGCCGCGCTGGCTGCCGCGGTTCGGGAGCAGGAGCGATTTCTGAAACAGTCCTTGGGCGCCTATGCGGACCCGAACGCGTTTGAAGTCATTACCATCGCTCCCGAGATCGAGCGCCTTATTGCAGAGGAACCTGTGCTGGTAAGGGCGCTTACCGGCCGGGCGCCGACGGAAGAAGAGAGTGCGGTTCTGCACAGCCATCCCTATGAGGGGTTGGAATGGATGCTGGATGACAGCGTGGGGGGCAGGCATACCGCAGCAGGCCGCGACTATCTGTTAACGGATTTAGTCGAAGCCGCGTTCGAAAAGCAGCTGCCCCATCTGGATCTGAGCCGCCTGCGTGGGACGGAGGAGATACGTCGCCTGCGGGCGTTCCTGGATGCCCTCGCGGATGCGAAGCAGGCAGAGCCGGTGGGGGCGGCGCGGTAGGCTCTTCTGCTCGGGAATCTCTGCGCTGCTGCGGTTACGCCGCCTTCTCCGGGCGAGGGCGGGGGCGCAGGAGTTCCACGAGGCGGCGGCCGTGGTGCAGGGCGGCGCGCACCAGCAGGATGCACACCAGCAGGGCGGCGAGCGCGAGGACGAAGGCGAGGACCGGGAGCCACAGCGCAAGGCCGATGCCGCCTGCGGAGACGACGTCCTCCCCGAGCGACAGGGCGAGGTTGCCGGTGCCCCCGTGCAGCGGCGCCGCGGCCGTGGTCTTGGCGCGCACCGCGGCCTTGCCGGCGTGGATGGTGAACGCGGTGCCGCCGCCGACCACGAGGCCGAGAACGGTGGCGTACACGGGGTCGGCCTGGGTGACCACTGAGGCTGCGAGCAGCGTCCCTGCGATTGGTCGCGCGACGGTGCCGAGGGCATCCAGGACGTTGTCGATCGCCACAATCTTGTCGCCCAGCACCTCCAGCGCCGTGGCGATGCCCAGAGCGATGAGCAGGTCGGTGCGGGCGAGGAAGGCGAAGCTTTCGCCGAGCGAGACGTAGCCGGTGCGCGCCAGCAGGCCGACGCACAGCAGCGGGAGCCACGCCCGCAGCCCAGCGCAGGCGGCCAGGCTCGCCCCCATCATCAACTGGATCGCCAGGTCCATCGGCGGCCGTCCCTTCTTTTATTTTTCGGGGTTCCGGTGAAGCCCCGCCGCGTTTCGGCGTGACTTCTGTTATGGTGTGAGCATACCCAAACGGAAGGGGAAGTCCGCTCTGATGAACCGACGCGCATTCCTGGGGACGAGTGTGGCTGCGCCGGCCGCCGTTGCGGCGGCGCTGGGAACGGCGGCGCCGGCTCTGCCGGCGGCAGGCGCCATGGAAGAGGAGCAAACGTCCCCGGCCAGGCGGCCGGAACGGGGGCCCGCGCTCGCGGGCGAGCAGGTGAAGGCGTTCGTGATGGCGGCCCACGGCGATCTGGAGAAGGTGAAGGCGATGCTCGCGGAGCAGCCGCGTCTCGTGAACGCCGTGTGGGATTGGGGCGGGGGCGACTTCGAGTCCGCGCTCGGGGGCGCGGCGCACACCGGGCACGCTGACATCGCGCGCTACCTGCTGGAAAAGGGGGCGCGGCTGGACCTCTTCACCGCGGCCATGCTGGGGCGCACCGAGGTGGTGCGCGCGGTTCTCGCGGCGTTCCCGGAAGCGCTGCACACGCCCGGCCCGCACGGCATCCCGCTGCTGGCCCACGCGAAGGTCGGAGGCGAGGCGGCGCAAGCGACGCGGGCGTACCTGGAGTCGCTGCTCCCCGGCGTCAAGCCGGCGGCGGCGGCGGGGTAAAGAGGGATTCGGCGGCCGGGTCGCGCCGGAGCAGGCTGAAGAGCAGCAGGTCGTGGAAGGCGTCTTCGTCGAAGTACTGCTCGCGCTTGCAGCCCTCGCGCGCGAAGCCCAGCGCCTCCAGCAGGCGGATGGAGGCGGCGTTTTCGGTGCTGGTCTCTGCTTCGATCCGGTTGAGGCCCATGCGCGCGAACCCGAACGGCAGCACCGCCTCGCGCAACGCTTCGCGCATGATGCCCCGTCCCCAGTACGCCCGCGCCAGGTCGAAGCCAACGCTGCCCCGGCGGTCGCGGCGGTCCCAGTAGTTGAAGCCGACCATGCCCACTACCGGGGCGTCCGTGCTGCCTGTCGCCCCGCCCTGCTCTTTGAGGGTGATGCCCCAGCGCAGCTCCTTGCGCACCTGGTAGAGCTGCGCCATGCGCCGCACGAGCGAGCGGGCCTGCTCTACACTGATGTACGCCGCTCCGATGTTCAGGCGCGTCACGGCATAGTCGCCGCGGATGCGCATCAGGGCGTCGGCGTCCGCCAGCACGATCTCCCGGAGGACCAGCCGCTCCGTCTCCAGGACGGGAAACTCTTTGAAGTCGAAAAGTGGCGTTTCGGACACGCGCAGCACCCCCTGTTCCCCACCAGTATACGGCCGGGGCGCCGCGGCGGAGCGAAAAAGCAGCGCGGGCGCGACGATGTTTCGCCGCGCCCGCGCTGCTTGTGTGCGCTCCTTCGCTCTGGATTCTGCTGCCGGGGTTACGGGGCCGGGTACAGATAGGCCTGCGGGATTACCTGCTTGCTCCGGCCCGGGTAGGACCAGTACAGCCGCGCCTCAGCGTCGTACCCACTGTCGAAGTACTCCATCCGGAGGGAGACCTTCTGGCCCGCGGCGAGCGTGATAGTGGTCGAACTGGTGTCGTCGGTGGCCGAATGGTTGGTCCAGTTGTCGATGAGCAGCTGGCCGTTTACCCAGAGGCGCACGCCGTCATCCGAGCGGGTGTAGAAGGTGTAAGCCCCCGCCTTGGGCGCCTCCACCTGCCCCTCCCAGCGCGCCGAGAAGTTGTCCGCCGGGACCTTCGCGTTTGGGGCGTTCATCCCCCACCCGAAGTTCACGCGCGTGTCCCGCCGGGTCAGGACCGGCGTCCCCGAGAGCGACAGGTTGTTGAAGTACTGTCCGCGCAGCCCGGTGCCCGTCCCCGAAGGGCCGGTCGGGATATTGATGGTGTAGGTCGCGGTGGAAACGGCGCTGGTGGTCATGCCGCTCTTGTAGGCGACGGCCTTCAGCGTCGTCGTGCTGCCCACGCTGACCGGGCCGCTGTAGACGGTGCCGGTGGTGCTGGTGGGGTTGGTGCCGTTGGTGGTGTAGCGGATGCTGGCCCCGCTGGTGGCGCTGCTGATGGTCACCGTCTGCGCGCTGGTGTACGTACCCCCCGCCGGGCTGAACGTCGGCGCTGCCACGGTCGCGGGCGGCGGGGTGCTGCTGCCCTTCGGCACAACGACCAGGGTCACCGACTGCGCCGGCGCGCTCAGGCTGATCTTCTTGCTCGACACGGCCACGTCCGACAGGCGCCGGATGGCGTTCGCGCTGGTAAGCTGCCACACCTGCGCGGTGGCGCCGGGCGTGTAGTTGGCCAGGTTCAGGGTCACCGGTGTGCTCCCCGACAGCGCCTTGGCGATCACCATCACCTTGACCGCGCCGCTCTTGGTGTCCTCGGAGGCGAACACGGACAGGTTGTCCGGGTTGCCGTTGGAGTTTGCTGCCACCGAGACGTCTCCGAAGGTGCCCCTGGCGCCATCGTAGTTGCGGTACATCTTGAACGCCTTGTAGGTCGGGGTGGACGGGTCCGGCGCGACCCACCGGGTGGCGATGTCCAGCCCCTCGCGCCCGAAGATGCCGAGGATGTCCGCCTGCGTGGTGGCTCCGTTGATGTGCCCGTCAGCGCCCCAGTTGTACTCGGTGATGGCGGTCTTGAGGCCGGGATAGTAGGTATTGACCCACTCCTTCATGCGGGGGATCAGCCGCACCCGGTCGTTGATCCACGTCTCGTCCACATAGTTCGGGTCCCATAGCGAGCGCGTCGAGCGGTTGCGCAGCCGCTGCATGGCAGTGGAGACGTCGTCGCTGAACTCGCCGCCCTGTGGGTAGATGTGGAGCGAGAAGACATCCAGCAGGCGCACACCCTTCGTTAGCTCCTCGTTGCGAAGCTGCTTCAGGAGCCAGGGGACGTACTCCATGCCACCGTTCGCAGCGCGGTCGGGCGGGTTGCTCCAGTTGGCTACCTGGAGGTCATAGCCGCTGTAGAAGTAGCCGCTCCAGCCCCACTCCTCGGGGCCGACGATCTGCGCGGTGGGGTCCACACTCTTGATCATCGCGGCGTAGTCGCGCATCCTGGCGAAGACTTCGCCCATGCGGGCGCCGGTGGGCTGGACATCCCGGTGCGTGGAGTGCCAGATGGAGTACTCGTTGTCCAGGATGTAGTAGCGGGCGCCGCCCGCGCTGGCCTGCCCGAACTTGCCCACGATCTGCTGGATCCAGGGCTTCATAAAGGCGGGCGTGACGGGGATGCTGGCGTCGTTGGGGTCGTTATTGGTGATGAGCGAGCCGTTGGCGCGCACGCCGTTGCCGGCGTCGGGCGCCCAACTCCAGTCCGCGTCCTGCTGGGCGCCGTACTTCGCGATGGAATAGGACCAGCGCTTGCTGCGATCGGCGTTGACTTTGGCGACCCAGCCGATGATCGGCACCGTTACCATGCTCTCGGCGCCGGCGGTGCGGTTGGTCTGAATAAAGCTGTCGATGCGCGCGCCAGGCGCGCTGCTGGCGTCCGCGATGCTCTGGAAGTACCAGTCGTTGCCGCGGTTGTCGGCGTTCAGTTGCCAGTTATAGCGCGTCAGGTTGTTGCCGCCGATGCGGTGGATCGGGGCGTTCAGATCGGACAGATTGCCTTCGGCGTAGTTCTGACCGTAGATCAGCGGCGAGATGGGGCGGCGGTTCGCGGCGACGTCCACGGTCACCGTAACCGCGGCGTTCTGCGCGCGTGCGGGGGGCGCGCAGAACGTGCCGGACAGCAGCAAGGCGGCCGTTGCCGTTGCCGTGCTGTTTACCAGGGCACGTGAGAGACTGACATTGTTTGACACGATAATGTACACCTTTGACACATATTGGGCTGTGTTGTACCGTAGGATGGGCCCTAATCCTACATTTTCGGTCACGATTATCCCCCTGGTTACCCCGGGATAGACCTGTTTTAATGGTTATGTGCGTGTATATTTGTCGGGTTATTGGCTGGCGCCCTGGCCTGTCCTCTACCCATAGGTATCGCCTATCGTTTGTATCAGAAGAATATGTTGGACGAGGGGAGCGGCCGCCCCTATAATCCTGAACAGGGACGGAGGGCGTGCCACGACTCGCTCTTGGACCGCCTTGTAGTTTGCCGACAGGAGAGTAGGATGCCGAAGACGCTTTTCGAGAAGATCTGGGACGCGCATGTGGTGCGCGAGGAGCCGGGGCAGCCGGCGCTGCTCTACATCGACCTGCATCTGGTCCATGAGGTCACCAGCCCGCAGGCGTTCGAGGGGCTGCGCCTGAGCGGGCGCCGGGTCCGCCGCCCGGAGCGCACGGTCGCTACGATGGACCACAACGTCCCCACCACGGACCGCTCCCTGCCTATCGCCGACGACATCTCGCGGCTGCAGATGGAGACGCTGGCGCGCAACTGCCGGGAGTTCGGGGTGACGCTCTATGACCTGAACTCGCCGCGCCAGGGTATCGTGCACGTCATCGGGCCGGAGCTGGGCCTGACCCAGCCGGGCATGACCATCGTCTGCGGTGACTCGCACACCTCCACCCACGGGGCGTTTGGCGCGCTGGCCTTCGGCATCGGTACGTCCGAGGTGGAGCACGTTCTGGCGACCCAGTGCCTGCCCCAGTCGCTCCCGAAGACGATGGAGATTCGGGTGAACGGGCAGCTCGGGCCGGGTGTCACCGCCAAGGATGTGATTCTGGGCATTATCGGCCAGATTGGCACCGACGGCGCGACAGGCTACGTGGTGGAGTACACCGGCTCGGTTATCCGCTCCCTCTCGATGGAGGGGCGCATGACGGTGTGCAACATGAGCATTGAGGCGGGCGCGCGGGCGGGCATGATCGCCCCGGACGAGACGACGTTCGCCTACCTGAAGGGGCGCCCCCACGCGCCGCAGGGCGCCGCCTGGGACGCGGCGGTGGCCGAGTGGTCGGCGCTGGCCTCCGACCCTGGCGCGACCTACGACCGCCTGGTCGAGGTGGACGGCTCGGATCTGGCGCCGTACGTCTCCTGGGGGACATCCCCGGGCATGGTCGCGCCGGTGACCGGTGTGGTGCCGGACCCGGCGTCCTTTGCGGACCCGGTGGACCGCCGCGCCTGCGAGCGCGCCCTGGAGTACATGGGCCTGACCGCGGGCACGAAGATCTCCGACATCCCGCTGGACACGGTGTTCCTCGGCTCCTGCACCAACGGGCGCATCGAGGACCTGCGCGCGGCGGCATCCATCCTGGCGGGGAAGAAGGTCAAGCCAGGGCTGCGCGCCCTGTGCGTCCCCGGGTCACAGCAGGTGAAGCAGCAGGCGGAGGAGGAGGGGCTGGACGTGGTCTTCAAGTCCGCCGGCTTCGAGTGGCGCGAGCCGGGCTGCTCCATGTGCCTGGGCATGAACCCCGACATCCTGCAGCCGGGCGAGCGGTGCGCCTCCACCAGCAACCGCAACTTTGAGGGGCGGCAGGGCAAGGGCGGGCGCACCCACCTGGTCAGTCCGCAGATGGCCGCCGCCGCCGCCATCACCGGGCGGCTGGTGGACGTGCGGGAAGTGGCGAAGTAAGCGAGCCGCCACCCCCTCGCGGAGTGGCGCGGCGCCTGGAGGGCGAGATGAGCAGCGTTGGCTTCTCCCTGGCGGATGTGACGGACCGGACCGGTGAGCCGGCCGCGGTGGCGGACGGCGTGCCGGACCTCGCCCCGTACCCGCTGCCCGACCCGGCGCGGGAGAAGCTGCTCGCTCTGGCGGAGCGCAGCGACGTGCTGTTCTTCGGGGAGATGCACGGCACGCGCGAGGTGCCGCAGCTTCTGGCGACGCTTCTGCCGGAGTTGGCCGCGCGCGGCTACCGCGGCCTGGCTCTGGAGCTGCCCGCCCCGCTGACGGACCCCCTCGTCCTCTGGAGCCGCGGCGAATCCGATGCGCTCCCGGAGTTCTTCACGAAGCCGGGCTTCGACGGGCGGGGCAGCGCGGAGACGCCGGCGCTGATCCGGGCGGCGGTGTCGGCGGGGGGGGAACTGCTCTGCTTCGATCTGCCCGACGGGGCGGCGTCCTCGGAGTGGATGGAGCGGGACGCGGCCATGGCGCGGAACCTGGCGGAGCAGCGGGCGGCCCGCTGTCCCGGCGGCAAGGTCGTGGCCCTCTGCGGGAACATGCACTCGCGCCTGCACAACCGCTACCCCGCGGACAGCCCCCTGCACGCGCTGTGGCCGTGCTGCGCGGCGGCGTTCCGAGCCGTCAACCCGGACCTGATGGTGCATTCCGTGAACGTCACACTGCACGGGGGGACGTTCTACAACGTGGCGGTGCGGACGCTCGGGCCGGTCGGCCCCGAGGCGGCCGACGCGGAGCCGTTCGTGGACGTGGACGAGGCCAGCGGGCACACCCTGGCGCTGCACCTGCCGCGGGGGACGGCGGCATCGTTCCTCGCGGCCCCGGAGACGATCGAAGAAGAGGCAGGGGAGGCGAAGGCATGAGTGCGACGGTTTCGGCGCGCGAGCAGTTCGACCGGCAGGCGGCGCAATACAACGAGCGGTGGGCGTCCTGGAGCGACGAGACGCTGCGGCGCCTGCTGGAGATGGCGAACCCCTCGACGGACATGGCCGTGCTGGATATCGCGACGGGCACGGGGTTCACGGCGCTCGCGTTCGCGCCCCACGTCCTCACGGTCGTCGGGACCGACGTCTCCCCGGGGATGCTGGCGCAGGCGGCGAAGCGTGCGGAGGCGGCGGGGGCGGACAATGTGCAGTGGGTCGAGGCTCCGGCGGAGTCCCAGCCGTTCCCGGACGGCGCGTTCGACCTGGTCACCAGCCGCATCGCGCCGCACCACTTCCCGGACCCCGCCGCGTTCGTCCGCGAGGTGGTGCGGGTGCTGCGCCCGGGGGGCGTCTTTGTGCTGGGCGACA
>Ga0182793_1002214_pt1 | contig 11377 bp, 11 predicted proteins | sample Passage237A_FD_130498 | JGI IMG/M metagenome (GOLD analysis project Ga0182793, IMG submission 130498) | Cellulose adapted compost microbial communities from Newby Island Compost Facility, Milpitas, CA, USA - Passage2 37A (version 2) (version 2) ...
AGGGGGGACGGGGGTGAGGGCTCTCCGGAACCAGGCCTATCCCTACCGCACCTCGGCGCCGGAGGGCACGTCCTTGTCGGGATGGAGCAGGATGGCCTTACCCTCGGCGTCGGTTGCGGCGAGCAGCATCCCCTGCGACTCCACGCCGCGCATCTTGCGCGGCAGAAGGTTCGTGACCACCACGATCTTGCGGCCCACGATCTCCTCCGGCGTATACGCATCCGCGATGCCGGAGACGATCTGCCGCTCCTCGTCGCCGATGCGGAGCTGGAGCCGCAGCAGCTTGTTGGCGTTCTCAATGCGCTCGGCGGCGATGATCTCGGCCACGCGCAGCTTGACCTTCAGGAAGTCGTCGATAGTGATGGTGTCGCTGGCAGCGGCGGTCGCCGCCGCAGGCGCGGCGGTCGCCGCGGCGGTTTCGCTCACGGGCTTCTCCTTCTTCTGTTTGGGGGCGGATGCCGCTGCCGCGGCCGCCGCGAGTTTCTTCGTATCGATGCGCGGGAACAGGGGAGTCGGCTCACCAGTGGCGGTGCCCGCCTTCAGGTAGCCAAACTTCTTTGCCTGATCCCAGGTGCCATCTGCGGCGAAGTCCAGCAGGCCGAGCTGGGCTGCAATCTGGCGCGTGGCATAGGGCAGCGCGGGCGAGGCCATGAGCGCGGCGAGGCGGACGCCTTCGAGGGCGTTGTACACCGCCGTATTCACGCCCTCGGTGTCGCCGTTCTTGGCCAGCAGCCACGGCGCCTTCTCCTGCAAGTAGTTGTTCACCGCGCTGATGAGCGTCCAGGCCGACTGCAGCGCCGCGCCCCAGTCGAACCGCTCCAGGGCGGCCTCGTAGCCCGCCACAGCGCTCTCCGCGGCGGCGGTGAGGCCCGCGTCCAGCGCCGTGGGCGTCGGAATCGTGCCGCCGTAGTAGTTGGCGCGCAGCACGCGGTTGAGGACGTTGCCCAGGTCGTTCGCCAGGTCGGCGTTGAAGCGCGTGACCAGCATGTCGAACGAATAGTCCGAGTCATCGGTCCAGCGAATGTCGCGCAGGATGTAGTAGCGCAGGGCGTCGATGCAGATCGCCTCGGACGCACCCGACGCCTCCATCAGCCGTGCCACTTCGGCCTCAGGGAGCGGGATGTTCCCCTTGGACTTAGAGCCCTTCTCGCCGGCGATGAGCCACCAGCCGTGGCCGACCACATGGCGCGGCAGGGGCAGGTCCAGGGCCATCAGCATGGCGGGCCAGAGCGTGGCGTGGAAGCGGGTATAGATCTCCTTCGCCATCAGATGGACGTCGGCGGGCCACAGCGCGTCCCACCCGGCATCCGGCCAGCCGGATTCGGTCAGGTAGTTGATGAGCGCGTCGAACCAGACGTAGATGACCTTCTTGCCCTCTTCGCCGGGTACCGGGATGCCCCAACCGGAGCGGTTCTGCGTGATCGCGATGTCGCGCAGCCCCTGGTCAATGAAGGCCAGCACCTCGTTGCGCCGCGTTTCGGGCAGGAGGAACGTCGGATTGGCGAGGATGTGCTGCTTCAGGCGGTCGCCGTAGGCGGAAAGGCGGAAGAAGTACGTCTCCTCCTGCACCCGCTCCACCTTCGCGCCCGTCTCCTTCGCCGTCTGCGTCGCCGCGTCGACGTCCGTATCGCGGAAGAACGTCTCGTCGGCGACGGAGTACCAGCCCTCGTAGGTCCCGGCGTAGACGTCGCCCTTCTCCTTCAGGCGGCGGAACACCTCCTGCACCACCACGCGGTGCCGGTCGCTGGAGGTGCGGAAGAACACGTCGTAGTCGCACCCGAGGTACTTCCACGTCTCCACGAACCGTTGCGACACCTCGTCCACGAACGCCATCGGGTCCTTGCCCGCCTTCGCCGCCGCGTCGGTGACCTTGCGGGCGTTCTCGTCCGTGCCGGTCAGGAAGTAGGCGTCCTCGCCCCGCAGGCGGTGGTAGCGCTTGGTGGCATCCGCCAGCAGCGTCGTGGTCGCCGTCCCCACGTGTGGCAGGCCGTTGACGTAGTAGATCGGCGTGGTGATGTAGTAGCGTTTCTTTTTCGGGTTGTCTGGCATGACGGGTCCTGGCTCCGCTTTGTGCGAACGATATCGCCGCGCGGGTCCGTTCGGTTAAAGGGCGGGTTCAGTGGCGGGGGAGGGCGGGGCCTGGAGCGGCGCACATGCCGCCGCAGCAGGGGACCCCCATCGCCTCGCTGGTGGCACAGGCGCCGCCGCCGATTTCGGAGGACTTGCCGGACTTCACCTGCGCGGCGAACACGGAGAGCAGACGCATGGTCTCGGTAGCCGCGCACGTGGGGCAGGGCACGGGGGCGTCCGCCTGCGCGATCGGGCGCAGGGCGTCGAACCGGCTCTCGCAGGACTTGCAGCGGTATTCGTAGACGGGCACGGTGTCACACTCCGAGTCCCGGACCTGAGTCCGGGGTGGTTCTGCGCTATTTTACCGCGCCGGGCAAGGGAGCGAAAAAGAAAAAGCCCCGGGGAATGCCCCGGGGGTGCTCATGTGAAGCAAGTGGCTGTCAGTCTCTCTTGGCAAAATAGGTGGCGTCGCCGTCCGTGCCTCCTGCTGGCGCGTCCATCAGGATGATCCGTCGTATGTAACGAATATCGGACCGGCGCAGTGTGACGCTGCCGTCCGCCGCCACGGCGGCCCGCTCCCAGCGGTCCAGGCGGTTCAGAAAGACGCTCCGGTTGGCGGCGATCACCGCCGGGTCGGGCCGGTCACGCGCGGCGCGGGTGTCCCGGGCCAGGGTGCTTCCCAGGCTCAGGGCGGCCAGTGCCAGGAGTGGCAGGGAGGCGAAAAGGAGCCGCCGTCTTCGCCCTCTGAAGCGGACCCGGGTGGTGAGCATGTTCCTGATCTCCTTCTCTCTCTCTCACACGGCCGGAAAGCGATGTCACTGGAGTAGACGTATTCGGACCGGCGTTGGTTACGCTGCGGGGCGCTCTTTTTTGCAATCCGCGCCGCCGCCCGGAACCGAATGGGGGCGGTGGGGTAAAAAGATTCGGAGGAACCTGAGAAGCTATGACGACGACGACCTTTGCCGCGCCCGATATCGTCTGCGACGGCTGCGCGAACGCGATCAAGAACGCTCTGCGGAAGGTGGACGGCCTGACCGATGTCGGGGTGGACGTGGCGAGCAAGCAGGTGACGGTGGTGGGGGATGCGCCGGCCGATCTGGTGATCGCGGCGCTGGACCGCGCGGGCTTCCCCGCGACGGTGGCCTCGCCGGTAGACAAGTAGGGGCGTTCGGGCGCGGGTCGCCCAGCGGCCCGCGTCCCTACCCCTTTCGCGCCCGGCTGCCGCGCAGGAGGATGCGCTCCGCGTTGCGACTTACGAGGCGCGTCCCGATGAACTCCCGCGGGCTCAGCGGGTTTACCAGCACGGTGAAGAGGCCGAGTCGGTTACCCGCCACGATGTCGGTAAAGAGCTGATCGCCCACCATCGCCGCGTTCCCCGGCTCCGCCGCCATCAGGGACAGAGCGCGCCGCAGGCCGGAGGTGCCCGGCTTACCCGCATTCCCCGGCACGCACTCTATTTCCAGCGTCCCGGCCATCCGTTTCAGCCGCGCAAAGTTGCGCGTGTTGGACGCGATACAGACGCGAATATCCGCCGCCCGCAGACCGGCCAGCCACGCCGCCACCTCCTCCGCTACCTCTTCAGAGTGCCAGGGGACGATGGTATTGTCCAGGTCGGTGACCACGGCGCGGACGCCCTGCGCGCGGAGCATCTCCGGCGTGACGTCCGAAACATGGCGAACAATCAGCGCAGGTGTCAGCAGCCGGTTTAGCCGTTCCCAGTTCGAAGCGATCATCGGTTCCCAGGAGCAGCGGTGGCCGCAGCGGCGCGGGCGGGCGCCGGCGCGGCAGCCCGGCGGGGAGCCTGCGGGGAGCGGCGCCGGAACGTCCGGCGCCGCCGGGGTGCGCGTGGTTGCTGTTGCGGCGCGAGGGTCGCGGCCGCGGCGCCGGGCGGGGCGATGGACGGGGGCAGGGGCGGCGGGGCGACCCCGTTCCGGACTGCGGCGATGTTCCGGTTGTGCTCGGCCAGGGTGCGCGCGAAGGCGTGGGAGCCGTCCGGCTTCGCGACGTAGTACAGGTAGTCCGACTTCTCCGGGGCGAGTGCGGCGTCGATCGAGGCGATTCCCGGGTTGCAGATCGGGCCGGCGGGCAGGCCCACGACCTTGTAGGTGTTGTAGGGAGAGTTTATCTCCAAGTCGCGGAACAGCAGACGCTCTTTGTGCTGGCCCCCCGCCTGCAGGTGCGCGTAGAGCACAGTGGCGTCGATCTGGAGCGGCATGCGCTGGGCGAGCCGGTTGTAGATGACGCCCGCGATGCGTGGCCGATCCTGAGCGACCCGCGCCTCGCGCTCGATCATGGCGGCTATGATAACGATGTCACGCAGGGAGCGCCCGCTCTTCTTTCGGGCCTCCTCCCGCTTTGCCATCTGCGCATCGAAGTTGCCGAGCATGCGCTGGGCGATCTCCCGCTCGCTCTCACCCAGAGGGAACTGGTAGGTATCCGGGAACAGGTAGCCCTCCAGGTTCTCCGGGGGCGAGAACGACGCCTTCAGCGTGTTTCCCTGCTTCGTGACCAGGTTCAGGAAGGAGTCCGCCTTCACCAGGCCGTTCTTCTCCAGGCGGGCGGCCATCTGGCGCAGGGTCCAACCCTCGGGGAAGGTTACCTTTACCCGAACGATGTCGCCCTTGACCAGGTGCTCCAGAATCTGCTGCGGCGTTTCCGAGGGCTTGAGATCGTAAACCCCCGGTTGGATGGCGGCCTTTCCACGGGCGAGGTAGCCGAACGCCGTGGCGGAGCGGATAATCTTGCGCTTTTCCAGGTCCGCGGCGACTTCGGTGAGCGTGGCGCCCTTCGCCACTGTGACACGCACCGGCTGGTCACCGCCGACGGGCAGCTTCGCCTGATTCCACCACGAGGAGGCGTACAGCGCCGCTCCCCCCGCGGCGAGCAGGAGGATGACCACCAGAAATCCCAGGACTCGCTTCATTCGGCGCCCGCTCCTTCTTTGCCCGTGCCGTTTCCGGCAGCGGCGGCAATGCGCCGCTGCTCCTCCTGCCGGCGGCGCAGGAACGACTCCAGGATGTGGACCGCGGCCATCTGGTCGATGACTTCGCGTCGCTTCTTACGGGAAACATCCGCGGCGATCAACTCGGCTTCCGCCTCGGCAGTGGTCAGGAATTCGTCGTGCAGTGTGATGGGCAATTTCGTGTGTTTCGCGAGGGAGCGGGCGAACTGCGCGGCGGCCTCCGCGGACGGCCCGCGCGACCCGTCCGCGTTCAGCGGTAGGCCGACGACCAACCCCTCCGCGCCCTCCTTTTCGGCCAGGCGGGCGATCTCGGCCAGGTCGTGGCGCAGGGATCGGGAGCGGGTGAGGGTGCGGAGCGGGTAGGCGCCGAACTCCAGTTCGTCGCCGACCGCCAGCCCGATGCGCCGGGTCCCGTAGTCGATGGCGAGGAATCTCATGCGTGTGTGGTCGGGGACAGGGTGCGCCTGTGAGGCGGCGCACACCCTTCCCGTTATCGGGCGGCGCGGGGTGCTGCGTTAGGTTTAGCATCCCGGCAGATGCGGCGTGCCGTCGTCGGACGGCTGTGGCCATCTGACGGCGGACGTTCCACGGCGACCAAACGGCCAACGGCTTACCTGCGCCGTGGACTAAAGTCCCGGCTTCTGTGATTCAAGCCCGCCTCCGCGGGCTGCATCGGCCGAGAGGCGGCTACGGGTAATCCGTAACCGTTCCCGCGTACCGGAGCCCGCACCGACGAAGCGGATCTTCGCTCGCGTAGGCGGGCTTGAATCAACGAAGCCGGGACTTCAGTCCACGGCAACCACCTGCGCCTTCAGGGCATCCTCAGCGGCCTTCAGGGCGTCCGGGAGCTTAGCGGCGTCGCGGCCGCCCGCCTGGGCGAAGTCGGGGCGACCGCCGCCGCCGCCGCCCGCGGCCTGCGCCGCGGCCTTGACCACGTTGCCCGCGTGCGCCCCGGCGGACACGGCGTCCTTACTGGCCTTGGCCACGAAGAACACCTTCCCGCCCGACGCCGCGCCCAGGACGACCGCACCCGACTTCAGCCGGTTCAGTACGTCGTCGGCGAGGGCCCCGAGCGCATCCGCACTCGTCACGCCCTCCGGCGCGGCGAACACTGCCCGGAAGCCGCCCACGGCCGTCGCACCCGCGACCAGCGATTCGGCCAGGCTGCCGGTCTGCGCCTGCTTCGCTTTGTCGAGCGTCTGGCGAAGGGTCTTCACCTCGGCCTGGAGACGCTCCAGCGCCTCAGGGGCGTCCGACGGCTTCACGCCCAGCAGCGCCGCCGTCCGCTTGAGCGTCTCCACGCCCGCGCGGTCGAACGCCTCCGCGCCGCGGCCCGTCAGCGCCTCTATGCGGCGCACGCCCGCCGCCGCCGAGCCTTCGGAGACGATGCGGAACAGGCCGATCTGGGACGCGTTGCGAACGTGCGTCCCTCCGCACAGTTCGCGCGAGTACTCGTCGCCCACGCAGACCACGCGCACCACCTCGCCGTACTTCTCGCCGAAGAGCATCATCGCGCCCATCTGCCGCGCCTCGTCGATGGGCTTCTCCGTGATCTCCACCGGCAGTTCGCGGTAGATGGCGTCGTTTACCTCAGCCTCGATGTCCGCGATCTCCTCGTCGGTCAGCGCGGCTCCGTGCGAGAAGTCGAAGCGCAGGCGGTCGGGTGCCACCAGCGAGCCGCGCTGCTGGACGTGCGTACCCAGGCGGGAGCGCAGAGCCTTATGCAGCAGGTGCGTCGCCGTGTGGTTGCGCATCGTGTCTCGCCGCAGGTCGGCATCCACGGTCGCCGTCACGCGCTCGTGCACGGAAAGCGCCCCATGGGCCAGAACCCCGCTGTGGAAGTAGATGCCATCCTGCTTCTGCGTGTCGGTCACGGCGAATGCGGTGCCACCGGGCGCCGGGTGCGCCGTGGTTAGCGAGCCGCCGTCGCCCACCTGCCCACCGGACTCGGCGTAGAAGGGCGTGCGGTCCAGCAGGACCACAGCCTCCTGGCCGACGCTGAGCGTCTCCACCGGCTTGCCGTCCACCAGAATGCCGACCACCTTCGCGCCGTCCACGGTGAGGGTGTCATACCCCACGAACTCCGTCTGCGGCGCGGAGCGCAGCAGCGCCTTGGTGGCGTCGTCGGTCAGCACCCAGGTCTTCTTGTTGCCCTTGCCGGAGCGGACAGCGTGCTCGACCTGCGCGTGGTTGAACTCTTCCTCGCTGACGGTCACGCCGCGCTCACCGGCCACCTCGCGGGTTACCTCGAACGGCAGACCGTACGTCTGGAACAGGTCAAACGCCTCGCGGCCGGACAGGGCGCCGCGCGCCATGGCGTTGTCGAGGCGAATCAGGCCGCTGCGGAGCGTTTCCCGGAACAGGGACTCCTCCTGCCGGACGACGTTCAGGATGGCCTCACGCCGCTCCTCCAGCTCCGGGTAAGCATCCTTCATGTTCGCGATCACGCCGGGTACGGCGCGGTCCAGGAACGGCTCGGTCTCGAAGCCGAGGTGGCGGATGCCCGCCACGATGGCGCGGCGCATCAGGCGGCGCAGAACGTAGCCGTGCTTGTCCTTGTCGGGCAGCACGCCGTCACTGATGAGGAATGTGGTCGCGCGGATGTGGTCCGCAATCCGCCGGAACGCGATGTCGGTGGGGGAGTCCGGCGTGGAGGCGTACGCGCGGCCGGAAAGCTGCTCCAGGTGTGCGATGATGGGGCGCAGCACATCGGTCTCGAACGGCCCGGAGAGGTCGTTGATCGCGGCGGCGGTGCGCTCCAGGCCCATGCCGGTGTCGATGTTCTTCTTCGGCAGTTCGATCAGCTTGTAGTCGTCGCCGTGCCCCTGGCCCGTGTACTGCGTGAAGACGAGGTTCCAGATCTCCAGCCAGCGGGAGCCCTCACCGTCCCAATCCGGGTCGAATGGTTGGTCGGGCTGCAGGTCGAAGAAGATCTCGGAGCACGGGCCGCACGGCCCCTGGCTCTGCTCCACGATGGCGTTGGCGGGCCAGTAGTTCGTCTTCTGGCCGAGCCGCGTGATGCGCTCGTGGGGCATGCCCACTTCGCGCCACAGCCGGTACGCCTCCTCGTCGTCCTGGTAGATCGTGACGCGCAGGCGCGCGAGGTCCAGCTTAAGGACGTCGATCAGGAACTCCCAGGCCCAGGCGATCGCCTCCTTCTGGAAGTAGTCGCCGAACGAGAAGTTGCCGAGCATCTCGAAGAAGGTGCAGTGGGAGATGTCCCCGATGTCGTCGATGTCCTTGGTTCGGAGGCACTTCTGGGACGTGGCGACGGAGCGGCGGGGCGGGGTTGCCCGGTCCTCGAAGTACGCCTTGAACGGGACCATCCCGGCGACGGTGAAAAGAAGCGTAGGGTCGTCCGTGACCAGCGAGTCGGACGGCAGCCGGAGCGCCCCCTTGCTCTCGAAAAATTCCAGGTATCTTTGTCTGAGTTCGCGTGCCTGCATAGTACGTTCAGTATAGCCCCCCGGAGGCCATTGGTAAAGCCGCGCGATGGCCTGCCCTTTCGCCGCAGGCGGGCGTGGGCGGGTGGGGAAGGTCGCTGGCTCTGGAAGGCTCAGGAGTCGCCGCCGCTGCCGCTCGTCTCCAGAACCTCGAAATCGTCTCCGGCGAAGACGACCTCCAGGCGGGTACTGTCGGTCACGCTTTCGTAGCGAGCGACCCAGGCGCTGCGCGGATGACCCGGTATCCGGCGGGCGGGCATCTGGCGGATGCGTGGGTGCTTCTTCCAGAACGCCGTCACCGCGGGCGCGGAGACCGCGAAGCCGTTCGGGGGCAGGACGTGGACATGGCCGCAGCGCAGGCAGTGGGAGTGGACACCCAGCCAGTTGCGCGTGGGGTAGGCGTACTGCGGCGACGCCGGGGCGGAGGACGAGAGCTCCGTCGGCTGTCCGCACGCGAGGCAGCGAACACTCCCCCGCTTCAGACCCTCCCGCAGATACGCGAACCACCAGGAGTGGAGGCGGTTCAGAGCGGGCTTGAAGGCGGTCACCCCCTGGACCACCTGCTCCGCCCGGAAGGCGTGGTGCTTGAAGAAACACGCCGAGAAGTAGTCTGCGCTCGGATTCGGCCCAAGGGAGTAGTGGCAGCCAGGGCACGCGATAGTCTGCACCCCCGCGTCGGAGCGGCGGGCGTGCATCTGCCGCCCGCCGCACATTGGGCACCAGATACGGGTCTCTACCCAGCCCTCGACCTCCTCGGAGATTAAGCCGTGCGCGACCGCCTCCGCGCGCAGTTGGCCCTCCGTGAGCGCCTCCCGGAGCGCCTGTTTTGCCCGGTGGACACGCACCGCGGCGCTCTGCTCGGTCAGGCCGTGGCGCGCCGCGATCTCGGCATGGGGGGTCTCGTCCACGTAGTGGGCGATCAGGACGGCGCGGGTGGTTGGCGTCAAACGGTGCATCGCGCGGTCCAGCAGAGCCGCAATCTCCGCCTGCTCCAGGCCAAGATCGGGCGGCTGCAGGTTCGGGTCGGGGAGGGATTCCAGGAACGACTCCCCGCCTTCGTGGTGCGGGGCGGGGGACGCCACATGGTACGCGTTCTCGCGCGCCTTCTGCCGCCACCAGCGGCGGGAAACGTTCTGCGCGATGCCGTAGAGGTAGGCGCGACTGGCCTCGGCGTTGCGCAGGGCGTCGCGGCGGCGCCACGCCTCGGTGAGAGTCTCCTGTGTCATATCCTCGGCAACGTCACTGTTGCCGCCCGCCAGCCGCAGGCAGAAGCGCTGGAGCCTCTGACGCTCCGAGGGGTGCGTCAACTGGCTCCACAAGGCATCTGGCGGATAGTCGTCCCTGCGTGTCGCGTACATCGGCTGCGATCCGGTCCTTCCCGGCGAGAAATACTCCACCACCATCGTCATCGTGGCCCGGCGGCATGATCTTACGCGGGTTTTTCGGGCGCGTCCGGTTTCCACCGGGGGCAGGATTCCCAAATCGCGGGCCGAACCCTAAACGGGAAACACCGCATGTGCGGGAGGAAACAGGATGGCTGTGCTGAGCGCGGAGGACCGCGCGTTTTTCGAGAAGAACGGCTACGTTGTAGTGCGGGGTGCCGTGCCGGTTGAGGACTGCGAGGCGGTGGTTGACGCGGTATTCGACTTCCTCGGCATGGACCCGAACGACCCGGAAGACTGGTACCGGCCGCCGCACCGGCCCAATGGCATGGTGGAATTGTACCAGCACCCGGCACTCTGGAAGAACCGCCAGAACCCCCGGATCTACGGCGCGATGGTAGACCTCTACCAGAACGAAAAGTTGTGGGTTTCCATCGACCGGGCGAACTTCAAGCCGCCGCCCCACCCGGACCATCCGGAGTACGACCAGAAGGGGTTCACCCACTGGGACGTCGACACGACGACGGTGCACCAGCCGCTGCGAGTGCAGGGCGTGCTGTACCTGCGCGACACGACGGAGGACATGGGCGGCTTTACGTGCGTCCCCGGCTTCATCGGGCCGGTGCTGGAAAAGTGGATCGCGGAGCAGCCGGCGGACCGCGACCCGCGCCGTCCCGACCTGTCGCGCCTTCCGGAGGGCTGCTCGGTCCAGCCGATCCCGGGCAAGGCGGGCGACTTCGTGATCTGGAGCACGCTGCTGGCGCACGGCAACGGCCACAACACGTCCGGCAAGCCCCGGTTCGCGCAGTACATCGCGATGTCCCCGGCGCGCGAGAACGACGAGGCAGCGCGGGCGGACCGCATCATGCGCTGGCGGGAGCGTCTCGCCCCGGATGCGTCCTGGGTGTACGGCGACGAGCGCGGCTGGGAGCAGAAGAACTGCCAGACGGCAGAACTGACGCCGCTCGGGCGCAAGCTCCTCGGCCTCGACCGCTGGGAGGACTGATCCGCTTCGGGAGGAGCGGCTTGGCTACGCCGCCAGCAGCTCCTCCCACGACTCTACTTCGGTCACCCGGAGCAGCAGCGCTTCCAGCCGCTCCCGGGAGGTGACCTTCTCCAGGGCGGCGATCGTCGCCGCGTCCGGCTCACCGAAGCGCTTGCGCCCGAGGAGCATCAGGGCTTGCCGTTCCCCTTCGGCCCGTCCCTCGGCCCGTCCGTCGGCGAAGATCTTCTGGTACGTTGCAGATTGGCGCAATCTGGTTACCTCTCAGGTAGCAGGTGCCGTCGAGTCGGTAGCGCTCCAGCACGCCGGTAATCGCGTTGCGACTGTCCGCGCTCCGGTGCAGGAGAACGACGTAGCTGAAGACCTCCTGCTCCGTCTTGTCGCGCGCGGGGACATTATAGCGCAGGGTGCGGTCCGGCATCCGGACCCACTCCAGGGGGTGTGCGGCCACCAACTCCTTCAGGGCGGCGTCAAAGGGGCGGACAGTGCCGCGGGGCTTGCGGGGGCGGCGAGGAGC
>Ga0182793_1002218_pt1 | contig 11367 bp, 8 predicted proteins | sample Passage237A_FD_130498 | JGI IMG/M metagenome (GOLD analysis project Ga0182793, IMG submission 130498) | Cellulose adapted compost microbial communities from Newby Island Compost Facility, Milpitas, CA, USA - Passage2 37A (version 2) (version 2) ...
ATGGCAAAGCGGTGGGCTTCGTCCCGGATCTGCTGGATAAGCTTGAGGGATTCGGAACGTTTGTCAATGTATACCGGGATACTGTCTTCCGGGAAATAGATTTCTTCCAGGCGTTTGGCAATGCCTACGATGGGGACCTTGCCGTACAATCCCATTTTCTTCAGAGCATCGCAGGCAGAACTGAGCTGGCCTTTGCCTCCGTCGACGATGATCAGGTCGGGCAGGGGCTCGTTTTCGGCCATCACCCGGGTGTAACGGCGGGTGACAATTTCGTGCATGGACGCAAAGTCGTTGGGCCCCTCGACGGTTTTGATCATGAAATGCCGGTAATCTTTCTTGGAGGGTTTGGCGTTTTTGAAACAGACCATCGATGCGACCGGATTGGTACCCTGAATATTTGAGTTATCGAAACATTCGATATGACGGGGCAGGGATTTGAGCTGCAGATCCGTTTTTAGCCTGATCAACACCCGGTCCTTTTTGGAAGAATTGGCCGTATTTTCAGCCGCCCGCTGTTCAGCCTTGTCGCGGCGATAAAGCATCACATTTTTCAGGGACAGTTCGACCACCCGTCGCTTGTCGCCGATCTTGGGCACTGATACCGGCTTGTTCAGTTCGCCTTCAGGCTGAATATTCGTCAGAATTTCCTTCGCGTCCTCTCCGTAGCGCTGCTGCATTTCAACCATGACCATCGCCAGAAGTTCGGCATCCGTTTCGTCCATTTTCTTGCGAACCTCCATGGCTTCGGTGGCCACGATGTGCCCGTTGACAACCTTCATAAAATTGAAGTAGGCCGATTCCTCGTCCGAAACCACCGTAACCACATCAACATCGCCCACGCGGGCATTGGTAACAGAGGTCTTGTTCTGGTATTCTTTCAGCTGCTCATATTTTTCCTTCCACCGATGTGCTTCCTCAAACTCGAGCCGGGTAGCGGCCTCATTCATCCGGGTTTTGATATACTGTTCAGCTGGCAACAAATTCCCTTTCAGGATATGCCGGATCTGGTCAACCTCCTCGAGGTATTCCTCTTCCGATACCAGCGCCTCACAGGGGCCTTTGCAGTTGTTGATATGATATTCGAGACAAACCTTGAATTTTTTCGTTTCCACATTTTCCCGGGTCAGCAGCAGCTGGCAGGAGCGGATATGGTATAGCGAACGGAACATCTCAAACAGGGAGTGCATGGTCCGGACGCTGGCGAAAGGACCGAAATACTCGCCGGTTTCGCGGTTGACCTTACGGGTACTGATGATGCGCGGAAACCGCTCTTTGGTGATGCAAATGAACGGATACGTCTTATCGTCGCGGAGCATGATATTGAACCGCGGCTGGTAGTTTTTAATCAGCTGGTTTTCCAGCAGCAAAGCTTCCCACTCGGTGTTGACGATGGTGTACTCAATTCGGCGGATCTGATGTACCAGCTGACGGGTCTTCCGGCTATGTTGGTTTGAACTTACGAAGTAGCTGCTTACCCGATTGCGAAGGTCTTTGGCTTTCCCCACATATATGATCTCGTTCCGGTCATTAAAGTAGCGGTAGACTCCCGGCTGATGGGGAATCTGGCTCAGTATACTCTTCGGATCAAATTTTTCCATTCTCGCAATTTAGCCGTTCAGTCACAGAGATAACAGTTAATGGCCGCCTGTGGTTGCAAAGTTAAACGGTTTTGGCAGATCCCGCGACCTGGAGCAATACGGAACAAAAGTGCCTGAGAGAACCGTTTGCAGAGAAGATGTCCCAGATTTTAATCCATGGAGAACCTCAACATTACTTTTTTAAGTTAATTGCATTAAACCTGTAAAATCACACGGTATGAGCTATTTTAACTTTAAGGAAATAGTATCTGTGACCCTCATTCTGTTTTCGGTGATTGACATAGTGGGCAGTGTCCCCATCATTGTGAACCTCAGAAAGGAAGTAGGACATATACAGTCGGGCAAGGCTACGATCGTAGCGGGAGGGATCATGTTTGCCTTCCTTTTTCTTGGAGAAAAACTGCTGGGCCTGTTTGGGGTCGACATTTCTTCCTTCGCCGTGGCAGGTGGTATCATTCTGTTCCTGATCGGAATGGAAATGGTCCTGGGCCGGAATTTTTTCAAACACGACAATCTGCATCCCACTTCAGCCTCCATTGTACCGATTGCCTTTCCGCTGATAGCCGGTGCCGGTACAATTACCACGATCATCTCGCTGCGTGCTGCCTATGCCATTCCGAACATCGTTACGGGGGTATTGCTAAACCTGGCTTTTATCTATGTGGTACTGAAGTCGTCGGGGTACATTGAGAAAAAACTGGGAGTCGGCGGTCTGGATGTGATGCGGAAGGTATTCGGGATCATCCTGCTGGCCATTTCCATCAAGCTGATCAAGGACAATTTCTTTTTAACTCAGCAGTTATAAACGGGAACCCTATATTTGCACATCACAAAAATCGGATAAATCAAAAATATGGAGCAGTTAGACAGCCTCAATCAGGTAGCTGAATTTCATCGTACCTTCAAACATCCCATCCTGTCCAGTCCGGCCATCCCGTCTGAGGACCGCTGTCGTCTGCGGGTAGCCCTGTTGGCCGAGGAACTTAAGGAACTCGAAGAAGCCATTAAGGATAAGGACATTGTGGAGGTTGCCGACGCCCTGTGCGACCTGCAGTACGTGTTGTCAGGAGCCGTGCTCGAGTTTGGATTGGGAGAGAAGTTCAGGGAGCTGTTCGACGAGGTGCAACGTTCCAATATGTCCAAAGCCTGCAACTCGGTGGAAGAGGCAGAAGCTACCATCAGACATTACGAGGCAAAAGGTACGGAGTGCTACTACAAAGAAGACAACGGAAAATTCCTGGTATACCGGAAAGGTGACAATAAGACCCTGAAAAACGTGTTTTATTCACCTGCCGATCTGAAATCAATCGTGGAATCCTGACCCGTGCGTAAAGGAAATGATAGAGGAGACTGTTTTGGACCGCTTCCTGCGGTATGTTAAGATAGACACCCAGTCTGATCCCGCATCAGCCACGTTTCCCAGTACCGAAAAACAGAAAGATCTGGGCAGACTGCTGGTGGCCGAACTGCAGGCAATGGGAATTGGTGATGCTCATCTGGATGAACATGGGTACGTCTATGCCACCGTGCCCTCCAATACTTCCAAACCGGGGGTGCCCGTTATTTGCTTCTGTTCCCATATGGATACATCGCCCGATGTGACCGGAGCCGGGGTGAAGCCCATCATACACCCCAACTATCAGGGACAGGATCTGATTTTGCCCGACGACTCGTCGCAGGTAATCCGGCTTTCCGAACATCCTGACCTGCAGCATCAATTTGGGAATGACATTGTTACCGCAAGCGGAACGACCCTGCTGGGCGCTGATAATAAGGCGGGCGTAGCCGAAATCATGACCGCGGTCGCCTACTGGCAGGCACATCCGGACGTCAAACACGGGGAGATCAGGATTCTGTTTACCCCGGACGAAGAGGTAGGCCGCGGAACCGAGAAGGTCGATCTGCAAAAACTCGGAGCCGACTATGCCTATACTGTCGATGGAGAATCCCTCGGAACGCTGGAAGATGAAACTTTTTCTGCCGATGGAGTCACCGTAACCATATCAGGGGTTAGCACGCATCCCGGCTTTGCCTTTGGCAAGATGGAGAATGCCATTAAGATTGCTTCGGAATTGATCAGTTCGCTGCCGAAGAATGGCAAATCGCCCGAAACGACGCAGGACCGGGAAGGGTTTATCCATCCGGTACACCTGGAGGCTACTCAGGAAGGAGCCGTAGTGGAATTTATCATCCGCGATTTTACGGAGGCCGGACTGCATGCCCTGGAAGAAGAGTTGAAGCAGATTCTCATACAGGTCATGCAGAACTATCCGGGTTCAGCGTACCAGTTCCGGGTGAGGGAGCAATACCGGAACATGGGGGAAGTGCTGAAGGACCATCCTCAGGTGGTCGAAAATGCCCTGGAAGCCATGCGGCAGGTAGGTCTTCGACCCATCCGAAGAAGCATACGCGGCGGCACCGACGGCTCCCGGCTCTCGTTCATGGGTTTGCCCTGTCCGAATATCTTTGCCGGGGAACACGCTTTTCACAGTAAACTCGAATGGGTATCAGTTCAGGACATGGAGAAAGCGGTGGAGGTGATCGTGAAGACTGCGGAAATCTGGGAAGCCAGCGCCTGATGATTTGTTAAAACAGAAGTCCCTGCACATTGGCCGGAAATCATTTCTTCAGATTCAAGGAATTTACCGTCTTTCAGGATCGGACAGCCATGAAGGTCTGTACCGATGCGTGTGTCTTTGGGGCATGGGCTGAGGTGGCCGGCGCAAACCGCATCCTGGATATAGGAACCGGTACCGGATTACTTTCCCTGATGGCTGCCCAGCGAAATCCGGAAGCCCGGATCGATGGGGTCGAGATCGATGCCGATGCCTGTGAACAGACCCGGCAGAATTTTGAGGCGAGTCCCTTTCATGAACGGCTTAAGGTGTATCATTCGTCCATCCAGGATTTTACACCGGATTTTTCATACGATGCCATCATTTGCAATCCCCCTTTCTTTCAGAACGACCTGAAAAGTCCCGATCCCAAAGTAAATAAAGCGCATCATGCTGCAACCCTGAACCTGCAGGAACTGTTTGCCTCGGTCGATAGGCTGCTTTCCGCGGAAGGACAGTTTCATCTTTTGCTGCCCCCCTATGAAAGCCGCGTCAGCGAACTGATCGGTAAGGAATTTGGCCTTCGTGTGATAAGGGAGCTGAACCTGATACATCAGCCGGGGCACAAAACCTTCCGCCGCATGACTTCCTGGAAAAGATTTATCCAGGATGAGGAAATTGTCGGCGAAACAGAGCGGGAAGACTTGTACATATACCAAAATACCCTAAAAGAATACAATACGCGATTTAAAGAGTATCTAAAAGCATTTTATCTGGCATTTTAAAAGATAAAATTGCGACCTTTGTCCCCAAAAATTTAATCAGGCCCTATGGCTGAGTCCAACATTCAGATATCAGTAGTCGTACCTCTTTTCAATGAGGAGGAATCGCTGAAGGAACTTCATGACTGGATTGCAAAGGTGATGAAGGCTAATAACTTCAGCTACGAGCTGCTGCTGATCGATGATGGCAGTACGGATAACTCCTGGGGCGTAATCCGGAATCTGGCGGCTCAAAATGAACACGTGAAAGGGATTCGTTTTGTGCGGAACTACGGCAAAACGGCTGCCCTGCAGACCGGTTTTCAGGCATGCAGGGGAGAGGTGGTGATCACGATGGATGCCGATTTACAGGACAGTCCGGATGAAATCCCGGCCTTATACCAGATGATCCATTCCGGCGAATATGACCTGGTCTCTGGTTGGAAAAAGAAAAGATATGACCCGATCACCAAAACTGTTCCCACCAAGCTTTACAACGCGGTTACCCGCACGATATCGGGTATCAGGCTGCATGACTTCAACTGCGGTCTGAAAGCTTACCGTCAGAAGGTGGTGAAGAGCATCGTCATCTACGGAGAAATGCACCGCTATATTCCGGTGATTGCGAAATGGAACGGGTACGGGCGGATTGGAGAAAAGGTAGTAGAGCATAGGCCCCGTAAATACGGACACACTAAATTCGGCCTGGAAAGATTCCTGTTTGGTTTTCTCGATCTTCTTTCCATCGCTTTTGTAAACAAGTTCGGCAGGAGGCCTATGCACCTGTTCGGAGGAATTGGCACACTGGTATTCCTGCTCGGAAGTATTTTGACCGTATGGGTCATTGGAGAAAAACTGTACAACCTGCATTACGGTTTAAAATATCGGAATGCTACCGATAATCCCCTGTTTTTCCTGGCACTCCTGGCTATTTCGGTAGGTACTCAGATGTTTCTGGCCGGGTTCCTGGGCGAACTGCTTGTGAAGCATTCCATCTCCAAGATCAATGAATACGCCATTGCTGAGACAACATCCGACTGATTAAATCTTGACTCGAAATTCGATTAACCCGGACTGCCGCAGAGGGTAGTCCTCCAAACTGAATAATTTATAATTCAACACATGAACGCTAACGTACACAAGGCACACCCATGGCATGGAGTCCCTATCGGGGATCAGGCACCCAACATTGTAACAGCATTTATTGAAATTGTACCTTCGGATACGGTCAAATATGAAATCGACAAAAACACCGGGTATCTGAAAATCGATAGACCTCAAAAATATTCGAACATAGTACCCGCCCTGTACGGGTTTATCCCCAAGACCTATTGCGGTGATGAAGTGGCTGAACTGGCCAAAAGAAAATCGGGAAAGGATATTATTGCCGGGGACGGAGACCCGCTGGATATTCTTGTACTTTGTGAAAAGATTATTCCGCACGGAGATCTTCTTTGCGACGCGCGCCCTATTGGCGGTATCCGTCTGATCGATGGTGGGGAAGCCGATGACAAAATCATTGCGGTATTGAAAGGCGACGTGGTTTTTGGCGTCTATACTGACCTGGAAGAAGTGCCCGGGGATGTCATCGAGCGTTTAAAACACTACTTCCTGACCTATAAAAACCTTCCCAGTGAAGACGCGAAAATCCATATCACCAATGTTTACGGTAGGGAAGAAGCCCTGGAGGTAATCCGCACGGCGGTCGAAGATTACAAGCATACATTTTATTGAGACTGAATAATATCCCCGGCCGGGATAGTTCGACGGGCCTGCTCTCCGGAACAGACACCCCGTCCACATGCTCCACAACAGAGCAGTACCCTGGCCGGGGTTTATACCAACATCCTCAGGAAACGGCTTTCAGTCCGACGATGGAGGCGATGAGGGTCACGATGAATAAGATCCTCCAGAAATCGACCGGGTCTTTGAAGAAAATGATACCCACCAGCACGGTACCTACAGCCCCTATGCCCGTCCAAACGGCATAGGCCGTACCAATGGGAAGGGTCTGGGTTGCCTTGATAAGCAACAGCATACTGCAGGTCAGACAGATCACAAATCCTCCGTACCACCACCAGGCCTCCGTGCCGGTCGCTTCCTTAGCCTTTCCGAGACAGGAGGCGAACCCTACCTCAAATAACCCCGCGATAATCAGGATAATCCAGTTCATACTTTCGTTTCGATTTGGAAATGAATGGGCGGCATTGCCCTTTGTGGCAAATCTATCATAAAAATTGGGAAACAAGCGGTGTCTGGGTATTCCGTGAGAGGTATTAAGAAAAAAGCTGACAGACGGTTTCACACAGAGCCCAGGGTTTTCGGTTAAGGTACAAAAGTTGGGGAGGGTGTTGGTTCAACCCAGGGATGGGGCAATACGTACGAAACTATTGGGCGGAGTTCTATCAACTTTACCCAAAATCACTAAATATTCGATAGGTTTGGGAATGACTGCCATCCACTACTTAGCGGGGTGTACAATGGAAACCACGAGCTAATCATTTAATTACTACTCTGTTTTACGTCACGGATATTAATATTCCGGTTGCCCACTACGAAATACGGCAGATCCCCGGTCATTCGGACTTTGGCCCTAACCCCGGAGGGGGTGACACAATAATAGATGTAACCACCATCATGCCCGGATGTCATCCGTATGTCATGTCGCTCCTTAGACCTATTGGGGGGGATAACTTATTCGGGGTAGGCCTACAGGAAATCCGTTTGGTCCTAATAACGCTCTGTCCGCCTGCCATATCAGACTCATAGAAATTACGGACGCTTAGCCCTTTGCGATCTTCCAGACTGTCGAGTATTATGAGGAAAGGCCAAACACGAATGGTCGCACTCTCCTTATGATAACCGTATACATCCGGATATATCCGTTTGTAAACGTGTGCGCTCTGGATAAATATTTCCGTAGCGTGTAAATTGCTTTCGGGGAGGGGAGGGCTTGTCCCCGCGTGTGCGAGGAAGGCTCATCGGGTGGCTTGTAAAGGGGGAAAGATAGGCGGGACAGCAATAATAGTCGAATTAAATTCGCCTGCCTACCATTATGTTTCAGAAAATGAGAATCCCTCCGACCTCCCAAAACCCCGGAGGAGTGACATGATGATAGCTTAGTCCCCAATTTGAATTGACCTCCCAAACCCCGCAGGGGTGACATGATGATAGAAAAATGCCATTCCCACCTATCTCCCTAACCCCGCAGGGGTGATATGATTTTACATAAACCTTGGATCTAACTAATCAAGATTGCTCCGCAAGAATTACCCTTATTCCCCAATATCTCTGCTCCCCATCCATAACGGTTAGAAAGAAAAATACGGCCGTTAAACTCTTTCCGAGCTTACCAGATGACAGGGAGTTATCAGGATAGACAGACACCCACGGTCGCTCTCACCTATTGAAAACCGTATACATCCGGATATATCCGTTTGTAAACGTGTGTGCTCTGGATAAATATTTCCGCATTGTGTAAATTGCTTTCGGGGAGGGGAGGGCTTGTCCCCGCGCGCGAAGAAGGCTCATCGGGTGGCTTGTAAAGGGGGAACAATGGTCTCGACGGTATTATCAGTCGAATTCTATTCACCGGCTTAACTTCCTCTGTCAGAAAATGGAAATCCCACCGACCTCCCAAACCCCGCAGGGGTGTCATGATGATAGCATGGTTCCCAATTTGAATTGTTTTCCCAAACCTCGCAGGGGTGACTTGATGATAGCATGGTCCCTAATTTGAATTGATCCTCCAAAACCCCGCAGGGGTGACATGATGATAGAAAAATGCCATTCCCACCTATCTCCCAAACCCCGCAGGGGTGACATGATAAATAGCAACATCCCGTACCCTCTTCCTGCTTATCAGGTGGATATAGCCAATTCAGATTGCCCCACGAGAAACATTAGATCCAGATGCACCCTCATTAAATCGAATGAGCTACTGATAGGGCGTTACATAAACCTATGCCTGTCCGGTCCAACCATCCCCTTACGAACAGGTATCAAAGCTCTCAGCCCTTCCAGGGAATCTGTCGTATCATTTTGGGAGGCAAACTACGCCAAAGCGCACAGGTGTTGTATAACCTGGTGCTACTTCCCAGATAGATACAGCTAATGATAGCCGTGTACATCCGTTTACTTCCGTTTGTATACGTTTGTACGCTGGATAGATATTGTCGAGTTCCGTAAATTGCAGGTGGGAGCGGAGAGGGCTTTCCCCATTATTTTAGGGAAGTGGTCTTAAGCTCAATTCGGAAAAGTGACGAGACGGGCACTATCCCAAGGATCTGATGCTACTAAGGGAAACTACGGAGTTGTGAGGCTTGCAAGCGCACTTTAATCTAGCACATAGGGTCGATTTCTGATGATTTTAAATTAAGGACAAACTCTCCTGCGGTAGGCAACAGGAGGCCCTTATTACTTCCTTATGCTGTCATCATCTCCCATGAATCGTTTGGGAATACGCTTGAAAGTGACCGTATTTGATTCTATTTCACATGATTACCGGAGAGAATAACATGACTTCGGAAAAACATGCTTTTACTGATTTCAATCGCGGGTCTTCTGACTATTGGCAAGTAAATTCCGGAAATCAGCGGATACAGCTGATAGAAGTGTTCGATACTCGAAAAATCCATTATGCTCCGGCGCGTACCTAGGCATATGATTTACTTAAACATTTAAGATCTATGTACCGCAGAATGATGCGGGAGCACTGTACATCTTTTACCTTCATGTGCCATTGCCGGGTACAGAGGAATGAAATTTGATTATATATGCATGTAGAATGTCTTTATTCATAGGAACGCTTAATAGCACAACCATCACTCGTGAATGGAGCTCAGCCCGAATCAAACAAAGTATAACACGCGTTTTTACAAGAATTTGTGTTCATGAATACCCGTATTTTCGCTACTTATCTCTCCATTTTTGTTTTTTTCCTCGCGGGATCCCCTTCCGTTGCTCAGAAAAAAGGTGCCTTCGACCGGGATAATCTGGTCGCCTGGTGCATTGTCCCCTTCGACGCCCAGAAACGCGGACCCGAAGAGAGGGCTGCCATGCTGAAGGAAATAGGCATCACCGGACTGGCCTATGACTGGCGCGATGAACATATTCCTTCCTTCGATGCAGAGCTCAGGGCCTTGAACAACCTCGGTATCCGCCTCGATGCTTTCTGGCTCATGGCCGGAAAAAATGCGCAGGAAAATCGGCACGTAAAGGCTGTGTTCGATTTTCTGGAAAGAAACAGCGTGAAAACCCAGATCTGGCTGCTTATAGGTGAATGGAAAGGCTTTGATCAGCTGTCCCAGCAGGAAAAGGTCGATCAGATGGCGGCGGAAATCCGTTATATTGCCGAAAAAGCCCGGACCCTGGGTTGTAAGGTAGGTCTTTATAACCACGGGGGCTGGTTTGGAGAGCCTGAAAATCAACTGGCAATCATACAGCGGCTGGGGATGGATAATGTTGGAATCGTCTATAATTTCCATCACGCCCGGCAGCATCACCAGCGCTTCAGGGAATTCTATCCCAAAATACAACGCCATCTGCTCTGTCTGAATATTGCTGGACTGAAAGACGGTGAGGTAAACCGATTTTTCCGGACAGGGCAGGGGAATGTTGAAAAGGAAATGATACGTCAGGTGTGGAAAAGCGGTTACCGCGGCCCCGTCGGTATCATTAACCACGACGAGAATATGGATGCCAAAAAAGGACTTTTGGAAGAAATGGAAGGTCTGAAGCGAATTTTATTTGAAATCGGTAACAAAAAGGCTCTACGCAGCTATTTCCGCGAAATCTAATTCAACCACGTTATGAAATTACCCGCTGCCCGTTTTTTCAGAAAGCTTTTACCGGGATTTTGTCTTGTATTTTCAGTACAGGCCGCTTTCAGCCAGAATTACGAGGAATCTCAGGTCGGCACCTTCCAGCTGCCCGATCCGCTGACGACAACCGACGGCCGGAAGATTAAAAACGCAACCGAGTGGGAGGAAATCCGTCGCAGGGAATTGCTCAACCTTTTTGAAGAACATGTTTATGGCCGTACTCCCCGGTCGTTTGAAACCATTTTCTTCCGCCTCAAAAATGAGAATAAACAGGCCATGGGCGGGAAGGCTTATCTGAAAGAGGTGGAAATTACCGTGGGTAACAAAGGTCAGGAAGCGAAAATTAACCTGGTGATGTTCACGCCCAATGGGGTTAAACAAAAGGTGCCTACCTTTCTTTTGATTAACAACCGTCCCGCCCGTAATACATCTCCCACCCGGGATACACTCAGCGGATTCTGGCCCGCGGAGGAAGTGATTGCAGCGGGCTATGGCATCGCCGCGTTTCAGGTGGCCGATGCAGCTCCAGATAACAAGGAAAATTATCGCGACGGAATTCTCCGACTGTTTCCCGAACTTCATGATACCCCTGACGGCATGAAAGCCATCGGAGCCTGGGCCTGGGCAGCCA
>Ga0182793_1002221_pt1 | contig 11358 bp, 12 predicted proteins | sample Passage237A_FD_130498 | JGI IMG/M metagenome (GOLD analysis project Ga0182793, IMG submission 130498) | Cellulose adapted compost microbial communities from Newby Island Compost Facility, Milpitas, CA, USA - Passage2 37A (version 2) (version 2) ...
CCGGAGCGCGTGATCGAGATCGCGGTCAAGGGCATGCTGCCCAAGGGCCCGCTGGGCCGCGCGATGTACCGCAAGCTCAAGGTCTATTCCGGTTCCGAACACCCGCACGCGGCGCAGCAGCCGCAGCCGCTGGACATCTAAGGCACAACGATGGCTACCACTCAGAACTACGGCACCGGCCGTCGCAAGTCTTCCACCGCCCGCGTGTTCCTGCGCAAGGGCTCGGGCAACATCACCGTCAACGGCCGTCCGCTGGACGAGTTCTTCGGCCGTGAGACCGCGCGCATGATCGTGCGCCAGCCGCTGGAGCTGACCCAGACCACCGACAAGTTCGACGTCGTGGTCACCGCCACCGGCGGCGGCACCACCGGCCAGGCCGGCGCCATCCGCCTGGGCATCGCCCGCGCCCTGGTCGAGTACGACGAGTCGCTGAAGTCCGACCTGCGCAAGGCCGGCTTCATGACCCGCGACGCCCGCGAGGTCGAGCGCAAGAAGGTCGGCCTGCACAAGGCCCGCCGCGCCACCCAGTTCTCCAAGCGCTGATGCGCTGGATGGGCCTGCTCCCCCCGGGGAGCGGCCCGGGGAAGGTGGCGCCCCCGCCGGGGCGTCACTTTCTTCAGCTACCGGTATGGAATTTCCGGTAGAAGCAGGTATAATTGCGGCCTGCCAGATACAGCCCCGTCGCCAAGCGGTAAGGCACCTGACTCTGACTCAGGCATTCGGTGGTTCGAATCCATCCGGGGCTGCCATTTTCAGGAAAAAGCCCGGCCAAAAGCCGGGCTTTTTCCATATCCGTGTTCCGGGGGGGACGCAGGCGCAGCCATGACGCACGAGTTGGGGGGTCCGAGTTCCCTCGTCCGCTTCGTCCGGCATGCGTCGGCGATGCGCGGACTGGGCTTCGTCACCGCCGCCTGCGCCGTCGCTGCCTCCCTGGGCGAACAGCAGCAGCCCGCGGTGCTGATCCTGCTGCTGTGGATCAACGTGCTGGGCTGGCCGATGCTGGCCTGGCGCATGGTCGAGCTGTCGCCGCAGCCGCTGCGCGCCGAATACCGCAACCTGCTGATCGACACGGCCATGGCCGGGTTCTGGGCGGCGCTGACCGGCTTCGACCTGCTGCCCAGCGCCATGCTGCTGTCGCTGATGATGATGGACCGGCTGATCGCCGGCGGCTGGTCGCTGGCGCTGCGCGCGCTGGTGGTGATGCTGGGCGGGGCGCTGCTGGGCTGGGTCGTGGCCGGCTTCCCGTTCCATCCGCGCACCAGCTTCCGCACCATGCTCTGGTGCATGCCCTTCTTCTGCCTGTACCCGCTGGCCATCGGCGCGGTGGCCTGGCACCTGGCCGAGCGCGTGCGCAAGCGCAAGCGCGAGCTGGAGATGGACTCGCGGATCGACCCGCAGACCGGCCTGGCCACCCGCAAGCAGTGGCAGGCCCTGGTCGCGGCCGAAGTGCGGCGCTACCACCGCTATGGCACGGTGGCCTCGCTGCTGATGGTGGACATCGACCATTTCAAGCAGATCAACGACGCTTCCGGCCACCTGCTCGGCGACCAGGTGATCCGCGACGTGGCCGCGTGCATGCTGTCCAGCCTGCGCGGGGCCGACAGTGCCGGGCGCTTTGGCGGCGACGAGTTTGGCGTGCTGCTGCCCGGCACCGCGCGTGAAGCGGCGCTGGACGTGGCCCGGCGCCTGGCCCGCGACGTGGAGGCCAGGGTGCGGGTGGAGGGCCGCCCGGTCAGCCTGAGCGTGGGCGTGGCCCAGCTTGGCCCGGGGGTGATCGGCCGGCGCAAGGTGGAGGCCGAGGTCGGGGTCGAGGCCTGGCTGGCCGCGGCCGACGAGGCGCTGTACCGGGCCAAGGCCGCCGGCCGCAACTGCGTCAGCGACTAGGGCCGGATCAGCTGGCCGGGGTGCGGCAGCCCAGCGCCGCCAGGGGCCCGTGCAGGGCCGGCACCTGCATCAGCCAGGGCGCGGCCAGGGTCAGCAGGCCGGCGGCCATGACCAGGCAGGCCAGGCCGCTGCGCAGTCCCGGGCGTTGCAGCCAGCGCCCCACGCGCGCCCCGCTCCAGGTCAGCGGCAGCATCACCGGCAGGGTGCCCAGGCCGAAGACGGCCATCACCAGGGCGCCGCCGGCGGCGCTGGCCTGCAGCCAGGCCACGGTCAGCAGGCCCAGGCTCAGGCCGCAGGGCATCCAGCCCCACAGCAGGCCCAGGCCGACCCGCTTCCAGCCGCGGTCGGCCGGCAGCAGCCGCCCGCGCAACGGCTGCAGCCAGCGCCAGGCCTGCAACCCGGGCCTGGCCAGCAGGTCCAGGCGGCCGCCGCGGTCGAGCAGGCGCAGGGCGACCAGGACCAGGGCCGCACCGGCGGCCATGCGCAGGCCGATGGCCAGGGCTTCGATCCGGAACAGGCGCAGCACCCCGCCGCCCAGGCCGCCGGCCAGGGCACCGGCCACCACATAGCCGCCCAGCCGCCCCAGGTTGGACTGCCAGGCCACGGCCGCCGGCCGCCCCGGGCCCAGCGCATGCAGTCCGGTGGCGATGCCGCCGCACATCACCGCGCAGTGCAGGCCGCCGAGCAGGCCCGAGAGCAGGGCCGCCAGCAGGGTCGGCAGGTCGACCGGCAGGAGCATGGTTCAGTGGGCGTCCGGCGGATCCCGGCGCGGCGGCAGCGGCCGCTCGTTGTCCTCGAGGATGTCCAGCGCCGGGGTGTCCAGGTCGTCGAACTGGCCGCGCTTGACCGCCCAGACGAAGGCGGCGACCGCCACGATCAGCAGCACCAGGCTGATCGGGATCAGCATCAGCAGGATGTTCATGCGGAAACCTCCGCGGCGCCGGGCGCCGGAGCGCCCCGCGCCAGGCGCAGGGCATTGAGGGTGACGGTGAGCGAGGACAGGGCCATGCCCAGCGCCGCCAGCCAGGGCGTGACCAGGCCGGCGGCGGCCAGCGGCAGGGCCAGCAGGTTGTAGGCTGCCGCCCAGGCCAGGTTCTGCCGGATCACCGCGCGGGTGCGCCGGGCCAGGGCCACCGCCCCGGCGATCCGGCCCAGGCTGCCGCCGGTGGTGACCAGGTCGGCGGCGCGGTGCGCCAGCGAGGCGCCCGAGCCCATGGCGATGGAGACATCGGCGCCGGCCAGCACCGGGGCGTCGTTGAGGCCGTCGCCGACCATGGCCACGATCCGGCCCTGGGCCTGCAGCCGGCGCACCAGGGCCAGCTTGTCCTCCGGCGACTGCCGGGCGTGGAAGCGGTCGATCCCCAGGGTGCCGGCCATGCGCTGCACCGCCGCTTCGCCATCGCCACTGGCCAGGTGCAGGACCAGGCCCTGGGCGTGCAGGGCGTCCAAGGCGGCGCGGGCATCGGCGCGCGGGCGCTCCTCCAGCTCGAAGCGGGCAAAGCCGCGTTGGCCATCGCCCAGCCACAGGGCGCCGTCATCGTCGCCGGCCGCAGCGTATTCGGCCCGGCCCAGGCGCCAGCGGCGGCCTCCGACCATGCCGCCGATGCCCTGGCCGGGGACGGCTTCCACGTCGCTGGCGCCGGCCACCGCAGGCGCGCCGGCAAAGGCGGCGGCCAGCGGATGGCCACTGTCGCGCTCCAGCGCAGCGGCGATGGCCAGGGCCGCGGCCTCGTCCAGGGACCGATCCAGCAGCTGGACCCGGGCCAGCACCGGGCGGCCATCGCTGAGGGTGCCGGTCTTGTCGAACACCACGTCGGTGGCCCGGGCCAGGGTGTCCAGCGCGTCCGGGCGCAGCGCCAGCAGGCCGTGGCGGGCCAAGGCGCCGTGCGCGGCGGCCAGCGCCGCGGGCACGGCCAGCGACAGCGCGCAGGGACAGCTGATCACCAGCAGGGCCAGGGTCACTTCCAGGGCGCGTTCGGGCTGGTAATGCCACCAGCCGGCGAACACCAGCAGGGCCACCGGCAGCAGGCCGGCGACGAAGCGGCTGCCGATCCGGTCGGCCATGCGCGCCAGCGAGGGGCGGTGGGCCTGGGCCTGCTCGACCAGGCGCGCCAGCTGCGACAGGCGGGTGGCGGTGCCGGTGCGGGTGACCTGCAGCCGCGCCGGGCGCTCGCGGCAGGTGGTGCCGGCATAGACCGGCTCGCCGGCCTGCTTGCGCACCGGCACCGATTCGCCGGTCAGCAGGGCCTCCTCGAACCAGGCCTCGGCCTGGCCGTCGGCATCGGCCAGCAGCACCCCGTCGGCCGGCACCGCCTCGCCGGCGGCCACGCAGGCGATGTCGCCCGGCTCCAGCGCCGCCAGCGGCACCGCCTCGCGGCGCCCGTCGGGCAGCTGCCGGGTGGCGAAGGCCGGGCGCGCCCGGGCCAGGGCGTCGACCTGGGCGCTGGCCACCGCGCGCGCGCGCTGCTCGAGCATGCGTGCGGCCAGCAGCAGGAACACGAACATCACCGCCGCGTCGTACCAGACATGGGGACCGCCGCGGATGGTCTCGACCAGGCTGGCCAGGTAGGCCAGCAGGGTGGAGCCGGCAATCAGCACGTCCATGCCCAGGCGGCGCTGCCGCAGCTCGCGCATGGCCCCGGACAGGAACGGCCAGCCGGAATAGAACACCACCGGGGTGCACAGCAGGAAGGTCAGCCAGCGGAAGAAGTCACGCGTGGCCGTGGGCATGGTGCTGTTGAAGTCCAGGTACAGGGCTTCGGCCAGCATCATGGCCTGGAGCATGCCCAGGCCGGCGATGCCCAGGCGCAGCATCCAGCGCCGCTGTTCACGCCGGCGTTCGCGCTCGTGCGCCTCGCTGCCGGCCAGGTAGGGGCGGTAGCCGAGCATGGCCAGCCGCCGCAGCGGCACCGACAGCGCGGTGCGCTGCGGGTCCCAGGCGATGCGGATGCGCCCGGTGACGGCGTTGGCGCCGCAGTCGATCACGCCCGGCTCGCGCGCCAGGGCGCGGTCGACCAGCCAGGCGCAGGCGGCGCAACGCATGCCGTCGGTGAGCAGGGTGATCTCGCGCCCGCCGGGCACCGACCGGCTGTGCTCGGCCTGGACGTCGGCGCGGTCCCACACCGCCAGGTCCGGCAGTTCCTCGCCCACGCGGGAGGCGCTGGCGCTGCGCAGGCGGTAGTAGCCGCCCAGCTCGGCGCTGGCGATCCATTCGGCCGCGGCGGCGCAGCCCTGGCAGCAGAACGCGCGGGCCTGCCCGTCCAGCTCGGCCACGCAGGGCTGGCCAGGCAGGGCTTCGCCGCAATGGTGACAGCGGCCGCTGCCGGCCTGGGCCGTGGGATTCAGGGCCAGGGGGGCGGCCATGCCGGCCTCATTCGTGCTGGCCCAGCGAGGGGGCCAGCCGGGTGGCGTGCTGCTGCCTGGGCAGGCGGCCCTGCAGGCGCCAGCTGCCATCGGCCGGGCGCAGCTGCACCACCCAGTCGTGGCCGCCGTCCGCCGCCTGCGCGGCGCGCCAGCCGGCGCCTTCGGGCTGCAGCGAAAGCTGCAGGTCGTCGGCCTGGCGGGTCGGGTGCTCCAGGGTCAGCTGCAGGGCTGCGGCGCGGTCGAAGCTGCCGGTGGCCGGCAGCACCTCGACGATGCCGTCCTCCACCCGCAGCACCGCGCTCAGGCCAAGCTTCTTCGCCGCCGCGTCCGGACCCAGGTCGGCGGTCTGGATCTGCGAAACCCGGCGCACCGGGTCGGACACCGCGTCCGCGCCGCCGGAACGCACGGCGATCACCACCAGGCCCACGCCGGCGACGATGGCCAGCAGCGGCAGGCCGACCACCAGCCAGAACACCGGGGTACGCCAGGGGGATTGCTTGGTCTGGTTCATTGCACCGGTCCGAAGAAACTGCTCTCGATGATGCGCCTTTCCTGGCCATCCTCGCGCTCGATGAGGAAGCGGATCTCCTGGCGGCCGCCGACGCTGCCGTCGCTGGCTACCCGCACCGCCACCGGCACCACCTGTTCCGGGCCGGCCTCGGCCTCGGCGCCGCCGGCCAGCACCAGTCCGGCCGGGGCCTGCTCCAGGCTGATCCTGTAACGATGCGCCTGCTGGGCCTTGTTGACCAGCTTGATGGTGTAGTCGTTCTCGATGCCCTGCGCGGTCTGCCGGTACAGGGCGTTGCGGTCGCGCAGGACCTCGGCGATCAGCTCGCTGCGGTGGGTCACGCCCCAGGCCCAGGCGGTGCACAGCGACAGCAGGACCAGGCCGTAGATGAAGATGCGCGGGCGCAGGACCCGGCTGGGCTTGCCGTCGATGCCGTTCTGGGTCGCGTAGCGGATCAGGCCGCGGGGGTAGCCCATCTTGGTCATCACCTCGTCGCAGGCATCCACGCAGGCGCCGCAGGCGATGCACTCGTACTGCAGGCCGTTACGGATGTCGATGCCGGTGGGGCAGACCTGGACGCAGATGGTGCAGTCGATGCAGTCGCCCAGCTGCTCGGGGGCGAACCTGGGCAGCGGCTCGGGCTTCTCGCCGGCCGCGGCCAGGGTGATCGTGCCGCGGGCCTGGGCGCGGTTGTCGGCCGCGGTGGGATGGGCGCTGGCGCGGAACACGTAGTCGTAGGCGGTGCGCACGTCCAGCAGGCCGCGGGCGCGCTCGAGCACGCTGCCCAGGCCACGCTTGCGCGGGCCGCGCGGCTCGCCGCGCATCGGGTCGTAGGCGATCAGCAGGGGGTTGCGGTCGAACATCGCGCTCTGGAAGCGCGCGTAGGGGCACATGTACTTGCACACCTGCTCGCGCAGGAAGCCGGCGTTGCCCCAGGTGGCCAGGGAGTAGAAGAACACCCAGAAGGTCTCCCAGCCGCCGAGCTGGAACGGCACCAGGCGCGAACCCAGGTCATGGATCGGGGTGAAGAAACCGACGAAGGTGAAGCCGGTCCACAGCGCGAACGCCAGCCACAGCGCGTGCTTGGCGCCCTTGCGCAGGATCTTCTCCCGGTTCCAGGGGCCGGCGTCGAGCTTCATGCGCTTGGGCCGGTCGCCCTCGGTCCAGCGCTCCATCCACAGGAACACCTCGGTCCACACCGTCTGCGGACAGGCGTAGCCGCACCACAGGCGCCCGGCCAGGGCGGTGAAGAAGAACAGCGAGAACGCGGCGATGATCAGCAGCAGGGCCAGGAACAGGAAGTCCTGCGGCCAGAAGGACAGGCCGAACACGTAGAACTTGCGCGCCGGCAGGTCGAACAGCACCGCCTGGCGGCCGTCCCACTTCAGCCACGGGAAGACATAGAACATGCCCAGCAGCCACACCACCGCGGCCACGCGCAGGCGGTTGAAGCGGCCGGAGACGTCGCGCGGGTAGACCTTGCGCTCGCTGACGTAGAAGGAATTGCCGTGGTCGTCGACCACGTCCAGGGGGATTTGCCGGCTCACGGGGCGGTCCTCCGCGAAGGGGAATGGACGGGCACGGCGGCAGCGGTGGGGGAGGGCAACAGGGCGGTCATGGCGTCGGCTTCGCCGCGGGCGCGGCGTGGCGTGCGGAGCGGTTTTCCGCGCATCCAAGTATCCGCATCCGCGAACCTCGCGGAAGCGTCAGATTGTCCCAGTGCCGCGCTCGCGGCACCGGTTCATTCAGGCGGCAGGGCGCGGTTGAAGCGGCTGGAGGGCCGCAACAGGAACCAGGTGAAAAGGCTGGACGAGGCGGTGCCCAGCCAGAACATGAAAAAGCCCAGCGTATAGCCGAGCTCTCGGGTAAGGGGCAGGTCGGGGAAGGTCAGGTCGCGCAGCGCCAGCGGGTCGACGAAGGCGAAGAACACCATCGTCGCCACGCCGGCCGCGAAGAAGCTGGGCCAGGCGATGGCCCCCACCCGCTGTGCCAGCGGGCGGGGGGGGTGATCGAAACGTGGCTCGCTGAAGTCGGTCACTTCTTCGGCTCGTCGGTGGTCCCGGCCCGATTATGCGACAGCGACCAGACGTACGCACCGACCAGGCGGGCGCGGGTCTCGCCCAGCAGTTCCCGGTGGGCCGGCATCGAGCCGTGGCGGCCCTCGGTGATGGTCTTGACCAGGCTCTCGCGGCTGCTGCCATAGAGCCAGTAGTCGTCGGTCAGGTCCGGGGCGCCGATCTCCTGGTTGCCCTTGCCGTCCACGCCGTGGCAGGCCACGCACACGCCCTCGTACAGCTTCTTGCCCTGGGCGGCCATGAAGTTGTTCTGCAGGGTTTCCGGGGCCGACAGGGTGCGCACGTAGGCGACGGTGTAGTCGACCGCCTGCGGGCCGCCCATGCCGGTCAGGGCCGTGGCCCACTCCGGCATCACGCCTTCGCGGCCGTCCAGGATGGTCTCCAGGATGCGCTCGGGGGTGCCGCCCCAGTGCCAGATCTCGTCGGTCAGGTTGGGGTAGCCCACCGCGCCCTGGCCGGAGGAGCCGTGGCAGGTGGCGCAGGTGTTGCCGAAGATCGAGCGGCCCAGGGCCACGGCCTTCGGGTCCTGCGCCAGCACGTCGATCGGCTTGCCGGCGTAGGGCTGGAAGGTCTGCTCCAGCTTGGCGTCCTGCACCGCCTTGTCGGCGGCGTGCTCGGCCTTGGAGGTCCAGCCGCTGTAGCCGCTGATGCCGCCCAGGCCGCCGTACCAGAAGAAATAGCCGATGCCGAAGATGATGGTCAGGTAGAACAGGTTGATCCACCAGCGCGGCAGGGGCTTGTTGTACTCGCGGATGTCGCCATCCCAGGTGTGCAGGGTGTCCTCGGGCTTGGGATCACCGGGGCGCCTGCGTGCGGTCCACCACAGCAGCCAGGCGCAGCCGATGATGTTGAGCGCGACCAGGGCGATGACGTACCACGTCCATCCCATGCTCATCATGCGCGCTTCTCCCTCGTGTTCTCTTCTTCCAGCGGCAGCAGCGCCGCGTTGTCGAATTCATGCTTGCGCTTTGGGCTCCAGGCCCAGATCCAGCCGCCGATGAACAGCACCAGCAGCAGCGCGGTGACGATGCCGGAGATCATTGCTGGCCTCCCCGCGGCGCGTGCCGCCCGAGCCCCTGCAGGTAGGCCACGACCGCGTCCAGCTCGGTCTTGCCCTCCAGCTCGGCCGCGGCCGAGGCGATCTGCTCGTCGGTGTAGGGGTCGCCCAGCGCCTTGAGCGAGGCCATGCGCTTGGCGACGGTGGCGCCGTCGACCGGGTTCCTGGCCAGCCAGGGGAAGGACGGCATGTTGGACTCGGGCACCACGTCGCGCGGGTTGAGCAGGTGCACGCGGTGCCAGTCGTCGGAGTAACGGCCGCCGACGCGGGCCAGGTCCGGACCGGTGCGCTTGGAGCCCCACTGGAACGGGCGGTCATAGACCGACTCGCCGGCCAGCGAGTAGTGGCCGTAGCGCTCGGACTCGAAGCGCAGGGTGCGGACCATCTGCGAATGGCAGTTGTAACAGCCCTCGCGGATGTAGACGTCGCGGCCGGCCAGCTCCAGCGCCGGGTAGGGCTCCACGCCCTCCAGCGGCTCGATCGCCTCGGCCTGGAACATCAGCGGGACGATCTCGGCGAGGCCGCCGAAGGAGACCGCCACGGCGATCAGGGCCGCCATCAGGCCGACGTTCTTCTCGACCTTCTCGTGGGAATTGTGGTTTTCGCTCATGGGATTCCTTCCTCCTCAGGCACGCACTTCGGAGGGATCGACGGGCAGGACCGGCTGCGACTCGATCGCCGGGGCGGCGCGGTAGGTGCGCCACACGTTCCAGGCCATCACACCCATGCCGGCCAGCACCACCACACCACCCAGCAGGCGGATCAGGTAGTAGGGGTAGGTGTTGTTGAGGGACTCGACGAAGGTGTAGGTCAGGGTGCCGTCCGGGTTGGTGGCACGCCACATCAGGCCCTGCATCACGCCGGCGATCCACATCGAGGCGATGTACAGCACCACGCCGCCGGTGTGCATCCAGAAGTGCAGGTCGATGGCCCTGGTCGAGAACATCTGCTCGCGGCCCAGCAGCCTGGGCAGCAGCGAGTAGATCGAGCCGATCGAGATCATCGCCACCCAGCCCAGCGCGCCGGCGTGGACGTGGCCCACGGTCCAGTCGGTGTAGTGGGACAGCGAGTTGACGGTCTTGATCGACATCATCGGACCTTCGAAGGTCGCGATCATGTAGAACGAGATCGCCACGATCAGGAACTTCAGGATCGGGTCGGTGCGCAGCTTGTACCAGACGCCGGACAGGGTCATCACGCCGTTGATCGCGCCACCCCAGGACGGGGCCAGCAGGATCAGCGAGAACACCATGCCCAGGGACTGCGCCCAGTCGGGCAGCGCGGTGTACTGCAGGTGGTGCGGGCCGGCCCACATGTACACGGCGATCAGCGCCCAGAAGTGCACGATCGACAGCCGGTAGGAGTACACCGGGCGGCCGGCCTGCTTGGGCACGAAGTAGTACATCATTCCCAGGAAGCCGGCGGTCAGGAAGAAGCCGACCGCGTTGTGGCCGTACCACCACTGCACCATCGCGTCGACCGCGCCGCTGTACACCGGGTAGGAGTGCAGGGCGCCGGTGGGGATGGCGATGTTGTTGACGATGTGCAGCAGCGCCACGGCGATGATGAAGCTGGCGTAGAACCAGTTCGCCACGTAGATGTGCTTGACCCGGCGCTTGGCGATGGTGCCGATGAACAGCACCGCGTACGCCACCCAGACCACGGCGATCAGGATGTCGATCGGCCAGATCAGCTCGGCGTACTCCTTGCCCTGGGTCAGGCCCAGCGGCAGGGTCACGGCGGCCAGCACGATGACCAGCTGCCAGCCCCAGAACACGAAGGCCGCCAGGCCGTCCGAGAGCAGGCGCACGTGGCAGGTGCGCTGCACCACGTGCAGGCTGGTGGCCATCAGCGCGCTGCCGCCGAAGGCGAAGATGACCGCGTTGGTGTGCAGCGGGCGCAGGCGCCCGTAGCTCAGCCACGGCAGGTCGAAGTTGAGGGCGGGCCAGTACAGCTGGGCGGCGATCAGCACGCCCACGGCCATGCCCACGATGCCCCAGACCACGGTCATGACCGCGAACTGGCGCACTACCTTGTCGTTGTATGTCTCCTGAACGGTCGACACGTCCCAATCCTCCTGTGGATGGGGTGCATGATCGGCAGGGAAGGCAAGCGGGGCATTGATCAGGATCAAGGCGCCAAGCGCCGTTAACGGGTTATCCCTTGAAATAGGGGAACTGCATCCCGGTTCCGGGACCCGGAGGCGCCCGCCGGCGCCGCACTGTATCGTTTAGCCCTGAGACGTACCGAGCCGTTCGCGGATGAGCATCTACGCGCTGGAAGCCGTTTTCGCCCCCAAGTCGGTGGCCGTGGTCGGGGCCAGCCCCCGCCCCGGGTCGGTGGGCCGCACCGTGGTCCACAACCTGCGCCAGGCCGGATTCGCCGGGCAGGTGGGCCTGGTCAACCCCAAGTACCGGCGGATCGAGGGCGTGCCGGCGGTGGCCTCGCTGCGCGACCTGCCGTTCGCGCCC
>Ga0182793_1002223_pt1 | contig 11354 bp, 8 predicted proteins | sample Passage237A_FD_130498 | JGI IMG/M metagenome (GOLD analysis project Ga0182793, IMG submission 130498) | Cellulose adapted compost microbial communities from Newby Island Compost Facility, Milpitas, CA, USA - Passage2 37A (version 2) (version 2) ...
CCCCCCCCACCCCGGGGCGCCCCGAACCCCATGCTGCGCCCCGCGCGGAACCAGATCGGCCCGCCCTCCCCGTCGTAGATCACGTTGCCGGCGGCCTTCGAGCCGATGAAGAGCGGCTTGTCCGAGGCGCCGGGGGCGCGGGTGGAGACCGCCAGCCGCGGCGGCGCCAGGTCGGGGCGGGAGCGGAGCGCGGGCTGCCCGGTCGGCCCGAGCCGCTCCGGGGCGACCCGGCCGGCCCGGGGCAGCCACAGGTTCTCGGTGCGGAAGCTGTAGGTGCCGCGCCGGGCGCCGTAGATCCGCAGCCGGGTCCGGACGGTCACCCGCTCGCCGGCCCGGAGCGGGCGCTTCAGCACCAGGCTGAAGCCGCGGTTGTCGCTGTGGCGCAGCCGCCGGGCGGCGTGGCGGCCGGAGCGGGAGCCCCGCACGACGATCGGCCCGGCCTTGCCGGCCCGCACCCCGCGGAAGCTGATCTCCGACCAGACCGAGGCGTTCTTCGCGGTCGGGCCCGGGTTGACCGAGACCGCGGCCCCGGCCGGGACGGCGGTCAGCGCGAGCGCCGCGGCGGCCGTCGCCAGGGCGAGGGCCGGGGCGAGCGGCCGGCGGCGGGCGCGGCGGCGCGCCTCCGGGACGGCAGCGCGCAGGGCGGGGCGCGAGCGTTCGGTCAAGTCTTCTCCTCTGGTTCGCATGGGGGGCTGGACGGCCGTGAGGCCGCGGGGCCGGGGCCGACCGGTCCGGGTCGACGGGGCCACTCATAGAAATGCAGCCGGAGCGGCGAAGTTTCGGCCCGGGCCGCACCTATCGCCCGTTCCGGTAGTTATTGGTGCACCTCCTTGCGACCAAGGGTGAACATACGAACCGTCTTCGGCTGCCTGTTTGCGTCCGTGCTGACGCTGCTGCTCTTCCCGGCGCTCCCGGTGAAGGCGGCGACCCGACCCAACTTCGTGGTGATCCAGACCGACGACCAGCCGCTGGACGAGTTCAACAACACCTGGGTCGACCCGGAGGGGCGTCGCCGCCCGATCATGCCGCACACGACCAAGCTGATCCGGGACAAGGGGGTCGACTTCCGCCAGTACGTGACCCCGTTCCCGCTCTGCGCCCCCTCGCGGGCCTCGCTGTTCAGCGGCCAGTACGCCCAGAACCACGGCGTGGTCCGGATCGGCGGCCCCCGGGGCGGCTGGGACGGCTACCGCTCCAACCGGATCCACGGCGAGAACCTCGGCGTCTGGATGCAGCGGGCCGGCTACCGGACGATGCACTTCGGCAAGTTCATGAACTTCTACGGCGGCCTCGACGAGCCGGCCGAGTCCGAGGTGCCGCCCGGCTGGGACCGGTGGGTCTCCGACGCGACCGACAACTCGACCCGCGAGTTCTACGGCTACAGGCAGAACGTCGACGGGGCGCTCACCCCGCGGCTGGGCTACCCGTGGTACGACCAGATCGGCGGCAAGGACCCGGTCGGCTGCCCGGCGCTCGGCCCGGCCACCTGCAACTACCACACGGACTCGATGTCGATCCAGGCCGCCGAGGAGATCCGGCGGAGCGACCGCCCCTTCTACCTGCAGGTCGACTACCACACCCCGCACGGCGACTCGCGGCCCCCGACCGGCCCGGAGCCGGCGGTCCGGCACTACGACACCGCCTTCCGCACCCCGCGGCCGAACCCGCCCGGCTACAACGAGGCCGACGTCTCCGACAAGCCGTGGTTCCTCCGGTACGACACGCCCCGGCTGACCGCGGGCGAGGTCAGCCAGCTCACCACCGAGTACCGCAAGTCGATCGAGGCGCTCCGCTCGGTCGACGAGGGGGTGAAGCGGATCGTCGACACCCTGCGCAGCACCGGCAAGCTGAAGAACACGTACGTGCTGTTCACCTCGGACAACGGCTTCTTCCTCGGGCAGCACCGGATCCACCGGGGCAAGCTGCTGCCGTACGAGCCCGCCCTGCGGGTCCCCATGGTGATCCGCGGCCCGGGGATCAAGCCGCGCACGGTCAGCCGGGAGATCGTCGCCAACCAGGACATCGCCCCGACCGTGCTCTCGCTGGCCGGGGCCCGGGCCGGCAGCCGGCTGGACGGCCGCTCGATGGCGCCGTTCTGGAAGAAGCCGAAGCGCAAGAGCCGCCGGCCGATCCTGCTCTCCAGCTACCAGGCGGCCACCCACCTGATCCCGGGCGACTACCCGGACGACCCGGTCGTGGTGGCGGGGACGTCGAGGAAGCGCCGCGGGGCCCACGGCTCGGCCAAGGCCTCGACCCAGAACTACGTGGGGATCCGGGTCGGCCCCTACAAGTACGTCGAGTACGAGGGCGGCGAGGGCGAGCTGTACGTGCTCCGGAACGACCCGTACGAGCTCCGCAACCGGTTCGGCGAGCTGGCCTACGAGCGGGTCCAGCGGTACCTGGCCCGGCAGCTCACGCGGCTGCGCGGCTGCTCCGGCGCGGCCTGCCGGGCGCCGGTCCCGCGGTGGCCGAAGCCGCCGCGCCGCTGACGGTCAGTTGCCGCCGAGCGGGGTGAGCCGGGCGCCCTCGACGGCGTAGACCCCGATCTCGTTCCGCCCCGGGCGCAGCGTGTCCGGGTCGACCAGCGTCCCGAACCGGGTCGCGTCCTCGAACTCGAAGGCCTTGGCGGTGCCGGCGACCCGGCCGTTGACCGCGACCGCGATCGTCGTGCCCGGCTCGACGTCCTCGAGCGTCCCGGTCACGTTGATCGGGATCAGCCGGCGGGTCGCCTTGTAGTCGTTCCACAGGCCGGCGCCGTCCAGGGAGGCCGTCGCGGTCCCCTCCGGGACCGGCGGGGCCGGCTCCCCGATCAGGCTCGGGGCCGGGCCCAGGGTGTAGATCGGCCCGGTGCCGAGCCGCCGGTCGGCCCGCTTGATCGCGGCGTCGCGCTGGGCGATCATCTCCGGCAGCTCGACCGAGGTCTCGCGGTTCTTGATGTCCTTGACCGCGATCGGCCGGTCCGGGACCGGCCCCTGCAGCGGCACCCCGTCGAACTCGTACGGGTCCTCCACCCCGACCGCCTCGGCGATCGTCGGCACGATGTCCAGGCTCATGCTGTGCTTCTCGGAGACCCCGCCCTTGCGCTGGCCCGGGTACTTGACGAAGAGCGGCGGGTTGGCGACCTCGCCCATCGCCTGCTCGTGCACCATCCGCTGCGGCACCTCGCCGCCCTCGAAGGAGACGCCGTGGTCGGCGGTCACCACGACCACCGCGTCGTCCCAGAGGCCCTTCCGGGTGAGGTCGCGCCGCAGCTCCCCGACCAGCTCGTCGGCGAAGGCGGTCTGCGTGTACATCCGGGCCTGGGCCGAGGCGATGCCGTTGCCGTCGACCAGCCACTTGTTCGTGGACTGGGAGAGCTGCTCGATCGGCGACGAGTTGTACTGGCGGCCGTCGCGATCGTAGTGCCAGGGCTGGTGGGGCAGATGCAGGTGCATCATGGTCAGGCCGCGGGGGCTGTCCGGGATCTGGCGGATGAACCGGCGGTACTCCTGCGGCTCGGAGGCGTTGCCCCGGCCCTTGACGAAGAACTCGTCGATCCCGCCCGACTTGCCGGACTCCCCGAAGCCCTCGAAGTTGGTGCCGACGTCGGGCAGCCGGTCGGCCAGCCCGGGCGGCAGGACCAGGCGCCCCTCGACGTACTTGAGGTCGGACCAGAGCGCCTTGAGCCGGTTGAGCTGCCGCTCGCCGGCCTCCTCCTCGGGGCAGAGCGAGTCCGGGCAGATCGCGGTGACCGGCTCCATCACGTGCATCGGCCGGTCCCGGCCCAGCAGGGTGAAGAGGCTGTCCGGCTGGTCGTCGGCGGTCGCCAGGGCGTCGTCCGGGGGGAGCTTGCCGGTGAGGATGCCGGGCACCGCCTTCGGGGTGAAGAAGGCGGTGGTGGACTGGTTCTTGTACCAGGTGGCCTCCTTCGAGAGGCGGGCGAAGTTCGGGAACCGGCCGGCGTCGATCCGCTGGTCGTCCGTCATCAGGTTCGAGGTCCCGAGCTCGTCGAAGACGATCAGCACGACCGGGTGGTCGCCGCCCGAGTCCTTGGCCAGGGCGGCGTCGCTCCCGCCGGGGAAGATCACGTCGGTGGTCGGGCTGGCGAAGATGAACAGCAGCAGGATCACCGCGGGGGCGATGATCAGGATGTCGAGCAGGTTGCGCAGGAACTTGAAGCGGTAGGCCGCCCAGGCGAAGAGGCCGCCGATCCCGGCCGCGACCAGCAGGATCAGGGCGGTCGGGCTGGAGAAGAGGTCGGAGACCAGCTGGATGAAGAAGAAGGTCGCGACCCCGCCCAGCAGGACCAGGTGCAGGACGTTGTACGCCCGGGCGCTGAACCGGGCCACCACGGCCTCGACCCCGAGCATGACCAGGGGCGGCAGCAGGGTGAACCCGATCGAGAGCAGCAGGATGTCGCCCGGGCTGTTGTCGCGGGCGACGAAGAAGTCCGGGTTCTTCCCCAGCAGGTCCAGCAGCGGCTGGACGAAGGCCAGGGCCCAGAGGGCGGCGAGATGGCCGCCCCCCAGCAGCAGCTGCTTCCGGGTGGGCGGCGTCGCGATCATCAGCGCGGCTTGGCCAGGAAGAGCACCCGGTCACCGGAGGGCAGCTCCTCGCGCCGCTCCACGGTGAACCGCCGTTCGAGCTCCCGCTCGAAGTTGTCGAGGTCGTAGTCGGGGTTGGCCCCCTCGTGCTTGTTGGCGAGCAGGGCGCGCACCATCGGATCGGTCCGCTTCGGGAACTCGATCAGCAGGGTGGTGCCGAGGTCCCGGGCCCACTGCAGGAAGTCGGCGATCGGGATGTTGGCCGAGATCGAGACGTGGTGGATCAGGGCCAGCGCCAGCATCAGGTCGGGGGCGCCGCGGTCGGCCAGGGTCTGGCGCTCCAGCCCGCGCCAGCCGAGGGCCGGCGACGGGTCGGCGATGTTCGAGACCAGCGGCAGGATCTTCGAGTTGCCCTCCGCCTTGAGCGAGCGGTAGAGCGACTCGACCGTGGCGTGGTCGAAGTCGAAGGCGATCACCAGGTCGGAGCTCTCGGCGGCGATCCGGGAGTAGGCGCCGTCGTTGCAGCCCATGTCCCAGGTCAGGCCGGGCTTCTCCGCGGCGGCGACCTCGGCCACGAAGGCCTGCTTGCGCCGGTCGTCGTCGTCGCTGTAGGTGTTGTCCTGGCGGTAGCCGCTCCAGGCGGTCTCGCCGGACTTCCAGCGCAGCTTCTCGACCAGGCGCCGCATGCTCTTCATGTGGGCCTGGACGGCCTCCGGCTTGACCGTGCGCTGCTTCGCGTTCTCCTCGGCGTCGCCGGGGCCGGACTTGTTGGCGCGCCGGTCGAGCCGGGCGTGCAGCGAGGTGTGCAGGAAGACGCCCTTGCGCAGGCGGTCGCGCAGGGAGAAGACCTTGACCGCGTCGATCGGCTGGATGCCGTCGATCGAGCCGCGCAGCCAGGGGTGGAAGGGCAGGTCCTTGTGGGCCTGGAACAGCAGCGGGTAGAGGAACAGCATGCAGAACTGGCGGTACCCGATCCAGGGCCGGCCCTCGGGCAGCTTCTCGAAGGAGCCGACGTCGATGAAGACCGGGCTGGCGCCCTGGAACTGGACGTTGTACGGGGTCGCGTCCTTCAGCGAGAGGCCCTCGTCGATCGCGGCGATCCCGAGGTCGAGCTGCAGCAGCGCCGCGTCGCGCAGCATGCTGAAGGTCCACTCGTAGGGGTAGGAGACGAACGGGATCCGCTGGTGCTCGAGCACCCGCTCGACCCCGGTCGGGAGCAGGTCGGTGCCGGTGGCGGACCCGCTGCTCGCCAGCACCTCCCCGTCGACCTCCTTGGTCGGGATCAGGTCGCCCCGGTTGACCAGGGTCTCCAGCAGGGGGCTGGCCGCCAGGGCGTCCCAGTCCTCCGCTCCCTCCGGGCTCAGGGCCCGGTAGATCGCGTCATCGGCGACGACGACGCGACTGTCACGGTCCCGGAACGAGCCCGGCTCTGCGTTTGCCACCGCCTACTGCTCGGCCGGCTTGTCGTCGTTCTGGTCCGGGGTCGCCTTGGCGGCGGGGCCGTCGGCCACCGGCTCGTCCTTCTTCCAGAACATCACCTTGCTCATGAAGTTCTTGCCGTAGGTGCGAAGCGCGGCGCCGAGGCCGGCGATGCCGGCCAGAACCGCGGCGAGCAGGGCACTGGCACTACCAGGATCTAGATATGCAAACAGTTCCATGTTCAGAGTCCTCTCTTCTCTGTGGAGGGCGGCTGGTCTGCCGACCGCGGGATGTTACTCGATGGTGAAGAGCGGGTCACCCGAGGCGACCGCGTCGCCAACCGCGATTGCGACCTTGGTGACCTTGCCCTCGCGGTGCGCCGTGATCTCGTTCTCCATCTTCATGGCCTCGATCACGCAGACGAGGTCGCCCTCCTTGACCTCCGCGCCCTCCTCGACCTCGACCTTGAAGATCGAGCCCTGCAGCGGCGAGGCCAGCACCGGGCCGCCTCCGCCGCCGCTGCCGCCGGCCTTCCTCTCCCGCTTCGGGCGGGCGCCGGCGGCCGGGCCGGCGCCGTTGGCCGAGGCGGCGGCGAAGCCGGTGGCCTCGCCGATCACCTTGACGTCGAAGCGCTTGCCGGAGACCTCGACCAGGTAGTCGCGGGCGACCTTCTCGGCCTCGCCCTCGGCCGGCTCGGGCAGGCCGGCGGACTCGGGCTTGGTGGTCTTCAGCCACTTCTTGTCCTCGGTCAGGTCCTTGCAGGTCTCGCCGCGCGCCCACTGCTCGGTCTGGAGGATGGCCTTGTGGAAGGGGATCAGGGTCGAGAGCGGGGCGATCTCGTACTCGTCGAGGGCCCGCAGCATGCGCCTGGTGGCGGCCTCGCGGCTCTCGTCCCAGACGATCAGCTTGGCGACCATCGGGTCGTACATCGGCGTCACCTCGGAGCCGGCCTTGACCCCGGAGTCGACCCGGATGCCGGGGCCGGAGGGTTCGTCGTAGACCTCGATCGGGCCGGGGGCCGGGGCGAAGTTCATGTCCGCCTTCTCGGCGTTGATCCGGCACTCGATCGCCCAACCGTCGATCTTCACGTCGTCCTGGGTCAGCGAGAGCTCTTCGCCCGCGGCGATCTTGATCTGCTCGCGGACGATGTCGACCCCGGTGATCTCCTCGGTCACGCAGTGCTCGACCTGGACCCGGGTGTTCATCTCGAGGAAGAAGTACTCGTCGCCGACCTGCATGCCCTCGATCGTCCCGGCGGAGAAGTAGCCGACCGCCCGGGCCGCGTCGGTCGCGATCTTGCCGATCCGCTCCCGCATCTCCTCGTCGACATGCGGGCCGGGGGCCTCCTCGATCAGCTTCTGGTGCCGGCGCTGGATCGAGCAGTCGCGCTCGCCCAGGTGGATCACGTTGCCGTGCTTGTCGGCCAGCACCTGGACCTCGACGTGGCGCGGGTCCTCGAGGTAGCGCTCGACGTAGACCCGGTCGTCGTTGAAGAACTTCATGCCTTCGCGGCCGGAGCCCTCGAAGGCCTCCTGCAGGTCGTCCGGGGTCATGGCGACCCGGAAGCCCTTGCCGCCGCCGCCGCCGACCGCCTTGCAGGCGACCGGGTAGCCGGCCGCCTCGGCCTGGGCCTTGGCCTCTTCGAGGTCCTTGGCGGGCTCGGTGGCGCCGGGCACGATCGGCACGCCGGCCTGCTCCATGACCTCGCGGGCCTTGGTCTTCGAGCCCATCGCGTCGATCGCCGAGGCGGGCGGGCCGATGAAGGTGATCCCGGCCTCGTCCAGGGCCCGGGCGAAGTCGGAGTTCTCGGCGAGGAAGCCGTAGCCGGGGTGCACGGCCTCGGCGCCGGAGTCCTTGCACGCCTGGATGATCTTCTCGATCGAGAGGTAGCTCTCGGCCGGCACGGCCGGGCCGATCAGGAAGGCTTCGTCGCAGGCCTTGACGTGGGGGGCGTCCCGGTCGGCCTCGGAGTAGACGGCGACCGAGGTGATGCCCATCTCCCTGCAGGCACGGGCGACACGGATAGCGATTTCGCCGCGGTTGGCGATCAGGATCTTCGAAAACATAGGCCCTGGGAGTCTATTTCCAACCACGAGATCGCGTGCCCTGCCACCCCGGCCTCCTCCCGACCCACCTCCGCCCCCCGCCGCAACCTCAGCCCCACCCCCAGCCACCGAAACGGCCAAAAGGGCGGATAGTCCGCCCTTTTGGCCATCTCGAGGGCTGGGGATCTGGCCGGGCTTGGGTGGGGTCGGGTGGTGGGCCGGGGCGGGCGGTCGCGGGTGGTCGCAAGTGGTGCGGAATCGTCACACCTGTCGTGCCACCTGTGAGCGCTTTCGGTTCACGCTGGCGGCGATGACGATCTCGGAGGACAGGCCGAACGAGGACCAGCACGCGGAGCTTCGGGAGTTCATGGCGCGACGCCGGTTCGTGGCGAGCAGGAGCGAGCTGCTGGCGCACGGGTTCAGCGACGTGAGGATCAGGAGCTGGAAGGCAAGCGGGCGTCTGATCAGGCTGTTCCACGGGGTCTACTCGTACGGCCGCGACATCGAGACCCGCGAGTCGGCCTGGCGCGCGGCCCTCCTCGCGGCCGGGCCGGGCTCGGCCCTGACCGGCCGGAGCGCCCTGGAGGCCCTGGGCGCGGTCCGGCTCCGGCCGCGGATCCCGGTCGCCGTGGAGGTGGCGACCGAAGCCGATCGGGGCGGCGAACGCCGGGGGCTGTCCCCGGCGCTTCGCCGCACCCGGGTCAAGGTGGTTCGCCGCGGCTTCGAGGCCGGCGACGTTCGGCGGCGCGATGGCCTCGAGCTGACCAGGGCGCCGTTCGCGCTGATCGACTTCGCCGTGACCGCCTCGGAGAGGGAGCTGCGGTTCGCCTTCCTCGAGCTGTGCCGGCTCCGGCTCTTCGGGGAGCGTGACGTCTCGTACGGCTTCCGCCGGGTCACCGGCCGACGGGGCGCGAGGAAGCTCAAGCCCCTGCTGGGCCTGTGGGTGCCCGAGCTGAAGCGAGTCAGGTCGGTTCTCGAGGGATCGTTCCTGCTGGCGTGGTCCGAGCGGGCGCTTCCCGTGCCCGCGGTGAACGAGAGGGCCTTCGGGTACGAGGTCGACTGCCTCTGGCGGGAGCGGGGGCTGGCTCTCGAGCTCGACGGAGACGCCTTCCACACCGATCCGATCGCGAGGCGGCGGGACCTGGCGAAGACCCGGCACCTGGAGAGCAAGGGCCTGCGGGTGATGCGGGTGACCTGGAGGGAGTTCATGGCCGATCCGGACGGGACGGTCGGCCGCGTCGCCCAAGAGCTCGGCCTGCGACCCCGGCTCTACCCGTAACCCCCGAGAAGGCCGAAAGGGCGGATAGTCCGCCCGTTTCGCCATCTCGGAGGCTTCGAACGTAGGATGCGCGGCAATGATCGAGCTTCAGAGTCACTCAGTCGTTTCCGATGGCCAGCTTCCGCCCGCCGGGGTGGTGGAGGAGGCGGCCAAGGCCGGGGTCGAGGTGCTGGCCCTGACCGACCACGACGGGGTGGCCGGCGTGCCGGAGGCGATCGAGGCCGGCGAGCGGCTCGGGGTGGAGATCGTGCCCGCGGTCGAGATGTCCTCGGTCCACGAGTACGCCGAGGACCTGCACATCTGCGGCTACTGGATCGACGTCGAGAAGATGCGGCCCGCCTGCGAGCGGGCGCAGGAGGAGCGGCGCGAGCGGGCCCGGGAGATCATCGGCAACCTGCGCGAGCACGGCTTCGACCTCACCTTCGAGGACGCGGTCCGGGAGGCGGGCGCGGCCGACGCGATCGGCCGGCCCCACATCGCCAAGGCGGCCGGCGCCACCGGCAACCTCGGCCCGTTCTTCGAGGAGTGGCTGGGGCCGGGGGCGAAGGCCTTCGTCTCCCGCCGGTGGCCGGACGCGAACGAGGCCTGCGCCCTGATCCGCGAGGCCGGGGGCGTGCCGGTGATCGCCCATCCCTACTGGGACGTCAAGGTGCCGGAGCAGGTCGAGGAGCTGATCCGGGCGCTCGACATCGGCGGGATCGAGGTCTTCTACCCCTCCCACACCCGGGCCCAGACCGAGCACCTGCTGCGGCTGGCCGAGGAGCTGGGCGTCACCGCGACCGGCTCCTCCGACTACCACGGCCCCACCCACAAGACCTTCAGCCGGTTCGGCGCCTACCAGACCTACGACCTGGGCCGGCCCGAGGTCCCGCCGCGGCCCTAGCCGGCCGGCTCAGCCGCGCGGGGCCGGGACCGTGGGCAGCCCGAGGGCGACCCAGTCCTGGATCCCGCCCCGGTAGTAGGCGAGCGCCTCGGGCTCGACCCCGGCGTCCAGCAGCCGGGCCACCGCCCGCGGCGTGGCCGCGCACTGCGGCCCGTTGCAGAAGAGCGCCGTGACCCGCCCCGGGGCGAACAGATCGAGGCGGTCGGCCACCGACTGCCAGGGAAGCACGATCGCGCCGGGGAGGGTGCCGCTCTGCTCGACGTACTCGGGCAGCCGGGTGTCGACCAGGCGGCCGCCCGCCTCGAGGTGGGCGATCACCTCCAGCTCGCCCCAGGTCGGGATGGCCGGGTGGAGCCGCTGGGGCTGGATCGTCCCCCACCAGGGGTCGAGCGTGACCAGCCCGTCGGCGCCGACGCTCGGCACCCGGCGGGGCTCATGTCCCTCGGGGGCGGCGGCGCGCTCGACGGTCAGGGAGGCGGGCATCGCCCAACTGTACCACTTCACAAACTGATAGTTGTGTACTGGGCGGGACCGGGTCGTGTGCCGAGGAACGCCGGGCCTGGGGAAGCCAGGCGCCGGGCTCGGGGAAGCCAGACACCGGACCCGGGAAGCCAGGTCCCGCCCGCCGGGGCTCCGGGGGCCGGGCCGAGGCGCCGCCCGGGATCGCCGGCCGGCCGGTCAGCGGCGGACGCGGATGTTGCGGACGGCCTTGGTCCGGCCGCCTTCGTCCGTGGTCGCCACGACCTGGAGGCGGAGGCGCAGCTTGCGCGGCTTGCCCAGCCGACGCTTGTTCGGCCTCAGGCGCAGCGCCTGGGCGGCTCGGGCCCGCCGGCCGTCGCGGGCGGCCAGCGGCACGAGGTGGCGGCCGCGGCGCAGGCGGAGCGTCGCCTTGACCTTGACGGGGACGTCGGCCGTCACCCGGACCCGCACCCCACGCCGCTTCAGGGCCTTGAACTTGAGCCGCTTCGGCGTCGCCAGGCGGATCCGGGGCGCCAGCGGCACCCCCCGCTGCGCCTCGACCCGGGCGGTTCGCTCGGTCTCGTTGCCGGCTCGGTCGGTGACCGTGAGCCGGACCGTGTAGCGCCCCGGCGCGGCGTAGGCGTGGCGGGGCGAGGGCCCGGCGGCGGTGTTGCCGTCGCCGAGGTCCCAGGAGTAGGAGCCCACGCCCATCGAGTCGCGGGCCGTCGCCCGCAGCTCGACGGGGA
>Ga0182793_1002227_pt1 | contig 11343 bp, 8 predicted proteins | sample Passage237A_FD_130498 | JGI IMG/M metagenome (GOLD analysis project Ga0182793, IMG submission 130498) | Cellulose adapted compost microbial communities from Newby Island Compost Facility, Milpitas, CA, USA - Passage2 37A (version 2) (version 2) ...
AAATAATGGATGAAGGTATTATGAGATGCTTCGGCGAAGTCTATCCCTATAAATTGGAACTCAGCACGACAGCGTGATGTTTCGCTCGCGCGCAACATGACTAATAACCTTAACTAAACAACATTGATTTAAAATTTCAGATTCAAGATTTTAGGTAAACTCTTATGCCATCAACCATCAACTAAATCGGTATCACAGGGTTACTCAGAGTTTTCAAGGTGTTTCACAGTGAAAATCGGCCTAATCTGTGTCGTCTGCGTTCCATTACCAAACTAAACACTATACACAAAACACTAAACACACCTTAACTAACAACCATCAACTGTCAACCATCAACCATCAACCATCACCTTACAACTAAACCTGTTAACCCATACTTTCCATCAATATAAGGGACAAATTTTCCTCAAAAACAATTTTTTGGCTTACATTTACAAAAATTTTGATCTATGCTTGCATACATAACCTGGAATATCAATCCTGAAATTTTTAGTATTGGCCCGTTCTCAGTACGATACTACGGCCTAATGTGGGCCATGGCCTTTTACATTGGTTATGTCATATTTAACCGCTTTGTAAAGCGTGAGCACCTGCCCGAGGGTTTCCTCGACTCGCTAACCATGTACATGATTGTAGGCACAGTAATTGGAGCCCGCTTGGGTCACTGCCTTTTCTACGAGCCGGAATTCTACCTCAGCAACCCGCTCGAAATCCTTAAGATCTGGCACGGAGGCTTGGCCAGCCATGGTGCGGCCATAGGGATACTAATTGCCCTTTACCTTTTTGCCCGCAAGCAAAAGGTCCCCATGATTTACGTTATTGATAGGGTTGTAATAACCGTAGCAATTGGTGGTGCCTTTATTCGCCTGGGAAATCTGTTTAATTCTGAAATCTACGGGGTTGAAACCACACTGCCCTGGGGTTTTATTTTTGTGCGGAATGGCGAGGTGATCCCCAAACACCCCACACAGCTTTACGAGGCACTATCGTACACCGCAATATTTATCCTGCTTTACTGGCTTTACCTAAAGGCAGATGGCAAGCTGCGTAACGGTTTCATTTTTGGTATCTTCCTCATCCTACTCTTTGGCGCACGATTCCTGATTGAGTACGTAAAAGAACCACAGGTTGAGTTTGAAAAACACATGATGCTAAACATGGGGCAGTGGCTTAGCTTACCCTTTATTGCAGCAGGAATTGGATTTTTGATTTACTCATACCTTAAACCTTCGGTTTTTATCCCACAGGACAACATAAAGCCTAAAAAAGGTAAGTAGAAGCATAAAAAAACGTCGGTGCTAAAGCCCGACGTTTTTTCTTATAAATGAGACTATTCTAACTTACTTTAGATAGATTTACAAATTTTTTATGTATGTGAAAAGAAAGATTCTCAATATCCTTTAATTAACAACATAATTATTTTTATCTTATCAATAAGATTTTAAAGAAATTAATAGTTTTTATTAATAATTTTTTTATATAACATATCATATTTCAATGCTATACTACTCCAGGATTGTTCCTTTGAAAGTCTTTCCTTCAAAGAAATCGCCATCTGAGAAACTTCCGTTAATCTAGATAATGTTTCCTGAATTTTTTTAGATAGATCTTGAATGTCTCCATTCTTAAAAAAGGTAACTTCATTATTTTTAAAAAGATCTATATTTCCATCTATATCAGCACATATTATCGGAGTTCCAATAGCTGCTACCTCAAGAAGCATCATTGACATTGCTTCAAGCATCGAAGGATAAACGAATATTTTAGCACCAGCTATTAACTTGTACAAATCTTTCTTGTCAGAAATTAAACCAATGAAATCACAATTTAAATTACTTGAAAGTTTTTTTAGATATTGATAGTACTCTATTGAATGATTGTAATCACCTGCAATAATTATTTTACCTTTATAATCTAATAAATTAAATGCTTTAAGTAAAATATGACAACCTTTACTCTCAATTAACCTCCCAGCAGCAAAAAGAATATAACCATTATCAGTATGAGTTATATCTATTTTAGATATTCCATTAGGTATATAATATGCATTTACACCATATTTTTTAAATTTTTCAACTTCCTTTTTAGATACACATGTAACAATGTTTGCATATTTTACAAAATGTTTTACTTGTAATTTAAAGTAAAAATTATAGCGTTTCCATTTTGAAGTTACATTGAATGCTCCATGAGTAGTAAGAATAACAGGAAAACGAAATCTTAATATAGGAATTATGAATGCGGCATCACTATGATGTAGATGAACTAAATCGTATTTTTTAAAAAATAAAACATGAAGTGTTGAACGAATATAGTAAAATAGCGAGTTTAACTTACCAATAGGCCAACGATTAAATACTTTTTGATAAACACCATTTAAAAAACCGGTTTTACATTTTGTGTGTGACGAAACGGAGTAAACTGTGAACTCATATTTTTCCTTTAGTTGGTCTAAAATATTTTCACCTACAGCAGCAGCACCACCAATTGCAGGCAAACCTTTAAGACCAATTACTGAAATTTTATTTTTATTTTTTGAATTCATCTAAAACTATTTTAAAGAATTCGTGAGTTTTTGAAAGGACAATATCATAGTCAAAATTTTTAAAGGCAAATTCTTTAGCATTCGAAATTATTAACTCATTATTTAAATTTTTTTGTAAGGCTAAAGATAAAGTATGACATAATGATTTTAAATCATTACATTTATAGATATATCCAGTTTCATTATGTGAAATCATTTCTGGTATGCCTCCAATATCAGGCGCCACTACTAATTTGCCAAGTAACATTGCCTCACCAATTACCATTGGAAGATTTTCATGTAAAGATGTAACTAATAAAATATCAGCTTTATTCATGTTTAATAATGTTTCATCTCTATTAAGACCATCAATAATTTCTACTCTACTTGAAATATTTGTGTTGAGTTTAATCATTTTTTTTATTTTTTTAAAATAACTCTTATCTTTTATTTTTCCAATGATTTTAATTTGAAAATCATAACCAAATTTTAATAACTCATTTAAAGCCAAGATTGCTAATTTTTGATTTTTTAATTTTGAAATATTACCAACAATTATTACTTCTGGTCTTTTCTGTACTCTATTGGATTTTACCATTTCTAAAATTGATGTATTAACATATATTGGATTTGGAATAATTGAGTAAAAGCATTTTTCCCTAGTCATGGATTTAATGTATTCTGAAATAAAAATTCTATAGCCAAACTTCGGAAGATAAAATTTATCTATTAGGGTTTTAAATATAAATTTTGGTTTATTAATTAAACTGACATACTTCAACTCTTTTTCAACAATACCATGTTGTGTAATGACAATCGGTACATTTATTTTTTTTGGTAATTTCAATAACATCGGTCCAGACCCTATAAAATTAATTATTTCAATTTTTTCATTGTCAATTATTGATTTAATCTTTTTCCGTGTATAAAAAATAGAAAAAATAAAATTGTAGTGCGGTAAAAAAAAGTATTTTATTGATTCTTCTTGTTTTATAATAAGAGTTTTGTTTTCTTTTGAAGCATTAACTTGCAAGAAATAATAGTTGTGATTTTTATTTTTTTTTAATGCTTGAATTAATGAATATATTACAGCTTCGACTCCACCCATTGAAGTATTAAGTGGTATATTACAAATAAAAAGTATTTTCATATATTATTTGATTAATTGAGAATTTAAATATACATTTTTAACGTAACCAACACAAGCTCCAAGTCCTACGAATATCAATGTCCTAAACGTTATACCAGTAATTTGACCGCCTAATGATGTAAAAAATGGAACAATTAAAAAAGTATAAAATAAAGGCTTAATAATTTTCATAATTTTATTTTCAATTAAATATTTAGAATATTTATTAAAATCTTTTAATATTTTATAAAATATTAAAAAATAAATTATTATACCAAACATTCCATGACCATGCACTATTAAATAATAATCAACGTGTAAAGGTCTGTCACCTAATTTGCCTGATGCATAATTTCCAGGAGAATTAAAAACTTGATACCCAAAAAACATTCTTGGGATATTTTTTGTATTAAAAACTTCATCAATTATAAAAAATGTTTCATTAAAACGAGCTTCTTTTTCGATTGATTCTGCTTCAAATCTATCTTCTCTTATACTTAGTCGATAATAAAACAATTCACTATAATAAGGCCATAAGAAGAATAATAATAAAATGAATAAAATTATTATTTTATAAATTCTTAATTTATTTTTATAAAACCAAAAAAAGATAAAAAATCCAATAACAAATCCAAACATTGCCGTTCTTTTCATAGAAAGAAAAAGCACTAATAAATTAAAAATTGAAATAAAGATGAACGAATATTTAATAAATAAGTTGCTTTTTTTGTTTAAGAAATACATTATAAGAGGAAAATAAAATAATGAATAAGTATAAACGTTCCAATTATCATACATGTTACCTGAATAAAAATTTCCTTCATTATTATATACATCAACTCCCAAGTTTAAATATATACTTAAAATAAAATTAATAAATAATATTAAAATACCTATAAAAACACTATATGCTAAAACTTTTAAATTATTTTCATTTTTAAAAAACATTATTGAAATAGGATATAATAATAATGGTGAGAAAATTTTCAATGATGATTGTATAGAGTATAAAAAGTTGTTAGACAATGGTAACATTATTAATGTTTGTATAATTAATATAAATATGTATTTATTATATTTAACAATGTAATTATGCTTAGAATAAAAAATAATTATAATAGAATATAAAAAAATAGCCCTTACAAATGCTATTAAAGATCCCTTTTCGAAAAGAATGCCAGTTGTTATATCAAAAATATAATTTAATATTATTATTAATATAATGAAATATTTATTTAAAACTAAGTTATTATAAAACATAACACATTCTTGCAAAATTAAATTTTGTAGATAAAAATAGGAGTTGGAAATAAGTCCATTAAGTGATAATTTTTTTTTAACCAAAAACTAATCCCAAGATAAAATTAGAGCTTTTCTCATAAAATTACAAACCTTATACCTCAATATATATATTTTCCAAGAAATACAACAGGGACATGTACAAAAAATGAGATTGATAGCTTCATGCTCCTTGTCAAAATGGTGATTTGCGAACTGTGTCAATTTAGCTTTGTATTGGATATTTAAAACGACTTACGAAATATAACAGGAAACTTAGGCCACCAGGGCTGTTAGCAGGCTGCAACCAAATCGAACATATCCTACATAAACCAGAACTGAAACAGCAAGTTACTTGGAGAGTTTTACTACAACCTGGAAGCCCATTTTAAGAAACAGGCCATGTCTGCCAAACTAGCCCTGCCCTGAATGCTGGCGTAAGGTTTGCTCACAGGATGGAAACATCATATTGCACTCATTTTCGCTGTAAGATTGGGCAAAGTCCAGGATCTGAAAAGTTGATTAAATTAGTCTGATACTGGATTATTAGAGATGCCTACTGACTTTTGCATACTTGAGAAGGATAATGTGACCGATATTGCCACTGCCAGAAGCATGTGATTACCCTCAGATAGTAATTTGGTTTTCGACAACGAGTATCAAGATTTATATTTGTAGAATATGTTGGACAGCATGAACCATGATCTGTGCGTCTCTTCAAGGATTACATGGACTAGTAAATTATCGAGAACTTTCTCGTATCTGGAAAAAATCAGAAAGTTGCTGCAGAATTACAAAATATTGCTTACTGACATAAAAAGTAAGCATTTTTTACCGGCTTCGACGGGTAAGGCGCTGTAACAATATCAACAATAAATAATGGGTCATTACTAACAACAATACTTTTACAGTAAACACCATAGATTGTCACAATGGGTAATGGTGTAAAATTAAGTTATTCCTTAAACTAATCATTCAGAGTCTTAAGATTTAATCGTTTGGGGGCACATGCGAAATAGTGGTAGTATTATAAATATTTACAATACTGATTACAATACAACTGCTTATATTCTTGTGATAATGTCAAGTGAAAGCAGAACTTGGCCAACCTGGTAATCTTTGTCTTGTTGAATATTTATATTCGAGAAAATCAACTTATGGTAAAGAGTAGACAAGTCATTTACGCATCAGAAAACATAAAATGGGGTATAGTTAAAACTTTTTAGGGTAATGTTTTATTTAAAAAAATTTATTTATAATTGAAAAAACATGATTAAAAAGGAAGGGGTATTTGAATTATTTTGAACTTTTTGAAAACATTTTATAAATTATTATGAGCATTTTATCAAAAAATACTTAACTCTTAGTTTTTATTTTATAAATAATGTGATGTCTAGTTATATTTATTATACTTCTAATAATAGAAAGAGAGTCTAAAAGAAGATATCTTTTTGAAGATATTGTTAGGTTCTTATATACTTTATTATACAAAAATATAACACGATCAATATTAAAATAATAATCAAAAAGATGCTTTGAGAAAGAAGACATTTCTTCATAATAATATTTATTTTTTATTAGTTTTACTATATTTTTTAAATTTTCATTATCATCTAAATTATCGAAAATATTTCTCTCTGAAAAATTTGTTTTAAAGGCATCCCAAAAATTATTTTTATTAATTAAAACAGGAATTTCTCCTTTTGAGTTAATCGTTAATAAGGGTATTGATAAAGAAGCAGCTTCCATTAGGCCTCTTCCTGTGCCGATCACAGCATCTGCCAATAAAAGCATTTTGGATGCTTCTTTAGTATAGTTTTCATCTGTATAAAATTGGATAAATCCATTGATTACTAATTCATTATTTTTTAATTCGTTATAAAATTTTATATTTTCAATAGAACCTATTACTATAAGTTTAATATTAGATATTCCACTATCAATAATTTTTTTTATTAAATTAAACGAATCTAGGATGCTTTTTTTATAACTAATTCCTATGCGACAAATTCTAACAAAAGTAAAATTTTCATCTTTTAGATTTAATATAAATTCTTTTCTGGGTTTTATTGCTTTTACCCTATTTGGAATCAAGTAAATATTAGTTTTCCTATATTTAAATCTCCTTTTAAACCATTCATAATTTTCTAAACTAAAAAGAATAAGATTATCTACATGGGGGTCATAATTTTGATTTGGTCCTCCACATTTTGTTACAACAAATTTGTTTTTTTTTGAAGATAAAATAGTACGTATAATATTATAACATCTTAGATCGAAAAAATGATAAATATCTGGTTTGAATTCTTTAATTATCTTATTTAATTCTCTCTTTAAAAAATAAAATTTTAAGTATTTAAAATTTATAGATTTGTAAAAAAAAGGATTAGTCATCAAAACTTTACTATAGCCTGGACCAATAGTTATAATTTTGATATTATTAGTCTCACTTAACTTTGAAGATATATGATTTAAACTATGAAAATGACCACCTACGCCGTTGTCGTGGACTGAAATTAAAAAAAGGATATTCATTTTAAATTATTTTTTGTTCAACTTCTAAATCAATATTATATCTATCTTTAACCAACTTTTTCACAGTGAAAATTATTTGCAAAATATCCTCAGCTGTTGCATTGCCTTTGTTTATAATAAAACCACTATGCTTTTCTGATATTTGGGCACCACCTATAGTGAATCCTTTTAATCCTAAATTATCTATCATTGGTCCAACATAAACATTAGGAGGGCGCTTAAATACACTTCCACAGTTAGGATAATCGCGGGGTTGTTTCAAATATCGCTCATTCTTAACTTTCCCCATTTTTTCTTTAATTTTATCATGGTTACCAGTCTTCAATTTAAACCATGCTTTTAATACTATTTTATCAGAATGTTTTTGAAAAACGCTGCTCCTATATACGAATTCCATTTCTTCTCTGTATAATGTTTTTATTTTAAGTTCTTTTAAATCTAAATACTTAACTTTAATTATCAAATCTTTAATTTCTTCGCCATATGCTCCAGCATTCATTACAACAGCACCACCAACTGAGCCTGGAATATCATAAAAAATTTCTAAACCTGTTAAGTTGTGCGTTAGAGCAGCTTCACTTAGTTTTTGCATAGTACAACCAGCTTCAGCTACAATAAAATTCTTATATAATTTATATTTATCAAAACAATTATTTAATACAATAAAGTATGAATCATACCAATTTTTAGAAAGAATAATATTATTTCCATTACCTATAACATAAATATTTTTATCTGGATTATTTTTATAAATATACAAGATTTCTTCTTCTGTATTTGGGAAAAAAGCTCTTGCACAAATTGATTTTAATCTATAGGAATTGTATAAAGTTAGATCCAAATTATCAATGATTTTCATAAAACTATTTTAATTTATAAAGATTAAGATTTAAAACATATTTGAAATCATCTTGTGAATATAAAAATATTTTTTTTATTGGTATATTTACTTCTTTACTGTAATAGGTTAAAAATAATAAGGCTGCAAAGGTGTAACTAATAGTAGATGCAATTGCTGCGCCGTTTGCTCCATATTTAGGTAATAATATTAGATTTAATATAATATTTAAGATTAACGCAGGGAGCATAGCCTTCATTGAAATCCAAGGCTTTCCCTTACCAGCTAAGTCCATGTTCAAAACTTTAAATATAGTAAGCAATAAGACGCCAGGCAATAACAATTGCATTACAAGTGCACTTTTTACAAATTCATTCCCATATAGTAATATTATAATATTCTTGGCAAATATTATTAAAATTAATGAGGCAATACCAATAGCAACAATCGATAATCTAAGCAACCTAATCACTTTGATAGAAAACTCTAAATCATCTTTTGAACTTGCGCTTCTTGCAAAAACAATCGTGCTTAGTAACATTGGAATCTCCCAAAGAAAATCTACAATTGAAACACCTTTAGAATAAATCCCAGTATTAAATGAATTAGAAAGTTTGTCAAGTAATATGACATCAGCTTTGTAATTAAGATTAATTATTAAAAGTGATAAAGCATATATCAAGCCCAGAGATAAAAGAGATTTTATTATATTCCAATTAATACTTGTTGAAAAAGAATGGGTTAGTTTGTTTTTCTTGATTAGAATAAAAAACATAAATAAATTTCCAATTACTAATGACAAGAGTGCTCCACTTACTCCTATGTTAAAAACTACTACTAAAACAAAAACTGAAATGAAGCTGATTGCACTGGGTAACCAATTTATTCTATTGTAGGTTCCAATTTGATTTTTACCTAAAAAAAAACCTGCGTTATATTTATTGAATAAGGTAAAAGGGATAGGTAATATTGCTAAAAGTACCCATAAAAAATTATACCCCGAGTTGCTAAAATATCTAATTAAAAAAAAGCATACTATTAAACTAATAACCGTAGTGAAAATCCAGATATGAATAACGCTTCTTTTAATAATATCTTCTGAAAATTTTTTTTTCCCAATAAAATGAGTTACTGATTGGCTAATCCCCAATGAACCAAAAGATAAAAATAAAGAAGGATAAACGGTTAATGCTGCCAATGTGCCGTTCCCCTCAGGTCCCAGCCATCGAGCTATAATAATCCCTTGACCAAGGCCAAATGCAATAATAGCAATTTTAGAAACACCTACTTTAATTAAGTCTCTGATGAATGAACTCATTTTATTGTATTTTTACTCGGGCGGGAACGCCTATTGCTACACTATTTGCAGGAACATTGTTCAATACAACAGCATTTGCACCAATTATTGAATTTTCTCCAATTGTAACATTACCAATAATTTTTGCCCCAGCAAATATCTTTACTCCACTTTCAATTATTGGATATTTACTTTCCGTTCCAATTTTACCATGACTACCCAACGTAACCTGTTGATAAATTGTTGTATTATCTTTAATAACTACACCGTCTCCAATTACAATGCCAATAGGATGAGGAAAGTATACGTTTTTTCCTATTTTAGAATTAAAAGAAATATAGCAGTTTCTTTTAGTAATTTGTCTAACCCTAAAATAATTTGAAATAAATTTCCCCAAAATATTATTTTTTTTATAAAAATATTTTCCAATTCTAAAATTCAATAACAATCTAAAACTATTATTAAACAAATAGTTTGATATAATTTTTTTTAATGTTACATTTGAAGAAGGAATGTCGTTGATTATTTCAGATATTGTTTCTCGAAGTGAACTCATATTTCAGATTTTTACATTTAAGTCTCTTAATTTACTTTGCAAATTCTCATACCCCCTCTCAATTTGCCAAGCATCCTCAATAATTGTCTCCCCATCAGCAACAAGGCCTGCTAATAGTAATGAGATGCCTGCACGAAGATCAATAGCTTTTACAGTTGTACCTTTTAATGGGTAGCCGCCTGATATTTTAAGCATATCGCCTTCAATTGAATATTTCAATCCCATTTTTGCCATTTCCTCTACATATCCATATCTACCAGGAAATCGAAGATCAACAATTTTTGATTCTCCCTGTGAGCAAGATCCATATACAGCAAACAAAGGTTGCATATCTGAATTAATTCCAGGATAAGGTCCAGTACTAATTTCTACAGGGTAAGGTGTGCCACCCCTAACAATTAATGAGTTTTGCCCTTTAAAGTATTTCATTCCGCTTTCTCTCAAAAATACAAGCGGTACTTCAAGGTGTTCAAAAGGGAAATTAATAATCTCAACATCTCCTCCAGTTATAACTGAAGCTATAGCCCAGGTAATGGCTTCCATGTTATCAGGGATAACAGTATATTTTACTCCATTTAATGATTTTACCCCTTCTATTCTGATACACTTTTGCCCAAAAACATCTATTTTGGCCCCCATTCCTCTTAGCATGTTTACTAAATCAAGAATTTCAGGCCTTATATGGGGGTTCCAAATTGTTGTTATGCCTTCTGCTAAGGTGCCACATAAAATTGCATTTTCCGTTGCTCCTGTTGACCTTATGGGTAAATTAATATCACATCCTTTTAGCTTTCCGTCTACCTTTGTGCATAAATATCCATCTTCTTCCCATACATTGGCGCCCATTTCTTTTAGCAACATGACATGTATATCATATTTACGTTCTCCTAAATTACAACCACCAGGCAAAGGTACCCTTCCCTTGCCAAAACGTGTTGTTAGAGCACCTAAAATAAGAAGGGTATTTCTTATCGAACGCCCTTTCCAATTTAATTCGGTTTTTAAACCCAGAACATTTTCAGTGATTTTAATTTTTGAAGCATCTTGATAATAACCTTTCCCTATTAAATTTAACATTTCCAAGTGAACTTGAACATCAAGTAATCCATTAGGGAAATTATATAGTTCTATATTTTCATTGGTCAATAATGAAGCAGCAAGCAATCGTAATGCGCTATTTTTTGCA
>Ga0182793_1002228_pt1 | contig 11331 bp, 10 predicted proteins | sample Passage237A_FD_130498 | JGI IMG/M metagenome (GOLD analysis project Ga0182793, IMG submission 130498) | Cellulose adapted compost microbial communities from Newby Island Compost Facility, Milpitas, CA, USA - Passage2 37A (version 2) (version 2) ...
ATCAAAAAACCTCATACTCACAACTGCGTATTTTGTGTAAACAATAATAAAGATAGGAAATATCCCGGACAATCCTCAATCCAGAATACGCAATTAGATATCTGTTGCATAACGTTGATATTTAACCCACTGTACAACCCAAAAAATTGATTACAAGTTTTTTTACTTCAAAAAAGTATTGCGTATATTGGGGAGTTATATGCCACTATAAAGACAGACACCAGACAGACAATGAGCGAACAAAATAAATACGACGAATATATTGACTTGGCTGAAAAAAACCTCAGTTATCACAACGACCTTGCTGATGAAACCGCTTTGAATTATTACAGGTTAGCATACGAGTTGCGACCAACTGACAACGAACTCAAACAAACAATTGCAACTCTTGACAAAATAGTAAATCATAGGAATTACAATTATCCAATTGACGATAACGAAACTCTTGATTTTGCCAAACTCTTTGTTGACTGTTGTAATGTAAAAGGGTTTGAAAGACTTTACAATATTATTGCTGACGACTTTGTTTGTATAAGCAAGTATTTCGGCAGGACAAAGAAATCTTTTATAGACAGCATTTACATTGAGAGAAAAAGTTGGCAAGGAATGACAACAAAGGTTGGTAAATATTTACGAGATGACAGACAAATACCCTGCATTATTCTAAATGACCACGGTGTTTTGTTCTTAAACATTTACAATAAAAAAATTGTGCGAATATTTGAAAAGAAGATTGGAGAAGGAATTGACAAAGAAAAATTGATAGAATGGAACGATTGACAAGAATAGCGGCATATAACACGGGTTTTGCGTCAGGCGGGGTGACGTGCAAACTTGAAGTGTTGTGCTTCTAATAAACTTTAGTAATAATTTGAAACTTTGTGCTCCGAAACCCGCCCGAACGCAAAGCCCGAAAACGTTGTGCGCAATTTCTCAACATTCCAACTTCAGAAAATATGGACTTAGGGAAACAAATTTTTGACAGGATTCTCCAACAAGCAATTTGGCAAAAACTGAAAAAGGGGTTTTTAAAGCCAGAAAGTGCAAAAGAGCTTTATGTCGATGACAAAGAAAACATTCTTGTAGTAAAATTCCCAAATAGCATTACGATTGTTGGGTATTTCCATTTTGCTCAGCCACTTGACACATCAGAAGATCAAACAAAAGTACATCTTCAAATAAACGCCTTCATTTTGGAAATAAACGAAATTGCTGCCAAAAACAACTGGCTTCCAGCAAAACTATATTTAGTATCCTCTGACCAGCTGAGTAAAATTAAAGGGCTGAACAAGGATGCACTGCTATCTACCGCAAATTACTTCTACATCAAACAAGGAAATGGAGAGCCCAAAGGCGGAGCTCTATTGCCCGACGATTATCTTAACAAAAAATTGCCGTACGACGATTTTCTTTACTACGCAACAAATCGCGAGAAATTAAAACACATAAATCAAATAACGTGGAGTTGTTCAATCTGTGACGGCAATAATACTACAGGCTGCTTGTATCACGACCCCACTGAATGTCCTCGAGAATTTTAACAGCGCACAACAAACAGTTTGGCGCAAGGCGGGCAACAGTGGTTTTTATAAACTTTTTTTATAGGTTTAAGCAAGGTTTGCATCTATAAGCGACAGTGCTACATTTTCCGCCCTGCGCCAAGCTGCAAACGTTATGGGCAACCTTAAAAAAACGACAACATAAGAGAAAAAATGACTGAAACAGAAATTGAATACAACCTTTCAGCTTATGTTGACCGAATTGAAAAGGACATTGAACTTGGCAATTTCAGAACGACTAAAACAGAAGACTTTTTTCTTCGTGTGTTCAGTGTTGCATACAAGTTACCAAATCTTGAGAATCTAGCTTACGACAAGATAAACACTATTGCTATTGACTTAATTGATAGAGATAATAACCTTGGTATTCAAGTAACAGCTCAGAAATCAAACGAAAAGACAAAAATTGATGATACCATAAATGACACAATTTATGAATGGAAAAAAGAAGGTATTAAAACACTTTGGGTTTTCTTCATAACAGAAACACCGTATATCAAAAAAAATATTGACACGACAAAGTTGTATCTCGAAAAAGATGGCATTAAGGTATATATTAAGACAGTAAGAAGGCTTATTGGAGACATAAACAAACGTCCAGTTGAAGAAAGAATTAGAATTGACGAACTCCTAAAACAAGAAACATCAAAAGAATACAGCGGACTTTCAAAATTGACAATTTTTAAAAGTCTTAATAAAGGAGACAAAATTGTAAATGACCGTTTTTTCAATTTATCAGAAACGATTTATTACAGTAAAAATGAATTATCTACAATAAGTTTTCTTGCTAATGGATTTAATAATGGAAAACTAAAAGAGTATTGCATTCTTGGTAATCCTTGTAGTGGAAAAACGACTTTTGCATATTCAATCATTCAGAAAATAAGCAAGAGAAAGATTTTCTATCTCAATCTTTCAAATCCTTCAATTTCTTCAAGCCAGGTAATCGAAGAACTAATCCAAATCTCACACAATTATTCATTTATCGTAATTGACAACATTCACGACAATATTGAATTGTACCAAATAATCCGAGAACGTGTTTCAAATTTTAAATGGATTAACACGCTCTATCTTTCACGATACTACAAAACCTTTGATGAATTTGATATTGAAAATATCTATCGTTTGATTGAAGGAATGGATTATTTTCGGATAGATACAAATGAAAACTTTGGCGAAAAAGTTTCAGGCATAATTTGGAAGAAAACAAAGTTCTTGAAAGACACCGGAAGTCAATTAGAATGGCGTAAGGGCGACTTTGAAAAGATTCTTAAAAACATTAATAGAAACCTCCTAAAACTTAATATTGCTTTAAGAATGTGGGAGTTGAAAAACTCACAAGCCAATCCGATAACCTTTGATGAAATTGATTCCAACAAAATTTTAGAGCAGTTTTTTCAGGAGCACAAATTGGGTGAAATTAAAAGTGATGCTCTTTATACCTATTGTTTGTTATTCAAAAATGACATTCCTTTTATTCCATTAAAGGGTGCTTATGAAGAAAATTCGTTGTTACGTGAAAAAGGCATAATTCTTCAATATTTTCAAAGCGACTTCTGTTTCTTTCCACATAAAGAATATGCCCAACTGATATTTGATGCTTTTAACCATATCGAAAATGGGATTACTCCAGCAAAGAAATTGTCATTGATTCTCAATTACATTAACTGTTTTGACACCAGAGAAAATAAAATTGGACTTCGGTTTATTCTACCAAAACTCCATTACTCGGATGATAAGGAGATATTAGGCGACCTTTTAAATGATGAAAAAACATCTTTGTTGCTTCAAAATGAAATTACAGACTCTGAAACCAAAGTTTCACAAGTAATAGCAACATTGAATATACTCTTTATCCATTCGGAAAAAATGGCAAAGGAACAACTTGAAACATATTACAATGCCTTTCTTGCCTTTTTCCATAAACACAAACTAAGTTTATTCCTCGAAGACCACTATTTAGCATATACAAGATTGCTTCAAATCAGCAATCAGTTAGGAGTTAAGTTAAAAGACGAGTTTATTACAATCGTCCTTAAACCAAATGAAATAGCTAACACCAACTCAATTGTTGAGCTAACACTTCGTGTAAGTAGAAAAAATAGAGAATCTCAAACAATCCTGCGCATACTAAACTCATTTACATTTCCTGAATGGCTTCAAATGATTTTAGGACTTCCGAAGCTTCCAAATATCACAAATTCACTTTCGGAATTAAACTCTTCATCAGAAGCCAAAAAGTTGCTTACAGGACTTTTTAGAAACATTGATTGGAACGAACAGTATCAAAAGGCTAAAAAATTAGAAATTGACCAAATAATAAAGTCATTCAGGGAAATCAGTGTAATTGATAATTCTATAGGAACTTATGTTTCAAGACAACTCTTTAAAAGTGCGTTAGCAGATTCTTTGTTCGAGATAAAACTGAAAACCGCCAATCTTTCTAAGTATTCAAAAGCACTTTCCGATTTATCCAAAATCAATCTAGTGTTTGTTAAGAATAAACTCACGAATGATTTAAAAGCAGGGATCATTTATGAGAAGTTTTCAGAAGAACAGAGTGTTTCAAATTTCACTGCAAGAGCCTTAGAACTTCGGAAACTAGTTGAAGATTCAAATGCGTATTTTTCAATTCTTAATGAAATAGTATCGTCTGACAAATTTATTAAGCGTATTCAAGGAGAAACTAATTTGAACTATCTTTTGATTTTTACTGAATTTGCAGAGAAATATTTGGCTTTTGAAGGTTCAATCGTTGAGAAAGAGACATCAAAATCAATCACAAAAGTAATTGCTTCACTACCCGACAAACTTGATGCCTTGAGCAATCCAAAATTTTTAAACGTAGAGAGTTTGAATTCAAATTTCATTGATTCAATTACTCATCAACAAATTGAAAAATATTTTGAAACAAGGAAAATCACTTATGCAGAAGATTTATTCAGAGTACTATCTTCTATTGATAAAGAAAAGACAATTGAAAGATTTAGTAAACTAAACAAAAGTGTTTTGATTCGGGCATTACTGAATCCTGAACTTAATTTTAGCCAAGCAATTGAAAGTATCAATAAGCTAAAAAACAAAGTCTATAAAAACGAACAGATTAACTGCAATCCACAGATAGCCGACATATTGAATGACTATTTAGCTAAATACACAATTGACAAAAGACGATATGACAGAGTAAGCATAAGCGATTTTTTTAAAGGTTATTATTTTGGTTTGTGTATTAACCAGACGATAATTGAAACGCATTGCAAAAGGGACTTTGAGAGCAAACTAAAATCATCTGAACATAGAAATTTTGAAATAGCATCCTTATTTCAGTTCATTAGACGAATTTCAGAAACGACAGAGAATAAATACGACAAGCAACTTCTCACTTTTTTGGATTTAAATACTGAAAACTTTATCGAGACAATTAAAAATGAAGAAATCACAAAAACGTTGTCAGGCTTATGTGAACTTGCTTTAACATCCTTTGACAATTTTGGAGATGAGCTACTTTTCAAAAGCAGAAAGTGGATTATCAAAAAAGTTGAGCAAAGAAAACGACAAGATATTTATAAAGTAAAACTTTTACCAGACTTAGAAAAAATAGCTAAGGACAAGGGAAAAACTGTATTAAAGGAACTGAAAAAATGAGAAAGGCAGCCCATAACATCACCTATACTCAAGCAGGGGTTTCGTGCTTCGTAGGACAAGAAAGTGGTAATTTTAAAGTTCAGTTCTTCGTAGGAAGTTCAGTGGTTAAAATCCCTGCCTGCGTATAGCTGAATCCCGTTAGCAGTGATATTATGACGAAACTCACAACAAGAAAGGAAATCGTAAAGACAAAGAGAATTATTGGCTCTGAACTGACTAAAATGCAGAAAGCGTTTTACGATGAAGAAATGTTACAATACTATAAGGACGACAATGAAGAGCATTTGTATTGGGAACAATTTGACTGCATAAATAATGAAGAAATAAACTATTCTACTTTTAATAAAATTATCGGGTTAGACCATTCAGACATTGACACTTTTACAGAAACGTTAACAGAAAAGCTAACCGAGTTATTTAAGACATTAAACGTCAAAGAATTCATAATAATTTCTCACTTGAAACTTGACTTCTTTGGAAACAGAGATAACAAATTCAAGCCATTAAAAAAAGCATACAAGACACTTGAAAAAATTGTTGGCGACAAGACATTTAATGAAGCATTTGAAATTGACATTTACAGTTTGTCAGACTTTATTGAAATTCTCTTTTGGACGACTCGTTGCGACCCAAGTGTGGCAGAATATATTTTCGTGTTTGACAAAGACGAACAAATTCAGTTTCATTTATGCAAATACGGAAATCTACATTTGACTGAGTACAAAAATGAACAACTAACTGACGACAAACTAAAAGAACTCGGTTGGACAATTATAGACGGGCAAGAAAATGACAACTTTACAAATGACGGAAAAATTAAAGGAAGACAAATAAAACTATGAAAAGAAATACCACTGCTAACACGGGTTTTGCGTCAGGCGGGGTGACGTGCAAACTTGGAGCTTTGTGCTTCTATTCAAGTGCAGTGCTGGTTGACAGTATAGTGCTCCGAAACCCGCCCAAACGCAAAGCCCGAAAACGTTGTAGGCAATCCTAAAACAAAATTTCGTCAGCCTTCATGTGCCGACAGACACCCACGCACATTGCGGCACATGGTCAGGCACACAAAGCCACAACACAAAAGCCAACCTGCCCAAGAGCCGCAATTTTGCCGACACACCTTTAGCCACAATCTTACCTTTGTTTGCATGGATGTGTTGACACCGGAACAGCGACGACGAAACATGCAGGCTATCAAAAGCAAAGCGACAAAAGCCGAAGTGACTTTTGCAAAAGCTCTTTGGGCAAGAGGACACCGCTACCGCAAAAACAACAAGAAAATTTTTGGAAACCCGGACCTTACGTTTTCCAAATGCAAGCTTGCCATTTTTGTTGACGGCGAATTTTTCCATGGTTACAACTGGGAGACAGAAAAGCACCGCATTAAGACCAATCGTGAATTTTGGTGGAACAAAATTGAAGGCAATATGCGCCGTGACCAGCTTGTAAACCAGACTTTGGTGGAAAACGGGTGGACAGTACTAAGATTTTGGTCACAGGAAATACGAAAAGATTTAGCAAATTGCGTAAAGAAAGTTGAAAAGACTTTAAATAAGTTATGCCGGTAAAATATTCAGATATAAGAAAAAAGCTCAAAATAGGTGGTGAAAAGAAGGTGGTAAGCGAAGGACTTGCTCACCTGACCCACTATTTTCAAAATCATAAAAATGGAGTATCAGAATATTTTAAACCCTCTGCCAAAGAATACTTAGCAGAACTGCACGAAAAGCTAAACATAGTTGAAGAACCTGACTTTCAATATTACCTTCCTATCAAGTGGGACATTCCTTTCCCGCCACCTGCAAATCCAAAGTTTAAATTCATTGACCTCTTTGCAGGTATTGGCGGAATAAGACTTGCCTACCAGAATTTAGGCGGAAAATGTGTTTTCACCAGCGAGTGGAACGAGCAGGCAAAGAGAACCTATGAAGCAAGCTTTGGTGAAGTGCCGTTTGGCGACATACATCAAGCAAGTATTTTGGGCGTGCCCCTTCGGGTCGGGCTATCCGCTACAAGTCCGGCACAGAAGCCAACACACAAAACCCTCACCGGGCTTTCCGCTTCTATCCCTCACGCAATCCGAGCAGCAGCATAACAATGAAGCAAGGGCAAAAACTTTGGACGAGAGATGAATTAATCCTTGCAATTAACCTTTATTGCAAACTACCATTCGGAAAATTGCACAGAAACAATCCCGATGTAAAGCATCTTGCGAATTTGCTTGGACGGACTGAAAATTCCGTTGCTTTTAAACTTGTAAATTTTGCTTCGTTAGACCCAAGTTTACAAGCCCGTGGCATCAAAGGAGCTTCTAACGTAAGCAATCTTGATAAAGAAATATGGAATGAGTTTTACAACCACTGGGATGTTTTACCTTACGAAAGCGAAAAACTTTTGGCAAAATTTGAAAATACGACAGTAGAAGAACTAAATGATATTCCTGAAAGCGAATTGCCAAAAGAAGGGAAAGTGAGAGAACAATTAGTGAAAGTTCGGGTTAATCAATCCTTTTTTAGGTCAGCAGTATTGGCAGCTTATAACAATACATGCTGCATAACTGGAATGCAGCAAAAAGAATTTCTTATTGCAGGTCACATAAGACCTTGGGGACTTGATGAAACAAACAGGCTAAATCCAAGAAACGGTATTGCAATAAATGCACTACATGATAAAGCATTTGAGAGTGGATTTCTTACAATAACTCCTGATTATAAGGTAAAAATTTCACCTATTCTTTTGAAGCAGGAAAGTGAAACCTCAAAAAAGTTCTTCCATGAATACGAAGGAAAACAGATAACACTTCCTTCAAGATTTTTACCAGACATAAACTTCTTAAAGTATCATAACGATGAACGTTTCAAAAACTAACATTAAGTTTCATTACCTCTATCGTGATGCAGGGAATTATAAAAATTTCGGTTCAGTAATTTTCTCTAATCCGAACAACTGTTCAATTGAAAAGTTAAGAGGCTCAATTAATAAATATTTGATAGACGGAGAGTTCCTTAATCACAAACGTATTGACATTCCATCTCTTTTCTTTTCTTCCAAAAATTCAGATGACCATTATTGGCATGAGTTTGAGAACATCGAAGAGACAAATGAAGCCCCAACTGACACAAGAACAATTGACGAGTTTCTGATTACTCTTAGCTATTCAAAGAGCGCAGCAATCTGATTTAGTTTTTACAAAATTCATCACTCCCAATGACACAGGAGCCACAGGCGGACATCAGGCAGGTTTTCACATTCACAAGAACGCTTGGCAGCTATTCTTTGACAAGCCCGGTGTTAAGGGTGAAAACAAAGACAAGTTTGTAACCATCAAATGGCAGGATGACTTTGAAACCGCCAGTCGTTTCATTTACTACGGCGTGGGTACAAGAAACGAATATCGGCTCACCAGATTTGGAAAAGGTTTTCCATATCTGACAGACGATAATGTTGGTGACTTATTGGTAATTTGTAAAGCAGGTGAAACTTATTACCACGCATATGTTTTGCAAACAGATGAAGAAATAGAGGATTTTTTTGCGGCTCTTAATATTTCTTCAACTGAAACTAACAAACTAATTCCAAAGCAGGAAGAACAAACAGCAGAAGACAAACTGTTTCAATGTTTCCTTGCTTACCTCAAATCTTTTAGTGTAGATTTTCCTACGACTTTTGAACTGGCTTTAAATGCGAGAAACTGCTATAATGGTGCATATTCCGTAACTGCAGAAACGATAACCACAAATCCTGACAAAGAGTTATTAAATTGGCTTGATGCAGAATATCAACTTTTCAAAACAATAGAGAACGACCGCTATTCAACCCGCATCAAAACACCTTTTACAAGTGTTGAAGAACTTGTTGAAACTGCAAACACCATATTGAACCGACGAAAAAGCAGAGCCGGAAAATCGTTAGAGCATCACCTTTCGGAAGTTTTCCAAACATTTTCACTTCACTTTGCAACGCAGGCTGTAACGGAAGACAACAAAAAACCAGATTTTTTATTTCCAAGCAGAGAAGCTTATCATAACCCCCATTTTGATGAAAAGAAACTGATACTGCTTGCCTCAAAGACAACCTGTAAAGACCGTTGGCGGCAAGTACTTAATGAAGCTGATAGAATAAAAGAAAAGCACTTATTTACGTTGCAGCAGGGCATCTCGAAAAATCAGCTTGAGGAAATGTATAAGTATAATGTTCGTCTTGTTGTTCCAAAACCTTACTTGACAAGTTTCCCTCAAGAATTTCGAGACAAAATTCTAACGCTTGACACCTTTGTAAATCACGTGCAGACAGTTCAAAATTCCTAACAGGCAACCGCACAAAGCACACACATTTGCAGGCGCACAGACCGACACACAAGCCAACCTGCAAAAGAGTGTGCTTTCTTCCGACGCTTGGCAGGCAGCTTGACAGTTCGTCGAGAGAAGGACATGCCTACAACATGGGGTTTTCTGCTATGCTTGCAGAAGGAATAAACATCAGCAATACATCGCTTATCAGCTACATATTCGGCTGACAAAACGCAGATGAAGCTTTTGAATAAACAATGAACTAATTAACTTTAATCACCTTCGGCACCGGGCAGACCGAACACAGAATATCAGCACAGCAGAAAGCCCTGTTCCGTTAGCTGCTATGCTTTGAAAACAAGGCTCAACTCCAGCACAGCGCATTCTTCGCCATCATCATAAGCTATATACCATTCAGAAACTTCGGGGTAATCTTCATTTTTATGAAGTGTGCCATACAACCGTTTCGGCTTCATATCCTTGTTGTAGCCATAGGAATAAACCCTGTCACCATCCTGTAATCGCTGCCCATCGCCATCAAGAGGCACAGCAGCTAACACAGGTTTTGCGTCATTTGGGGTGACGCTTTGCCCTTCAACTTGATTACTCATTTCAACTTTAGTTTTTAATGTGAACGATATTTTTTCAAACTCCCAAACGAACGCAAAGCCTCTCAACGTTGTATGCAACCAACATTCAGCGTTAGTTCAACATTCATCTTTTAACTTCTAAAATTTTAAGGCATGAAAAGAACAATTTTTACAGTAATTCTGTATCTCAACACAGTAGCAGTGTTTGCTCAAAACACTTTTCCTACCTCCGGAAATGCAGGCATTGGTACAGCAACACCAACAGCTAACTTACAAATTACAGGTGGTTATACGACCGACTGCAATACTATTTCCGGACAACCTGCTTTGGACATCAATTGGTCTGTTCCTAATCAAATGTGTTTGCCTCCTGGTCCTACAGGTACGCCACCAAACATTCTGCAAATCCTATCACCTGACCCTTTTGCTTATCCACCATCTAACATACCTCGCTTTATCATAGATGGAAATGGCAAAGTAGGTATCAATACTTATCCAACAGCAACAGATTTCCTGACCGTAAACGGCTCCACAAAGTTGAGTGGCAAAGTAGCTATAAATACTACCCCCTCAACAACAGATTGGCTTACTGTCAATGGCACGTCTAACCTTAAAGGGAACACTTCTGTGTTGGGTAATTTATCGCTTTATAGAAGTACAGATAATTCCACAAGGGAAATAAATGCAAACACTTTGTTGCATGCTCTTGTTGTAAATGCTAATACGGGTAGTGGTAATGGTTCTTCTATTGAGATGTACGGTAAAGATTACGCATCAGATGTTACCAGAAAAGGCAGCATTCGGTTTATCTCCTACGGGAATACAGGAGAAGGTTTTGTCTTTATAAATTATGATCCAAGCTTAAGTACATGGAAGCGCACCATGACAATTACTAACGACAACAGAGTGTATATTGGTAATGCAAAACCTTCTGGACAGTTTGCCAACTACAAGCTGGGTGTAGATGGAGATATTATTTGTAAGCGAGCAGTAGTGCAGATAACTGATTGGGCAGATTTTGTGTTTAAACCTGATTATAAACTAATGCCTTTGGAAGAAGTGGCTTCTTTTATAAAAGAAAATAAGCATTTGCCTAATATCCCTTCTGAAAAAGCAGTCATGGAAAACGGCATGGATGTAAGCGAAATGAATAAGCTGCTGCTTCAAAAAGTTGAGGAGCTTACCTTGTATTTGATAGAGCTTAAAAAAGAAAATGAATTCATCAAAGCCAAACTTGACAGACTA
>Ga0182793_1002229_pt1 | contig 11330 bp, 9 predicted proteins | sample Passage237A_FD_130498 | JGI IMG/M metagenome (GOLD analysis project Ga0182793, IMG submission 130498) | Cellulose adapted compost microbial communities from Newby Island Compost Facility, Milpitas, CA, USA - Passage2 37A (version 2) (version 2) ...
CGCAAAACACTTGGCGAATCGGGGCCTCTGTCAACAAGGTCGCCAACAAAAATTGCTTTTCTGCTTTCGGGAGCAATGACCTCAAATCCAAAATTTGAATTATTGGTTTCAACTTGATTGATTTCATAGCCCAATTTTAATAGTAATTCTTTCAACTCGTCAAAACATCCGTGGACATCTCCAATAATGTCAAACGGACCTGTTTCGTCTTTTTTATCGTTGTAAAGTTTTTCCCTTTTGATCTCGAGAACTGATTCCACTTCATCAATGGATTTGAGGACATAAATTTGCCTAAATCCTTCGTGCTTCAAATTCCTGATTGATTTTTTCAATTGTTGTGCCTGCTGACGAATCACATGCCCGCCAAAATTTCTGTCGGGTCTGCTTAGATTTCGTTCTTCGCATATTTTTACAGGCAAGTCCAATACAATTGCCACTGGCAAACAATGATTGGTTCTTGCCAATTCAATGAGACCTTTTCTTGATTCTTTTTGGACATTGGTTGCGTCAATAACAGTCAGTAAGCCATTCTTTAAGCGTTTGCCCGCTATGTAATATAAAACATCAAAAGCATCATTGGTTGAAGCCTGATTGTTTTCGTCATCTGAAACCAATGCCCTGCATTCGTCAGAAGATAATATTTCCGTTCGTTTGAAGAGTTTCCTTGCAAAACTACTTTTTCCCGAACCTGAAACACCGATTAAAACAACTAATGAAAGTTCGGGTACTTTAATTTCCATATCTAAATATAGCCATTTGTGATGGAGCACCAATGTTTTCTTCTTCGTCACCGATTGGTAAAGTCTCCACGCTGTAATTATATGTTTTTCTTATTCTGTTTGCCCATTCTGCAAACTCGTTTCTTGTCCATTCAAAACGGTGGTCGTCATGCCTCATATTCTCAGCATCCAATTTTTCCCACATTACATTATACTCTTTGTTTGGAGTGGTCAGGATTACGGTTTTGGGTTTTGCAAATTCAAACAAAACCTTTTCAAATGATTTCAATCTGTTCAAATCCAAATGTTCAATGACTTCTACTACCGCAGCGGCATCAAAACCTTCAAGCCGTTTGTCTCTATAGGTTAATGAGCCTTGAAAAAGGTTGATTCTTTCCTTTTGTTTAGGGGACATTTCATCAAAGTGAAGTCTCTCTTTCGCTTTCAATAGTTCATTGTAGGAAACATCCATTCCTACAATTTCAGTGAATTGCTTTTGCTTTAGTAGTTGTCTGATGAGTTTTCCTTCTCCACATCCCAAGTCCAAGACCCTTTCGGCTCCCGATTCAACAAGCTTTTCAGCCACTAATTTTATTCGTTTGTCATGCAGGGTTTCTTTCTTTTTCTCGGTGTCAGTCTTTTCGACTGGCTCTTCAATTGCATTATCAATTTCTTCTCCTTCGCTCAGTCGTTCAAGTGCTTGTCTTGATAATGAATTTAAATTAATCAGGTATCGTCTGATTATTTGTTCCCTTTCGGGATGGTCTTTTAGCCAACCTTCACCTTTTTGAAGTAGTTTTTCAATCTCGTTTTTACTTACAAAATAGTGTTTGTCGTTATCCAATGTCGGAATTAAAACATACAAGTGAGAAAGCAATTCTTTTGTGGTTATTGTATGTTCAAGTTTTAATGAGAAGTATTTACTGTCTCCCCATTCAGGAAATTTAGGATCTAATGTATGTCGCTTCAATTCTATGTTATAACCAAGCGGTTCAAAGAATTTTCTAATTAAAATTTCGCCACCTTTTGGAGCGGGAATTGAAGCAATTGAAACTTCAAATGGCAATTTTACATCAACAAGTTCAGGTTTGTCTTTGCACTTTCCATTCATTGCAGATGAAAATGCTTTTGAAAGAGCAACACTCATAAATGATGATGCAACATAGGGTCTGTCGTTCACATAGTGTCCAAGTGCAAAACCGTCTCCTCCCAAATTTCTTGCACCACGAACCATGTCGATAGGGTCAATGTCGAGTAATAAACTAACAGTTGTCTTATCTTCTCCTTTTTCCGGATAAAACACATGGGCTTTCCCAACGGATAAATCGAAGGACTGAAATTTGTCAGGATGTTTATGTAGCAAATAGCCTAAGTCGGTCGCCGGTTTATGAGTTGTCGTAATATTTAAAATCATCTTATGTCTTTATGGTTCGTTGGCAAAAATTACTCACGACACTTTTATTTTTTTAATGGTGTTCTTGAGTCGCTTCACTTATTTCAGGTCCTTTTGCTTGCGATGCGGTCTCCCGTGTGTTGCGCTATGCCCATGGCCTATTGCACAACTTCTTTTCAAAGATAAACAATTAAGACATATAGCATGAAAAGCTGTTTAGGAAACCTTTTAAAGCGCTATAAATCAATATTGTAAAGATTATTGTAACGGTGTTTAAAAAAAATGATAACATTAGAGAATCGGGAGTTTATTCGCCGATTTTCCCGCATACACGGGACAAGCTGTCCAACCAAGTTTTCATCTGTATTCCTTAGTGCGAGACGAAAACTTAGCTAATGGCAGAAGTAGCTATTATTGAGCAATCTGAATTTCACTATTCATCAGTTCAACATTGAAGTTTACTTTGGCTTTTAATGCCCCAAAAACTTTCAAAATTGTTTCCATAGTTACATTAGTTGTGTTATTCTCAAGTTTAGAAATTTGAGCACGTTTTACACCAACTAATTTTCCAAGCTCTTCTTGAGTCAAGTTGCGTTCAAGTCTAACTTTTCTTATCATTTCTCCTATAACTTCTAATTGGAGTTCTTGCTCATATTGAGTTCTTTTTTCTGTTCCAATTTCACCAATAAATTCATCTTTTATTTGGTCGAAAGTGTACATTTCTAATTCTTTATTTTTTGTTCCCATTTTTTCTAATGTTTTTAAGTTCAAAATATTTCAATCTTATTTGTTCCGCTTTATCAATCTCTTTTTCAGGTGTTTTCCCTGTCTTTTTTATTATTCCGTGAGTTGCTATAACCAAAGTTTCTTGTTTGTTTTCTTTCTCCCAAAAAGCAAATATCCGGAAATGAGCCTTGTTAAATAAAGTTCTGAATTCCCAAATTTCTCCTTTTAGTTTTTTAAATAATTCGTTATCGTTCTTGATTTTTGCTTTATCTATGTTGAAGATGATTTTGTCCCGAATTTTTTCGTCAAGCTCTAATAAAAAATCTCTTACATCGGTCAGAAAAATCACTTCAAATTTCTTCATTTAGTTTCAGCCTTGTTTCCATACAAAGATACAAATCGGATTAATATTGAAATAATTTCTTATGAGTTTTTTTGACAATATGTTGAAGTGTTATTCCGACTATTGTTATTCAATGAACTACATATCAATTAAATATAACTCTTGAGTTTCCTTAGTCAGGTCAAACTTAGTAATTTGCTCCTTAATTTTGTTGGCTAATTCAAACTTTCTTTTATTGTCAAGAAACTGGTATTGTGTTGGCGGATTGTATCTTGTCCTTATACAATCATATGCCAAATTCAAAAAAACTCACTAATAAAACATGAGCATTGACTAACCAAAACTCAGTTTCCAAGAACAAAGGCTTCATCTGTCAGAAAAGTAGTAATCCTGGAACCGACAAATTCATAGCATGAAGACATACAACCTTGCCGTCCAACAAAGTTTTCATCTCTATTCCTTAGTGCAAGATGAAAACTTAGCTATTATCTGCTGTTTCTATTATTTATTAGTTTTGTGACTTTCAATCAACTCTCTATTAAATTCAAATCTATATGACATAGCCATTTTGATGATTTCATAATCTTCATCTTTTATAGGATTTTTAATTTCTCCGGTTTTTTTAATTTGGTTTTACATATTTTTAAACAACACCAAATCCCGGGAATAAAGTAGATCAAACGACACCACTAATTATTTACATGCATTGCTATAAATCACCTCCACCCTCCATCACCCGCCCTTTCCTCATCCTCCAACGGCCTCCTCAAATAAATCCACGGAAAGCGTATCTTTACCCCCCCAACCAATAGAAGAAAGATTTCAATATGCAACAAAATATTTTTAAACCTTTTTATAATAATTACACCCGCATTTCGATTTATTTAAGATGAAACAGCTCAAAAAAATCATCAAGAAAAACTTCAGCAGTTTTGCTTTTTTCTATTCCTATCTAAGGAACAAGGTTTTCATTGCTTTTGGGCTCAGTTTGCTTGTCAGTGTACTCGACGGACTCGGGCTTTCGATGTTTTTTCCGTTGCTGCAGGTAGTAGGTGGCGAAAATCTGAATGTGGAAGCGACCGACATGGGCAAACTCGCCTTTTTGGTCGAAGGCATCGAACAACTCGGCATCTCGCTCAACATTGTCAGCGTTTTGTTGGTGATGATTTTCTTTTTTGTACTCAAAGGCATGGTTTATTATGTCAACAGCATTTATCGGGTCATCATTTCGCAGTCTTTCATCAAAAAAATCAGACTCGATTTGCTCAGCAATCTCAACCAAATGAGTTTCAAAAAATTCATACTCTCCGACCCCGGCCGCATACAGAATACGATGAGCGGAGAAGTGAGTCGTATTGCAGGTGCTTTCAACAGTTATTTCTCCACCATCCAAAGTTCAATCATGCTCTGCGTATATATTGGTTTCGCCTTTGTGTTGGACGCCAAATTCGCCATGCTGGTAACTGTCGGCGGTTTATTGACCCATTTTTTATACAAATACATCTACCAACACACCGTGGAGGCATCGCGCAAACTCACCCATTTTGGCAATGCTTTTCAGGGTCAAATCATACAACATGTGGGGCATTTCAAATACCTCAAAGCCACCGGGAGGGTACATCCTCACGGCGAGAGAATGAAAAAGACGATTGATGAAATCGAAAGCTCCCGAAGACGGATGGGATTCCTGGCAAGCATCAGCGAGGCCGCACGCGAACCCATGTTGGTCATCATCATTGCCTTGGTCATTTTTATCCAAGTCAGCTTCCTCGGCGGCAACATGGGAACCATGTTGATTTCACTTTTGTTTTTCTACCGTGCCTTGACCTATATGATGGCATTGCAGCAAAGCTGGAACACATTTCTTGCCGTCTCCGGCTCCATGGAAAACCTCACCGATTTTCAACAGATGCTTCGCAACAACAAAGAACGAAACGGAAGTGTGGAAATCAAGGGTTTTCACAACCAAATCGAATTGAAAGCAGTGGACTTCTATTATGGCCAAACCCCCATTCTAAAAGACATTCACCTCAAAATCTCGGTCCGTGAGAGCGTCGCACTTGTGGGTGAGAGCGGCAGCGGAAAAACCACTCTGGTCAATCTGATTGCTGCGTTGCTTCATGAAGACGAAGGCGAAATCAGGGTAGATGACATTCCGGTCAAAACCATCAAAAAAGAAAGCTATCAGGATCGTATCGGTTATGTCAGCCAGGACGCGGTGATTTTTAATGATACCATCTATAACAATGTGACATTCTGGGCCGAAAAAACGCCGGAAAATATAGAGAAATTCAACAAAAGCATAGCACAGGCTTCGCTGAAAGACTTTTTGGACGAACTGCCCAAAGCAGGCGATACATTGCTCGGAAACAACGGCATCAACCTCAGTGGCGGACAAAAACAAAGGGTCTCGATTGCCAGAGAATTGTTCAAAGAAATCGATATACTGATTCTGGACGAAGCAACTTCGGCTTTGGATTCAGAAACAGAAAGAGAAATACAACAGAGCATAGAAGAACTTCAGGGACAATACACACTGATCATCGTTGCACACCGTTTGTCCACCATAAGGAATGTGGACAAAGTAGTGCTGATGGACAAAGGAGTGATTGTTGACACCGGCAGTTTTGAAGAACTGATGCAGAAACAGGAAAGATTCAGAAAAATGGTTGAGTTGCAGGAGTTGTAATTGTCAAATATTTTACTCTAAAATTATTTAAAATATCTGCTCAATAATTTGAATAAAAAGAAAGAATTGAATCTTTTGGGTTTATAGTTCGTTGTATGTTTTAAAAATAACCACTATATTTGCCTTACCCTATAGCGCTCACGGCTAAGTATTTTCAAATGAATCTTTATAGCGAAAATACCAAACCTTGAGCTTTTTTTATATAATTTACCATGAAAAAGAAAACTGCAATTTTAGTCGATGGTGGCTTTTTTCTTAAAAGATATCGGTTTTTGAGCAAAGGGAAGCCATTGACACCCGAAAAAACAGTCAATGATTTATATACCATGTGTATAAAACATTTAAAACAAAAAGATGAGATTTTTGATTTGTATCGCATTTTCTATTATGACTGTTTGCCATACAGTAAAAAGCAACACAACCCAATAACCGGGAGATCAGTTGATTTTTCAAAGACCAATCAGTTCAAATTCAGGATAGAATTTTTTGAAGAATTGAAGAAAAAGAGAAAACTGGCATTAAGACTTGGGATGCTGGAGGATAAGAACAAATGGATTATCAGACCAGAAAAAATTAAAGAGCTATTAAATGGAGATATCGAAATTAAAGATTTAACTGAAGAGGATGTTATTTTTGATTTAACACAGAAGATGGTTGATATGAAAATTGGATTAGACATTGCCTCTATTACATTAAAGAGACAAGTAAATCAAATTATTCTGGTTGCCGGTGACAGTGACTTTGTTTCTGCAGCGAAATTGGCAAGGAGAGAAGGAATTGATTTTATTTTAGATCCGATGTGGAACAAAATCAAACCCCACCTGTTTGAGCATATAGACGGTTTAAACTCTACTTTTTTTAAACAGACCGGAAAATCAAAATGAATTTAATTATTTCATTAATTTTGAAAGTTTTCTTTAAAGAAAAATTTTAATTTTCATTTCAAAAAAATGGTGGAATTGCAGGAATTGTAAACTGGTTTCAACCTACAAAAACAAAAGACATGATACTGATTACCAAACCATTTCTGCCGCCCAAAGAAGAATTCCAAAAATACATCGACGGCATTTGGTCCAGAAACTGGCTCACCAACATGGGACCGCTGGCCGCCGAATTGGAAGAAAAATTAAAAACCCATCTGAAGGCCGAACACCTTCTCTTCGTGACCAACGGTACGGTGGCACTGCAAATGGGCATCAAGGCATTGGAGCTGAAAGGCGAAATCATCACCACCCCTTTTTCGTTTGTGGCCACCAGCAGCAGCATTGTCTGGGAAAGCTGCCAACCGGTTTTTGTGGACATTGACAAGGATTCTCTCAATATAGACCCAAACAAAATCGAAGCTGCCATCACAGAAAAAACTTCCGCCATCCTGGCCACGCATGTCTATGGAAATCCCTGCGAGGTGGAAGCGATTGAAAAAATTGCGAAAAAACACAAGCTCAAAGTGATTTACGACGGTGCCCATGCTTTTGGAGTAGAAGTCAATGGGAAATCGATTTTTGAATCTGGAGACATTTCCACTTGTTCGCTTCATGCCACCAAGCTGTACCACAGCATAGAAGGAGGATTGGTGATTTCAAATAATGCTGAATTAAATCAGAAGTTAAAGTATATCCGCAATTTTGGAATTTCGGGTTTCGACAGTTTTGCAGCATTGGGCATCAACGGCAAAAACTCCGAACTTCATGCAGCGATGGGATTGGTGAACCTCAATTACATCCAAGACATCCACCGGAAACGAAAAGCATTGAGCGAATCTTATGATGAAAACCTAAAGGATTTTCCACACCGCAAACCGCTTTGGAATTCTAACGCAACAAAGAACTATGCTTATTATCCCATCCTACTGGAGAACGAAGAAACATTGCTGAAGCTCAAAGAAAAATTAGAAAACAATAAAATTCAAACCCGGCGGTATTTTTATCCGAGCTTGGCGACCGCATTGCCTTATTTGGAACCCAAAGAAATGGAAGTCACCGACAACATCTCGAAAAGAGTACTTTGCTTACCTTTGTATTATGATTTGAGCTTGGAGCAAGTAGAATTGATTTGTCGTAGGATTTACGAATCAAAATAATTTAATTTAAAAAACCAATTTATGGACAATACCGCTACTGATTATACCCACTTGGCAGAATTTATCTTGCCCGGCAACAGTGAGAATGATACAAAAACCATATCAAAATTGGTGAGAATTCTAAAAAGGTCGAGTACTCTGCCTAAGGTAGATGACATCTACATCAATGTTGTTGAAGAACCCTACAGATTCCACATTCAGCCCGGCGTTTCAATCAGTATTGGTTTTGAATACCTGTCCAATCCTTTGGTTGCACTGCTGTGTTTGAGATATGGTTTGGAGTGGCAAATTTGGCACAAATGTCAACCCAAAAATTCTTATGATGTTAGAATTTGTGATTTGGCAGCATTCAGGGCCTTGTACAAATTCCTCATGCTTACTCCTATCGTTGACAGAGACAGCATTAACATTCTGCCCACTGAACTTTCTGAGAATTTAAAGAAAATTGAAAACGATGATGATTTAGAGAGCATTTTAAAAAAGATTAATTTTGAAGCGCTGGGGATATTCCATCAACAAAAAGTAAAAAAGGGGAAACTGAACAAGGAATCACTTGAAGCAGTCAAACAGTTGGCCTATCCTGTGGAGTACATGTTGATGTCGGGCGGTGATTTCAGACTGAACATTGACCCTGAAACATTGCTCAACAAATACGGTTGCAGACCCTTTCCAAGACCAGAAGCTTTCACATTTGCCTCATCCACAGCTTCTTCCATTTCAAATACAGCTTATAACAAAGCACAGCACAAAAGAATATCATTAATAAAAGAAGGTTTGAAAGAGGGCATAGAGAACATCGAGAGAAAATTTGCAAAGGAAATCAGGAGGGGCATACGGTCGGCATTGCACCTCACTTCGGACACCAAAATTGTCCTTGGTCCCTCAGGAACCGATATTTCCTTGTACATCTCCGGCATTTGTCAAGCCTTGTACAACAAAGAAATCACACATATTTTGGTCGCAGCAGATGAGACGGGCAGCGGTGTACCTCTTGCCTTGCAGGGTTGTCATTTTTCAAATTCAACCTCACAAGGCAAAAAAGTAAACAAGGGAGAATTGTTGGACGGTTTTAGAAAAACTGACCTCAAGAAAATAAACCTAAGGAACGAGAGCGGTCATCTGAAAAGCACTGCAACAGTTGATGAGGAAGTCTATGAGGCGATATATCAAACATTCAAAGACGGAAAGCAAGCCGTGCTCCACATCATAGATCAGTCCAAACTTGGTTATTATGCTCCTTCAGAAAAATGTTTGACCAGATTGAACAAAGAATTTGGTGATTCACTTCCAATGGTCGTTGACAATTCACAATTCAGAATGGACCCGGAGGACATAAAATCATACCTGACAAAAGGCTATCTGATGATAATTACAGGCTCAAAATTCTTCACCGGACCTCCATTCAGCGGCGCCTTGTTGATTCCTGAAAAAATTGTAAAGCGATGGGGAGAAGTGAAAGGATTGCTGCCAAAAGGATTGTATGACTACACCTATCAAAACGATTGGTTCGTTTTTCCGTTCACCGAAAAATTGGCAGAAGGAATCAATATTGGCCTCGAAATGAGATGGTTTGCTTCCTTGGAAGAAATCAAAAGATATTACAAAACACCGCTGTCGCTCAGAGTGCTCGGCATAGAAATGTTTTGCAACCTCGTTGACAAGTCCATCCGAGAGAGTAAATTTTTGGAACACATCCGTGGATTCAATCAAATTTCAAAACAAAAAGTGGATTTGGTGAAAATGAGAAACAGAAAAACAATTTTCCCATTCTTTGTCAAATTCGAAGACCGGGTACTCAATAAATCCGAGTTGGACATGCTCTACCTTTTGCTGAACAGAAATCTATCAAAAGAATTCGAAAACGAAACCGATGAAATCAAGCGACTCGCCGGACAGCCTTGCCACATTGGCCAACCGGTGGCTTGTGTTTACATCGATGGCTCACCAAGTGGGGTGCTCAGAATAAATCTGGGGTCAAGGGTGATTTCTGAAAGCTGGAAAGAACTCGATTCAAGTATGTTTTTTAAATCCATCGAAGACCAAATGATACAAATTGACATCATCATCAGAAAAATTGAGCTTTTGCTTAAATATCCCGAACTTCTGAAAAACAAAACCGAATTGTCACAATAGTTATAAATGCAGAATCCAAAGTGAAAAAAAAGAAACTTTTGATCTTGGGTGGCTCCGACATTCAGGTCACCGCTATAAACAAAGCAAAAGAGATGGGGCATTTCGTCATCACTTGTGATTATTTGCCTGACAATCCCGGTCATAAATTCTCTGACGAATACCACAATGTCAGCACCACAGACAAAGAAGGAGTATTGGATTTGGCAAAAAGACTGGAAATTGATGGAATACTTGCCTACGCTTCAGACCCGGCAGCTGTGCCGGCAGCATTTGTTGCAGAAAAATTGAAGCTCCCCACAAATCCGTACAAAGCAGTGGAAATTCTTTCCAGAAAGGATTTGTTCAGAGATTTTTTAAGAGAAAATGCTTTCCACACACCCAAATCATAGGCAGTCAAATCTTATGATGAAGCGGTTAATTTCATAGGCTCACTTCAAAAGTCGTCAGTCATAAAACCAGTGGATTCTTCGGGCAGCAAAGGAGTTTATGTCATTGAACCCGGCGAAGATTTTGAAACAAAATTTGTAAATGCTCTTTCCTTTTCTAAAATAGGAATCATTATCGTTGAAGAGTTTATTGAAAAGAAAGGACATCAAATCGGTGGCGACGGATTTTTGGTCGATGGAGAGTTGGTTTTCAGATGTTTTGGCGATATACATTTTTCAAAAACAAATCCGATGTTGCCCTGTTCTGTGAGTGTACCTACGATGCACAATGCTTCTACGGTCAATAAAGTCCATGCCGAGGTCCAAAGACTTTTGACAGAAGTTGGTATGAAAATGGGGGGGCTCAATTTTGACATTATGGTGGACAGTGATGAACGGGTTTTCATACTCGAGATAGGCGCAAGAAATGGCGGAAATATGATACCTGAACTGACAAAGTACTGTACCGGGATTGACATGGTTGAGTACAGCATCAAAACAGCATTGGGAGAAGATGTCTCAGATTTGAAAATGGGAGTTGAAAAAAAATACTTCTCACATTTCGTAATTCATTCAACCAAAAACGGTATTGTTAAATCGGTTAACAGGTCTCAGAAATTAGATGAATGTCTGTTGTATAGCCATTATAATTTTTCTGTAGGTGATACCGTAAATCGGTTTGAAAGCTCAGCCAATCGCTTGGGGATAATGCTGCTAAAATATACCGATAAAAACAAAATGATTGATCTGATTTATAATATGGATAAGCATTTACATTTAGAAATTGAATAAGAATATTTTAAATGTATTTCAATTCTATAA
>Ga0182793_1002233_pt1 | contig 11306 bp, 14 predicted proteins | sample Passage237A_FD_130498 | JGI IMG/M metagenome (GOLD analysis project Ga0182793, IMG submission 130498) | Cellulose adapted compost microbial communities from Newby Island Compost Facility, Milpitas, CA, USA - Passage2 37A (version 2) (version 2) ...
ACAACCGGCCGTAGCTTTCGCCTGGTTGCCGAAACCGCCACTCCGCGTGCTCATCGCAGTCCAGTCATTCACGAGTGGGCAATGACGCAGTGCGTCCAGACGAAACCCTCGCGAGCGCGGTGCGAAGGTAAGGCGTCAGGCCCTACGGGAGGCGACTGAGGCCGCGGTGTGCGTCGTTGTCGCCCACGGTGTTGGTACCTGCCGCGCGGACCCGGCTCGCCAGCGCCGCCGACACCACGCCGATGATCAGCCACATGAGCGCCTGGTTTACCAGCGTGTAGACCCGGAAGTCCGCGAGCACCTCGGCCGGGAAGCCGTCGAGCAGCAGCCCGTCCGGCCCGGCGATCGGCCCCGGCACCTCGTGGAAACTCGGCAGCATGACCGCCGCGCACAGCATCACCGCCGCGTAGCCGCCGACCGAGGCCGCGACGGCGCGCCACACACCCCAGCACCGCGCCACCGCCAACCCGACGGCCACCGCCGCAATGGCGCACACCACCGACAGCGCCGTCATCGTCAGGAACGCCGAACTGCGCTCCCCCACGGTCTCGTCCAGGCCGACGGTCGGCGGGTTGGGCGGATACTTCAGGCTCGGCACCAGTGCGACGGCCACGAACGCGCCACCCGCCAGCAGCAGCGTGAACCCGGCCGGATCGGGCGCAACTCCGCGTCGCTCCAGCATCATTCGGATCACGGTGTGCGCCACCGCGAACAGCACACCCATCACGACGGCGAACGCGATGATGCCCACCGCCGCGCCGAGGTTCTCCTGGACGGCCCGGCTGAACAGTTCGTGGCCGTGGGAGTGGTGCTCGCCGGCCAGTTCGGCCTCGACGTGCTCGCGGTCGCCCTCGTACGCCACGGCGATGCCGACCAGCGGTTCGATCATCACCCGGGAGAACGCGAACGCCGCGAGACCGGCGGCCGCGCCGGGTGCGAGGTAGCGGACGGCGTCGTTCAGTGACATGGGAACCCCAGCAGGTGCCGCGCGTCGTGCAGGAACTCGTGAATGTGGGTGTCGGAACCGAACACCGACACCGCGCCCTGGTCGTAGCCGACGAAGTAGTAGGCGATCAGGGCCAGCATCGTGATCGCGGTCAGTCGCGCCGCTGCGGAGAGCGGGGAGACGGCCGCCCGCAGGTTGACGCGCGGGGCGGCGGCGGCTTTGGCGTTGCTCATGGGACTCCTCAGTGGTCGTGCTCGCGGGGAACGGGGATGGCGTGGTCGTGGGCGTCGGTCTGCGGCGGGGCCGTCAGCAGTCGGTGGCGGTCGACGAGCTTCTCCAGCGTCGCGACCCAGTGGTCGTAGTACTGCCACTCGCCGCGTTGGGATTCCGGCAGGCTCTCCCATTCACCGATCGTCTCGATCAGGGTCTGCTGGAACTCGCTCCACGGGTAGTGGCGGAACTCCGACAGCGCGAGCGCCAGGCCGAACGCGCGGCGCTGCCACTCGTGGTCGAACTGCGGCGCGGCCTGGTCGGTGGTGCAGGTCTCGTGCAGCTTCATTTCACCGGCCCCGCCAACGCCACGCCGATCATCGACTCGGTGGTCACCAGGTCCATCAGCTGTTCCTCGGTGAAGTCGTCTGTGCCCGCTGGCCTTTCGGGGATGACGAACCACCGCGAGTGGCCGCTGGAGTCCCACACCTTGATCTCCGTGTCGTCGGGCAGCTCGAGGCCGACCTCGGCGAGCACCTTGCGCGGTTCGCGGGCGGCGCGGGCCCGGAACGTCGGGTCCTTGTACCAGTAGGGCGGCAGACCGAGCACCGGCCAGGGGAAGCAGGAGCACAGGGTGCAGATCACCAGGTTGTGCACGCCGGGCTTGTTGGCGACGGCCTGCAGGTGCTCACCCTCAGCGCCGGCCATGCCCTCGGGGAAGTCCAGTTCGGCGATGGCGGCTGGGGTGTCGGTGACGACCTTCTCCGCGAATTCGGGGTCGGTCCAGGCCTTTACGACGATCTTCTTGCCGTTCAGCGGCGTCATCTCGGTCTCGAAGTAGGCGAGCACCTTGTCCACGGTCTGCGGGGTGATGACGCCCTTCTCGATCAGCAGCGACTCCAGCGCGCTCACCTTCTTGGCGCTGAGTTCCTCGCGGTCGGGCGGATAGGCGAACTGTGCGGTCATCTACTTCTCCTCGATGGGTTCCAGGTAGGCCTCGAAAAGCTCGGCGTACAGCGTCTCGGGTCCGCCTTCGGCGCACGGGCCCCAGATCTCCTCGGGGTCGAACTCGACGATGTAGATCGGCATCGGGTCGCCGATCCCGTCGCCGGTGTGCACGAAGTAGGCGTAGTCGCCCTCGAAAACCCGTTCCACCGTGCCGGTTCGGCCGCGCAGATAGCCGGGCAGGCGGCTGTGCGAGCCGGCGGGTTTGTTGGCGATGCGCACGGTGGAGCCGACCTCGAACTTCGGGTGTGCGACGTCGCGCCGCGGGCTGTCGCCGTAGCGCAGGTAGGCGATCACCTGGTCGTCGATCGCGGGCTCGCCCGAATCCTGCGGCGGTGCCGCGGGTTCGGCCATGCGGGTGGCGAGTTCGTCTTCGGTGATGTAGCCCTTGTCGATGAAGAACTGGGTGATGCCGCCCAGCCACTTCTCGTAGTAGCGGTACTTGAAGTAGTCGAACGGGTTCATCGCCTCGGCGCCGGTGCGCAGGTCGGCCCAGGTCCATTCGTCCTTGAAGGCGGTCGGCACCTGGTCGATCGGATAGGCGGGCAGCGCCGAGCCGAGGTGGTTCGACAGGCCCATCATCGCGACGTGGATGCCGAAGATCCGCTTCTCCCACTCCTCGACGAAGACGCGCTTCTCCAGCGACGTCAGCTCGGGAAGGCCCTCCAGGCCGCCGAGATAGTGCTGCAGTTTCATCAGGCAGGGCTCCCTTCCGGGGTCTCCGTGGTGACGGGTTTCTTGGTCATCAGGTCGGCGACGTACTCGGAGAGGATTCCGAACGACGCGCCGAGGACGCAGGCGGTGGCCGCGACCAGGCCGGGGTGCGAGATGGTCGTGACGGTGATGGTGTTGCCGGTGCCCGCGACCGTCGACACCGTCGAGGCGAAGCCGACGACGACGGCCGGTGTGGTGGACAACAGCGGCACCCAGGACGCCTGGACCATCACCGCGCTGCCGACGCCGACGGCGAACGCGGTGGCCAGCAGGCTGCCGCCCATCAGGTGGGCGGCGTAGAGGCTGGCCGAGGCGATGACGACGCCGACCAGGTTCGACGACACCGACCGCACCCAGCCGGAGACGCCGCCGCCGACGAAGAAGAACGACGCCCACGCCAGGAACCCCACCCAGATCGGGACGGTGATGATCTCGGCCGTGAACGCGACCGCGATCCCGCCGAGAACGCCGATGCTCAGCGTCAGGGCCGATCGAGAATCCATGGGGTCACCTCCGGGAACTTGTGTGTGAAAACAGCGTCTGGGCAGCAGGTTTCGCTCGAGTTACGCCGAAATTTCTCGGGCCGTCAGGTTCGGACACGAATCGGGCAGATCCGGACGTGGCCTGGTGTGCAACCTGGGTGTAACAGTCGGCAGCTACCTTGACCTCACCTTCAACCCGGGGGTGACGAAAGGCCGCCGACATGGACAAGGACAGGTCGCAGCGGACCGCACGGCCACCGAAGACGGTGGTGTTCGCGCTCTTCGACAAGGTGACGCTGCAGGACGTCGCGGCGCCACTGGAGATCTTCGCCCGGGCCAACGACTTCGGTGCGCGCTACGACGTGATGTTGGCGTCGGTGGACGGGAAACCAGTCAACACAACGTCATTCGTGACATTGAACATCGACACCGCGCTGGACGAGGTGCCCGCGCGGATCGACACGCTGATCGTGCCGGGCGGGGTGCCGCCGGATTTCAACTTCACGCCCGGGGAGCACGACATCCCCGAGGAGCAGACGCCGGAACTGGTGCCGGCGGCGCTGGAGATGGTGCGTGAGCTGGCGCCGCGGGCGCGGCGGGTGGCGTCGGTGTGCACGGGGGCGTTCATCCTGGCGAAGCTCGGGCTGCTCGACGGTCGTCGGGCCACGACGCACTGGGCGCACTGCCAGAAATTGGCGCGGGAGTACCCGTCGATCGAGGTGGACCCGGACTCGCTGTTCGTGCAGGACGGGCCCTTCATCACCGGGGCGGGCATCAGCGCCGGGATCGACCTGGGGCTGGCGCTGGTGGAGAGCGACTTCGGGCCGGACGTCGCGCGGCGGGTGGCGCGGTGGATGGTGGTGTTTTTGCAGCGGCCGGGCGGGCAGGCGCAGTTCAGTGTGTGGACCGAGGCGGCGTCGCAGGTGTCGACGGGGCTGCGGGGGATCCTCGATGCCGTGGTGGCCGATCCGGCCGGGGACCATTCGATCGCGGCGATGGCCGAACGGGCGGCGGTCAGCGAGCGGCATCTGGTGCGGATGTTCCGGGTGCAGGTGGGGATGACGCCGGCGCGGTTCGTGGAGCGGGCGCGACTGGAGGCGGCCAAGGTGCTGCTGGCGACCGGCGATCACAGCCAGGAGGCGGTGGCGCGGCGGGCCGGGTTCGGATCGGCGGACACGATGCGGCGGACGTTCCGGCGGGCGCTGGGGGTGTCGCCAAGCTCGTACCGCAGGCGGTTCCGGACGACGGGGGTCGCGAAGCCGGCGTAGGGGTCGGCGAGGGTTCGCAATTGGTGCGCCGTCGAGCATCGCGGCGAACGTAGCATCGTTAGATTGGATTATGGCCGTGCTTCGAGGATCGGCTCGTTAGGCGGTGCAGCGCCAGAGTCAGAACACGACTTCGTAAAGACGGATCTTCTCGTTGAGGGACTGCAGGATGACGTCGGTGGGCAACGTGCACAGCGTCTTCTTCGGCCAGGATGCCGCCAAAGCCTCGCCGATATCCCAGGTGCAGCGAAAGACGCTCGACATGAATCGCGAGCGGCTGTCGGAAGGGCTATGGGTTGCCGGTATACCCAACCGCCAGCGCGATTTCGCGGTGTCTGAACTCTCGCTAGGAGTACTGGCAGAGATTGAAGACGCCTATACCGGCAACTACGAGGATCCATGGGGCTGGCGGCATGTCTACTGGTTCCGCCTGACGAAAGGGCAAGAAGTCGCGATCAGCTGTACCACGAGTGACCTCTCACTTGCCTGGTGACGAGTTGTCCTTGACCGCCATCGCATGCGGTGAGACGACATTCGTGGCGACCATGGCCTCACCTGCGGCGATAGCCTGGTACCAATGACTGAGTCCGGGCCGTCGGCACTCACGACCCGCGAGAAGATCTTGATCGAGGGCGACGGCGACTGGGTCCGCCTGCAGCAGATACACGAGCATGTGGCTTCGGAAGACCCGTCGGCATCGTTGGCGGAGGTACAGCGCAACACTCTCAAGTTGGTGCGCGCGATGGCCGAGGAAGATCTCATCGCGCTCGGGGAGCCGTTGACCATGGTGCTCGGTTCAGGGACCGGGACATCCCGCTAGATGAAGCCCTCTCGCGAATGGCCGCCGAGTATGTCGGCCGGTTCGACGACCACGTCAGATGGCCGCTGATGCTGTGGATCCGTGTCACGGACAGGGGGCGGCAAGTCGGCCGAGCCTACGAGCCCGATTACGCGGCGTGGCTCGCTGACCTGAGGGCGACAGGACGCGAGTACGACCCGTTGCCGCCTCACCTGGTGCCACGAGGCAGTACTCGTCAGACTTCCTCGCATGACGACTCCGCAGGAGAGTAGTCAGGCAATTCGGTGCGTCGTCACACTAAGGGACGCACGTACGATCGATAGATGCCGATGACATCCGCGCCGGGGCACGGATATAGGCAATCTGAGCGCGCAGCCCGCGAATCAGTTCATGGGGTGGTGTGGTGACAGAGTCGGAACACGACTTCGTGAAGACGAATCTCCTCATTGAGGGCCTGCAGGATTACCTCTCCGTGTGCGAGGTGCACGGAGCCTTCTTCAACGGAGAAGCAAACAAGGACGTGCCGATATCTGACGTGCAGCGAAAGACGCTGGGCATGATTCGAGAGCTGCTGTCGGAGGAGCTGGTGGTCGCCGGAGCGACAAGCCGCCGAGACGGTTTCATACCATCCGAACTTCCGTTGGCGGCAGTGATGGCGGAGATTGAAGAGGCATACCTAGGCAACTTTGAGGATCCTTGGGCTTGGCGGTATGTCTTCTGGTTCGTCCTGACGGAGAAGGGCGAGAAGCTTGCACTCAAGCTGTATCACGAGTGAGCTACCTGACTCTTCTGGATCGCCCTTCAGATGTATCCACCACCGAAGCAACCCATCTGGGCGCCGCACGTGAACCAATCCGAGAGGCGGTGTAGTGACAGAGTCGAAGCACGATTTCGTGAAGACGAACCTCCTCATTGAGGGCCTGCAGGATTGCGTCCCCGTAGCCAATGTCCACAGAGCGATTTCGGTCGCGAGCCCGCTAATGCGCCACCTTTGTCGGAGGGGCAGCGCCAGACGCTACACATGATCCGAGAGCCAGTGATCGAAGGGTTGATGGTTCCCGGTATGGTCCGCCGAGGAGGCCATTTCACGGCGTCCGAACTCCCGCTTGAAGCAGTGCTGGCGGAGATCGAAGAGGCATACGTAGGCAACTACGAGATCGATGGGGCTGGAGACATATTTACTGGTTCTACTTGACGGAGAAGGGCAAGGAGCTCGCAATCAAGCCGTATTGCGAATAGTTTCCGATATGCCTTTCCGGCATATGTCTTGAACATCGTTCCTCGCGATTCCGGCACAACAACACTGTCTCACGGCGCAAACTGTTGGCCCGGAACGACAACTTCGACAGCTAGGGCACCGGTCAGCACGATTCCTGCCAGCACTCCAGCACCGACCGCCTTGCCGACTTCGGCAAGGTCGTGTCGGAGTTCGGGCAACAGATCCGGTTGCTCTGAGGGTTCCGTCGACGGGTATGGCTCATCACTGCACGGTGCTTCCGGCAGTGTGACGCCGGGCATGATCGTCGGCGCTTGCGTGGGACTGTGAAAACCTGGTGTCGACGGATCCAGGAGCCAAGGCGGCAACCCATTCGGCTCGAAGACCCCGTTGGGTATGGGCACCACAGGTCCATGACCGGTCTGCGGCGGGGGAATAGGCACGTGTACTGGGTCTGCGACCATCGGGGGAAGCGCCGGCGGCTCACCGGCGATGGGAAAATAGGGAGCGTACGGGGTGTGGATCTTCTCGTTCGCGCCGTCGGGGTACCAAACATCGATGGTGTCGTTCCAGCCCTTTCCGCTTTGACGAAGACCGATCTCCGTGCCATCAGGTAGCACCCTTACCGACCCTTCGTATGTCGACCGACTGTTCGATTCGACGGAATCGCGAGTCAAGTACTCCCACAACCGCTTCACGGAGCCGGTATCCCACACTTCAACAACATCTGCCCTGGTGCCGACGCCATTCGTGCCTCGGCGCCCGCCGAGCGGCAATGAGTCGAGTATTCGCTTCACATCGTCCGCGCCGGACACTGGCTTTAGGGGTCCCGGTGGCGGTGCGGGCGGCTCCGGTTGCGGTGGAGCCTCTTTCACTGTCCAATAGTCCACTGCTTGTACGTGTGGGCCGCGGTCACCGGTGTGCTCGGTTCGAAGATCTGCCGTCACGGCAGTGAGCTTCGAGGCGACCTCCGCGTCGACAGCGAGGAGCTCGTTCAGTCGCATTCTGATCTCGCCGGCAAGCTCCTGCGCCTGGGCTATTCGCCGCGGGTCCCCAGTCGCACCGCCTGGCCTACGATCTGCCACGGAAAAGTCCTCGTGCACTGTGAATCCCACCGCTGTCGCGGCATCAACTGCGGCTATCACGCGTTGCTTAGCGGCATCGATCTCGCGCGCGCCTGCACGTGCGATGGTTGCAGCTTCAATCAGTTGATCGGCGGCAAGTTGTGCCGCCAGGCGCTCCGAATCTGCGCGAGCTTGGGCAGCCTCTGCTGCGGGCCCACTCCACGCAGTGCCACCAGGAGAGCGAACCTGTGTGGACAGATTTGCAAAAGCGCTTTCCCACGACTCGACAACCCCCATCCACCGAACCACGGCCTCACTAAGATGGTCGGTGTCCCAGCTCTGCACCTGCGACAGCGACAGCATCGAGCGGCTCGCCGGCATCACAGCCCCGTTGGGGTCGCTTCCAAACGAGTCGCCGAATACTGGTCGCGGTCCTCGTAATTCCTGGCAGCAGTCCTCAATGTCGAAGCTATTGACCGCAACTGGTAAGCAAACAACTCTGCTCGATTCATTACGGCTAGATCGATATCGCTCGTAGCGGTCGAGCTGACTTGCCACGATGTGCCCGTTGATGGACGGTCAGCCGGAACGACTTCGCATGCCCAAGATTGGCAGTGGGCGGCCAGCATGCGAAGGCCGACACTGTCGACTCTGAGGATCGCCACGGTTTCACCCTAAGGCGAACTCAAGCACTGCTCTTGCGCCAATTTGATTGACAGGGTTAGCCGGAAATTCGTGTGTCTGCCTCGTTCAGTCAGCCGATAGTATTTACCGGGCGGCTGGCGACGACGCGAACTCTGACGAGTACCAGCAGGTGCGAGAGAACCTGCTCATCGAGGGCTTGATAGACGCGGTGTCGCTCGGGGAGATCCACACGGGGGCTGGACTACCGTCGTGTGGCTTGACCAAACTGAGCAGAGCACGTTTCTGGCGGAAGCCCTGTATCACAGCGACGATCAGTGGGCCTGCCGCCGAAGGCGCTCGTACCAGTCAGTAACCTGCGTGGGACCATGCTTTGGTGCATTTTGTGGTTGAGCCACTCCGATGCGTCGGGATCGAAGGCCGATTCATCTTGGTCAGGTTCTCCTGGCATCTCTTCGAAGTGGGTTACGACGTAATCGCCGTCGGAGACCTTCTTCATGAGATACCCTGCTGGCATCCCCTGCATCCCCGTGTAATCAGGATTCCAATCCGGATTCTGCTGGGCGGCGAAGAACTTGCGGAGGGCTTTCGGGAGTAGGAGGTAGCCCTTATCGCTTTCCGCTACGACCTCGCTGTCCGTATTCTCGGTGGTCGACGACCAACACGACCTACCGCCCCCGGCAATACGCCGAAAGTGGTTCTGCGAAACTGTTTTCCATGCCATCTCGTACCTCTACGCGCGGTCAAGCGCTGTCGTGAGCGAACCTTGGAGAGTCGCTCCAGCCTGACGGCGACACCTGCCTGTCCGTGACCATTTGGTCATGGCATTCCCTTCAGACAAGCTACTGTTCGTGGGTCCGACACGTTTCCCACGAAATGGCAACCGAGCACGCGATGGTCGTGATCGCCCGATTTTCTTCACGAGTCTGCTATTCACTCTACGGGCGCTTTCGCGCTAGCAGCCACGCTTCTCCGTCACCTTCGCCCGCGGTGATGACGTCAAGTCCGGTGAAGGCCACGGTCAACTCACCCGGCCCAACCCGGAAAGGTCCCGACTCGGCGCCGACGACGCTCAGTGCCGAGATCGCCAGCAGCCCACCGGGCGCCAGCCGCTCAATGATCGCCTCGTCGAGTCGAGAATTGCGGAACTTGTGGCACACGATGACGCCGGAGGACGGGCCGTTAGGCAGACCCTCGTCGAGATCGACGACGTCGAACCGACACCGCTCCCCCACGCCGGCACGGGTTGCCAATTCACGAGCCTGATGAATGGCCGTCGGCGAGATATCGAATCCCCAGACCTCCAGCCCGCGACGTGCCAGCCACACGCTGACCATCCCCTGCCCGCACGCGATGTCGAGTGCCCGTCCGCGAGTCGGGAACTCACCTTCGAACGCAGCGAACCTCGCGGGCAACCCGATCGTTGAGACGGCCGGGGTCGGGCGGTCCCGGTAGCGCTCCTCCCAGCGAACGCGGTCCTGCTCGCTCACAACCACCAGGATACGCAGCAACTCTTCAACATCTGTTGACTCGTTGAGGACTCAGGTGTCAGCCTGGCGACTTATCCTCGGTGCATGTCATTCGCAGCAAATGAGCCGCCGGACTCGCTGCTGGCGGCTCTGTCCAAGGCACGCATTCCGGCAGAGAACCATAACTTCATACGGCAGTTCACAGCCGCTGCTCACATCGTCAGCTATCGGGCCGTGGAGCACACCTCTCAGCCCTACGTGATCGCCGGCCGACGCGGCGGCCTTCCCGATCTGCACATCTACTACGGGTACACCAACGGGTTCACGTCCAAGGAGGAGGTTGTCCAACTCGCCGGACCGGGAGCCCCCTCCCGACCCAGCTCACGCAAAGGCACGTGGTATGTCGAGTATCCGGTGACGAAAGTCCGTCCTGCGGGCGAGCGAGTCCGCAATGTGCGACGCGAAGGCGGCATGTGTGAGTGCGGAATGCAGTTGTCGGTGACCGGCGTATGCGCGATCTGTGACTAGCGCCGCGCCGGTCAAAGAAGACCAGCCTGATCGGCGACGAGGAATGGAAGCAGCAAAACAACTAAGCCTGCAGGTACGCAAAGTAATCCGATCAACATCCCCCGACCGATCTGACCCAGACTGCCCCCGCGCGTCTTGAGAATCACGGCCACCACCGCGTCGAGAAGGATCAGCGGCGTCAGGTATATCGTGAGAAGCAAATAGGGCACGGTCATCCAGATCGCCAGCTCGACAATCAGGACATTCAGCAGCGCGGACATAAAGCTTCGACGACCGTAGATCGCCGTTTGCGGTTCAGCGGGACCGCCATTCACCATTGCAGGATCCAGAATCCGTAGATGGCTCCACCGACGACAACGATGGCATATGAACCGATGAGACCGAAGGCGACGCCCTGAGCGGACGGTGACGTCGAACGCATAAGCAGACCAGACAGCGATGCGCACACCAGGAAAAGCGCACCGGCACCGATTAGGAGAAGTACTAACCCGCTCGTACCGGGGTACCACTTTCCCACCCACCATGCGATAACCAGAACCAGTCCGAGGATTACCTGAGTGAGAAGTGGAGCTGACCAAGTCGCAGTGCGCCATACACCGTTCTGCGCTGTTACCTCGCGGCTGACCGACATCAGAAATGCACCTCGACAAGAGACGGGACCGTAGGCACATGCGAGTGCCCGATGCAGGATCCGAAAGCGGCCCGCGCGAGCGACCACACCAGCAGGGAGCCACTGATCGCAGTCACAGAAGTAGCTTAAGTCCACACCGCCGATGCTCCACGCACCAAATTCGCGCCTCAACGAAGGCAGCTACCCCCGTCAGGGTTGACGATGCGGGGACGTCGCAAATCGCTGCGCTGGTAGGCCGAGGGTCGGACGTACGATCGGTGAATGCAGACGCAGCGGAGCCTGTTGTCGTGACGCTCCGTGAAAGCGTGCTGACGCGCGGGTTCGTCGACCGGGTG
>Ga0182793_1002249_pt1 | contig 11251 bp, 9 predicted proteins | sample Passage237A_FD_130498 | JGI IMG/M metagenome (GOLD analysis project Ga0182793, IMG submission 130498) | Cellulose adapted compost microbial communities from Newby Island Compost Facility, Milpitas, CA, USA - Passage2 37A (version 2) (version 2) ...
AGATGGAAGACGTCGGTCGTGTCTTCATACGCCTCCCGCAGGATATCCGAAGATACCTTGATGAGGTCTCTTTTGATGGCAGCCTGGGAAATTATCCGGGCATGAGCCTCGATGTTGGCGGCCGAATGGACTTTGGTCGTCAGTTCGGTCACATAGCCTGCTCCACCCACGAGTGCCAGTTCCCCGGTTGCCCGAAGTTTGGCCGTAACGGTGAGCAGGTCAATGGGTTCTGACTCGGAAAATAGCGTGAGGATAGCCCGGAAAATACGCTGATGTGCTTCCTTGTAAAAACTTTCCGGTTTAAGAATGTCAGCTACGGTCGATAGGGCATCTGCTTCGAGCATCAATGCTCCCAGGACCGCCTCCTCCAGCTCTAAAGCCTGGGGGGGCAGCTTTCCGAATCCCAGGTCCGGCTTGTTTGTACGAGCGGACCCTCTGCTTGAAAATTGCGATCGGACTAATTCTGTAGCTCTGTCATTTTCCATACTATTACAATATTAGGGATATATGACCAGAAGCGAAACACCGCAGAGAAACTTTATTTTTCTTCCTTTTATTAGTGAACTGAAAATAAATAATTTGCAACTTTGAGTTAGATTTCGGCTCTGTTGCGTACTTGTATATGAGTATTTAAATACTAAATTTTGCCTTGTCTAGAACCACAATTTAACGTTTCATAATTTGCTCGAAAAAGTCATCTCGCTCGAAGACATCCCGTTAGTGGACTTCCTGGGCGTTCAAAACGCCAATATCAAAGAAATCTCATCTGCCTTTCCAAAGAGCAAACTCATTTCCCGGGGCAATGAGATCAGAGTCAGGGGAGCTGAACCGGAAATAACCCGCATTTCGGAAATCCTGGAATCGTTGGTGGCACACTTTCACAAGCACGGGCGAATTACACCAAATCAGATCAAGAGCATAGTTCAGGATGGCCCACAGGCTCAGGACTTTGAGCTGCAGCTCGACGAAAACGTCATTCTGGTGGGAAACAAGGGTCTGGTCATCAAGGCCCGCACCCCCAACCAGATCAAAATGCTCGAAGCTGCCCGTCAGTATGACCTCGTTTTTGCGACGGGTCCGGCCGGAACGGGTAAGACCTATACGGCGGTCGCGCTCGCTGTAAAAGCCCTGAGAAACAAGGAGGTGAAGAAAATTATTATTACCCGTCCTGCGGTAGAGGCGGGCGAGAACCTGGGGTTCCTGCCGGGAGACCTCAAGGAGAAAATCGACCCCTACCTGAGGCCCATTTACGATGCCCTCGACGATATGATTCCAACCGACAAACTGAAATCCTATCTGGAAAACCGGACCATCGAGATCGCGCCGCTGGCATATATGCGTGGTAGAACCCTCAAAAGTGCCTTTATCCTGCTCGACGAAGCGCAGAACACGACTTCCATGCAGATGAAGATGTTCCTTACCCGTATGGGCCCCAGTTCAAAGGTGATCATCACCGGCGACCGTACCCAGGTAGATTTACCCAAAAACCAGAAATCGGGACTGATTGACGCCCTGCATATTCTGGCCAGGGTAAAAGGAATTGGATTTGTTGAGCTCGACAGTGCCGATGTGGTACGACATAAACTCGTGAAAGAGATCTTAGCGGCTTATGATAAAAGCGAAACATAGCCTAGGCAAATCGCCTCTATTCTGGATTGCAGTTTTACTGATTCAGACCCTGGGGCTGTCAGGCCAGTCGCTCGATTCTGTTAATCGTTGTGCAACAATGGAGTCCTACTGGTTCGGCCTGCGATCCAGAGGGGACTCTTCTCATCCGCTGGAAATCGCAAATCAGCGGATCAATGCCTATCTCGCTGAAAAAAAGGCGCTTAGACAAACGGAATTTGAAGTGATCAACATTCCGGTGGTGGTGCATGTCATTCACAATGAGCCATCTGGTGCCATTGGCGGCAGCGGAAATGCCAATATTACCGAGGAACAGATCAGAAGTCAGATCCGGATTCTTAATGAAGACTATCGTAAAATTCCCGGTACTCCTGGCGACAACGATAATCCCGTAGGAGTAGATACCAAAATAGGCTTTTACCTCGCCGATGTGGCTCCAGACGGATCGCAGACCAATGGTATCACCCGCACCTATTACAGTGCCAAGTCCGTTTTTAATCCCTATGCCGATGCCCAGCTTCTCGCCGGGATTATCAGCTGGCCTACCGATCAGTACCTGAATATCTGGGTATGTGCCCTCTCGGGCAACTACCTGGGGGTTGCTCAGTTTCCTTCCCTTTCGGGATTTCCAGGACTGGATGACTCACAGGCAGAAGAAGCGCTTACCGACGGTGTTATCATCGATTACCGGGCCTTTGGTGATAGGGGGGCTGTACCCAGCAACAACTACGACATGGGGCGTACGACAACCCATGAAGTTGGCCACTGGTTTGGGCTGCTGCATATCTGGGGCGATGCGCGCTGCGGCGATGACTACTGCGACGATACGCCCTGGGCTGAAGGTTCCAATACGACCTCCTGCAACGAGCGGTTTTCCAATTGCCGCGGTAGCCGCACCCGGAACATGATTGAAAATTACATGGATTATTCGCCCGACCGTTGCATGAACATTTTCACTTTCAACCAGATGGAAAGAATGCATGCGGTTCTCGAATTAAGTCCCCGCAGGGCCAAACTGGTGGAAAATGCCCGAAAAGCCAAGCTGGAGGAAAGTGAAAAACTTCAGGTTCAGGTGTTCCCGAACCCGGTCGTGGATAAAATGGTAAATGTGGAAATCCGGCATAAAGGATATCAGGACGTAACCATTTCGATAACGGATTTACAGGGCCACGTCCATGAAACGTCGCGCATCGAAAAGATGTGGAGCCGGCTGGTCTCCCTCCCGGTATCAAACCTTTCAAGGGGGGTATACCTTTTAGTAATTTCCAATGAATCAGGTGAAAAGAATGTAAGCCGATTTGTTGTAAATTAATGGAATGTTTGACCGCATTCCCTTTGTCAGATATACGATCCTTCTCCTGGCGGGTATTTTCGGTGCGGAATTTGTCGAACTAACCGATCCCCGGATGGCAGGAGCTGTGCTGTTGGCCGTCGTTGGCACTGCGGCCTGGCTACTTTTTAGCAGCATCCGTTCCAGATTCACCCACTATGCCTTTCTGTTCTCGCTAAGTGTGCTGGGCTGGTTTGCCGCCAATCAGCAGAAAGTCCGCCTGAAAGAACTCCTTCATAAGGCTGATAATCATCCACACGACGCTTTTGTGGCTACGATTACCAGTCTGCCGGAAAAAAGGCCCAATTCCTACCGCCTGCAGGCGAGAATCAATTATCTGATTGAAGGAAATAGCTGTGTAACCCTAAATGGAAACTGTCTGATATCCATAAAAGCCGATCCCGACCAGCTTCCGGAGCCGGGGGACAGAATTATGGTCCGGGGAAAGCTTCAGAGGCCGCCTGAACCGGCGTCACCATTTAGCTTTGATTACCGGAAATACCTGGAAAGAAGAGGGATTCCGTTTACGGTTTATATTGCCGACCTACATCGGGTTTCGAAGCTGGATAATTCTCCCGGCCAATTTTACTGGGCTGAAAAGGTCACAGCGCTTACCGATCAGATCCTGCGAAAATACATCCCGGACGACGACGCTTATGGTCTCACCAAAGCGATGATACTGGGCAGGAGGGACGATATCCGTACAGAACTCAACGATGCCTTTATCCAGTCCGGGACCGTCCATATCCTGTCTGTTTCAGGCCTGCATGTGGCCATATTTTTTGCTGTACTCCACTTTTTAATGAGCCCTTTGCGCCGCACCCGTGGCGGGACCTACCTTTACCTCGGATTGATGGTCGTTATCCTGGCCTCCTATGCCATCATTACCGGACTGCCGGCCTCGGTACAGCGGGCTACGCTGATGTGTATATTATGGCTGTTAGCCACAACGTTTTCGCGGCACCGGGAGCCAGTCAATACCCTTGCCGTTGCTGCTTTTTTTATTCTGCTGGCCGATCCCGCGTCCTTTTATGACGTTGGCTTTCAGCTCTCCTTTCTGGCAATGCTTGGCATATTCCTGTGGAGTGAACCCCTGTCAGGGATCTTCCAGCCCCAAAACCGGATCATCCGCCATTTCTGGAGTCTGACAGTGATGTCCCTGGCTGCTCAACTCATGACCCTGCCCCTTACCACTTATTATTTCCATCAATTCCCTACCTATTTCCTGCTTTCCAACCTGCTGGCAGTGGATCTGTCGGGTCTGCTGATACCGGCATCACTGGCTTTGATTGTAGCGGGGTTTGCCGGCATACCGTTTCTGGCCAACTGGATAGGGATTCTGGTTAATTTCCTGGCGAATCTGGTAAACGCGATCGTCGGAATACCCGGGAAGCTGCCGCATTTTCTGCTAACGCACTTATATCTCGATTTACCCCAGACGATAGGTCTACTGGTGCTCATCCTGTTTGGCTATGCCGCAGTCAGGACAAGAAATCCCGTCTGGGTCAGGGGAGTGGCAATCGGCTGCGTGGTATTTACATGTTATTCGATTACCCTTATCATGCGGGATTCCCGGTCGTCGTTTATGCAGTCTACATCTGACCATACGGCATTACTCTACAAGTCGGGCAGTCTGCTTTATGTGTTCGAAAACAACCCGGGAAATAGTTTTCGTCAATATGAGATCGATAAAATCACGGCCCGGTACCGGACTGATACGCTTTTGATACGGGTTTACTGAAGCTTGATTTCGAATTTGCCCTCGAGCTCATTCCGGACCATTTCTTCCCACCTGGACTGCACTTCCTGGTTTAAGCCATGGCGGGTGTCCTTATCATAGGCTTCCTGGATTTTGTGCATTTCCCGGTACGATTCCAGGAACTGGTACTGAATCTGACTGTCGTGGTCGTCTATGGTGAGATCCAGTTTCATGACCTGCTTTTTAAAGCGTTCTGCAGCGATTTTGGCGATATCGAAATGCGTCTGCTCATGTTTAAGCACCCTGGGGTTTTTAGACTCGGCTTTCATCCAGGACATGCTTTTAACTACATAAACCTTTACTTTAACAATGACTTCCAGTACGTTATCCACTACTCTCGAACTCCCTTCGTAGGACAGGCTGGTAAACACCATGGCTGCATACTGTCCCGGCCGGGGAGCAGCCCTGAAATCGTCATAGCGTAACGGCCTGTCTGCCGAGTAAAATACGGTGTCGGGGTGTGAACTGCCTGGGTCGTCCTCGAATACGAGCCTGACATTCCTAACCAGCCGGGGGTTCTTTCCCAGATTGGTCGACATCCATTTATCGAAAAACACAAGGGCATCACCCATCATTTTGACCAGGAAGTCTTCATGCACGGTTTTGGTTTCAGGCCGGGTATAATTACTCCGGGCATTGTAGCCCGTAAGTTGTACCGCCTCATAATTGCGGTACCATAGAAACTGCACGTTGATGACTGCTTCACCCTTGATGCGCCCCGGGGCCTCCCGCTTCTCGGTAAAAGAGAGTTCATTGATGACAATCACCAGGGGAATAGCATCATCCGTTGTTTTCCGGAGGGAGGTGGACCAGAAGTCAAATGCCGTATTCTGGAGGCTGCTGTTGAGCTGCAGGGGGCTGGACCGCGTCTGGTGAATGATATGGCCGAGGGTGCTGCCCGCCGGTTTACGCTTGTCCTCGACGTCGGAGAGATAATAGTGTGCTTTCTGCTTCAGCTCAAGTCTTGGGTAGGTCAGATCGCTGATGATGACCGGGTTTTGGGCATCTGCCGCATACCACCGGGATAAACATACCAGCAGTATTACCAAAATTTTTGCCCTTGAAAAGTTCATTCTTTGAAACCCGTTTGGCATTCCCTAATTTGCAATCTAAAATAATAAAAAAAGTACAGTAAATGACCCATGTTCCCCATCCTTCAGTCAAACCTGATTTCGACACGATTTTCATGGAGCTGGCTGAAAATCTGGCAAAACGATCTCACTGCATCAAAGCACAGGTCGGCGCCGTCCTGGCCAAAGATACCCGCATCATTTCCATAGGCTATAACGGTCCACCCGCCGGAACCCACAACTGTGATGAGGAATTTCCCGGAACCGGATGCCCGAGAGACTCCAAGGGATCCTGTTCGCTAGCCCTTCACGCCGAGCAGAACGCGATTCTTTACGCTGTCAAGAACGGATCCAATATCGAGGGTAGTACATTGTATGTGACATTGGCCCCCTGTATTGCCTGTGCCCGGGTGATTTATACGATGAAAATCGCGAAAGTCCTGTACCTGCACAGCTATGCAGCCTATAAGGGCATTGGAGTAGAGGAAGGCGTAGAATTCCTACGCCGTTTCGGGGTAGAAGTCAGTCAGTACCAAAGAACCGTCTGACTCACCGCGAGGGTTTGTTCCCGGCAGCTTTTCAGGCACAAAAAAATCGGCAAGTCTTTCGACCTGCCGATTTTTTTTGTGATTCAGTACGGCTTACTTAACTCCCTGATAGATGATAGTTCCGTCAGAGTTAACGGTAGCGCTGTAAGTTGTTTTCTTCACGCCAGTTTCAGGACAAGCATTTCCGTAAGAAGTAGTTTCGATTTCGATAGTGACGTTCTTAGCCCAGTTTGGAGCTTTAACAGTTGCAAGAACTTCTTCGATAGTCTTGAACTCATCACAATCTTTAACTTCTGCAGTATGCAGGATAATTTTCTTGTTGCGGGTAACCTTAGTATCAACAGGACAGATACAGTCTGCACAGTTTTCGCTCTTAGCCCACTTGCGGATGGTTGATGTTACGCGACGTACGGAAGAGATTTCGATTTTCTTCACGCAGACACAAACTTCTTCAACCACTTTTACGGTATCAGCTTTCAGCGCAGCGAAACCACTGGCAGCTACAGGGCTGATACAGGTAGCACAAGCTGAATTCATGTGGCTTTGAACGGTTACGTAGTACTGACCGTCAACAGGACATCCGTTGTTGTTCAGGTAGCTGCTTGGGAAAGCAAGTTCGGTATCTTTCTGGCAGATCGTTTCAGCGATGATCTTGTCTTCACCGTTGTACAGGTGGTGAATGCGGGCTGTAAAGGTTTGATTCAGGCTGTCAGCCAGGACAGGATCGAGGCTGGAAGACCATGAAGCAACGATAGGCTCACAGTTGGTTTCCTTACCGGTGAAGTATTTACCGATGATGGAAGAGTTACCACTGGTCAGATATAGGGTAGGTGTCACGCAGGCCAGTGCAGCACTTGGATCCTTCTTAACAGGTACATCGTACTCGAACGACTTGCGGAGGGCGATACCACCGTTAAAACCACCGTGTTCACGGACATAACGGGAGATCATCAGAGGAGCACCTGGTTCAGACCATGGCATATCGTAGGATGTTTTGGTACGGTATCCCTGTACCTGAACGCCCAATGCCCATGTAGGGTTCTTCAATGGGAAGAAGAGACCTAATGCTGCGATTCCACCGAAGTAGTAACGGTTGCCGTTGGGAGATACTGCATAGATACCTCTCTGAGCAGCTTCCGAAGGGTTGCCGATTTCTCTCACGCTGATCGCGGCAGGAGTAGAACGGAAGATACCAGCTTTGGCACTGGCTTCGAGGAAAGGACTTCTCTTGGATTTGGTAAAATGCCAGGAAACTACCGGACCCAATACCAGATAGAAATCTTCAGAAGTGCTTTTCTTTATTTCAACATCGTTCCTGGTCAGTTGCTGAGCCCGGATGGCATCGTCGATAAACTCGTCATATCCGGGGCGAACAAAGAAATGCTGACCGCCGAAAGTAGCTCCGATACCGAATTTGAAGGAAGCTTCCGGACGGGTCAGGAAATAATCGGCATTGATAGAACCGTTGATGCCCCAGCCGTTAAACAACGTAGCATCTCTGGCTTCGCTCAGCGGGAAGGTGTTTGCCCAGCTCCCGCAATAGGCAAAGCCTGGTCCTAAAAAAGCGCCTATTCTCCAGGGACTAATTTTGTGTTCAATTCCAATGGTGTCGCAACCCCCAACCGGAGAGTCACAAGCTTCTTGTGCATGGCTAGAATTATGAGCTAACAGGAGAAGTATAGCACCAGCCAGCCCTTTTGTAAATGATCTTAACATAGCTAATATGTTGATTTAGAGATTAAGTTTTGGTTGCTTTTGAAATGGGATATACTAGGTGTTCGATATATTCTCACTTAATATTTGATTTCATTGACGTAACCAAACTGGTAAAGTAACGAATCCAATTTAATGGTCTATGCCACCTGGCCCGTGAACGTGACCATGATCCAGCTCCGACGCTGTTGCTTCCCTGACCGATAAAACCTCTCCGCTGAAATCCATTTCACGTCCGGCCAAAGGATGATTGAAGTCTAAGGTAACTGAATCCTGCTGTAAATCTACGACGATACCGGTCAGCCGATCTCCTTCTTCGTTGGTCATGGGAATACTATTCCCTAAAACTAGAATTTCGTCGGTATTTACTCCTTCCGCTTCAAATAAAGATCGTGGCAGATCTACAACGGCCTCAGGATCAAATGCTCCATAACCTTCATCGGGCGGAATCCGAAAATCAAATCTGTCTCCAGGAGATAGCCCCTTAAGATTTTGTTCGAACTGTGCGGGTAACCCGCTGGCGCCCCAGATAAAGTACATAGGATCATCCTTGTCAACCACCTCAACTACCTCGAAATTACCCGATTCATCCTGTAGCTTTAACTGATAGGTTACACCTACCACTCGGTGATAGTCAACTTGCATAAGTGTGGTTAATTTTTAAAATATTAGATCGGTGGGAACCGATTTCCGGGACTACCCTGGAATTGCAAAAATATACATATTTTTTCTGTACGCTGTGATTTATCTATTTTTGTTAAAATTTTTTTTAACATTTTACTGTTTTTTTCTTGAATTTTCTTGCACACATATCTCTTTCAGGCCCAAATACAGAAGTAATTATGGGAAATTTCTGCGGAGATTATGTGAAAGGAAAATTGGATTCTGAGCATAAAAAATCCTTGCCGGAAAACTTCCTGAAAGGGGTTCGGCTGCATCGGTTTATCGATCATTTTACGGATACGGACGAGACCGTTCGAATAATCGTGGCCGAACTTCGGTATTTATACCATCGTGCGGCGCCCGTCGCAGCAGACATATGCTTTGACCATTTTCTGGCCAAACACTACAGCAAATTTTATGCCACTGGTTTAAGACAATTTGTTTCCGAATTTTATGGAAAAATGACCTTAAATGACCATTTAATTCCACAGGAAATGCGACCACTGGCCTATGCACTGAAAGAGAATGACTGGCTTTACAAATACCGGGAATGGGAAACCGTGGAAAGAACTTTCTCAAGCATGGGCAGAAGGTTTTCCTTTCTGAAAGATCTTGACATAGATAACCGCCCAGATAACAGCAAGTTAGAAGAAATGAAGATACTTTTTTTCGAATTTTACCCTCGTCTTATGGAGGCAACCGCTACCTTTCTGGAAGAACTGCAGGTAGATGATGGATCTTCATCCGAATATTAAAATAAATTAAAGTGCTATGCCGGTCTTAAGTCCAGAGGACGTTCTGAAAGATATCAATGCGAAGAAATTTCACCCCGTTTATTTTGTGGCAGGGGAGGAGCCCTATTACATCGACCTGGTAGTGGAAGCTCTTGAAAATAAGGTTGTTCCAAAAGAGCACCGGGATTTTTCCCAGTTTGTCATTTACGGAGGTGAGTCGAATATTACACAGGTTATCCAGGCGGCCAGAAATTATCCGTTTATGGCTGAACGACAGCTGGTTCTGGTCAAGGAAGCGCACCGGCTTGAGGGGTTGGGATCTGAGGAGGGAATGCGCCGTCTGGAACAATATGTGCAAAATCCCACACAATCTACCGTACTTGTGTTTGCGTATGGGGGAAAGCCGGATGGCCGGGGGACATTGGCGAAAACCCTGGAAAAACATTGCGTGGTAATCCATACCAAAAAGATGTATGACGATAAACTGCCGGTCTGGCTGGCGGGTTATTGTCAGGAAAGGGGAGTAGCTATATCGCAGCAGGCCATTCAGATGGTGGTGGAACAGATTGGGAATGATCTCAAGCGAATTCACAATGAAATCCAGAAGGTATTGATCAACCTGGCGCCCGGTGAAAGAATCGATGTAGACCAGGTCGAGAAATATATCGGCATCAGTAAGGAGTTCAATGTATTTGAATTACAAAAAGCCCTCTCCCAGAAGGACATCAGCAAGGCAACTCATATCAGCATCCATCTGGCCTCCCAGAAAAAGGGAGTGCCGGTCATGGTAATAGTACAGATGCTGTTTACCTATTATACTAAGGTATTGCTGGTTCATCATGCCCGCGATAAGTCTAAACAGGGACTGGCGGCGGCCCTGGGTGTCAATCCTTTTTTTGTAACCGATTATCTCAATGCCGCAAAGAACTACAGCCTTGTCAAGGTAGTGGAAATCATCCATGCCATCAGGATAGCCGACTGTCAGCTGAAGGGGATTGATACCGGCTCATTAACGGAAGAGGATATTCTTAAGAATTTGATTTTTAAGATATTGCATTGAAAGGAGGCCGGAACTTCCATTTGCAGTTCGACTGTATATAATGTGGAGCAGTTCATTGCTGTGATCTCCTTTAATGAAGAGAAAGGAAGTTTGAAGATATTACCAGTGCCGCTAAAATATGACCGGTGCATGGAATGAGGGAAGGAGTTGAGTTTGATCCGGAAAACGGAATCCGATGGTTTAATTCCCCATTCAGAAAATACCTCACTTCCCCCCCTTTCCTCCAAAGCGACGAGGAGTTTTGGCCTTGCTCCAAGGCTATTCTCTTACTGTGTTTCCGCTTTCTACCTGGAGAAGAGGCCGCGGTAAGGTGCTGATTACATGAATGGTTGGTAATGGTGTATGTTCATCCGGCCACAAACTGGCATCCCCTGTAAGTACAACTCAATCCACCAGTATGAGATTGATTCAGGATCAGGCGTATTTCTTGTGGAGTAACCTGGAATTGTCATCTCTGTCATGCAGGCGATAGGTGAGGGGATGAGATTTTGTAGTACATCTGGTTTTTTTTATCATCATGTCACCCCTACGGGGTTGTGGAGATCGGGGGTATCACATTATCTGACACATGAAGGTAGGACAGTTAATTGAGTTTGGCTGTGATTGCCGTCCCGACCACTATTCCCTCTATTAACGTTGCCCCGATGAGCCTTCCTCACGCGCGGGGACAAGCCCACCCCTCCCCGGAAGCAATTTACACGCTGCCGAAATATTTATCCAGAGCACACACGTTTACAAACGGATATAT
>Ga0182793_1002253_pt1 | contig 11248 bp, 6 predicted proteins | sample Passage237A_FD_130498 | JGI IMG/M metagenome (GOLD analysis project Ga0182793, IMG submission 130498) | Cellulose adapted compost microbial communities from Newby Island Compost Facility, Milpitas, CA, USA - Passage2 37A (version 2) (version 2) ...
ATGCCGTCATTGTTTGTATCCACATATTTCGGATCCCCAACACCTGCATTGGGATGCGTGGTGGTCAGCGCAGGATCACCCGGTAGGAGGATCCCATCATAGAGGTAGCCGTTTATAGCTCCAATAGGTTCTCCTACACGGATAATGAAAGGGTCTTCAAAGTTTGCAGCACCGTCAGGTTTTACGGACCCAACGTAGATGTCAGCGTTATTGCTACCCAATTCGCGGACACGGTTGCGGTTATGGGAGTAGTTAACAGACGTCGTCCACTCAACACGGTCATTCCGAATATTCGTGGTTTGTAAAGCGAACTCCCATCCTTTATTGGAGACGGCTCCGGCATTACCCATGCGGTATTGGAACCCGGTAGAAGGAGCAATATTGCGATCTAACAGCAGGTTATCGGTATACTTATCGTAGTAGTCGACCGTTAGGGAGATACGGTCTTTCGCGAAGCCTATATCAATACCTAAATCTAACGCTTCCGTACTTTCCCATTTCAGGTTCTGGTTAGAAAGCCGCGTCACTGCAATCCCGTTTACCGTAGTTAGCCCGTCTTCGGTGTACTTGGTGGAGTTGTTGCTGGCGTATGTAGCCAATGAAATGCCCGGACTGATACGGTCGTTACCCGTAACGCCATAGCTGGCCCTCAGTTTAGCTTGTGACAACCATGCGATCTCTTCAGCGAAACGTTCATTCTTGAGGTTCCAGGCCGCAGCTGCGGACGGGAAATAACCTAACTTGTTGGACCTACCAAATACCGACGAGCCGTCAATTCGGTATGTTACGGTCAGGCTGTATCGGGTATCGTAGTCGTAGTCTATCCTGCTGAACCAGCTCGCCCGATTGGTACGACTGCGGGCGGAATAGCTGGTAAAGTTCTGCGCTGTACCCAAGTTATTATATCCTAGGTTGTCGCTGGCAAAATTAGTGGCATTGGTACCGTACTCAAAGTACAGGTAAGTTTGTTAATTATACCCCGCCAATAAACCTACGTTGTGTTTCTCAAAAGCCCGTGTGTATCGGGCCGTTGGATTTACAATCAACTCTTTCGAATCAAAGGAGACGATGGATCCCCGTCCTTTGGTGGCCGAAGCGTTGGGCACCGTTGAGGGTGCAAAATAAAATTGTTCGGTCTTATTTATATCCGCGCCGAAGTCAGCCTGTAAAAACAGGTTTTGTATCGGCTCGTATTTCATTGAAAAATAGCCATTGGTACGATAGTTGGTATTCTCCCGGTCTTCCGCCTCAACGAAGTGCAATGGGTTTTGAGCGTCCAGACGCGGAGGAACCCCCGAGTCGAATGTTGATGCCGGGTTGGCGCTCAATACTTGTTTCAGGAATCCATTGATGGTTGAAGGGGCCAGCGGGAGATCATTCTGAACACCATAGTTTCCAAAAACCCGTCCAGAAAGAGTAAATTCATCGCTTACACGGTGGTCGACGTTGATACGCGCGCCGACACGCCTATAGTTGGAGTGCACAACAACTCCTTCCTGTCCCAGGTAATCGAAACTGGAGTAAATTCCCGTCTTACTCGTTCCTCCCGCGAAGCTTAAAGAATGCTCGTTCACATGCCCTACCTGGAACACCTCGTTTTGCCAGTCTGTACCCAATATCCCGGACTTCAACGAATCCAATCGTCCGGACGAGTATGGTGGCAGATCGCCATTGGCTTGTGACATACGGTTTCGCCGCAGCGCATAGTCGTAAGATCCCATCAGGTCATAGCGGTCAATCACCTGCTGATAGCCAACAGAACTGTTGACATTTAAGCTACTTTTTTTATCCGTTCCTTTCTTGGTGGTAACCAGCACCACGCCATTCGCGCCACGGGCTCCATAAATGGATGTTGAGGCGGCATCCTTCAGAATAGTGATGGTTTCAATATCTTCCGGCTTAATAGTCATTCCAATTCCCTCGGAAGCTGGAAAACCATCAATTACATATAGTGGTTCACTGTCGGCGTTGATCGAGTTTGTGCCGCGAATACGGATGGACAAACCGGCACCGGGCGTTCCGTTATTTTGGCTCACCTGTACACCGGCTGCCCGCCCCTGCAACATGTTCCCCACTGAAAGAGAAGACCTGTTCAGTTCTTCGGCTCCGAGGGATACCGCTGAACCTGCGAACAGATTCCGACTACGTGTGCCATATCCCACTACCACAACTTCTTCGAGTGTCTCTAGCGCGGTTGCCAGCGTTACCGTAACACCGGTAAGCGAAGATGCCCCCGTTTGATAAGTTTGCAGAACATAGCCGATGCGGGAAAACACAAGTTGACTTTTTGCCGGAACGACGAGTGTGAACGTACCCGCCTGGTTTGTTTTATTTAAGGTTGCGCCGCCGGCGAGACTTATCGTAACGTCGCTGAGCACCGTTCCGCTTTCATCAACGACAGTGCCTGAAACATTGATTTGTGTTTGGGCATTTACTAAAAGCCCGCCAAACCACAAAAACAGCAGCAGGTTTGTCAAGCGGATGAGTTTGGGTTTACATTTTACCATAACATTCATATTAAAGTGTAACACATTGGACAGTTTGGATTTGATTAGTTCATGTCAACAACTCTCACAAATTTAACACTCCCAGGCTCCTCTAAAATTCCTATAGTCCTTATTTTTTGTCAATCCATCCAGATTCCCTGCTGGACTCTAGCCCAACTTTTCAGGATTATGGTAAAAAGGTTGTCATTGTCCTGCCTTAGATTTGCAGCAGTTATGAAAGCGAATACAGTGATTACCCTTTGGTTATTTAGCGCCTTCTTTTCGGCCTGTATTTCGAAGAATCCCTTTGGAAACGCGTTAAGTTACCGCACCGAAATCCGGATCGATTCCATTGGGCAGCTGGAAGCGGTGATTGATATAACCTTCCATATTCCTTCTACGCACGACCTAAGCGGAAAAAAATGGAAACTTTATTTTAATTCCTATAAAAATCCGAAAATCGATCGGGAAAAAGCTTCGATGTTCACTGTTGTTCCCCTTAACGGCGATCTGAATTATATAGAACCAACTGCGGATTTCCACATGGATGGCAATAAGCTAACCATTCCCATCAGGCAATCCCGCCTTCGGAATATTTCCGACTTCCCTACAGGTTTTTATTTGGTATATAACGATGAACCGGGCCATGGTTATGCGTTTACCAATGAAAACCCCTTGTATGACCATCTCGTGTATCCTGAAAACGTATTGGCCGAAGAAATCTATGAAAACAACGAACGACTGGCACAACCCCTGGCACTTGCCCCCGGGGATGGCTTGCTTCCGTCGCCGAAGGCTGTGAGCGCCAATGGCCAATCCTATATGCTTGCAAACGATCTGGTGATCATTACGGACCATCCGTTCACAGCCCAGGCCACCCACCTGGCTGAAGAGCTTAAGAAGCATACCCAATTGGCCATTCGCGTTATTAACGACCCTACCAAGTCAGGCATAAAGCTTAAATTTTGGAATTTAGAAGAAGAGGCGTACCAATTACGTATTGGGAATTCCGGCGTAGAAATCAGCGCCGGGACCGCCTCCGGAATGTTTTACGGCATTCAAACATTGAAAAAGCTGATCCTGGACCACTATCAGGATGGCCAATGCATTCTTCCGGGATTGGAAATAGATGACAGTCCCCGGTTTCCTCACCGTTCACTCATGCTGGACGTGGCACGTAATTTTTTGCCGAAGGAAAAATTGCTGCAAGTGCTGGATATGATGGCAGCAAACAAAATAAATATTCTTCATTTCCATTTTAATGACGATGAAGGGTGGCGGATAGCGATTCCGGGATTACCCGAATTGACTACCTATGGCGGGCGTCGTGGGCATACGGAAACGGGGGCGCACCTCCCGCCATCGCACGGATCCGGCCCTGACACAGCGTGCACAAGCGGTAGCGGCTTTTACAGCCGCAAAGATTTTGTCGACATACTTACTTATGCGAAAGAGAGGTTTATTACGGTCATTCCCGAATTGGAAACGCCCGGTCATGCTAGGGCCGCTATTCAGTCGATGAAACACCGATATCATACTTACGCCAAATCAAACGTAAAGAAGGCCACCGAATACCTGCTCAGTGATACCGTGGATACATCGACATACCGTACAGTGCAGGGATGGACCGATGATGCCATCAATCCCGCCATGGAATCGACTTATCGCTTTCTGGAAAAAGTAGTTACGGAACTGGCTCTGATGTACCAAGACGCGGGAACAGAATTACAAACCGTCCACATGGGCGGTGACGAGGTTCCTGCCGGCGTATGGGAGGGATCATCTGCGGTACGGCATTTTCTGGACGAAAATGCGTCTTTGAAAACGGTAGACGATCTCTGGGAATACTTTTACGGCCGGGTAGGGTCTATTCTGGCGAAAAAAGATATCCGCATGCACGGATGGGAAGAAATCGGGATGAGACGTGTGGGTAATAAGGGTCGAAAAAAGATGGAAATCGTTCCGGCTATCCGTAAGAACGGTTACCTGCTGGATGTATGGAACAATGTATATGGCACAGGGGCCGAGGACCTAGCCTATCGGCTTGCCAATCAAGGCTTTGATGTCGTTTTATCCAATGTAACCCATATGTATCTCGATTTGGCCTCAACGCGGAGCTTCTATGAACCGGGGATGTACTGGGGGGGATACGTAAATCCCGAAAAATTATTTTCCTTCGTTCCCGAAAATTACTACCGTACATTTTGGCGTGATGACCGCGACCAGCCTATTGACACAGCGCTACTTATCCACAAAGTGCGTCTTACTGCCGAGGGTAAACAACACATCGTGGGGCTTCAATGTGCCCTTTGGTCTGAAACTATTATCCATCAAGAAAATTTTGACTACATGTTATATCCAAAGCTCATTTCTTTTGCAGAACGTGCGTGGGCCCCTCAACCGGATTGGGCCAAGACGGACACCAAAACGTTCGGAAGGGAGTATCATCGTGCTTTTCATAGGTTCAATACGATTTTATGGCAGACCGAACTTCCCCGTTTGGATCGCTACTGGAATGACGTTCAGTACCGTATTCCGGCACCCGGTATTAAGATTGTCAACGGTGATGTTTATGTAAATACCGAATCCGATGCCCTGGAAGTTCGTTATACTGTAAACGGGGCCCCTCCTACCCTTTCGGATACAATCGCCAACGGTGCACTGAAGGAAAAAGGAGTTTACCGATTCAGGGCGTTTCATAAAGGCACGGGCCGGTCGAGTCGGATGATTGTGATTGAGAATCGTTAGTGGTGGAGAGCGAGACTGGTTTTACCAGCGATTTCGTTAAGAAAAAATTTTTTAACATTTTTTAACGTACAGTATTCTATATAAATTGTAAGTTTGCACAAGCTTTTACCGAAAAAGAGGTATCGTAGTTTGAAATACAAAAAGCACTATCAGATGTGCTATATATATAACAATTTTGGTTTGTTTTAATTAGGTAGGAAGACCGCCGGTTGCCTCCCCGGCAATCGGCGCTTCTATTTCCTCTTTACTTAAATAGCAGCCGTTTTTTTAGCCAGCCACTCCTGTTCGTTTTCAGTTAAATATGGCTTCAATTGTTCGTAAACCATGGCATGGTATTGATTAAGCCAGTTGATGTGCTTGCTATCTAGCAGCGCTTTGTTCACCAAACTTGTATCGATATAGCAGAGCGTCAAAGTTTCAAAGGCTAAAAACGATCCAAAGAAAGCATTCTGATGATCCACCGTTAACACAAGGTTTTCGATCCGAATTCCATAAGCACCTTCCCGATAGAGCCCCGGCTCAATGGATGTAATCATTCCTGTTTCAATAGGCACATCCACTGCCGCTGTATTAAATACATGGGGGCCTTCGTGTACATTCAAAAAGAAACCGACGCCATGTCCGGTGCCATGTCCGTAATTTCGGAGGTGATCCCACAAGGGCTTGCGTGTAATCGCATCCACTTGATAGCCCCGACTTCCTCTAGGAAAAATTAACGTGCTCCCCTCGATCATTCCTTTCAGAACCAATGTATAGTCGACACGCTGCTCATCGGTTATATTTCCCAGCGATACGACACGTGTTATATCTGTGGTTCCTGTTCGGTATTGCCCTCCTGAGTCCACCAACAATAGCCCCTCTGGTTGTAATAAGCTATTACTTTCGGGTGTTGCCTTATAATGCGGCAATGCACCATGAAACCCGTATGCGGCAATTGTGTCAAAACTCTCTCCAACGAAATCAGCTTGCTCCGCGCGGAACTTCAAGAGTTGCTCGGCCAACGATATCTCTGTAATGGGCTCCTTTCCCACCGTTTCTTCCAACCATTTAAAGAACCGGGTCATGGCTACGCCGTCCTTTACCATGGTAGCACGGGTGTGCTGGATTTCCACGGCATTTTTTACTGCCTTAAAATGGGTCGTAGGATTGAGCTGTTCAACAACTGAAACTGTGGCCGGCACAGTGCTATATAGCGAAAAACAGGTACGCTTGGGGTCCATCAGCAACGTAAAACCGTCTGCAAGCTGAGATAATGCCACCTCGGCTTCTGTATAATCAGCCAGCGTGACTCCGGCAGCACTCAATCGACTACGATCTTCTGACGGGAATTTTCCTTGGTCAATGTACAGGATGGCTTCGTTCAACGTGATCAGCCCGAAGCCCAGGATAACTGGATTACAGGGAACGTCACTACCACGGATATTAAACAACCAGGCAAGATCGTCAAGTGCGGATATAAAATGTGCGTCCGATCGCTTTTGCCTGATCCATATTCGCAATCGATCCAGTTTTGCGATAACGGATTCACCCGTAAGCGAATCGTCCAGCACATAGGCTGGTGCTTTGGGTAATTCGGGGCGGTTGTTCCACAACAAACTGAGCAAGTCCACATCTCCCCGTACGTTAATTGACAGCGCTTCTAATTTAGCAATCAGAGTCTTCGCTAACCATGCCGACGTCAGTTGCCCGTCAAAGGCTACTACCGAATTTGCCGGTAACACTTCGACCAGCCAATCTACATATTCCGGCGCGTGCTGAACCTTCAATTTGACAAGCTGGTATCCGCTGTCTTTCAGCTGTTCGGCAGCTTGCACGAAGTAACGGGAATCGGTCCATAATCCGGCAAAATCTTGTGTGATAACCAGTGTACCCGCGGAGCCGGTAAACCCTGACGCCCAGGCAACGCACCGATAACGCTCGGGCAAATATTCACTCATATGGGGATCAGAAGATGGGATAACGTAAGCGTCAATTTGATGTTGTTTCATGAGACCGCGCAGTGCAGTCAATCGTTCTCCATGTATCATGACTAAACTTTTAAGGCCTGCAAGTTAAGAAATGTGCCTAACTTGCGGCGATTCACGGTACTTCTGTGGAAGATATCCGGCCGAAAATGTCATGTAAGTGACAAAAACGTAAACCCAAAAACGTATATTCCGCACATGAGTTATCTGCTAATCATGCTAGTCTCCGTTTCTGTAACTAAAAAAAATGCACTTGAGAACAAACAGAATGCTTTACCCGGAAACAAGACAATACCCGCATCCATCGAGAAGCCGGTGCGGGTTGCCCTATCCCATTATCCGCAATTAAAGGACACCCCGATCCGCTTCAGATTTACCCGAAAATTGAACAAATCGATTATGGCTGCGAGACCAGTAATCGGAAGCTTGTTTAAAAACCGGAAGGATCGCGTCTACGAAATTCTAATTAATCCCACGTTTAAACTTGAGAGTCATGAGGAGGCTATCAGACACATTCCAGACAGCGTGATGGCTGGATGGATCGGACACGAACTGGGGCATATTATGGACTATGAACGTCGGACATTCTGGGGGTTGTTGGGTTTCGGCATTTCATACGGGTTGTCAAAAAAATACGTACGCAGGGCGGAACGGGTAGCAGACTCTTTTGCGATCGATCAGGGAATGGGATTGTATTTGTTGTCCACCAAGCGGTTTATTTTAGATCATTCTGAATTGCCTCAAAATTATAAAGATAAGATTGAAGCGCTATATTTATCACCCGATGACCTCGTTGAACTAGTTGACGCGCTAGAGAAGGGTGATAACAACCAACAAAAAGACCAGATACTGGCTGACGAGGAAACCTCGGCAAACCCGTTGGACATCAAGTAGCGGCGTTAACGCGGTTGTTCATAAACATTTCAAACTCTAGAAAATCCTGTTCTTTCATTACGCGGGGAATTTTAGTCTGCCCGCCCAACTGTTTGGTAGTTTCACTCCATTGGTAAAAACGTTCCGCAGGGACAACCTCGACCCTCACGCCCTTCAACGCTTTTTTTCGCGCTACCTGGTAATTTTTATTGGTTTCTGACAACTCCCTATCCAAGAAGGCAGCAATCTCCTCCGAAGAAAGTTCTTTATCAGTGCCGATATACCATTTATTTATATAATCCTCCCCGCTCCGTATAGCTGCGACGGTAAATTCCAGCACCTCTGCGTCAAACCTTTCGCCTACTTTTTTCATCGCTGCGTTCATTTGATGGACTGACAATTGTTCCCCTACCACATTTAAAAAATGCTTCGTTCTACCCGTAATTATAATTTCAGCGCGCTCCGTATCGGTAATCATCACCGTATCTCCAATCATATACCGCCACGCGCCCGCTACCGTCGAAATCAAAAGTACGTACTCCACATGTGGCTGTGTATCTTCCAGTGCCAGCACCTCAGCATCCTGCCGGACACAGCCATTTTCATCCATGTTGTCTTCTGTAAACGGGACGAATTCAAAAAATATTCCGTTGTCTACAATCAATGCCATAGACCGGGTCTCTGGCCGTTTTTGAGTGGCTAAATACCCTTCTGAAGCAAGGTACGTGTCGATATAAACCAATGGCTTCCCAAGCAGCTTTTCAAAACTGTGTCGATAAGGCTCGAAGGCCACACCGCCCGAGGTGTACACTTGCAAATTAGGCCATACGTCATGAATGGTGTCGACCTTGTTGTAGCGGATAATCTCCTTAAGCAACAGTTCAGACCAGGATGGAATACCGGTCATGCTACCGATATCCCATTTCGGCGCATGCCTGGCAATTTTGTGCACACGTTCATCCCATGTCGGTGTAGCGGCAATCCGGGCGCCAGGCTTATAAAAGCGCCTAAACCAAAACGGTATATTTGCGGCGGTAATACCGCTGATTTCTCCCTCCAGAAATTCGCCGTTCTGCTTTAATGCGGTGCTGCTGCCCAGCATCATAATCTGCTTCTCAAAGAAATCGCCGGGAAGATCAAAATTACGTAGACTTAAAATCTGCTGGATCCCTGAACGCTTAATCGAGTCGAGCATATCGTCCGTAACGGGAATGGCTTTGCTATTGGTCGTGGTTCCACTGCTTAGTGCGAAGTAACGCTGACCGCCCGGCCAGGTCACATTTTGATGACCTGTATGCAAATAATGCCACCATTCCTTATATAATCTGTCATAATCGTAAATAGGCACCGAACGCTGGAATGCACGGATGGGATCCGGATCTGCAAGAAGAGTCTCGAAACGAAATTCCTTCCCGAAAGCTGTGTATCGCGCTTTTTCCAGTAATTCCCGTAACGTATTTAATTGCGCTTTTGCAGGCGAACGGTCGCCACTGATGTATCCTGTTACATCGATTGTTCGTTTGATAAGTTCACCGATAACGGCCATTGTTATGTCTCCTGATTATATAGACAACACCCCTGTTTCTTTTTTGTTGGCCTTTTCACAACTTTGGCTACTTTCGCTTTGAAAACAATATACCGATGAAGAAGATCATAGCGTTTTTTCTATTCGTTCCATTTGCCATCCATACGGTCAACGCGCAGTCGCTGGTGCAAAAACTTGATGCTGCGTTCCGAGCGTTTGAATCTCAGGAAAGTCTTGCGAACGGAATAGCCTCATTGATTGTCCTTAACGCAGAAACCGGACAGGTCGTTTTTGCAAAGAACGAGAAGATGGGCTTAGCTCCGGCGTCCACCCTAAAAACCATTACTTCGACCGCCGCCTATCATATTCTCGGTGCTAATTATACGTTTGAGACGACCCTTTTTTATTCGGGAGAGATCGATGCCAACGGCATTCTAAAGGGGGACATTGTGGTACAGGGGCACGGCGATCCTTCCCTAGGTAGCGACCGGTTCCCGCAGACGACGGACACGGTGTTGCTTTCTACCTGGGTGAAAGCGATCCAAGCCGCGGGTATTCGTAAAATAGATGGTAGGGTAATAGCAGACGATCGGTTATACGATGGACAAACAGCTCCCAGGGGATGGACCTGGCAAGACATGGGCAATTATTATGGGGCAGGGGTTTCTTCCCTTAATTGGCGTGAAAATGCCTTTGGAATAAATTTTCAGACGGGTCTTCGGACAGGTGATCCCACGCAGGTCATCAGCACTACTTCGGATGTAAGCTATCTTCAATTAGTCAATGAAACGACAACCGGCCAACGGGGAACAGGCGACCGGGTTTACGCGTTCAGTTCGCCCTATTCGTCGCGCATCTATTTGCGTGGCACCTATGGTATCGATCTGAAAAAGACCGTCTATTTGTCAGTTCCCGATGGTGCCTACGATGCTGCTTTCCAATTACACCAGGCATTGGACCGTGCAACCGTTCAACAGACCTACCCGCCCATCACCGCGCACGTAATGGCATTATCCGGCAACGAGGCCCCTGCACACGGCACACTGCTTCATCGCCATCAATCGCCAGCACTCAGCGAATTGGTTTATTGGTTTAACCAAAAAAGCATTAATCTATACGGAGAAACGCTGCTGAAGGCCATGGCTTATCAGCGTAACGATAAAACCGATACACGCGATGCATCGGAAATGCTCCGTGATTTCTGGGTAGAGAAGGCAGGTATTCCAAAGGGGGAGCTGAGGATCATGGACGGAAGCGGCCTATCGCCCGAGAACCGAGTGACTACGAACGCACTAGCCCGCATCCTTCTGTCTGTAAGAAAAGAGCCCTGGTTCGCTAGTTTTTTTGAGAGTTTACCCACCTATAACGGAATGAGAATGAAAAGTGGCACGATAGGTGGTGTGCTGGGATATGCAGGCTACCACACGAATAAAGAAGGAAAACCATTCGTGTTTGCATTACTGGTAAACAACTATCAGGGTGCAGCAGGACCTATGCGGCAACGAATGTTCCGGATATTGGATAACCTCAAATGATGCCCTTAATGTATCAGGAGGAAGCTAATGGCTGCCAGCGAAACCGTCATCAACGTTAGCCCTACCAGATTGATACAGAACAAAGCTATTCCAATGGTCAGGCTATACCGTCTCCGG
>Ga0182793_1002262_pt1 | contig 11213 bp, 7 predicted proteins | sample Passage237A_FD_130498 | JGI IMG/M metagenome (GOLD analysis project Ga0182793, IMG submission 130498) | Cellulose adapted compost microbial communities from Newby Island Compost Facility, Milpitas, CA, USA - Passage2 37A (version 2) (version 2) ...
GCCCGAAAGGGGGGGGGCGGCCGGGCCGCGCGGTCCCCTGCGGGTGCGGTCTGCGCCGCCCCCCGCCGCAGAAAGCCCGCGGGGACCACCAGCGCACCGCCCATCACCACGGGTGGGGTGCGGGAGATGCGCCGCTCCTGCTCCAGTTCCTCCATGCGCCGCGCCAGCCGCGCGATCAGCTCGTCGCGGCGACGCCCCGCCATCTGGCTGTTGAGCTTGGGCTGGGCGCCCGCCTCCTCCTTCAGCCGAAGCTCCTCGGCGCGGTGGTCCCAGTACCCGATCTCGGTCGTCAGGCGGGCGTGGACGGCGGCGCGGGTCTTCTCGATCTGTGCCTCCCGCCGCTTCTTCACCTCGTCGTAGTGTTCGGGCACGACGCTCCCGATGGCGTAGGAGACGGCCGACGCTTCCAAGTCCCCGCGCAGCCACGGGTCGGCGAGCAACGGGGCGATCAGGTCCTTCTCCCCGTCGGCGAGCGGGCGATAGTCCAGATATGGTGCGTAGCCTGCGGCGCGGCAGGAGCCGTCGGGCCGCTGCTCCACGAACACGAGCCGCTTGGAGATCACGCGGCGGGCGCCGTCCTTGTCCAGCCGCGCGTCGCGGATGTCGTGTTCCAGCGCCCACATCAGGCGGGGTTCGTCCCCGTCGTCGTTCTCGTCCACCAGCACCGCGCCGCGTTTCAGCATCTCGCGGTACTGCTCCACGATCAGGCTCACCGTCGCGTCCAGCAGGGGATGACCAGGGCACAGCAGGGCCGCCTGCGGCTTGCCAGGGACCGCAACGGCGTCCCGATCGAACGTCACCCGCTCGTACTTGGACAGGACCGCCTCGCCCTGGCCGATCACGCGGTCGCGGCGGCGGATGCTGGCGGGCACCCACGTCACCTCGTACCGCTTGCCCTCGCGCGGCTTGATCGACCCGCCAAGATGCTCGAAGGCATGGAGGAAGAAGCCTTCAACGAAGTGCGGCTGGAGCCGTCGCGCCTCGGCCCGCTCCATCTCCTCGCGGATGCGGCGGACGTTGGACAGGTCCATCGCGTCCTCGACCAGCGCCCGCTGCTCCAGAAGCTCCTGCAGGTGCTTGCGGTCCAGCGCCCCCTCCACCTTGGCGAACAGCTTGGCCCGCACCTCGGGGCGGTCGCCGTAGCGCACGGCTTCGATAAGCAGCTTCCACAAGGGCTGGTCGCCGAACACCACCTGGCCGAGCACGTCGAACACCTGCCCGCCGAGCGCCTTGCGCTCCTCCTCCAGCTTTTCGAGCAGCCGCTGGTAAACGTCACCCTCGCGCGTTTCGTTGGCGACAAGGTTCCAGAGGTGACACACCTCCGTCTGTCCGATACGGTGGATGCGCCCGAACCGCTGCTCCAGTCGGTTCGGGTTCCAGGGCAGGTCGTAGTTCACCATCAGGTGCGCCCCGCGATGGAGGTTGATGCCCTCGCCCGCGGCGTCGGTCGCGATCAGGACCCGCACGTCGGGGTGGGACGAGAACGCCTCCTGCGCGTTGCGTCGCTCCTCGCGCCCCATCCCGCCGTGGATGTGGACCACGGCGTCGGCGCGGCCGAGCAGGTTCCCGATGCGCTCCACGAGGTAGTTCAGCGTGTCGCGGTGCTCCGTGAAGATCACCAGCTTGTTCCGCGCCCCGTTCGCGTCGAACATCTCCTTGTTCTGCTGGAGGAGCTTCGACAGCTCGTCCCACTTGCGGTCCGTCCCGCTGGCGCGGACGGTCTGCGCCAGCGCCTCCAGGCGCGTCAGCGTCCCGATCTCCGCCCCGAGTTCGGCGATGGTCTGGGCGGCCGACGCCTCGTCCAGCAGCTTCTCCTCGGCGTCCTCTCGCTCCGCCCCCGTCGCATCGTCCAGAGGATCATCGTCGTCCTCGTCGTCCAGCGCCACGCCGCCGACGAGGCCAAGGTCGATCTTCGCCTGCTCCCCGCGCTGGCGCAGCCTCTCCTCCCGCAGTCGCTTCTCCAGCCGCTCGCGCCGCCGCCGCAGCGACTGGTAGATCGCCTCGGGCGAGGAGGCGAGGCGCCGCTGGAGCGCGGTCAGCGCGAACCCGACGTTCCTCTTCGACGTGCCGTTCGCAATCTCGTCGGCGCGGTTGAACTCGTCCGAGACGTAGGACGACACCGCCGCGTACAGCTTCGCCTCGGCCTCGGAGAGGGTGTACGGGACGGTGTAGGCGAGCCTCTCGGGGAACAGTGGCGTCCCATCAAAGCGGACCAGCTTCTCTTTGACGAGGCGGCGCATCAGGTCCGAGGCGTCCTCGGCGTGGACGCCGTCACGGTAACGGCCCTCGAAGCGGTCGCCGTCCAGCAGGGCGAGGAAGAGCTGGAAGTCCGCCTCCTTGCCATTGTGCGGGGTCGCCGTCATCAATAGAAAGTGGCGGGCGTTCTCCGACAGGAGTTGACCCAATCGGTACCGCTTCGTGTACTTGATCTCGGAGCCGACCACGGTCGCGGCGAGTTTATGACTCTCGTCAACGACGCACAAATCCCAGTCCACCGCCTTTAACTTCGCCTGCATCTCCTCGTCGCGGGACAGCTTATCGAGGCGGGCGATACAGAGCGGGTGCTCGGTGAACCAGTTCCCCGAGTGCGCGGCCCGCGCCGCATCGTTCGTGAGGATGTCGAAGGCCAAATCGAACTTTCGGGAAAGCTCCTCCTGCCACTGCTCGACAAGGGAGCCAGGCGCGACGATCAGACAGCGGCGCAGGTCGCCGCGGGCCATTAGTTCCTTAATGAGAAGGCCCGCCTGGATGGTCTTGCCGCTGCCTGGATCGTCGGCGAGCAGAAAGCGGAGCGGCTGGCGCGGGATCATCTCCTCATACACCGCCGTGATCTGGTGCGGCAGTGGAATGATCTGGGATGAGTGGACCGCGAGGAGCGGGTCAAACAGGTGGGCGAGGCGGATGCGCAGCGCCTCGAATACGAGGCGAAATCGCTCCCCGTCAGCGGTGAAGGACAGGAGCGTCCCTGCCTCCACAATCTCCAATTCGCCCTCCTGGTCACGGTAGACCAACTCAGTCCCTGGCCGCCCCGCTGCGTCCTTGTAGATAACCTCGCAGATGTCGTCGGCGTGTCGCTTCGCGTCCACGACGGTGACGGCCTCGTTCGGGACGATCCCGCGGACGCGGGCACCTTTTGTGATCTCTTCCAGTTTCGCAGCCAAAACGCATGACCTCCGATGGTAGTGGCTGGCTGTCTGGATCAAGGTCCGTTCGGGCCAGCAACGTAGACTGCTCGCTCACGGCGGCAGACGGAAAGGGAGATTGCAATAATTGTACGCAGAATCGGGTCTGGCTGGCAAACGCGCGACAAAATGCCAGGGTGTCACGCCGCGGGGCGAGAAGGCGGTGTTATCGCTCCCATGTGCTTGGGGCGTTTTCAACCGCCATGAACGTTGCCAATGCCTTCGCCGCCGCCACAGGCGGGTACCCGACTGTACCAGGCGACTGGGTTTCCGCCACCGCCCTACGACCGCTCCTGCAGGACGACCCCTGCCTGGTCTGGCTCCGCTATCACGGTGCTAACCATGGCTTCGAGAAGGATGTCGGGGAACACTCGTTCCTGGACTGGATCAGCGAAGTCGCGGGGCAGTTCGAGGACGAGTGGGTGCGGCGCATGGCACCCGAGGCCGTGCGGGCGAACGAGCGGGATACCGACGTGACCGACGCCGCGGCGGTGCGGAGGACGCTGGAACTCATGGCCCGCCCCGACGTGAGGGTGATCGCCAAAGCCGCGCTCTGGCTGGCCGAGATTGGCGCGTATGGCACGATGGACCTGCTCGCCCGCGCCTCGTGGCTGAGGGAAACGTTCCCACGCCTCCGCGCCTGTCTGAAGGGGGAGCGCGACCACTGGGTCGTGCTGGACGCCAAGTTCATGTCGGGGCTGGATACCATCCCGAAGAAGGAAGCCCTGCGGCTCGCATCCGCGCAGGTCAGGCTCTACAGCTACATCGTCGGCCGCCTGCAGGGGGTGATGCCGTCCCACGCCCTCCTCGTCACCCGCGACCGCGTGGCCGACCCGCTCCCCGTCGAGGTCGAACACGAACCTGACGGCCCGCTCGACCCATTCCTCGCGGACCTGATCGCCGAGTGCAGGCACATCAAGAGGTTCGGCGGGCGCTACACCCCTTGGACTTGCCCAATCGTCACCCCGAACTGGCGCAACAAGAAGGACGCGCCATGGAGCGGGGCGAAGCGGCGCATTCTGGAGGAACACTGGCCGCATACTCCCCTGGAGGTCCTTCCTGGTATCGGTCACGTCCAGGCAGCCGCCCTGCGCGGGCTGGGGTTCGCGTCCATCGAGGAACTGCTCGCCCGCGACCCAGACGGGAGCAAATGGGCGGGAAACATACCCAGGTTCGGGCCGTTGCGGGAAAGCCACCTGCGGGCCATCCTTACCGCCAACGCGACGGGACGACCGACGCCGATTCCCGCCGAGGCCGTCCCGCGAGCGCGTCGCACCGAACTTTACTGCGACTTCGAGTTCCTTTCCTCGTGCCACCCCGATTTCGACCGCGACTGGCCCGAACTGAAGGGGCGCGAGATGGTGTTCATGATCGGGGTTGGTTGGGAGGAGGCAGGCGGATGGCGGTTCCGCCGATTCACCGCGAGGGACGAGAGCGCCGCCGCCGAGCAGGTCATGTGGAGGCAGTTCCTGTCCTTCCTCCGCAAACGTGGCGTCGGCATCGGAAGGGGCGCGGGTGACGACGCCGTGCTGTTCCATTGGTCGCCCGCCGAGCGGGTGCAGGCGCGGCGGGCGTCGGAGCGGCTCGACCTGCCCGAACTGGAAGAGCTGCCATGGCTGGACCTGCGGGAGTCCTTCACACGGGGACAAATCGCACTTCCAGGTCACTGGAGTTACGGGCTGAAGGAGGTGGCGCGGGCTGTCGGTGACTGGTCATCCGACCATGCCGTTGCCTACCCCGACGGACTGGGCGAGGGTTTGAGCGCGATGGTCGCGGGATGGCGGGCCTATGAGCAGGCGGAACCTCGGTCGAGTCGGGAAATGAAACTGATCGGCTGCTACCTGGAGGTGGATTGCCGAAGCCTCAAAGCCGTCCTGGATTGGCTGCGCTATGAAGCCGCCTCTCACGGTGAATGGAAGGCGTCACATCGCTCTGCACGCTGCCGTAGGGTACGGCAAAACCCACTAATATTACCTGTTAATGGCCAACTCCTCCAACAATCCGTGACATTTGCTCCATTTGTGAACGAAGTCGGGGGGAGGCTGACGGGGCAGCCGCAGGGCAATGCTGAACCCATCTGTCAAAATATGCCTTTCGCTGCCGAAAACGCAGCACTGGAGACACTATGCACGCATCGCATCTGAGCTATGACGCCGACTGGACGGAGGGAGACTACCTCTACCTCAACCACGCGCTGTCCGTCGTCAGGGAGGAATGGGCCGCCTACACTCTGCTCCTCGACAAGATGGACGCCGAGAACCCGACCGAGGTCCGCATCCTCGATGATGCCCGCACCCGCGCCTTCGACGCCACGGACGATCTCGTAGCCCTGTTCCACGAAACAGCGGCGGCCCGCGCCGAACTGAAAAGGACCACGATCTAAAGACTCAACTGCCGCCGCTCGGGTGGGCGGCGGCAGTTGAGTCAGGAGAAGACGCATGAAACCTGTCAGCATCGCCTACGAGTACGCGGAGACGCGGAACTACGCTTACAACAGCATCCGCGTCGGCCAGCGGGTCGAGGTCGAACTCGAAGAGGGAGAAACGGCGACTGCGAAGCTGGACTGGCTGAAAGACTATGTCCAACAGCGGGTCAAAGACGACGCCGACGAGGCGCTGCGTTCATTCGTGGAATGGAGCGACGAGGAGAGCGCCCGCCGTTTCGTTCAGGGGACGAGGAAGAGGTAGCAGGATGACGCAGATAGGAATACGTCCGTTGCGGGGAGCCGTCGTTCCCATGAGCGCGATCAAGACCTGGAAGTCGCAGCGACTCGGCCCGCTCCTGCAGGTCATGGCGGTCTGCAATGACGGTCAGGAGCGAGAGGTGCTGTTCGTCAGACGACGTGCCGAAGCGTTGGCCGCGATTCGCTGGCTGCAGGAGCAGGCGGAGGCGGCGCGGCAACAGGAACGCGGGAGAGTTCTCCTTGAAGCCCGCGATGCAGTCCATGTCGGCCGCCGCGAGGTAGCAAACCAGGCTGCGTGATCCTCAGCGGCACTCGCCTGAGACTCCAGGACGGCACCTCTTACGTTGCCGCCTGGAGTCTCGGCTCTACGCACAGCGATTGGGGCGGTACAGAAGGTGTGACCGAACCTTCTTCTGCTGTTGGTTGGGCATGAATGCCGTAGTAGTCGCCTCGTAACGATTTAGGGCCGCCTCACCTTCTGCGCCGATTTCATCAAGGAGCGCCGATTTTGCCAGTTTCAGGAGGGACCTCACCGCACTCCCTACTTTCTCGTGAGATTTGGCAGCGACGGCGATGCGATTGCGAACGGGCGGGGCCTCCGCATCCCGCCACGCGCGAACCCAGGCCGCCGCCTCAAGTCTCGCCTGCATCTCAGGTTCCATAGACGCCAGTAACACACGGCGTCTTTCTTCCGCCTCCTGCCGCTGGGCAGCGATTGCTCGATCCCGTGCCTCTTCGTCCGCGCGGCGGCCTGCGATGTGGGCGGCGGAGGCGCGTTCTTTCGCCGCCCGTTGAGCCGTCTGGGACGGCCCCCAGTCCTCCGCAATCGCTTGCCGAAGCAATCCTGCGGGATTGCGGACCGACTGGCCGCGTACCGCATAGTCAGACAAATGCCCCTCGAACGCCGCCACCTGACGGGCGCATCGCTCGCCCCCCCACCGCTTGAGCCAGGCGCGGGCCGTGCCCTCGGTCGTGTAGCGACGCATCCTGGAAAGAACTTCCTCGTCTCCTACGGCAACGGGGCTGTCTGCCTCTGCGACCCCCTGTGTCGACTCCACAACAACGGGGGCAGATCGCCCTGGTGCAGTCTCGTATCGCGCATCTGCTGTTGTTGAAATCTCGTTCGGAGTCTTGCGGGGATTCTCCGATTCCTTAATGGCGCACGTTTGATCGGGAGGGGGGGACACGTTGGAACGTGAGGGGGTACCACTCTCAAACGTGAGGGGCGGCGCGTTTACCTGTGGCGGAGCCTCTCGACCGTCGGCAACCTCGGTTACCCCCTCACGTCCTAACGTGAGGGGGTAACAGGCCGTCGGTTCGTATGAAGGCGTAGGAAGAGCGCACATCTCGCGCATGACCTCAGGTTCAAGAGTGAGAAAGACTACGTTGTACGCCCAGTTCCTCGGACCAACCTCTACCTTATCAACGATTTCGCGGCGAACCACGCCGCGCCGTACCAGGAAAGAGACGTTGTCCTGCACCTGTCGCCGCGTTAGGCCGAAACGACGAGCCAGGGCCTCGTAGTTGGCCTGGTAGCGTTCTCCTCTGAACTTGTTTCGGGCGCTGGTCACGGTTCCCGTCGCTGAGTCATGTTCGACCACAGGGCGGTGCCAGTAAAGTAGTTCCGCCAGCAGAACGATGGCGACGAGATTCGGGGCGCCCGCGTTCGTTCGCAGCCGCGGGCACTGGTACCACGCGTGGGGCGTGACGTTCCCTTCGAGGTGCAGTTCTCCGACCGCTCGGACGGCGGGAGATAGTCGTCCCGTGCTGTATGATTGGTTCATGCCTGCCGCGCCTCCGACGCGGTGGGAGCAGGGGTGCGCGGGAGGGGACCAGCCTCCCGCGCACTCTGACTATGCGAGTTGTGACGGCGCATTGAGCCGCCATCCCTATCCCCTTAGAAGGAATCTGCGGAGGTGGCTTACCGTATGGGGGACCGCTGCCGCATCTGTCGCATGGCACGGGCGCGTGAGAGCGTAGCTTTGTTGCGCCCGTCCCCGTCGAGTTCCGCCACAACGACCTCGGGGGGGAGGGACGGAGAGCGCAGGTCTGCGTAATCCCGCATCGCTTCGGCGGGCCGCTCCGACGCGAAGGTGTAGATCAGTGTCGTGGATGCCTGAGAATGCCCGAGGGAGGCGGACAAGCTGCGCAGGTCCATGCCCTTGGCAAGACATCGGGTGGCATAAGCACGGCGCATGGCGTGGAACTGGATATTGTCGTGGTCGGACAGACCAGCACGGGCCTTGGTCTGGTCCAGCAATTGCCGCAGACCCGTCTCGCCCATCCGACGCTGAGGATCATACGCCCAAAGCCAGTCGTAGCGGGCCTTCACCTTCGCCCGCTCGCGCAGCCATTCGGCAAGCGCGACCATACACGCCTGGTTCGGGTACAGCAGGCGGGACTTTCGACCTTTGCCGCTCGCGATCAGAAGTGTTCGGGAATCGAGGCTCACATCCTGAACTCGCAGGTCCATCAGTTCCTTGAACCGCACTCCGCAGTAAATCAGAACGGAGAGGATCGCGCGGTCGCGGGCTACCAGCTTCGGGTCGGCCTGACGCTCGGCGGCGGAGAGGAGCTGGGCAAGTTCCTGGTCGGAGGCCAGCGGGCGGTTCGCGGCGTCCTTCTTCGGGAGCGTGATGGCGAGGGCTGGGTTCTCCTTGAGGAGTTGGTTCTCAAGGCAATACTGCCCGAGGGAGCGCATCGGGGCGAATGCGCTGTGGATGGTGCGCGGCCTCAGCCCCCGCTTGGAGAGCGAGTACATCCAGCGGCGCAATACGGGAGTGCAGAAGCGGAGCGTGAACTGGACTTCCACCTTCTCCGCGTCGGCCCACTGCTGGAACATGGAGAGCCAGGAGCGGTACGCCAGGCAGGTGCGCTCCGTGTAGTTGCGCTCGTGGCGCATGAACTCGGCGTAATCGCGAACGACATCGCTAAAAAGCATTAATGCCTCCCCTCGTGCGGTGGTTTACACCGCGCAAGTGGAGGCATCTAATCCTGGAGTCGCGACCTCGGCCCTGCAAAGCCGAGACTTACACCCATGAGATGGGCAGTACAGGATTTGAACCTGTGACCTCTTCCGTGTCAAGGAAGCGCTCTACCCCTGAGCCAACCGCCCGTGAAGAACAAACGGCAGTATACGGCGGATTCGGAGGGGCGTCAACCCCGAAGCGGCGGAAGCGAGCACTCAGAACTCGACGACGGCTTTGAGGACGCGGCTTTCCGGGGCGAGCAGGGATTCGAACGCGCCGGGCAGGTCGGGGGCGGGGATGCGGTGCGTGACCCACGGGGCAGTGTCGATCTGGCCGGCTTCCATCAGGGCGAGGATGCGCGAAAAATCGGACGGGGTGCTGTTGCGGCTCGCCTGCAGGGTGATCTCCCGGCGGTGAAAGTCCGGGTCGTGGAAGGTGACGTCGCCCGGAAACAGGCCGATGAAGGTCAGGCGCCCGCCGTGTGCCACGTAGCGGAAGGCTTCGTGCATGGACGCCGGATTGCCCGTGGCGTCGAAGACGGCGGTGGGCAGGTCGCCGTTTGTGAGGTACGTCAGGTCGGCGAGGGTGGCGTCGGCATCAGGGGCGGACAGGGTGACGGTGACGCCGAAGGCGTCCCGCGCGAAGGCCAGCCGGTCGGGGTTCAGATCGCGGACGATAATCTGACCGGCGCCCCGGGCCTGGAGGAAGGGGAGGGTGGACAGGCCGATGGGGCCGGCGCCGATCACGAGCACCGTCTCACCCGGCTCCACGGCCGCCCGCTCCACCGCGTGCGCCCCGATGCCCAGCGTTTCCACCAGCGCCAACTGCTCCAGCGGGAGGACCTTCGAGGGGTGCAGTTTGTGCGCGGGGACGGTGAGGAGGTCCCGCATGCCGCCGTCGGTGTGGACGCCGAGCACTTTCAACGATGTGCAGCAGTTGGGCTTGCCCCGGCGGCAGGCGATGCACGCGCCGCAGTTCAGGTACGGCTCCACGGCGCAGCGGTCGCCTGCGGTCACGTTCGCGACGCCCTCCCCCACGGTGACGACTTCGACGCCCAGTTCGTGCCCGAGGATACGCGGGTAGCTGAAGAACGGCTGCCGCCCGCGAAAGGCGTGGTAGTCCGTGCCACAGATGCCGACCCGCCGCACGCGCACCAGCGCCTCGCCGGGACCGGGCGCGCCCGGCTCCGCCGTTTCCAAGAGCATCAGGCGCCTGGGCTCTTCCAGTGTCAGGGTCTTCATGCCTCAATGGCCTCCGAAAGGCGTACGGGCCGCCTGCCAAACCGGGCGACGTACTCATCGCGGGTAGAGACGAGCCGGACGGGCACCTTCTTGTCGTGGTGCAGAGCGATGTCGGAGAGCTTGTGGTCCAGGAACGGGTTGGCGAATCGCTCCAGGGTCTGGTGGGCGAACGCCTCGGCGTCCGGGACGCGGTCGCCCATCGTCGGCAGAACCTCCTCGAACAGGAGGCCGCGCACCCAGTCATTAATGGTTGGGTCGGCCAGCGCCTCGCGCACGAAGGTGATGTCGGGCCGGTGCTTGCGGCAGTAGGCCACGAGCGCCGTGTGCGCGCCGTTCAGGATGCGGACCTTGCGCAGGGCGTAGGGCGTGATGTCGGGCACGCGGTGGATCGCGGGATGATCCAGGAACTCCGTCCCGGGCCTATTCTCCACGGCCCAGAACGCATAAGGCTCGCAGACGGTGAGCAGGGGGTCTTCGGCCAGAAGGGGGTGCGCGGCGGGCCGGCCGGAGACGATGCGGTCCACCAGGGAGTTCGGCCAGGCGCAGCCGTCCGCGAGCCATTCGGCGAAACCGGCGTCCCGGTCCCAGCCCCAGAGGGCGGCCTGCTCCCGGACCAGCGCCTTCAACTTCTGGCCGTTCTGCTCGAAGAGTTCGCACGGCAGGAGGACGACGGGCGGTTGTCCGGCGTCAAAGCGCGCCTTGAGCAGCGCAAGTAGGCGCGCGGGAAACCCGTGCGGAGCGGCGGCGCCCTCGGCGGGCGGTCCTACCTCGTCGGCGGGGTCACGCACCAGTCCCGCCTCGGTGGTGTTGGAGAGGACAGCGCGCAGGTCCGGCGCGCAGGCGGCCTCGACCACCCGCGGCCACTCCGTCGCGGCGACAAAGGCCCGATCGATGCTTGCGACGATCTGGACCCGCTCGACCCTCTGGCCGTTCTCCAGCCCGCAGACCAGTACATAATAGCGCCCGCCCGCCTCGTTCAGCAGCCGCGCCCGCTCACCGTCCGTGGACTGGACGACGACGATGCGGAGAGAGCCCTCACCCCCGTCCCCTCTCCCGCGGCGGTAGAGGGGTGCCTGCTGCCGTATCAGGGCGGGCTTGGCGTGAAGCCGATACTGCCGATGCCCCAGGCACCCCTCTA
>Ga0182793_1002265_pt1 | contig 11203 bp, 12 predicted proteins | sample Passage237A_FD_130498 | JGI IMG/M metagenome (GOLD analysis project Ga0182793, IMG submission 130498) | Cellulose adapted compost microbial communities from Newby Island Compost Facility, Milpitas, CA, USA - Passage2 37A (version 2) (version 2) ...
GAAATTGCAGCGAGCAGAAAAAATATTGGAAATTTCATACATCCTCCAATTGATCTTCCGTATACAAAATAGACATACCCAATAGCTAGCGCCAAAAGTACTTGCTGCTACCGTACTCGGCCAATTGCGGACATTAACCAACCCTCAACTTTAACGCATCAACAAACAGTCGAAACAGTGGCGACAACTGACGATTGGGATAATACATATAGTAACCTTCATACGTCATTTTCCAATCCATCAAGACTTCAGTTAATGCTCCACTTTTAAGTTCTTGTTCTGCCATAGTTGCAGGCACCCATGCTAGGCCTAATCCATCTATCGCCCCTCTCATTAGCAAATGGGCGTGACTGACAATCATGGCGGACTGAGGGCGATAGCTCGTAACACTTTGCGGTTGTTCTTTGCCTGGATTCTGAAACTCCCAGCTCATAATATTTTCGTGTCTTGGCAAGCGCATAGTCAGGCAGCGATGACTATTAAGCTCCTTCGGTGTCTCTGGAATTCCGTAAGCAGCGATGTAGTCCGGTGAACCCACAACAATCATTTGAAAGTCTGGCGTGACTCTAACCGCGACCATGTCTTTATCCACTGTGCTGCCCAGGCGAATGCCGATATCAAACCGGTCTTTCACGATGTCGGTAAATGCATAATCCGTCGTGATCTCTAATACAACATCAGGGTAATCGCGCGCGAACGACGCGAGCTTGTCCCATAAGAGCGTATTGATCACGTGCTCTGAGCTATTGATGCGCAATGTTCCGCGCGGAAGATCGCGAAACGCATTTAACTTACTCAGCTTTTGGTCGATCCCCGCAATCAGTGGCTCTATATCCTCCAATAACCGTTCGCCCGCTTGGGTTGGCGAAACACTGCGCGTGGTGCGGTTGAGCAGCTTTACGCCAAGACGCTCCTCCAGCGTTCTAATCGTGTAACTCAAGGCCGACTGGGAAACGCCCAATTGGCCCGCTGCTCGGGTGAAACTTCCAACTTGCGCAACCAATATAAATGCACGCAGGTCATTGAGGTTTTCAGACATTGGATTGCACCTTAAAGCTTCGGCTGGTCACGTTGATTATGCTGTTTGGATGACAAAATAAATCGATAACCGAGCATAAATACAGCAAAAATCGATCTATTAATCAAAATTACTTATAAATCTATGCGGAATATAGCACTTAATTATAGACGGAGGAACTGGCTATAGTGAGATCAAACGCTGAGCTGAATTAGAGAGGAAGATGTATGAGTGCCATCACCTTGAATAATGGTCTTGAGATGCCACTTCTGGGCTTCGGTGTATTCCAGATGACCGACCCAACCGAATGTGAGCGCGCTGTACTTGATGCGTTGGATACAGGTTACCGGCTTATCGATACCGCCGCTTCCTACCAAAACGAAACCCAAGTGGGTAATGCGTTACGGGCAAGCGGAGTCGAGCGCAGCGAACTCTTTATCACCACCAAACTGTGGCTCGGGCATGCCAGCTACGAAGGCGCAAAAGCGCAGTTCGAGCGCTCATTGAATCGCCTGCAACTTGATTACGTTGATTTGTACCTTATCCACCAACCCTTTGGTGATGTTCACGGCGCGTGGCGTGCGATGGAGGAATTACATGCAGCCGGAAAAATTCGTGCAATTGGCGTCAGCAATTTCCAACCGGATCGTCTGGCCGACTTGATGGCTTTTAATCGCATCAAACCCGCTGTAAATCAAATAGAAGTTAATCCATTTAATCAGCAACTACATGCCGCGCCCTGGATGAAATCTAAAGGAATTCAGCCTGAAGCCTGGGCACCCTTTGCCGAAGGAAAGAACAATTTATTTACCCATCCTGTGCTGACCGCTATTGGCAATCAATATGGAAAATCGGTGGGGCAAGTTGTACTGCGGTGGTTGCTTCAGCGTGGAATTGTTTCGCTCGCCAAATCGGTACGCAAAGAGCGTATGAAAGATAATATGGCGGTGTTGGATTTTGCATTGTCGGATGCAGACATGAACAACATTACCGCAATTGATACCGCCACCAGCGCATTTTTCTCCCATCGCGATCCTGCAATGGTCGAATGGCTGACTGCTCGCAAGCTAGATGTGTAAAAGCAGATATTTTAAAAGGTGATAGTTATGAATTCAAAAACGCTGACTATTTTTTTAATGTCAACTATATTGTGGGCAACAGGAGCAGTGGCTGATGATAAAGCCAAGGGCAATCCATTTGGCTTGGTGTACAAAGGAGCCATCACTGAAAACAAAAATGGAAAATTAAACATTCATCCCACCACCTATAAACTCAATGGCCTGGATATTTCTGCCAATGTTTACACACCCGCCAATTACGACTCGACAAAAAAATATCCTGCCGTCGTTATCGCGCATCCGAATGGCGGAGTAAAGGAGCAAGTCGCAGGGCTCTACGCGCAACATTTAGCGCAGCTCGGCTACATCACCATTACTGCTGATGCGGCATATCAAGGTGCAAGTGGTGGCCAACCACGCAATGTCGATAAACCCGCAAATCGAATTGAAGATATCCATGGCATGGCTGATTTTATTACGCAGTATCCGGGTGTTGATGTAAGCCGGTTGGGCCTACTCGGAATTTGTGGTGGCGGCGGATATTCATTAAAGGCGGCACAGACTGATAAGCGCTTCAGAGCTGTTGCTACATTAAGCATGTTTGATTCCGGGCTAGTAAGACGCAACGGTTATCAAGACTCACAACTGGACACTATCCAACAACGTTTAAAACTCGCCTCGGACGCACGCACACAAGAAGCGGCTGGCGGAGAAATAATTTATACCGGTGATGCAAAGCTAACAGATGAACAAATCGCCAAACTTCCATTCGACCTTTACCGCCAGGGTTTTGAATATTACGGAAAAACCCATGCACACCCCAATTCGACCTTCAGGTACACATTGAGTAGTTTGCTTGATCTCATGCGTTTTGACGCAACGAGTAATATGGATTTAATTAATCAGCCGTTACTGATGATTGCGGGTAGTAAAGCTGACTCACTGTATATGACCGAAAAAGCATTTACTTTGGCAACAGGCACTAAAGAGAAAGAACTGTTCAAAATTAATGGTGCTACTCATATTGAAACTTACTGGGTACCGAAATATGTAGACCAGGCAGTAAACCATCTTCAAACGTTTTACAGCAAAAATCTTTAAGCAGGATTATTACCCATTTAAATATTCGAAATTGGAGTAAGAGATGAATAGCCCACTTAAAGTCGCTGTAGTATTGACGTTGTTATCAGATGTTGCATTAGCAGATGACAACCCCAAACAGCAGATAACAAAGGTCGAACAACATGTAATCCAGGATGCACCCGCCAGTAATTTTTCAGGGAAAGCGCAATTTTCGCGACTACCCGCAATGCCATCAGCGGGCGATGTCGCACCAGCAACTGTGACTTTTGCAGCGGGTGCACTAACCAATTGGCACATCCACCCGAGCGGTCAATATTTAATTGTCATCGATGGCGAAGGTCGCACGCAGGAATGGGGACAGCCGATTCAAACTATTAGCAAGGGCGATGTTATTTGGTGCCCTCCCGGTGTGAAGCATTGGCATGGTGCCAGCACTCACAGCAGCATGACTCATATTGCTATTTCTCCCGTTGCCAAGCCAGATGAACAAGTCACCTGGTTGGAAAAAGTTGAATTGCCGAAAAGCTCTCAACCGTTAAATGTAAACGAACAACAAAAAGTTAACGCGAGCACACCTCTAACTAACAGGCAACTAAGCCTCATTCCCATTGCTGCATTTACGGCAACGGGTAATCTTGAACAACTCAAACCCGCCCTGATAAAAGGATTGGAGGCCGGATTAACCGTCAATGAAATAAAAGAAGCATTAGCTCACCAATATGCGTATGTGGGATTTCCACGTAGCCTGAATGGTTTACTTACGTTTAAAAGTTTGTTGGAGCAGCGCCAACAACAAAACGTCAAGGACATACTGGGTGCCGCACCAAGTACGACGGCGAGCAATACTAATTATTATCAATTAGGCACCGAGACATTAGGTTACTTAACAAACGCGCCAGCAGACAAACCCTTAGTGGAAAATTTTTCACCGACGATTGATTACGCATTGAAGGCACATTTATTTGGCTATTTATTTAGCCGTGACAATCTGAGTTACATTGACCGGGAACTGGTAACCATCGCGACATTGGCAGCCCTCGGAAATGTGAATAGTCAATTAACCTCACACTTTAAGGTGGTGCAGAATCTGGGGTTGAAGGACTCACAGCTTCAGCAAATTATCATTACATTAAAAAATGATGTTAATGCAGATGTTGCCACAAACAGCTCCGTTGTTCTCCAGCAGCTTAAATCAACTCAAACCAAATAAATTAAAGAAGGAACCCTTATGAACGCCCAACTCAACTCGCTCTTTAAAATCACGTGCAGCATCAGCTTGGCATTAATGATTTCGGCGTGCGCCACTGATACTGGAAATTCAAACGCAATAACAATTACGGATCAAGGTAATTTTTCAGCCGGTGGAACCGTTATCCAAAAACCGGGGACGTTCGACGGCAAAAAGATTGCCGACTCCAGTGGTCAAACACTGCATGGAGACCATGCATCTGTCTTCTTTCAAATTCCAGTCAATCATAAACCCTTACCATTAGTGTTTTTGCACGGCGCAGGTCAATCAGCAAATACTTGGGGAACAACACCGGATGGGCGTGAAGGATTTCAAAACTATTTTTTACGTCACCATTTTTCTGTCTATTTAGTTGACCAGCCGCGAAGAGGACGCGCAGGCCAATCAACCGCGCCACTTGAGTTAACCGCTACACCGCAGGATCAAATGTGGTTCAACATGTTCCGTGTGGGCCAATATCCAAATTACTTCGATAACGTGCAGTTCCCTAAAGATGCAGAATCACTCAATCAATTTTTCCGCCAAATGACACCGAATACCGGTGCCTATGATGAACAACTAATTAGTGATTCAATGGCAGCGGTTTTAAAGCGCTCAGGGCCATCCATTTTGATTACACATTCACAAGGTGGCGGACCCGGTTGGTGGACAGCGATAAAATCGGAAAATGTGAAAGCCATAGTGTCCTACGAGCCCGGAAGCGGATTTGTTTTTCCAGAAGGTGAGCTACCCGCCGCTATGCCAAGCCTGACTGGCACTCTCACGCCTACGCCAGTCAAAATGGAGCAATTTTTAAAGTTAACAAAATTCCCAATCATTATTTATTACGGTGACAACATTCCGACCACCGCACATGAAAACCCAGGTCAGGACAATTGGCGAGTTCGCTTGGCGATGGCAAAGCTATGGGCAGAAAAAATTAACAAATATGGCGGCAATGCCAGCGTGGTGCACTTGCCTGAGATTGGCATATACGGGAATACACATTTTCCATTCTCTGACCTGAACAATCAAAAAATTGCCGAGCTTCTTGGCGATTGGTTTAAGCAACACAAGCTGAATTAACCACAGACATCGGCTCAAATTTAACGAGGATAAAAATCAATAGTACTTAAACTGGAGAATTTTTTAATGAAACAACATCAACTTCGCGGCGTTCTAAAAATCGCACTTCTACTATTGTGGTTGCCACCCACTACGCAATGGGCGGCGGCACAAACAGAAAAATCTGCTGCGCATAAAGAGGTTAAAGCCGTAACCGTAGAGCAGGAAATCATTAGCCTGTCGAAGAAAAAATGGCAATGGATGGCTGAAAAAAACCTGGATGCCTTGACTGCGCTTTTTCATAACGACTCAATGTTTGTGCATATGTCCCGCACACTCTCCAAAACAGAAGAGCTTGAAGTTATTAAAAGCGGCAATATCCAATACAAGAAAGCAGATATCCATGACGTGTCGGTAAAAATCATCGATAACACTGCTATTTTGTTAAATAGCATCACCTTGCTCGCCGTAGTGCGTGGAAATGAAGTGGCCAATCCATTTGTCGTAACCGAAGTCTATGTAAAGCAAAATGGGAGTTGGAAACTTAGCTCACTGTCATTCACCAAGACCGTTGCACCTGAATCTGCAAAATAATAATTTTAGTAACCATACACTGAGGATTACAGATCATGACCTTTAAGAAATTTATTATTGCTCTACTTACATGCTGTTCAATACTGACCGCACACTTGGTGTCCGCAGAGACAACCGCAAATAAAGAAGCTTCTACTGAGAACGTGAAAAATGAAATTCTGAAATTGTCAAAAGAAAAATGGCAGTGGATGTCAGAGCGCGATTTGAAAAAGCTAGATAACTTATTTCACGAAAAAGCTGTATTCGTGCATATGGGCGGGTCAATGTCGAGACAGCAAGAATTGGATGTTATTAAAAGTGGCGGCATTCATTATAAGAAAGCAGATATTCATGATGTATCAGTTGAGGTTATCGGCAGCACAGCAATCTGCTTAAATAAAATCACCCTGCTCGCAGTAGTTGGTGGCAATGAAGTTACCAATCCGTTCGTGGTAACTGAAATATATGTACAGGAGAGCGGTAATTGGAAGCTAGCGTCATTGTCATTTACGAGAACTATCACACCTGAACCACCCAAAAAGTAGATCGGAGGTATCTAGCCATGCCCATTTCTCTTAGCGATAAACATTTGAGAATGGAGCCGTGGAATAAAGGAAAACTGATTGGCCAAAAAGCACCACTGAAAGTGAGTGAAGTGTGGGCAATAAGAGTCCGCTTACAAATCACTCACCGTATTCGCGAATTAGCCATGTTTAATCTTGCGATTGACAGCAAATTGCGGGCGTGTGATTTGGTGAAGCTCAAAGTTCGCGATATCTGCCACGGATCTCAGATATTGCACCGTGCAACTATAATGCAACAGAAAACCCATCTCACCGTCCAATTTGAGATTACGCCTTCTACACGCCAAGCTGTTGAAGCTTGGCTGATAAAAGCCCATCTGCGCAACGATAATTATCTTTTCCCCAGCCGGGTTAACAAATCCACGCATATTACTACACGACAATATGCGCGGATTGTCCACCGTTGGATCGAGGATATCGGATTAGATCAATCAACCTATGGTACACACTCTCTAAGGCGCACCAAAGCATCACTAATTTACAAGCGAACCAAGAATCTCCGTGCCGTGCAAATCTTACTGGGGCATACCAAGCTGGAAAGCACTGTTCGCTATCTTGGGATTGATGTGGATGATGCGCTGGAAATTTCAGAGCAGACAGAAATTTGATCTGTATTTACAACAGAAAAGAAACGAGATTTTTATTTAGCGAAGGACCGCTTTGGGTCGAAAGCAGCCCAATAGGCGATGCTCATGCCGTGAACACCTCCACGTCAATTACATCTCATTACAACCAAGAAAATGTAGCCATCACCTTTAGCCAAGTCCCACACAGCTTGAAATAGAATTAGTTACATCCCTCGATAACTTTCAGCATTTCAATTACTTAGCGCAACTCTTTCCAAAACCCCAACAACTTGCCCCGTGGCAACTTGCCATTCTCTTCCCGTGGCAGCGCGTCCACCAGCACCAGAGGTCGAGGAATAAAAACCGGGTCGAGTCTTTCGGCAAAACGCGCAAGCAGTGTTGCTTTGTCGGTTTGGGTTTTATCAATTACCGCAAGGGCAACCGGGCGGCGTGTGCCCTGTCCTTCTTCGTCCGGCATAAATACAACACCGTCGAGAACGCCGGGCGTGGTGAGCAGAATATGATTCAGTTCCTGCAGAGAGCCGCGCTTGCCGGCAATTTCAAGCATATCCTGATTGCGGCCCAGCAGGCGAAAACGGCCTGTGGGTGTAAAGGCAATCAAATCCTGCAGGGGTACTGTGTCGGGCAGGTGGTCGGCTTGTACCTGATAGGCGTCGCCTTCGGTGTTTACAAAATTCAGGCCGGTAAACAGTTGCCAGTCGTCTTCTGTTGCGGTTTGGCGGCAGGCCATGGAGCCAACTTCGCTGCATCCAAATACTTCTACCAGGTCGCCGCCAAATTGTTGTTCTACATCTTGGGCGAGGCTGGGTGCGAGGGGGGCGGTGGCGCAGAGCACGCGAGTTGTTGTGGGCCAGTGAATGCCGCTTTGAGTGAGTGCGCGCAGGTGTACTGGTGTGGATACCAGCAGTCGGGGTTCCGGCAGGCGACTGAGGGCTTGCTGTACATCCTGCGGAAACAGGGGTTTGGCATCGGAGACACAAATGGGCGCAAACAACGGCAGCAGTACCGAGGTTTCCAGTCCCCACATGTGCTGCGGTGGCACCGTGGCCAGTTCATAGTGTGTGGTTTGCCTGCCCGGCAGCATATGCTGCGCATTGATGCGGCTGCTTTCCACAAAGGTGTGCCAGCTCTTGAGGTTGGGTTTGGGTTGTCCGGTGGAGCCAGAGGTAAAAGCTATGGCGGCGAGCCGGTCGAGCGGAATATCGGGAATAGCGGTTGCGGCATCACCCAGCAGCGATTGCTGATTGATGTTACAGGCGGCGATGTCCGCTGGCAGCGAATCCAGTCCCTGATGAAGTATGTAGGCGCAGGGGTAGTTGGTGGCGAGCTGTTCCAAGGTTGCGGGAGCGCGGTTCTGCGGCAGCAGGTTGGTTTGGCCCCGAAGAACGGCGGCGCAGAAGGCCAGCATAAAGAGGTAGCGGTTTTCGCAGAGGTTGATAACCCAGGGCGATGAAGGCAGGCGCTCTGCCAGGCGCTGGGCCTGGCCTATGAACTCGGCGCAGGTGATCAGGCCGGTTTGGCCGCCGAGTGCGGCCAGGGGGGTGTTTACCTGGGCCAGCGCGTCCGTCAGGAGGCGCTGACAGAGGGCGGCCTGGGTCATGATCAGGCCTTGTTGGCTTCGACAAACTCGGTCAGCGAGGCCAGAGTGGCAAAGGCGTTGCGCGTGGCTTTGTCTTCGGCCTGCATTTGCACGCCGTATTTTTGCGAGATGGCCAGGGCGATTTCGAGAGCATCTATGGAATCCAGGCCCAGACCATCGCCAAACAGGGGGGCATTGGGGTCAATTTCGGCGGCGGTGATATCTTCCAGGTTGAGAGCGTCCACAAGGAGTTCAGCCATGGCAGCTTGGGCAGGAGTTTGTGACGTCATGTTCACCTCTGTTATTGATGCTTGAAAAAGCCGCGCAGTTTACCCGGTTAGACGGCCAAAAGCACCAGATACCAGTAGAGGTTCAGGGGGGCTTGGCCTTAACTTGACGGGTCTTTTTGTATACACTCGCGCCACTTCAAAAACCACCGGATCTCGTACACATCGCATGTTGTCCCAAACCTATACCCACTCTGACCCCGCAGATCAGCTCTCCGCCCCCGGCGTGCTGGCCATAGTGGTGTTTGGTGATAACTGCTCCGCTCCCGCCACTCCCGGGCTTATCCCCATTGGTGTGCGCTCCCTGTCGGACCAGCCCTGGGAAGTGATTCGCTATGGCGATGAAGTGGCTCGCCGAGGCGTGGAAGACGGGGTTCACTGGAGCCAGATTGGCGATCTTCTCTGCCTGGCCAGCTGGATCTCACCGGCGGATTGCGCCGATATAGAAGCTGCTGCTGAAACCACCTATCAGAAGCTGTTCAGAACCTGCCAGTCGCTGGGTCATCCCTATCCCTTCCGTATCTGGAACCATATTCCCGATATCAATCGCGGCGAAGGCGACAGAGAGGAGTACAAGCGCTTTTGCGTGGGTCGCCAGAAGGCCTTTGACAGCCTGCAGCTCACCCAGAACCAGTATCCGGCGGCCTCAGCGCTGGGGCATCACAGTCAGGGCGCGGTCATCTATCTGCTGGCTCACCGCCAGCCGGGACAGCACCACGAAAACTCCCGCCAGCAGCCGGCCTATCAGTATCCCCGCCAGTACGGGCCTTCCAGCCCCTCCTTTGCGCGAGCCACCAGCCTGACGCTGGGGGACGAGCGGCTGGTGTTTGTCTCCGGCACGGCCAGTATTCTCGGCCACGACACCAAGGCTGCCGGCAATCTGCAACAGCAGCTGGGCATTACCCTGGAAAACATCCGCCACCTGGTGACTTCCACAGATCCGCAAGCCACCCGGCTGGAGGCGATCCGCGTCTATCTGCGCCACGCCAGCGACTATGAGCCGGCGCGGGACTTTCTGAGCCGGGAATTGCCGCTGGAAGCCATGAACTTTCTCCATGCCGATATCTGTCGCGACAATCTGCTGGTGGAAATAGAAACCAAGGCCGGGCGTTCCCTCCCATGACAGCGCTGGGGCGAGCCTGGTTTGTGGCCCGTATCGCCCTGGGCTTTGTGGTCTTCGGCCTGGGAGCGCTGCTGCTCAGCCTTCTGCTCACCACACTGGCGCTTTTGCCCGCCGCCAGTCGCCAGCGCCGTGTACGCGCCACCATCAGCCTGTCAGCCCGTCTCTATCTGAAACTCCTCGCCAGCCTGCGGCTGATGGTGTTCGAGTTTCCCGATCCCAGCCCACTCAACCGCCCCGGCCAGCTGGTCATTGCCAATCATCCGTGCCTGCTGGATGCGGTGATCATGATGGCGCTCATGCCCTCGGCCTGTTTTGTGGTCAAGGCGGCCACGGCCCACAATCCTTTTACGCGTGTGCTGGTGTATCTGGCGGGCTATCTGCCCAACGATCAGTTTGGCCCGGATCTGGTGGCCCGCGCCGCTGAGCTGATTGCCGCCGGCGAAACCCTGATGATCTTTCCTGAAGGTACGCGCACGCCCGATCCCGCCCAGCTCAGGTTTCAGCGGGGCGCCGCCAACATCGCCCTGGCGGCCCGCTGCCCGGTGCAGCCGCTGCATATCCACATGGAAAATCCGGCACTGCGCAAGCATGACCCTTGGTATTACCTGCCGCCCGCCAAACCCCATTTCGTGATGCGCTGCCTGCCGCCGGTGGAGACCGCCAGCCAGGTGGATTTCAGCCAGCCGCCCGGTCTGCAGGCACGTCAGCTGACCCGCGAGCTGCAAAAGCTGTTCGAGACTGTATAATGCGCGCCTTTGCCGCCAACTCTTGAGGCGGTTATTTTTCGCGATTTCATTTTGTTGCGGCAGTTGACTATGACCTATACCAAAGAACAGATACTGGACAAAATCCGCGAGGTGCTGACGGAGCAGTTTGACGTGGAGCCAGAAGCCATTACTCCCGAAGCCCGTCTGCGCGAAGATCTGGACATCGACAGTATCGACGCCGTGAATCTGATTATCGAACTCAAATCCTTTACCGTGAAAAAGCTGGCTGTTGAAAGCTTTCGCGATGTCAA
>Ga0182793_1002270_pt1 | contig 11189 bp, 6 predicted proteins | sample Passage237A_FD_130498 | JGI IMG/M metagenome (GOLD analysis project Ga0182793, IMG submission 130498) | Cellulose adapted compost microbial communities from Newby Island Compost Facility, Milpitas, CA, USA - Passage2 37A (version 2) (version 2) ...
AGCAGCAGGGGTACAAATTCGTCAGACCCAACAACAACCGGGCGGAGGACTGAGCGTTCGAATAAGAGGGATAAGCTCTATTCAAGGCAATACACAGCCGCTATATGTTATCGATGGGATTATTGGTGGAGATATCAATACCCTCAACCCCCAAGACATCGAGTCATTGGAAATTCTGAAAGATGCTTCCGCAACGGCCATTTTCGGGGCTAACGGAGCCAACGGCGTAATTTTGATTACCACAAAAAGGGGTTCAGCCGATAAAAATGTCATCAACTTCAATAGCTACCTCGGCATGCAGTATGTCCATAGGAGATTAGACCTATTGAACGCAGAAGAATATATACGAATTGATCGTGAAAGACGCGACTTATTTGGTCAAGAACAAGTTTTCTCCCCTACAAATATTCCACACAATACCGATTGGCAAGATGAAATATTTCAGACTGCGCCTATGCAAAACTATAATTTGTCGGCTTCGGGCGGCACCCAGAAAATACGCTACTTTGCGTCGGCCAATTATATACGTCAGGAAGGGGTGGTGATCGACACGGATTACAGTCGTTTCAATTTACGACTGAATTTGGATGCTCAGATAAACAATCGACTGAAGGTAGGTACGCGGATAGGTCTTTCCAGGGATAATCGAGGTCGCATGAGTGGGGAAGGTGAATTAAATAGAGAGAGCCCTACCATTTTGGCTACGTTTATGCAGCCGGTATTGTCGCCCTATGATGCGGAAGGAATGCTTTATCCTGAATTGGAGTACGTCACTGTTCCACCTGCAGTTTCACGTATTCAAAACCCGATTCATTACTCAAAATACTTGATTGATCGAGACAAGGCAACCGCTATTACCGGTACCGTATTTTCAGAAATCAACTTAATGGAAGGTCTTAAGTTTAAACCGAGTTTCAATTTTACGCTGAACAACGGGAAGAGCACCTATTACAAACCTTCGATCATATTCACTAATTCTCTGGGATATAGAAATGAAGCCAGAGTGTCAACCTCTGACGGTTATCGCTGGAATTCCGATATGGTTTTATCATATGAGAAATCATTCAGCAAAGATCACAATTTTGAAATTTTGGGTGGTTTTATCGTCAATAAACTGTACCGGGAATCCTTAGGTTCGGCCGTTCGTGACTTTGCTTTGGATGTTTTTGACTACCACAATTTGAGCGCCGGCAGTAATATTCTAGATATAAGTACTGGCATGTCTGAGAAACAGCAACTTTCCTTTATTGGAAGGGTTAATTATGCCTTTAAAAACAAATACCTAATTTCTATCAATAGCCGCTATGATGGATCATCGGTGTTCGGAATTAATAATCGCTGGGGATTCTTCCCTTCCGGTGCTGTAGCCTGGCGTCTATCAGAAGAGGAATTTATTCAGAACTTACGTCTATTCAATGACCTTAAATTGAGAGCTTCCTATGGAATTTCTGGAAGTGAGGCTTTAAGCCCCTACGCTTCATTAGCAAGATTGTCTTCACGCCCTTCTTATATAATAAACGATCAGCAGGTGGTTGGATACCGTCCGAGTAGTATTGCTGTACCCGATTTATCATGGGAGCAAACCGCACAATTGGACATCGGGCTAGATGCTTCCTTTTGGAGCGGAAGGCTCACCTTAACAGCAGATTATTATAAGAAAAATACTTCCAGATTATTTTTAAACGTGCAGTTACCATTAACAAGTGGTGTAGGTGCAGTTACCAAAAATACCGGAAGTCTCCAAAATACCGGATGGGAGTTCCATATCAGTGCAGCTCCAGTTCGGGGGGCTTTAACTTGGGATACCGATCTTAACGTTTCGTTCCAACGACAAAAGGTTACAAACTTAGGTAGCACACCAGAAATCTTATTGAATGTAGGCTTGGAAGGCTTTAGTAATGCGCAAGTAGTGCGAGTAGGAGAACCTCTGGGTGCATTTTATGGATATCCCAACGATGGGATCTGGCAAACATCTGAACTTGAAGGATTGGGTACGGTGCCAATGCAATTCGGAGTACCCGTCCAGCCAGGTGACCTTAAATATATTGACCAAAATGGTGACGGAGATGTGACCTCAGAAGATCGAAGAATAATCGGCTACGCCTTGCCTAAATTTTTTGGGGGGTGGAACAATACCTTACGCTACAAAGGTTTCGACCTGTCGCTATTTATGGATTACGTCTATGGGAACGATATTTTTAATGTCAATCGCTACCATACTATGATGACAATTCGGCATCATACCAACAAACATCGAGATTTCCTCGATTATTGGTCACCAACAAATCCCTCCAACACTGTCCCACGGTTGGACTATAACCAACCGGCCAATGCGTTGACAGATTACTTGATGGAAGATGGTTCTTATTTCCGTATCAGAGAAATCACCCTAGGTTATTCAATCCCAACATCGGTTGTTTCGAAAATAAAGTTGAATCGACTGAGAGTCTATATGACCGCATCCAACCTATTTACTTTCACCAAATATTCTGGTTATAATCCGGATGTGAATACCTATGGCAATAATACGGGCATATTCAATGTGGATTTTGGAAGTTACCCTATGTACAGCACCTACTTGGTAGGAGTGAATGTTGGATTTTAAATTATGAAAATCATGAAGACTCATATAAAATTATTCTATTTGTTATTTCTATTCAGCTTTTTTGGATGTAACGATTTTCTGGATGAAAATCCGAAAACCTTTACTAATCCACAGAATTTGATGAAATCTCAAAACGGGGTTGAGCAAGCTGTCAACGGAATCTATAATGCCGGATTTGCGGTATACGCAGATAGAACCATTCATCTCGTGACGACGATAAATACCGACGAAGCCTGGGCTCCCAATTATTTTACGGGTGAAAGATATGAATTAATGGCCTATGCATTTGACCCGACCTGCCCTCCTATTCTTACGGTTTACGGAGCTTATGTCACTGCAATTAATCGTGCTAATATGGTCCTTGACAATTTTCCGGAAACTGGTACACTGGGAATCCAAAATGAACAGAGGTTTCTGGATTATAAAAAAGGAGAAGCATTGTTTTTAAGAGCTTGGTATTATTTCAAACACATGTCGACCTTCGGTCCTGTGCCACTACTAACCACTTTTAATGAAGTAGAACTTTACCCGTCCAATTCTACAATTCCAGAAATTTACGATCAAATCATAGCCGATCTAACCGAAGCTGAAAGGTTACTTCCCAATTGGAAGGAAAGTTATGCCGAGCCAGGGCGAGCTACCAGGGGGGCGGCTAAATCCTTATTAGGAATCGTATACTTAACAAGAGCGACATCAGAGGCTGGTACAAGTAATGATTATCAGCTTGCCGCATCCAAATTCAAAGAAGTTATCGACAATGAGGGTTACGATTTATGGGAAAATTATGCGGATGCATTCATACCAGCACATAAAAACCAAAAAGAAGATATTTTCTCTCATCAAGCTCTTGCAAATACCATTTTCCCAAGTCGGATGTATTCTGAATTTGTACCCTCCCCTCCTCCCACGGGTGCTAGTAGAGGATATGGTTTGGCTGCTGTTACAAAAAGAGTTTATAACTCTTATGAACCCAATGACAAACGATTATCCATTTTTGTCTCTGGTGATTACGTAGTAAGATCGACTGGTGAAGTTCATCATACCGAATTTAATTACCACGAAAAATACCTTGACCCAGTAAATGGCCCATTAAACTATAATAATCACAGTACGAACATGCCCTTGATTCGTTATGCGGACGTACTTTTAAGCTATTCGGAGGCTATAAACGCTATTAACGGACCTACTGCAGAAGCGTACTATGGGCTCAACAGAATAAGGACAAGAGCAGGGCTAGAACCGCTTTCAGGACTGTCCAAAGAGGCATTTTTTGAAGAGATTGTGATGGAACGAGCCCGCGAGCTCTTCTGTGAAGGGGTAAGATGGTTTGATCTAAAACGCTGGGGACTGCTGAAGCGAGCTGAAGACCGTGGTGAAACAGGAGTTAATATCGAAGGCATCAGGGTGGTACTACCAAAGCATTCCGTTTTCCCCTTCCCCCAAAGAGAAATCGATGCCAATCCCAATCTCAAACAAAACCCTGGTTATTAACTTCCATTAATACATTTACCTGGGAGAATACATCGGGTATTTTCCCAGGACAACTCCGTTTATATTTTAAAGAAAATACGTTAACCCCGCTGTTTATGACGAAGGTATCGCCAATCTTCCTAAGCCTATGGATTTGTCTCGTTTCGACTATCCATAGCAATGCACGATCCAATGAACCCCTTAAACGACCCAAGTTAGTAGTGGGTATTGTAGTCGACCAAATGCGCTATGACTACCTTTATCGATACTACGAAAAGTTTGGAGACGGTGGGTTTAAACGTATGCTCAGAGAAGGTTTCAATTGCCGGAGTCACCATTACCACTACGGAAATACGTCCACAGGAGCTGGGCACGCATCCATCTACACAGGTTCAACCCCGGCAATACACGGTGTAATCGGTAATAATTGGTACGATCCTATCGCAGGAATAAGCCTTAACTGCGTCAGTGACAGCCTTGTACAAGGAGTGGGCGGACGAAACCCCTCGGTCGGAAAAGCATCACCTCGCAATCTCTTAGTATCAACGATTACCGATCAGTTGCGAATTGCCACAAATTTCCAATCAAAAACAATTAGCATCGCGCTAAAAGACCGGGGCGCAATTTTACCCGGAGGGCATACAGCACAGGCAGCCTACTGGTACGACGGTTATACCGGTAATTGGATAACCAGTACATATTATATGACTCAACTTCCCCAGTGGGTACAAGATTTTAATGCATTGAAATTACCCTCAAAATACCTTCGTCAGGGTTGGAATACCCTCCTTCCACTTGAACAATACACTGAAAGTACGGAGGATGACCAACCCTATGAACAACCCATGCCAGGCAATGAACGACCCGTATTTCCCTATGTTTTAGCTGGTCAAGCCGGTGACGCATTCGGATTGGCAGCGGTAACACCCGTAGGCAACACCCTCACTAGAGAAATGGCCATAGCTGCTATAAAGGGAGAGAATTTGGGAAAAGGAAAATATCCTGACTTTCTAGCTTTAAGTTTTTCAGCACCCGATGGTATCGGTCATAGACATGGCCCCAATTCGATCGAAATACAAGACACCTATTTACGCCTAGATCAAGAATTGAGTCAGCTTTTCACTTTTCTGGACGAATGGGTTGGGAAAGATGAATACTTAGTTTTCCTTTCCGCGGATCATGGGGTGATAGACGTACCTGAATTTTCCCAGAAACACCGACTGCCCTCTTCCCGCTTCTCAGCAGATTCCATCTACACGCAAATACGAAATGTGATAGCCCGAGAATTTGGAGACGAAAAACTAGTGAAAGCTATTGAAATAAGACAAATCTATTTGGACAAGAAACGATTACGAGCTAAAGGAATCACGGTGGACGATGTTTTAGCAGTTCTCCGAGAAGAAATACTACCGGTAAACGGAGTAGCTGAAATATTTAACACGCGAAAACTGGGAGAAACTACTCTTACTGAGTACCAACGCTATCTTTTTGCCAACGAAATCCATCCCAAAAGAAGCGGAGACCTAATGATCATTTTTCAACCTGGTTGGATTACGAAAACATCCTTCGGGACGACCCACGGCTCTCCCTACCATTATGACACCCATGTACCTTTCATACTATTTGGATGGGGCGTACGACCTGGTGAAACCTATCGAAGAACATACATTTCCGACATCACCCCTACCCTTGCGGCTATCCTTCAAATTTTACCCCCCGGAGGCAATATCGGGAATGTTATTGAAGAAGCACTAACGTCGAACTAATCATGAAAATATTCATAACCGTATTAACCAGCATTATTCTTATATCCTCAATTCCTGTTTATAGCCAGGAAGCAGTAAGTTCATTGAACGATGACCTAACGGTAAATTGGCGAGAGTCTTATTTTTCAGGCAAACCTTTAGAGATAGGCCAAAACGTTCAATATTTGTTCGACGACTATATGGTGGAGGATCGATTTGGACTAAAACGAGTGATCGGCCCGGTCGAAAAATATAAGAATAATCCGCTATTTATCGATGAAGATAAACCTTGGGAATTGTCATCCACTTCTTGGAGTGGTGCCTATCTACGATATGTGATTTATGATCCCGCCGAAAAACTATACAAAGGCTGGTACCTCATGTATCGTTATATACCCGGAATTGAAACGGGATACAACTATTCTACACTTTATGCAGAAAGTAAGGATGGGATATCATGGAAAAAACCAGAGTTAGATTTCTATGTTATCGATGGGAGGAAAACCAACATAGTGTTGCATAAGGAAAATGGTACTGCACAAATTCAGGACATCACGCTAGACACCCAGGCTAAAGATCCACAAAAACGATATGCAGCACTTGTTAAAATGATTCCCCCCGGGGAAAAAATCAGATGCATCGTTTTAATGTTTTCACCCGACGGGCGAAAATGGGATTTTGCTCCAGAACCAGTATTGTTCCGAGGAGCAAATGATGGATCTTATTCAATGGTTCGCGACACCGAAAACGACCGCTGGTTGTTATTCCGCCGGCCTCCAACCAATGCATTAATTAAACCCGGCGAAGGTGTTTTCCACAAGAATCCATTAAATCCTGAATCAGGTGGAATGAATATTAAACGGCGTGTATCGGTTTCGGTTAGTAAAGATTTGAAAACATGGTCCTATCCAAGAGGTTTGCAGGTTTTGGACGAAATGGACGATGCGAAGATAGGGTCGATGGGTAATGCGATGGATATAGACCAGGCACGGGTCATCAATTACGGCGGTGTTTATATCGGTTTCATCCATTTAATGGACAACCTGACAATCGAAACCCCCAGAGAATGCCATATGATGTGGAGTCGCGATGGATTTCAATGGCAAAGACATCCTTTGAAACTTCCGTTTATCCAAAATGGGGGACCCGGCGAATGGGATTCAGGTGGTGTTATCACCTTGACAACCATGTCCGATGACAAGGGTACATGGATCTACTATACAGGAACCAATACACCACAGGGGGAAAAACGAATACCGAGTTTCTCTGGCAGTGGGCGGGCGTTTGTAGGTAAAGATCGATGGGTAGGTCAACAAGCTAGTGCAGCCGGTGGGTATCTTTTAACTCGACAGTTTATTTTGGAGGGAAATCGGCTGGTATTGAATTTTAAATCACAAGTTAATCAACCCCCACCCAATTGGAAAAGCTTGATCAAAGCCGAACTTTTACAAGCCCAGGACGATCAGGTACAGGCTGTCCCCTACCCCGGTTTCACACTATCCGATTGTGATGGAATAACCGAAAAGGAGGGTTACGAATATGTAGTAACATGGAAGGGGACGTCCGATTTATCTACCTTGAAAGGTAAACCGGTTTATATACGATTCTATTTACAAAACACAACGCTCTATACATTTAGAATTTCGGATTAAACTATAAAAAAGCGGAACATGCCCCCATTGATTGTCAAATTTCACGAGTTATCGGTAGGATTTCTACTGCTAACTCTCGTTAATATTTCGAATGTTTATTCCCAAAGTCCTTGCGACAAATTTACTCCTGAATGGATTGCCCTAGGGATTACTACGTCTCCTGCCACTCAACAAACGGTAAGTTGGCGTTCGTCTAAGGGAAGTAGAGATGCGATGGCACAGTTGGTAAAAGAGGACCCATCCCCCAACCTGGAAGATCTCGCAACCACTTACTATGCGCTAAGTAATGCCTATAGTGACTACGGGGTAGAAAAAAAATATCATCGAGTCACTTTCAACAATTTGGAACCCGGTACGGTTTATCTTTACCGGATAGGCAATAATGGTTGTTGGAGTGAGTGGTTTCAATTCAAAACAGCATTGGGAAGCCCAAAACCATTTTCTTTCCTTTATTTTGGAGATGTACAATACCAGATCAGAAGCCTTTTCCCTCGCGTACTCCGACAAGCGATTTTGCAAGCGCCTAGTTCGGCTCTTATGGTTTTCGCAGGTGACCTTACCTCGAATGCAACCCACCAAGAATTTGATGATTTTTTTAGGGCAGGTGACTGGATCCTAGCCTCAAAACCAATTGTACCTGTGCCCGATGGCCACGAATATCCAAAAGACTCTTTGGGTATGCGACACAAACTAGCTTCCTTTTGGGAGCTCACTTTCGCCTATCCTTCCAATGCGCCGAAGGAGTTAGAGGGGGTTGGAAATTACTATTTTGATTACCAAAATACTCGTTTTATTCTCTTTAACACGTTTGACTACAGTGTTAGTGGAAAATCCAAATTGTACCTCGAATGGCTCGAATCTCTTCTACAAAATAATCCCCAAAAATGGACAGTGGTTGTTCATCATCAGCCTGTCATGCCTGTTACCGAACGGAGAAACCAAACCAAATTCTACGACCAGGTAAAACCTCTGTATGATCGGTATGGAGTAGACCTCGTGCTCTCCGGACATGATCACGGCTATTCTCGCGGGGGAATCGAACTAGAAGGTAAAAAAGAAAAAGTTATCACGGGTCCTGTTTACGTTGTCTCCGTTGCCGGACCTGGTATGTATGCCCTGGCATATCGGGATTGGTATGACCGAATTGCCTCTAATACCCAACTTTTTCAGCACGTTTTTATGGGAGAAGATGAATTGCGTTTCCAAACCTATACGGCCACCGGGCGGCTGTATGACGAATTTATCATAAAGAAATCCCTGCACGAAAAAAGGTTTATCGATTTGGCACCCCATATTGAAGAGTTTACCGAATTACCTCCTTCGCAGCGAAGCCGCTACAATCCCGACCAATTGCAAAAATTGGAAGAACAACGACGCAGGTATCTCGAACGAAAACAGTAGACCCTTGTCCACCACCCCAAGAATTTTATTGAACCCGATTGTAGTTAACCTTGAAAAAGAAATTTTATCCATGGATGGTCGTCGCCCTGCTATGCGTAGTAGGTTGTCTAAATTACCTCGATCGTATGATGATCACGACCATGCGTAGTTCGATGGTAGAAGCCATCCCCATGAATGACGCGCAATTCGGCCTACTCACAGCAACCTTTCTCTGGATATATGGTATTCTAAGCCCTTTCGCTGGATACCTAGCCGATCGTTTTAGTCGGAGCAAGGTTATCATTTTCAGTTTACTCGTCTGGTCCGTCGTGACCTGGTTGACATCTCTCGCACATAGCTTCGAGTTCCTGCTAATCACCCGAGCTCTGATGGGCGTCAGCGAATCTTTCTATGCTCCAGCCGCACTCGCCTTGATCATGGACTATCACACAGGTAGTACGCGGTCGTTGGCAAATAGTATCCATATTGCAGGTATAATGGTGGGTCAAAGTTTAGGCTTTCTAGGAGGCTGGCTAGCTGAAAGTCACAGTTGGAATTTTGCTTTTAGTGTGTTTGGAATTATGGGTATCGTCTATTCCGGGGTTTTATTATTGTTGTTAAAAGACCCACAAAAGTCGTTTTCCCAAAGTGGAACGACCACTTCCAAATCGCTGGAAATTGGTTTTTTCAAAGCTTTAAAGGTACTGTTGAAAAACCGGGCTTTCGTACTGGCACTGACTGTGTGGGGGCTACTAGGAATAGTCGGCTGGCTTGTGATCGGATGGCTACCTACTTATTTTAAAGAACAATTTAGCCTTTCACAAACGATGGCTGGTATATATGCCACAGGCTATGTACAAACTGCAGCTTTTGCTGGTGTCATTGCGGGGGGAATATTGGCAGATCGTTGGTCACGGAAAAACCCAAATGGCCGAATCCTTCTTCCCATGTTAGGATTAGGATTGGCAGCTCCGGCCATCTTTTTAGCGAGTTACACGACGCTCCTGGTCGTAGCGATTGGCTGTTTTATGGTTTACTCCTTTACACGAATTTTTACCGATGGCAACATGATGCCCATCCTTTGTTTGATCATCGCTCCTCAACTACGTGCTACCGGATATGGTATTCTGAATTTCTTTGCATGTATTATCGGTGGAATCGGACTTTACGCAGGCGGGGCATTAAGAGATGCACAAATTCCACTCGAACTTATTTTTCAAGTAAGTGCCAGTTTACTGCTCGTTGCCACCTTCCTACTTTATCGAATCAGTTTAATACGTCTGAAAAAACAGGATCAACTTACTTTTTCAAATTCCTGACCCATGAAAAGGAACCATTTTCTTTATCTATCCCGCCAACAAATCGAATCCTTGGAAGTTACCATGCAAGAGGTCATCGATAGCCTCGAAAAGATGTTTGTTGAAATGGGAAATGGCCGTGTTGAAATGCCCCCAAAACCTGGTATACATCCTCGCCCTGACGCTTTTATCCATGCCATGCCCGCCTATATTCCGAGTATGAACGCAGTCGGAATGAAGTGGGTCTCAGGGTATCCCGAGAATTGGAGACTAGGTTTCAACTACATCAATGGACTCCTCATATTGAATGAAGTAAATACAGGGATACCGACTGCCGTGATGGACTGTACTTGGATAACCGCTGTCCGAACAGGAGCTGCAACGGCATTATCGGCAAAATATCTGGCCAGGAAGGAAAGTTCGACTGTGGGAATTATCGCCTGTGGTGTCCAAGGTCGAAGCAATTTGGAAGCATTGGCATGTATGTTCCCACTGCAGAAAGTAAAAGCATATGATCTCGTACCCGAAGTCGCTAATAATTTTGCCGATGAAATGGAAAAACGTTTGGAAATCGAAATTGAGGTGGTCGATCATGTGAAAGATGCCGTCGCTGGACTGGACATGGTCGTAACAAGTGGTCCGATCCTCAAAAACCCGAAACCTACAATTCAACCTGGTTGGCTACAAGAGGGCGCTTTTGCCAGTTTGGTCGACTTCGACTCTTATTGGACCGGAGCAGCCCAAGCTGAGGCCGATAAAATAGCCACCGATGATATTTCGCAAATGGAATATTATCGGGGGGCAGGATATTTCCAACAAACCCCAAGAGCCTATGCCGATTTAGGCGAAATTATTGCTGGTAAAGTACCGGGAAGAGAATCTGCGAATGAACGTATTCTTGGGATCAATCTCGGAATCGCTCTCGAAGACATTGCTACCGCATCCTTAATTTATCAACGCGCACGTGAACAACATATCGGAACCTACCTTCCGTTATAGTCTTACTCCATCAATTACGTTCTCCCCCATGAAATATAAC
>Ga0182793_1002274_pt1 | contig 11176 bp, 5 predicted proteins | sample Passage237A_FD_130498 | JGI IMG/M metagenome (GOLD analysis project Ga0182793, IMG submission 130498) | Cellulose adapted compost microbial communities from Newby Island Compost Facility, Milpitas, CA, USA - Passage2 37A (version 2) (version 2) ...
AACCAGCTCTACACAGGCCGCAGAAATACCGCCAACCGAATTGCCGGAACTACTGCTCGAGGATGACGAGCTCGATGAAGAAGAGCTGGATGACGACGAGGAGCTGGAAGAACTGCTGCTGGATGAACTGGAACTGCTGGACGAGCTGGAGCTACTGGAAGATCCCCCCGAAGTACCCCCGCACGCAGTAAGTAGCGCGAGCAATGCGGTGGTGGTGAGCCCACATATGAGACCTTGAATCAAAGGCGCCCGGAAATGCATAAAAATCTCCTGATGAATTCGCTGTAATGTGTGGAGGTTCTATCGCCTCCGCTTAACCGGTAAAACCAACTGGCCTTACCAATATGACACCAGGATAGCGCTATTCAAGGGCAAAAAATGCTAAATGCTTCGGGTTTCGGCGGATTGGTATCGTCAAAATGACTTTTAGTCGCCAGACTGCTGGCCTGACCAATTCCTTATTCTTGATGCCTCCGTATCCAGAACATGACCCACCAGCTTTCGGCCGTTGGCGGTAAGGGCTCGAAGCACCGTGAAATAAAAAAGGCAGGTTAAAACCTGCCTATTGGTTGCTACCAAAATTTTATTGGCCGATCTTGCCCCCGTCTTTTTTACGAATCACCACTGTGGCAGGACGCGGGCGCCCGCCGAAAGGCCAAGTGCTCACCGAAGAGGGATTTTCCGTAGTCGGTGGACCGAACTGGCTGTTCCAATAACTGGACGACTCGCCGGGGTGCTGCACATTAACGAACATGGTGCGCTGGTCGGGCGTCATGGTAACGCCGGTAATTTCGCAACCGCGCGGCCCGGTTAAAAAGCGGCGCACCTCCCCGGTATCCGGCAGCGCGGCGAGCATGGCGTTGTTGCCGATATTGTCATGGCCACGACTGGCAAGATTCTGAGAGGAGTTGGACACATCGGTCTGAATCCAGACGATGCCGCTGGCGTCCACCCAAATGCCGTCCGGAGAGCCAAAGGCCGGTTGGTCCACAGGCACTTCCGGGTCGTACGCCGGATCGCCCGCCAGTAGAAATACCTCCCACTGAAAAGACGTATCCGAATGTCGATCTTCGCGGAAGCGGATGATATGACCGTAGGGGTTGGACGTGCGCCCGCTGTTGACCGGCGCATTGTGGCCGGAGCCGTTGGTGAGGGTGACGTAGAGTTCGCCAGTGCGCTGATCCGCCGCCACCCATTCCGGGCGGTGCAGCCGCGTCGCGCCGACGGCGTCCGCCGCCATACGGGTGCGCAGCAACACGTCCGCCTGATCCTGCCAGCCGTTCGCCAATGTCAGTTCGCCCTGGCCGTGCACCAGCGGCAGCCACTCGCCGCCGCCCTCCCTGTCAAATCGGGCGACGTACAGGGTGCCGTGATCCAACGGGCTTTTGCCGCGGGAGGTGTAATGGCGCCAGGGCTTGTCGCCGACAAACTTGTACAGGTATTCGCCGTTCTCATCGTCGCCCGTGTACACCACCACCCGGCCTTTGCTCTCCACACAAGTGGCACCTTCGTGCTTGATGCGACCGAGGGCGGTGCGTTTGACCGGTGTGGCTTTGGGATTGAAGGGGTCGATTTCCACCACCCAGCCGAAATGGTTGATCTCATTGCGGTTTTTCGCCAGATCAAAGCGCGGCTCGGCTTTGTGCCAACCGTAACCTGAGCCGTTGGCGCTGACGCCGTAGCGGGCTTCGAGCGGAGTGCGCGTCGCCATCCAGTCCGGGTCGTCGGTGCCGAAGTAGCCATTCCAGTTTTCTTCACAGGCGAGATAGGTTCCCCAGGGCGTGGCACCACTGGAGCAGTTGTTAAGAGTGCCGCGAGGTTTGCGGCTGATGGCAGATTTGAGCAGAGGATGCGTGACTTTTACTGGACCCGAAAACGCCATAGGGGTGGTGCCCGTGATGCGACGGTTGCGCGGGTCGCCTTTGACGATCTCCCATTTGCCGTTGCCGCAGTCGCGAATAGCGATCACGCTGACGCCGTGGGCAGCCAGGGCTTTGGCCACTTTCTCTCTGCCTTCCTCGTCCGGCGTGACCACCCCGCCCTGTTGAGCGCTGTAGATCATATTGGCGTCGGTGTATTCGTGATTCACCACCAGCAGCCCGCGGCTGTTGCCGAGCAGCGGCACGGGAAAATAGTGCATGCCGTCGTGGTTGAAGCCGACCTGCTTGGCCTGGTCGGCAGCGCTGTTGGAGGCGTCCTCCGCAAAAGGCGCGGCGCCCGGCAGCAGCGGCGTGCCCCAAGGGGCAAGCACCTGGGTGACATAACCTTCGGGTACGACAAAAGTGTCATCGCTGGAGACCGGCACTTCCTTGAACCCGAGCTTGGGCTTTTTGCCTTTCGGACCGTGTTCCTTGTCTTTATGTGAATGTTTGTCGTGATGGGAGTGATGGCCGGCCAAGGCATCCGTCGGAAACAGGCTGCCACCGAGAAATCCACCGGCGGCCACAGCAAGACCTCCGCTCAACACACTGCGACGGCTGATGCGCTGCTCGATCAGCTCCTGTAGATGGGGATTGCCACTGGGGTTGGAGCCGACGGCGTCGGGGTCGTGCAGCTCGATGTGTAAATGGGATTGGGTCGGTAAATCGGAAACGTCAGTCATACAGGCTCCACAAGGTTGGAATTTTGCGCGGCCTAGCTTGCGCAAACCCTGTGACGGCAATATGACAATCGCGGCGGTTATTCTCCCGCCAGCTCAATCACCTCACCGTAAGCGTCGCCGCCGAGTTGGCGGGCGAAATAATCCAGTGCGGGCGTCATGACTTCGGCGAGATTCCACGGCGGATTGATCACGATCATGCCGCTGCCGGTCATGCCCGGTTGGCGATGGTCGCGAGTGACGCCCAGCTCCAATTGCAGAACTTTGCGGATGCCGCTGCTGCGCATGCGTCGCAACAGAAAATCCGTGCGTTCCGGATCGGCGATGGGATACCAGATGGCGTAAACGCCGGTGGCAAATTTGCGGTACAGCTGTTTTACGTGCTCGACGACTTTGCCGTATTCGTCTTTGAGTTCGTAAGACGGATCGATCAGCACCAAGCCGCGCCGCTCGGGCGGCGGTGTCAGCGCCAGACTCTTCTGCCATCCGTGTTCGGCGTAACAGTACACGTTCTTACTCATGCCAAAGGTCTGCTCCAACTGGGTCCGGTCCGCCGGGTGCAGTTCGCACAACACCAGCCGATCCTGCGCTCGCAATAAATGTTGGGCAAACCAGGGGGAGCCGGGATAGGCCGTCAGATGACCGCCGCAGGCCGCTTTCACGCACTCGCGATAGTCGTCCAGCGCTAGGGGCAGCGTGCGCGCGTGCCACAACAGTTCAATGCCGCGGTGGTACTCGGCGGTTTTGTTGGCTTCTGCGGTGGTGAGGTCATAAAACCCGGCACCGGCGTGGGTATCGAAATAGCAGATGGGTTTGTCCTTCTGCAGCATGTAGCGGAGGATCTGCACCAGGACGGTATGTTTTATGACGTCGGCGTGATTGCCGGCGTGGAAGGCGTGGCGATAGCTGAGCATGACAGGGGTTCTCGATTCGGTGAGGCAGTATTCAGAAATCAGCTGCCGGCATCAAGCCCACCTCTGATGGCCTAGGCCCATCGGAGAATTGTCACGGGAAAAACTCTATGGATTTCAGTAATGGCGCAGCCTAGCGGGAATTAAGCCGAGTGGAACGGCGTCGCAGAATGCATCTGTATGGCTCCGCAAAAACATGCTTTTCCCTAGTTTTCCGGAACACTTGATTGAAAAGGCATCAACTTTTGGGATAATGGCCCGGCCTATAACGAGATAAAAAGCCCGCCATGAAATTGTATTTTTTCCTGCTCCGCACATTTTGCGTACTGCTCTGTACGAGCGTTCTGGCACCTGCTCTCGCGACCGCTTCCACGGAAGCCATCGCCCGTCTTGAGACGCGCCTGAAGACCCACGCCAGTGATATGCAGAAGCTTGAGCAGGAGGTGGAATTCGCGCAGTACAAACGCCGCTCTGCAGAGGAAAAACTGCAGGAAGTAGAGGAAGAACTCAAAGAGCGTGAACTTCAGCTGGTGCGCATGCGCGCGGAAATGGGTGATAGCCCCACCCCCGCGCAGCAGGAAGCCCTGGACAATGAAGCCCGCCGTATCGCCCTCGCCCAGCTCAGCATCAAATCCCGCGCTGCCGCCATCACCCGCTTGGAACGCAAAGAGCAGGAGCTGCAAACCGCGCTGAACAATATCCGCGACGGCATCGCCAAAACCGAAAAAGAAATTGTCACCATCAAAGCCCGCCAGGAAGCCGAAATCCAGGCGCGCAACCGCGCCATGCAACAGCAGCTCGAAGCCCTGCAGCAGGAAAACGAGCAACTGCGCATCGCCATGGAAGAAGAAGCCAGACGCGCTGAAGAAGCCGCCCAGCAGGCGGCGTTAGCACAGCAGGAAGCCATGCGCCGGGCGGAAGAGCAGGCTGCAGCACTGGCCGCACAAATTGCCGCCGAACAGCAGGCGCGCGCTGCCGAAGAACAGGCCACAGCGGCCGCCGCCAAGGTAAAAGCGCCGCAGGTGGAACAGGACATGACTCAGGTGGTGCTGGAAGGCGAACCGCCCATTTTCCAGGATGAAGATACGATCAGAGTCACGATCCGCAGCCGCTCCATCGACACTCCCGTGGTGATGACCCCGGTCGGCCCCAATCTCTATCGCGCGGAAGTAAGCGTGGAACCCGGCCGCGCGTTTTTTGACGTGCGCAAACGCCGCTACCGTGGCGTTTTCCCGGCGCAGGATAGCAAGGATCCCTATGTGTTTTATTACGACCTGACCGGCGAAAAGCCAATGATGTACGTGCGCACCAAGACCAACGACGATCAGATGATCAGCAACGCGAAAGACCCCTTCTAAAACTTTCGTTTTATCCCTACCAGGGCAACTCGCGCGGATCTTTGGAACTGACGCAGATCCAGTTGCCCTGGTGAATCAATTCCTGCACCTCGTGACCCTGTTCATCCGCCGGACTGCCGGCTGGGCCGCCGCGTATGCCGACCCAGGCATTGCGCCCAGCGCGTTTGGCCACATACATCGCTTGATCCGCACGATCCACCACCTGCTCCCAGTTCAATGCAGTGGGGTGCAGCGGGTAGAAGGGAAATGCAGCGAATCCCACGGAGCAGGTTTTGTGCAGCACCAAGTCCGCGCCCAATTGGAAAATCTGCCGCTCCACCGCAGAGCGCAGGCGCTCCGCCAGCTCCGCCGCCTCGCGCCAACCGGTAGCGCGCGCAACCACGAGAAACTCCTCCCCGCCCCAGCGCACCAGATAGTCCGATTCTCGCAGGGTCCGCTGCAGCAGCCCAGCGAGCTGTACCAGCATGCGGTCGCCAGCGCTGTGGCCGTAGCTGTCGTTGACCGCTTTAAAGTGATCAACGTCGATAATGAAGAACACCAAATCGTGGTTTTGCGGTCGGCTGTGGGGCTGACGCAGCCAGAGGTTGTACTGCTCCGTCACGAATTGCACATCGCGATGGATGTGCTGAGCGAGGAAACGGCGGTTTTTCAGCCCGGTTAGAGGATCGGTAAGGCTGAACTCCTCCAGGCGCCGGTAGGCCTGCTGCAACTGTTCTTGAGTCTCCTGCAGACGCTTGGTCTCCGCGTGCAGCTCGTAGGTGCGCTCGATGACTTTTTTGTCCAGCAGACGGTGCATTTCCAGATACTGCAAGTGCGCCGCTACCCGTGCCAACAGCTCATCTTTATTGATAGGTTTGGTGAGGTAGTCATTGGCGCCGGCATCAAAACCGGCGAGCAAATCCTCGGAGCGGGTACGCGCGGTGAGCAGGATGACCGGCAGCTCCTGGGCGGTGTACTTTTGGCGGATCTGCCGACAGGTGTCGTAGCCGGACAGGCGCGGCATCATCACGTCCAGGATCACCAGGTCCACATCGCCCTTTTCCACTTCCGTCAGCGCCTGCACACCATCGCTCACCTGGGAGACGCGATAGTCCTGCAGGGTCAGCATATTGTCCAACACCTGCAGATTCACGGGCTCGTCGTCGACGATCAGAATGTGCGCTCCCCGACCGCGCAACGCGGCCCCGTGCTCAGCGCCCGCCTCTGCCTCGCCTGCGGCAACACCAAAGATAGCGGGAATGGCCTTCTCCAGCGCGGGAACCGGCGCTGCCACTACAGCGGCCTCGGCGCGAGGCAGCGTAAATGTGAAGGTCGAGCCCTGGCCCACTTCGGAGGCGACGCGGATGGTGCCGCCGTGCAGCTCCACCAGTTTGCGGGTGACGGACAGACCCAGACCGGAGCCACTGGCGGCGTGCTCTGCGGAGCCCTGCTGGAAGGATTCGAAGATGGCCTCGAATTGATCCGGCGCAATACCAACCCCGGTATCGCTGACCGACACTTCCAGCACTTCGCCCTGCCAGAGTGCAGTCACGGTGATATCGCCGCTGGTGGTGAATTTGGCGGCGTTGCCGAGAAGATTAAAGAGGATCTGCTGCAAACGGTCCTCGTCGGCGGAAACCACCACCTGCTCCGGCACGGCGTTGTGCAGATTGATGGGCTTATCGCCCAGCAACGGTCGGATCAGCGCCAGCACCGCGTCCACCAGCTCGCGCAGATCCACATGGCGCCTGCGCAACTGCTGGTCTTGGTTCTTGTGCTTGGAGAAATTGAGAATGTCGTCCACCAGACCGGTTAGACGCCGGCCGCTGCTGACGATCAGATCCAGATTCTTGCGCGCCGACTCGTTCATGGGGCCGCTGATGCCGTCCTGCAGCGATTGCGCCAGGCCGATAATGCCGTTCAGCGGTGTGCGCAACTCGTGGGAGGTATTGGCGAGGAATTCGTCCTTAAGCCGGTCCATATCCCGGAGGCTTTGTACCACCTCCCGCTCCTGCTCGACCTTGCGGCGTTCGCAGGCGACTTTTCGTTTTTGGAGGTAGATAAACCAGCCGAGCAGCAGGATGAACGCGGCGCAGTAAAGCGTATAGGCCCACCAGGTGCGCCACAGGGGCGGCAGCACAGTAATGCGCAGGCGCTGTCCCTGATTGTTCCACACGCCATCGTTATTGGAGCCGCGCACTTCAAAGAAATACTCACCTGGATCCAGATTGGTATAGGTGGCATGCCGGCGAGTACCTACTTGGTTCCAGTCCTTATCAAAGCCGACCAGGCGATAGGCGTATTGGTTGTCTTCACTGGAGCGGTAATTGAGCGCCGCGTAGGTGAAGGAAACCACCGACTGGGCGTGATCCAGAACCAGATATTGGCTGGTGGAGATACTGCCTTGCAGCGGCGAATCGGGCTCACCCACACTCACCGGGCGGTTGAAGATCTGCAGGTCGGTCAGCACCACCGGCGGCACATGGTCGTTGTCGACCAGCAGCGAGGGATTGAATAGAGAAAAGCCTTTGCTGTTGCCGAACAATAGCTCGCCCCGGCGGGTCAGCAGCGGCGTGTTGCGGTTGAACAGATTGCCGGAGAGGCCGTGGCGCTTGTCGAAATTGCGGAAGGTCTGCGTGGACGGATCAAAGCGCGACAGCCCTTTGTGCGTGCTCAGCCAGATATAGCCGTCGCGATCGCCCTGGATACCGCTTACCGCATCGTCCGCCAGACCGTCCGCCCTGGTATAGCTGCGGAAGGTGCGCTTTTCGGCGTCCATAACGCTGACGCCGCCGCCCTCGCTGCCCACCCACAAGCGGCCAAAACGGTCTTCATAAATGGAGGTGACAAAGTCCGCGCCCAAGCCGTCCGCTTTGGTATAGCGGGCAGTGAACTGACCGGCATCCCGATCCAGCAGGAACAAACCCTTCTCGGTGCCCCACCACAACTGGCCGCTGCTATCCTCATAGACGACGCGGGAGTAGAGGGTGGTGTCGCCGCCGATCATCGCCGGCGGCGGGAGAAAGCGGGTGAAATCGTCGGTGGCGCGGTTGTAGCGATTGAGCCCGGCCTCCGTGGCGATCCAGATCTCGCGGCGACTGTCCTCGTAGACATCCCAAGGCTCCTTGCCCCACAAGCTGCGCGGATTCTTCGGGTCCGGCAGATAGTAAATAAAGCGCCCCGTCACCGGATCGCGGCGGTTCAAACCGCCGGACCATATGCCCAGCCACAGGGTGCCTTCGTAATCTTCGATCACCGATAACACGGTACTGCCGCTGGGGGTGGACGTATTGCCGGGCAGATGTTTGATACGGCTGAAGCGGTCTTTCTGCCGGTCGAAATAGGTGAGGCCGAAGCCGGTGCCGATCCACAGATTGCCGCGCTGGTCCTCAAAGGCCGCATTCACGCCGCCGTCGGTCATGGTGTTGGTGTCTTTGGGGTCGTGGCGATAGTTGTGAAACACCGACGCCCGCGCATCCACCATATCCACGCCCGATGGGAAATAGCCCACCCAGACATCCCCGGCGCGGTCCTCGAACAAGGCCTTAACAGCGTGATTGCCCGGCCCATCCGCCTTGCCTTCCTCGTAGCGGAAACTGGTGAAGCGACCGTTGGTTTCGTCCAGCAGGCTGACCGCCTGACCGTCGCCGATCCAGATCCGCCCCTGACGATCCTCCAGCACCTCCCAGATATTGCCGGCTTTCTCATCGTCGTCGTAGGCGTAGCGGATGAAGTGATCGCGTTCGCGATCATAGCGGTTCAGGCCGTTGCCATAGGTCCCCAACCACAAGCGATTGCGCCGGTCGACATAGAGTTCGCGCACGTCATTGCCGCTGATGGAATGCGGGTCGCTAGGGTTGTGGCGGAAATAGGTGAGGGTGTTTTTGTCCGGGTGAAAGCGACAGACTCCGCCAGTCTCCAACCCCAACCAGAGATGGCCGGCGGCATCCTCGGCAATGCTCCAGATGGCGCTGGTGCCGCCGGAGGCCGGGTAAATTTCCAGCGGGATATGGCGAAACTCGTCGGTTTTCTCAGGAAATTCCAGCAGCCCGGCGCGCGTGGCGAGCCAGAGACGCCCCTGACTGTCCTGCCAGAGATGGTTCACGTCGCTGGCCGCGTCCCGATCAGTGAGGTCGCCGCGATAGGGGAACGTCATGAAACGATCCAACGCCGGATCGTATTTGTGTAAACCAGTGCGCGAGGCCAGCCATAAATCGCCATTGGCGGCGACCAGCAGATCCTTGATGTGATTGTTCGGCAGAGAGTGTGGATCGAGGGGATCGTTGCGGTAGACGCGCAGCTCGTAACCGTCGTAACGGGCGAGCCCATTGGCGCCGGCGAACCACATAAAACCTGCGGCGTCCTGGGCTATATCGTTGATATAGCCGATGGCCTCCACCTGATCCGGCACATGGCGAAACACCAGATGGCGGGGAATCTCAGCGGCGACTGCGCCGGCGAGCAGGCAAAGCGCCGTCAGCCACCCCATCAGCAGATGTCGCAGGCGCGCCAGCGCGCGCGGTGGAACAGCGGTAAAACTCCCCTGAATGTATGTCACCAATTTCCTGGCCCTTAGTGCTGAATGAACAGGCAGTCCGTCTGCGCAAGACTCGTGAGATTAAGTCTAGATTCAAATCCCCCGCCTGCCTGAGCCGGAACCTTAATGGTGGGCTTCGGCATTGCCAACCGCTGCCCAGCTATGGATTACGTCACACATTTGCGGAATCTGCACGGAATTTGGCCAATCCCCTGTGGCACCATGATCCAACGGAATAAAAAAAAGGCAACTCACACCGCCGAGAGGAAAACAACAGCCGGGGTCACACCGGAGATTCAAACTAAACGGGCAAAGATTCGGATTCAGCGCACCAGAGTCCGAGAAGTACGAGGCACGCATTATGAAAGAAAAACAAGGCTTTCACTTCGGACGCATTTCTATCATCAACCACTGGACCATGGCGATACTCTTCATCAGCGTACTGACGCTGGGTTTTGTCCTGGACTTTCTCGGCTCCGGCCGCGCCATTCGCGGCCCCTGGATGGAGGCGCATAAGGCAGGCGGCGTTATTCTGCTGATGTTCGGCCTCTGGCGGGTGGGCTGGCGTTTGCGTCAGGGCTTCCCCAAAGACGTCTCCCATATGCCGGCTTGGCAGCACTTGGCCGCCAAGGCGGTGCACTGGATGCTGCTCTTCGCCATTCTCACCATGCCCCTGTCCGGTCTGCTGATGAGCCTTTACAGCGAGCGCGCCATCAACGTCTTTGGTCTGTTTGTGATTCCCGCCCAGGCGGAAAACGAGAGCATCAGCCGGGTCGCCTCCATGATCCATGAAGTGCTGGCTTATATAGTAGCGGCGACGATCATCATGCACGTGGGCGCAGTATTGAAGCACCAGATCATCGACCGCGACGACACTCTCGGGCGCATGCTCCGGGTAAAGAAAGACGCCCCGCCGCCAGTGCTCAATCGGCGCGCGGCGGCAGCCCGTCTGGCTAAACTCGCGAATGTCTCTAAAAGCGCGGCGCAGGCCGCACGCAAACCGGCGGCGGGCAAACAATTCCGTCCGTCCGGCGCTTACAGCAGGGGCCGCTGATGCAATCGCCACGGACGGCGCTTTAGTTCTCGATTAAATTCCCCTCGCAATTTTTTGGCGTAATTATGGTGAACCGAACCATAATTGCCTGCCTAATTTCCTCTGCGCAAACCTGCAATAAAAAACTCGCCACGCTGCAATAAATACTGCCGCTACAACGGCTTGCTTAAATTTCCACCTCGCAAAAAAACGGCGAGTTACACAGCCTTTGCTAGACTTCGGTGTAGGACCTCATCCAAACGGGCTAGCCCGCCTGTGACCGCGACCGGAGTTATAAATACCTGTGAAAACCTCCACTTTTTTTCTAGTGCTGGCGCTGATCGCATGGCTGGGCGCAACGGCGGTGGCCGCTCTGACCGAGCGCGAATATCACTTGGTCGACGAAGGCGGTGGCGTAAGGTCGCTGTACAGCGATAAAGGCGCCGGCACAGCGCTCAACTGGACGGATAAACGCAGAAAAGGTTTTAGTTGCCTGCTGCTGCAGGGCACCGGCATTCGCTATTGCGGCATGAACGTGCAACTGGGCGACGGGTTTCGCCAGGGAACTGATTTCAGCGATTACACGAAATTGCGTATCCAAGTGGAATACAAAGGGCCGGCGGAAAAATTCCGCGTTTATTACCGCAACGCCGTCGCCGATCCGAATTTTGGCGATAGCAAATATCATCAGATGGATGTGCCCGTGCGCAGAGGCACTTATATCTACGAAATTCCTTTCGACAATTTTGAAGTAGCAGG
>Ga0182793_1002275_pt1 | contig 11172 bp, 6 predicted proteins | sample Passage237A_FD_130498 | JGI IMG/M metagenome (GOLD analysis project Ga0182793, IMG submission 130498) | Cellulose adapted compost microbial communities from Newby Island Compost Facility, Milpitas, CA, USA - Passage2 37A (version 2) (version 2) ...
CCATGCTACCAGCTGTTCCGCCCCCAGCAACAACTACCTGGTAGGAATACTTTTTGGGAACAAGTTGGCTCCAATCGAAGGAACAGGTCAGTAAGGGAACCCTCAGGCCTGGCTCATCGGCCGGCGCTGATCGAAATATCACTTTTTGCAATGGTTTTGCCCGGTAGGTGAAGTTCCGTCAGTCTGGTGGATTTTGATCCGCCGGTGATCTTGCTGACGACTTTTTCGGCCGCTGCTTTGGCAGAAACAATGTCATTGCACGACCGGATTGTCGTATCGGCCAGAATGAAGTGAGATTTCAGTTTAGTGGCAGGCAGGGCATTGTCCGCAAGTTCATAGCTGCATTCCCAGGCCAGCTGCTGTATCGTTGCCTTGTCCAGACCTGCATCCAAGGATGTGAACTGACTGCCTAGTTTTTCAGCGATTCTTCTCGATTTATGCTCAGTTTCGTCGATTGACAGACCTTTGGCATCGAATGAATATTCCAAAAACACCTGATGGTCGGCGTGTTTTCCAGGGTGAAGCCTCAGGGCGTTTCCGGAAATGCCCAGATCAGCGGGAACCTGTAACTTTTTTTTGACCGGATCTTTTGCATTCCACAATTCGAGGACAAAGGAAGCATTGGAAAGCGATGGCTTTTTGCCTGACAAATTCCGGCTGAAAAGGTTCATTTCACTGGCATCCAGAAAATTCGAACATTTAAACGCATAGGTTCCCTGTTTGGTAGCCAGCATCGCTCCTGAGACTTTACCGTTGTCGGCAAACAGGCCGCAAACGTCAGTCATCAGCAGAATGTCGATCTTGTTGACCAGTACATTTCGCAGGAGGCCTTTTTTCAGACTTCCGGCCATCAGCACCAGATCATCCCCAAGTACGCTTTCAGACGACACCCGGGAGTTATGAATTTCAGACTTTTCACCTTCCGGGGCAAAAAGCTGCCGGAGTTCAGGCGTAAATTTCTCCAGCCCTTTTTTCTCCAGGAAAAAGCGACTCTTAGCCGCTATGTCAAAGCCCAGTGAACTGCGCCGCTCTACCAGAAGTACTTTTTTGCCGGATTTTGATGCTGCTGCAGCCGCAAAATACCCGCTTAATCCACCGCCGTTGATCAGCAGGTCGTAGGTGTCAAAATCCGGATTACCGGTAAATTGTCGATTGATTTCAGCTCTTGCGCTTGCTCCAAGCAGTCTGGGCGCCAGCATAATGGCGCCGGTGGCTGGTATTCCTAAGCTTAAAAAATCCCGTCTTTTCATTTGTATTGATAATTATATGATAACTTGTTGAGCCGCAAGGCCCTCGTTGAGCCGCAAGGCCTTGCAGCTTTACATGTACTGAGCCGCAAGGCCTTGCGGCTTTACGTTATTTTCCTATGAAATGCCTTAGATCAGCAATATATACCCCACGGCTTCCGTCTCCGTAACCGTTAAAAATAACGAATCTTCCGCTACGATCCCAGGTAGGATGGGGGTCAAGGCGGAAAGAATTGTCGGATACGTCCGGGAATTTACCTATTATTATCAAAATTGAAAACAGACTTATCCTTACCCTCTACAAGACTTCGTCTAGGGTAGAGATTTTGAAGTCAGTGACATTACCGTGCGGTTCTTTTAATACTAAATAGGCTTACCTTGGAAATTCATTGAAAGTTGATCTGGATACATAGATTTTTGAGAATTTTTCCAACTAATTAATTAGTTTAAATATGCGTTTAGGAGAAAAGTACAACTCTATGTCCGTTTTTGGGGAGTAGCCTGGTTTTCTCAGCCTAAAGGGACATAGCTTTCCTGTTCTTTGTTTCTAAAGAAGGATGGAGTGGGAAGTTCTGGTGATATCAGGCAGCTCGCTTTTGTAGCTCTTGCTGCTGTTTTCGTCGTCGTTTGGCGATTAAGACGGCATTGGCGGTATGAACACCAAAGAATATCCAGACGATCTCAGTTTCAGATTTGCGAGCTTTTATTTTTTTGAGCAGATAGTGTTCCTTTTCATTGCCGAAGCTACCTTCCAGACGAGTAGATCTTTCTTTGTTGAGTAATGCCTTCATCTGTCTGGTGGATTTGTCATCTTTCCCTCTTCCTTTTCTGACAAAATTGTTGACAATGCCTTCCGTTGTGGTAAACCTACGGTTTTCATTGGTCGCATAGATGGCATCTGCTGCCAGAAGGGAACACTTTCCCAAAAGCAGTTTGTGCTTTAACGTACTTATTTTTAATCTTTTACATTCGTTAAAGGCATTGTAGTTGATATGCTCCAGGATACTGATTCCGCCTACCTTCATTTTGTGGACTTTCGGGCCGAACTCTACGGATTTGTTCTCTTTTCCTCTCACGATCGCACGGATGTAAGGCTTGTAGATACTGACGATCCGATCGCGTATTTTTACCTTCGGGTAATCGTATAGGTGCTTCTGCTGTAGGTAGACGGTTTTAATCGTCTTGAATGTAGAGGCCTCATTAACGGTCAGACCACCACCTCTGAGCTGATCAAGCAACTCCTGATACGCGTATATTCCTTTCGATAGCAATTTGAGTAACGCATTCCTTCTGGCCCTGGTTTTTCGGTACGTTTTCTTTTTCAGCTTACTGTAGACGTTTGTCTTCTTTTTCTGCTCCTTGTATTTGGAACGTGGTTGTCGGCAACCGGACCGTTTGCAAAGTGTAGGGATCTGCTTTTCCCATAACCATTGACAGCCCTCCCAAAGCAGTTTTACATCCGTCGGGAAACGTATATACACTTCATAGCAAGTAGCATCCATCAGAACTGCATTCTTATCGGGTATTTCGTCTTTCCAGGCGGAGACCAATACCTTTTGAACGGCTGTCATATCCACGTTGTGGGCCAAATAGCCTCTTATTTTAGAAACAAAAGAATTATCCCTAATGGCCTCATTGTCAGATAAAAGAGTACCACAGAACATCTGCATCGCCCACCGCGGCGGCGGACCGCTCTGTGTTAAAACGCTCCAGCAATTTTTCATCACTAAGACCGGTGTAATGTTTTAAAAACATCAGTCCGAAGTAACCCTGTTTAGGTAACCACGAAGGAGCTCCTGCCGGATTTTTTTTCAAAGGTAATAGCGCTACAAGTCCGTCCCAGTCGATCGTATCATAAATACGACCTAATTCTGTAGCGTTCTTGAAATTGTACCATTTAGCAAAGACTGGCGAATTCAGGTCGAAAAGTGTATATTGCATCTGTATTTTAAATTTTTGAGCAAATTCAAAATACGCAAAAACCCCGAAATAAGCAAGAAATTAGCTTATTCGGGGTTTTGTTTTTCTGTAATTAGCTGAATGGTAGAAAATTATCCAAATAAAGGGAGGCCTAAATAGCTACAGCTCCGCATAGATATAATCTGTAGATTGTACCTATGCGGAGCTGTCAATGATTTCGTCATAGTCCATCAGGACGATCATACTATCCCTTATCAGTTGAGGATAACGAAGGCACAATGCTCAAGGTCTTCTCCAGGGCCTCTATGCTATTCTCGGGAGAGCCCCCACCTCCCCCCTGATGACTAGTGATGATAACTTTTTCAAGTGACTACCAGAAGTATTTCCTTAGCTCTTTTATTCTTCTAATATGGACAAAATTAAATCTTTTACCCGTACTATTAAACAATAGTTAGCTGTGTGACGGACAGACAACATAAAACTAATCATTAAAATCTTATAAATTCTTTCTCAACAGGGTTAAATCACTTGCTTTATATTGATTGTATAAATGAATATAGCACTCTATCAAGTCCTTTTCATCATCATACTTGCTTTCATACATAAACACACCATTATAATTTATAATATCCAAAGCAGCTAATATTTTATTCCAGTCGTTTTCGCCTTCTCCACTACATGGAAAATAGTGGTAGCATCGCTCCCCGTTCCCATCATTAATATGTACTGATTTAAGTCGATCACCCAGAGCGATGATTAATTTGTGCGGTTCAGCAATGTGATTCATGTCTACGGCCACGCCTATGGATTTGGGTAATTTACTCATGAATTCAAGCATTTCCGCAATCGAACGAGGCATAACAGACAAAACCACTCCCTCTTCTACCGTGGTATTTCCTCCACCATTCTCAATAACCATAGTGCCTCTTATTTGTTTTACCTTCTCATTCAATGTGATGGCAGATTTTAGTGCTTGAGTTTTCCGAAACTCTCGCTGGTCAGGAGCTACAAAATGCGAGGCATGGAATAACAAGATTTCCGGTTCGAAAATCTCCAGAAAGCCTAATAACTTTAAATGCATATTAACAGCGACTATTCGTCTATTTTCATCAAAAAGTGAAATGTCTGTGTAGGCATTTCCCGGCATATGAATCGACCATACCCGGATTCCTGTTTCATCAAGTACAGATTTAATATGCCGAAATAGATCTATTATATCTTCATCATTGTCCAAAAAGTTTAAATGATGGTCAATAAGTGATTCCAATCCTCCAATTTCGATATAATCGATACCTACGGATTTGGCATACTGCATTTTTTCTTTGGTAATTGCTTTTATCGGTACGCTATAACCAACCTTCAAAGGTCGTTTGACCTTTGGATTTTCAATAGGTTGACCAACTAAAGATGTTGCTCCTATAGTAATTATTAGGACAGCAATCAATACTAAATTCTTACACATATTATCGTATTATTATTTAATCCCAATTCAAATAAAAGAAGGTAACCACACTCGCATGGTCTGACGGATAAAAAACCGGATGGGTGTCAACCACATACGAATGATAGGGAAGCAATCGATTGCTTTTATAATAAATGTAATCGATACGGGACGACCGGAATCCTTTTTTCAATGCAGCAATCTCATTGGTGATCGGACTCCATGTGTACCCCGGACTCATTGCCGGATTGGGATGCACGACCCGGTAGGAATCCATCAGGCCTGCTTTGGTAATCAGTTCAGATACCGGCCGGTCTTGTCTCACGGATTTATAAAGCGACTGGGTATCTTCAGTCAGGTCCTGGTGGGTAGTGGTATTGAAATCGCCAACTACAATCAGGGGAAGTCGATCTGAGTCTTTAATGTACTGCTCCAGAGGAGGTAATATTTGATTAATATCCACCAGTCGCTCGGTTTCACCCCGCCAGGAAAGCCACATGTCAAAGAAGGCAATCCGCTTATCCTTCCCCAGGTTGATGATTGCCCCGCCGGAGTTGAAGGGCTTATAGAGCGAGATGGTTTCTTCGATGGGATACCGGCTCATGATGCTGAGATTCGTACTGATCAGATAAAAATAGTACCCCAGCGAATCGGCAATAATCGCTCCTGAACCATAGGTTTCAATCAGTCCTATGATATCGGCGTTGTTCTCTTTGAGTATCTCGATGGTGCGTTCTACCCCCACGTTTTCACCAAACCGGTGCCCTCCGTGCCAGATATTCCAGACCTGGATTTTGAGACGGTCGGGAGTCAGCCGGATTTCGGGCAGCGTATGTCCGGACAGCTGTTCATAGTTTTTTCTGACTTCGGCAACGGTCAGAGGCCGGTCATACAAAGCGGCCTCATCCAGATAACCGTTAAAAGCCGTCCATTCTCCGTTACTTTCAAAATCAAATTTTTCGTCTGATCCGCCTAGTATGGTTCGGTATTTACTTTCCAGGCTTTGTAAATTGTCATTTTCAATCTGGTAAATGGCCACATTTCTGCCGTCCAGATACATCCATACTTCCTTTCTGGTCCGATCCACCGAAATAGCGAGCTGATGCCATTTTCCGTCGTTGATGGCTTGTTTCTCTGCCGTTGGTTTGTAATTATAGGAGACTTTTCCGTCACTCATATTCCAAAGCCAGGCTCCGTTATCCTGAGTTCCTAAGGTCCAGCCCACCGAGTCGGGTGTGTTGTGCTGTTTATTGGTCCAGATCGGAGTGCCCTGACGGGCGCCTGGTCTGGTTTTCACCCATACCACCAAAGCGAAAGATTGTTTAGGAGAGTAGGCGATCTGGTCGTTCTTTTCCATAACGATGGGGGAACGTACCGGCGCCTTGCTGCTCAGGTCCAGGGCCTTTCCTTTGATACCTTCCGCGTAGGCAGGCTGAAAAATAGTCATTAAGCGCGACAGCTGTAAGCGCCCCAATTGTTCCAGGTCAGACTTGGCACGGTTCCAGTCTGCTTTGCTGTGGTCAAAGGTTTGGTGAAATACCGGGTTTGATTCCTGAACGGCCGGCGCGGTATGAAAAGGGTTGCCGAAACCCATAGAGGTCCATAACAGGACAGCACACGGGGTTAAACTAAACTTTATAAACTTCATTACCATCCGGGGTTTTGAGTCAAATTGGGATTCATTGAGAGCTCTTGATTTGGAATAGGAAGGTATCGATCCTTGGGAAGTTGATACCCACTAGCATATCGCGTTTCAACAAGGGCTCCATTAGTTCCATAAATAGGTAAGGGGTAGAGCTCCGGTCCAATTTCCCAACGTTTGATATCTGCCCAGCGGTAAATTCCTTCCAGAGCAAATTCAATCCGTCTTTCATGCCTAAGCGCTTTGCGGGCTTCCTCCTTAGTTAAGGACAAAGGATGCGTAAACATTTTTACATCATTACGCTCCGTCCGAATACGATTGATGAGTTCTATACCTCCACTGATGTCCAGCCCCGTCTCAATCAATGCTTCGGCTTTGGCCAAGATCACATCAGCATACCGAATGACTATAAAGTTTAAATCCTCCTGCCCCTCTATAGGCCACCTGTCGTCAACCAACACATCTGTGTATTTACGATAAGCCAGGTGTTTAATGGGTTGTGATGGGTGAGGAATTGCTTCGGTATTAAACAATAACGGTCCAATATATGTTCCAGGTAACGTCACAGTAAAACCCAAACGCGGATCTCTGCCCTCAAATGGGTTACTTGGATCTACTTCAGAACCATCGATCATTTCATAGGCTTCTACCAGATAATCAGTCGGCACAGCCCAGGCGCCGGTTGCTCTGTGGAATCCTGGTAATATATAGGACATGCGTGTCGCCCCTTGCCCAATTGGTCCACCGATATATTGAACATCGAATAAAACTTCCTGATTGTTTTCGTTCTCACGCAAAAACAATCCTTCATAGCTCGGGAATAAACTGTATAGACCGAGCGCTTCGATCTCATCGACTACCGTCAAGACGTTGGGATAATCATTCTGATAGAGATAAGCACGCATTTTCATTCCCAATGCAGCTCCTTTTGTAGCTCTGCCTACCTGGGGCGCTTCTTTTCCTAATAGTTGGATTGCTACATCATAATCGGCAATGGCTTGTTGCCAAGTTTCTTTCACGGTGGCCTGAGTGAGTTGGCGAGCTTCTTCCACACTGATCACCTTGGTAATGATGGGAACCCGACCATACGTTTCCGCAAGTAGTGCATAAGCCACCCCTCTTAAAAAATGTGCCTCCCCTCTATATCGTCTTTTGGCTTCTTCACTCAGGCTTTCTACCCGCTCGATGTTTTCCAAGAAATAGTTGGCTCGGGAGATCATTTTATAACAGGAAGTCCAGCGACCGGTGATGAAGCCACCGCTACCCGCGTGAATTTCTCCTCTACCTATTAAGTTATCAATGCCGCTTCCCCAACGGTGTGCGTCCGGGGTGAAACTATCAAAAATAACCGAAGTCCCCGAATACATGTCGGTCTCCCTCAGCACAGCATAGACTCCATTCAATGCCAGATCTACATCATTTTCTGTTGTCCAGAATACCGCGCTCGTGATTTTATCTTCTGGCAATACATCCAAAAACGTCTCTCCACAACCACCCAAGGCTAAGAGAAATAAAAGCATCAAACTATTTATATATCTCACTTTCATGATCTTATTTTTTTAAAATCCAATATTTAAACCCATCGAAAAGACTCTTGCCAGTGGATATACATTCTCTCCATTGTTAAAAGTAGATCGTTCCGGATCAAATCCTTCATAATCGTTGTTGACAAATGTCAGTGTATTTTGAGCGTTAACATACAGCTGCAGATTATTAATACCCAAACGTTGCGTTACCCGGTCAGAGAAATTATAACCTAGTTGAATATTCTTTATTTTCAAAAATGAAGCATCAGTACTCCAAAACGAGGAGTTTTGTTGATTCCAGGAATCATTCATTTTGAGAATAGGGACGTCTGTATCTGTATTTTGCGGAGTCCATGAATTTTGCCAGCGTTTGGTTACTGTACCCCCGGATACGCCAAAAGGTTGCGTCCATGAGCTGAAGGTCATCATACGTACCCCTGCCACACCTTGCATCAATATCCCGAAATCAAATCCTTTGTATGCAAAATTTAACGTCGCCCCAAAGTTATATTTTGGGATCGTATTGCCGATATCAGTATAATCGTTGAAGTCCAATTTGCCATCTCCGTTAACATCCTTAAACCGGAGGTCTCCTGCTTTAGGTATACGCGAGTTGGCGTGCATATGCTCTTGAGCCTCCTGATCGGTCTGGTAAATCCCTTCAGCCTGGTAAGTATATAAGGTTCTATAGGAATACCCTTCACGGATCAAATACAATTGATCCGGGGAGTCATCCCCCATAAACTCCGTGACTTTATTAGTAACATGCGTAAAATTAGCTCCCAGAGAATATGAGAGAGAATTGCGATCTATAGCTGATTTTGTATAACGGACGTCTAGTTCAATTCCCTTATTGGTCATTTTTCCAATGTTCTGATCCGGTGCTCCCAAACCTCCCAAGGTCAATGGAATAGGCAGTTTTACAATAATATCATTGGTTACTTTATTAAAGTAGTTTGCTTCGACAAACAACCTGTTGTTTAAAAGGCCTATTTCGAGGCCTACATCATTAGATGTAGTCGTCTCCCAGGAAATGGTTTCATCTACCAACGCCGTTGCCGCAGCACCGGGAGCGAGGCTTCCATTAAAGTTATAGCTTGTACTAAATTCTTGTGTGATGGTGGTCAAATAGGGCCAGTAACCTGAAATGTTTTGATTGCCTAGTTTACCCCATGTCCCTCTTATCTTCAATTCAGAAAAAATATTCTGGTTGGCCATAAATGGTTCCTGACTTATTCTCCATCCTGCTGAAACACCCGGGAAAACTCCCCATCTGTTTTCTTTGGCGAAGCGGCTGGATGCATCCGCTCTGGCATTTACTTCCAGGAGATATTTATCATTGTATGCATAGTTGACTCTTCCAAAATAGGATAGCATTCTCAAGGCAGTCATATTACCCTCCCCAATTACACTGGAAGTTCCCGAATTGACCTGTGTCAAACCGGGAATAGGGGGATCATTCCGTTGGGCAAATGTACTTTTGCTTTTAAAGCTCTCTCCTTGAAAACCGGCAATCGCTCCTACATCATGTGCATTTCCGAATGTTTTTTTGAAATTCAGTGTATTGAACCAATGATAATTATTCGTGCTTGCATTACGTCTATTTGCACGAAGCGTATAATTGGAATGGTTTCCTGCAGCTAAGCCAGTAGTTGTGTACCCAAGCAACTCGGTGTTGTATTTATCTGTGACCATGCTGGTGTTCTGCACTGAAAAATTGGTGGAGAAGGTTAGGTAGTCTGTAAAATTAATGTCCGCAAAGGCGTTGAGTTTTGTAATTGAATAATCGATCTCCGTACGGCCATTGTAGACTTCTAACAGAGGATTCCTTTGTGGTACAAGCAGTTGTCCATTGCTTGACATTGCTTCGGGCGCACCGTATCTCCCATCTGCCGTGTAAGGAGGTAAAAATGGATAAGCTCCATGCACAAACATATAAGTGACTGCACTAATGTCGTAGGGCTCTTTGGACCTTCTTTGAAGACTATTCATCCTAGCCCCAATATTCAACCAATCGTTGACTTTGGATTCCACATTTACATTCAGACCGTAACGTGTGCTGCTTGTTTGTTTCATGATCCCGTCGTGCTGCATTCCGTTTAGGGAAACCATGTACTTGCTGTTTTTACTTCCCCCGCTAATGGAAAGGTTATGATCGGTAATCAAGGCATTCCTATACACATGGTCAAAATAATTGACGTTCGGGTAGCGATAAGGATCACTATTATTCCGAAAATCTTCAATCAAGGATTGCGGGAACAGGGAATACGGTGCGGAGCCGGCATTTTCAAGCGCGTGATTCCACAATTCCATATAATCCACACTGTTGTCTACCAGGTCAAACTTCCTGCCCAATGTCTGGACACCGACATAACTGGACAAATCGACCCTGGCTTTTTGATTGTATTTCCCACTTTTGGTGGTGATCAGTACAACGCCATTTGCGGCCTTTGACCCATAAATAGAAGAACTTGCTGCATCTTTAAGTACGGTTATGCTCTCAATGTCCTTCGGATTGATTTGGGATAAACTGCCCTCAATCCCGTCGATCAACACCATTGGTCCGGAACTATTTAACGATCCCCATCCCCGTATACGAACAAGTACTCCATCGAGATCTCCGGGTTTGCCAGAGACCTCACTGATCCACACCCCGGGTATTTGTCCTCCCAAAGCTTGTGCGGCACTGGTAATTGGTCTATTGGCCAAATCTTTATCTAAATTAACGGTTGCAACGGACCCTGTCAGATTTGCTTTCCGTTGAGTTCCGTAGCCCACAACGACCAACTCGTCCAAAGCTTTATTGTCCTGAACTAATTGTACATTCAGAGTAGAATGGCTGGAAAGTTCAATTTCCTGAGTAATATAGCCGATGAATGAAAAAATCAAAATGGATCCGGCACTTAATTCACTGTCATTCAAGGTCAATACGAACTTTCCCTCAGGATCCGTTATCGTACCTTTTTGAGATCCTTTCAGCAGTATGTTTACTCCTGGCAGCGGTTCACCTCCGTTCCCGGTAACCGTACCGGTTATTGTTCTCTCAATTGGGATCTGTATTTGAGATAGAAGCGGAGTGAGGTGATCGGCCGTCCCTTGTAATGTTTTTGTCCGGCTGAGAATGATATGTGCCCCGCTTATTCGGTAAGTCAGACCGAGGGGTTCAAACATAGTCAGTAGCACCTGCCCGAGCGGTTGGTCTGTGGCCAAAACAGTAACTTTTCTTTCCGCCCCTACTACCTTTGAGCTGTACATAAATCGAACATTAGCCTTTTTTTCAATTTGCGTTAAAACGGTTTTGAGAGGTTTGTTTTCCACCGTCAACGAAATTTGCTTCTCCAGGATGTTCTGCCCGGATAGCGACGTGGCATTCGAAATACTCACAACTAACAGCAG
>Ga0182793_1002277_pt1 | contig 11159 bp, 11 predicted proteins | sample Passage237A_FD_130498 | JGI IMG/M metagenome (GOLD analysis project Ga0182793, IMG submission 130498) | Cellulose adapted compost microbial communities from Newby Island Compost Facility, Milpitas, CA, USA - Passage2 37A (version 2) (version 2) ...
CTGACAGTTTCCAAAGACAAAAATGCTCAGACCAGTGCGCACCAAATCACAACTTTCAAAGTAGTGAACCGTTGGGGACAAACAGTATTTGAAACCGGTGATGAAACTATAGGTTGGGATGGTACTTTCAACGGAGTACCACAAGACATGGGCACATACTACTTCTTCGTAAAGTACAAATGTGCCGATGGTAACTTCTATGAAGAAAAAGGCGAAGTAACTCTGATACGATAAAGAAAATCAGTTTTAATGATAAAGGGTAATGCTATTGCGTTACCCTTTATCTTTTCATATCTGTATGATAATTGACATATAGCCGCTCGTAAAGCCTTCTGGCAATGTTTTTTTATGGGTCTAATAAAACAATATGAAGCAATATCAGGCTGGCGCATTATTACCTCAATATACTCATATTTTCCTTCTGGAAGACGATGGACTTTTTCCAAACAATGAACATTTGCCTGCGGTTTTGTATGAACATGCTTTTCAAATAGGAAATGAAGAGCAGGCAGCCGGAGATATTGAGAAACTACTGGAGGAAAACGCTTGGCATCATCCCTGGAGAGATGGTATTTATGACTATCATCATTTCCATAGTACCGCACATGAGGTCCTGGTATGTTATGCAGGAAAGGCTCGGGTGCAACTGGGCGGACCATCGGGCGTAGTAGTCGATTTTTCCCCGGGTGATGTGATGATATTACCGGCAGGTACGGCCCACCGTTGCGAGGATGCTACTTCAGACTTTAAATGCATAGGTGCATATCCCCTGGATCAATTGTTCGATATCTGTTATGGCAATGTAGAAGAACGAGCCAAGACCCATGAAAACATTTTAAAAGTGCCTCTTCCTTTAGCCGACCCTATATACGGTACCAATGGTCCACTTGTTTTCCATTGGAATATTGAAATTGCTAAAAGAGCATAGTATGAAAAAACTCCTGATTTTCTTTGCCGTGCTTATGCCTTTTCCCATGGCTGCACAACAAGACAGCGATCAAATGCTCGTCGGAGAGCGAAGATGGAGCGTAGCTCAGTTGCCCCTTGAAAACGGAGCTATTGTCTATAACGGAGATATTGAACTTGATGGATTTTCGAGAGAACCCTCTATAATAAGGCATACCACTGGCTAAAGCAAAATCTGAAAGGCAGTGATACTGATATGAGGGTTCACAGCAAAAAATACGGTCAGATCGCAGGGCGGGGAAGGATTGTGTACACACAGAGAGTGATAAAGCCGGATGTGCCGCAAATTATCAGTTTCGACTACGAATTACGGATAGGTGAAGGCAACTATACATACAGACTCGACAACTTTCAAGGGCTTACCAATGGATCTCCGCTAAACTATAGTACGATGTATCAGGAAGAATTAACCGAGCTTGAAGCTACCGGTGTTTGGACACACAGGTTCCGGTATGAGCTATTATCTGATCTGCATTCCTTTGTAACACTATTCTTGCAGGGGCTGAAAGCAGAAATGGCGCGTTCTTATACATCGAACTAGCCGCTATATTTTTTCTGTAAACGATAAACTTGGCGAAAAATATTGCAGTGCATCTATTCAAATAATTAACTTTGTTTTGCTTTTAAAACAGTCCGTTTATCGTTTACTTTTTTCCCACCGCAGAAAGATAGATGAATAATACTTACACCGATCTGGTAAAACAGACATTCGATTTTCCACAGCCGGATTTCGACGTAAAAGAAAATTACCTTCAGTTCAATGGATTGGACATCAAGAAGTTGATAGATAAGTACGGTACCCCCTTTAAACTTACCTATTTGCCCAAGATCGGACAACAGGTGGCGAAGGCAAAGAAGATGTTTAATGATGCTATAAAAAAGCATCGCTACGATGGTAAGTATTATTACTGTTACTGCACGAAAAGCTCTCACTTTTCTTTCATTGTGGAAGAAACATTGAAGCAGAATGTTCATATCGAGACCTCATTTGCCTACGATATCGAGATCATTAAGCAACTGTATAAAAGAAGAAAAGTAACCAAAGATACTTTTATCATTTGCAATGGCTTTAAAACCCGGGCTTATACCCGCAATATCTCTCAACTTATTAATTCAGGCTTTCGGAATGTAATTCCCGTGCTTGATAATAAAAATGAGTTTGAGGATTATAAGAAATCTATTCGTGCGAAAGACCCTGTAAAGATTGGTATTCGTGTAGCCAGTGAGGAAGAACCTACATTTGATTTTTACACTTCAAGGTTGGGCATTCGCAGTCGCGATGTGCTTGAGTTTTATGTAGATAAGATTAAGGGGAATGAGCGTTTCCAACTGAAAATGCTTCATTTCTTTATGAACAAGGGCATCAAGGACGATATCTACTATTGGAGCGAACTTAATAAGGTGGTAAACCTATATTGTCAGCTGAAAAAGATTTGTCCCGAGCTCGACGGTCTGAACATCGGCGGAGGTTTCCCGATTAAACATTCATTGGCGTTCGACTATGATTACACTTACATGGTCAATGCGATCATCAGCAACATCAAACAAATTTGCAAGAAGAACAAGGTGCCGGTGCCTGATATCTACACTGAGTTCGGTTCGTTTACGGTAGGGGAGAGCGGTGCTGTGATCTATTCGATTCTCGATGAGAAAATGCAAAACGATCGTGAGATATGGTATATGATTGACAGTTCCTTTATAACAACCTTGCCGGATACCTGGGGAATTGGAGAAAAGTTTTTACTGCTGCCGATCAATAAATGGGATAAGGAATATCATGAGGTGCATTTGGGAGGTCTTACATGCGATAGTCATGATTTCTATACTTCAGAAGAACATATCAACGCAGTGTTCCTTCCAAAGCTTGAAAAGGATAAAAACGCTGAGCCATTGTATATCGGTTTCTTTCACACCGGAGCTTATCAGGATCAGCTCGCTGGTTACGGAGGGATCAAACATTGTATGATTCCTTCTCCAAAGCATGTTGTGGTTGAATATAATAAAGATGGCGAACTGGAAGACTGGCTTTATGCAAAGGAGCAGAGCCCACAAAGTATGCTTAAGATACTAGGGTACATAAAATAAAAAAGAGGTCTGGGTATTCAGACCTCTTTTCCAATATCACATTCGTTTATCCTACTTTGATTTCCTGACTGGAAGTTTCAACTGTTTCTTTTTTGGGCAGCGTGATGGTGAGAATGCCCTCATTGTATTTTGCTGAAATGCCCGCGATGTCGACCTTATCATTCAGTGTAAAACTTCTTCTGAATGTTTGCAGTCGATATTCTTTGCGCAGCCATTTGCCCTTAGTTTCTGTTTCCTCCTTGTGCTCATAAGAAATGTGAAGTACGTTCCGGTCGACATTGATCTTAAAGTCTTCTTTTTTCAATCCCGGAGCGATGAGCTGCATTTCATAGCTGCTTTCAGTTTCAAGAATGTTGGCAGGGGCTGTTGTTCCATCATTCCAGTTTTCATCGTTGAAAAGCGACTGAAATCCGCTCTGAAACACATCCTCTATCAGTCCTCCTATCGTCTTGGGTGTAATGCGAAAATTAGATCTCGTTGTATACATGTTGTTGCTTTTGAAAGTTTGCTAAATTGAGTTTGCTCAATTTTTACAAAGGAGATACCAATGGAGGGAAAAAGGACATTGTTTCAGTTTGATATCGCTCAGATAAGACAAAATGTCTTAATTACATCTTGTATAGTGTCTAACATTAAAAAGCAGTATCTCTAAAAAACTCAAATGTGAAAAAATATTATTTCCATTTCCAAAACCTTTTTCAGATATTTGCTATGCTTACGATGGGTTAGTAAGTGCAATCCTTCCCGATGTACCAAGTGCATCGGGATTTTTATTTCTAGTATTTAAACGCCTCTTTTTGATCCTTTGAGACTTGCGCAAGATAGCTGTCAACAGTTCCAAATAAAAAATCGGGATATTCACTACTGAATTTACGTTTTACAAACCCACCTATCAAAGGTCTTTTGGCTGGTTGATTCAATTCTTCTGTGCTGGCAGGAAAAAGTTCGTATTCTGCTTCAGGAAAATACTGCAATACACGCAAAGCGAGCTCCACGCGATTCATAAAATCTGAGCTGCAGATATGATAGATGCCGCTCTTACCATCACGCAATAAAACAAACATAGCTCTGGCAATATCCCATGCATTAGTAGGTGTAGCAAACTGATCGTATGGAAGTTTCAGTACCAATTTCTGATGGTTCCTGCATTGCTCAATGATGCGGGCGATAAAGTTCTTTCCTCTTATCTCATCGCCATAAACGTTGGTGATGCGCAATACCAGCGTATCCTTTAATTCACTAAGCGCGAGTTGCTCTCCTTCCAATTTATGTCTCGCGTAGACACTTAGCGGATTAACCGGGGCATCTTCGGTATAAGGACCATCTTTCCCGTCGAAAACATAATCGGTGGAAATGTAAACAAACTTCGCCTGGCACTGCTTCGCTATCGCAATCAGGTTCTTTGTACTCTGAACCGTTTTCTGATAACTTTCATCCTCGTGTGTTTCGCAATAGTCAACATGAGTAAGTGCTCCGCAATGAACGATTACATCAGGTTTAAAAGAAAGGATATCGAAATTATCTGGGTGTGAGGGATCGAGTGTGTTATAAAAAACATTGCTTTCTGTCTTAAACGAAAAGTAAGAACCAGTCACTTCCCAACCCTGAGCAGCAAAGTGTTTCATACAGTTGCTACCTACTAATCCTGATGCACCGGCGATAAAAACTCTCATATAGAATGTTAAGTGTGCGAAAATACAAAAGCCACTCTCAAAAAGAGCGGCTCTGTCACTATTGAAGTCGTCGTTATACAGTTGCTGCTACTCCTGCAAGAGAAGGCATTTCCTGAGGATACTCCTTGTTTATAAGTTTGTCGCGTACAGCAGAAAACGCAGCTAGTGTTTCGTCGATATCCTGATCTGTATGTGCCGCAGTAGGTATCAGGCGAAGGATGATTTGTCCTTTAGGAATCACCGGATAAACTACAACTGAACAGAAAATGTTGTAGTTCTCACGAAGATCAAACACAAGTTGTGTGGCATCAAACAACCCACCTTTCATGAAAACAGGCGTAACAGGTGTATTCGTTGTGCCGATATCAAAACCTTTTTCCTTCAATCCATTTTGCAGGCGATTCACATTGTGCCATAATTTTTCTTTCAGTTCAGGACGTGTGCGCAGCAATTCAAGACGTTTGAGGTTTCCGATTACGATAGGCATTGGAAGAGATTTCGCAAATACCTGCGAACGCATGTTATAGCGCAGAAACTTCAGGACTTGCTTATCACCAGCTATGAAGCCGCCGATGCTTGCCATAGATTTTGCGAAAGTTGAAAAGTAAACATCGATCTGATCTATGCAGTTTTGCTCTTCACCTATACCGGCGCCGGTCTTACCCATAGTACCAAAGCCGTGTGCATCATCTACGAACAGGCGGAACTCATATTTGTTTTTCAAGGCAGCGATTTCTGCTATGCGACCCTGATTACCGCTCATACCAAATACACCTTCTGTGATCACCAGAATACCCCCTCCGGTCTGATTTGCCATTTCGGTGGCCCGTTGCAACTGCTTTTCACAATCTGCTACATCATTGTGCTTATAAACATAACGATGACCGGGATGCATACGCAGACCGTCGATGATACAGGCATGACTTTCTGCATCATATACAACTACATCGCGACGGCTGCAAAGACAATCAATAGCAGACACCATTCCCTGATATCCGTAGTTGAACAGCATCGCATCTTCTTTGCCAACAAATGATGCCAGCTCTTTTTCCAGACGCTCATGGTAGTTTGAGTTGCCACTCATCATCCTTGCACCCATAGGATAGGCAAGTCCCCATTCTGCCGCTGCTTCAGCATCTGCTTTACGCACTTCCGGATGATTAGCCAGTCCCAGATAATTATTCAGGCTCCAAACAATACGCTCCTTTCCCATAAACTTCATCCGGTTTCCTATTTCGCCTTCCAGCTTGGGAAACGCAAAATAACCGGGCGCTTTCTCTGCATAGTCACCAATTGGTCCGAGCCTGCTTTCAAATTTGGCAAATAGATCCATACACTTCTATGATTGATTTACTTCGTTGAAAAATATGCGCGAAATTAAAAAAAAATAATCCGGCGTTAGGTTGTTATTTGCATTTTTACAGTCGAACCATCTTTTTTCAATGAAACGCTTTCTTGCCATTGCTACTGTCTTTCTAATATCATATAGCGCGTTCGGACAGCCTTCGCACTCCCCAGGCCGCCCTAAACTGGTAGTTGGTATTGTTGTAGACCAAATGCGCTGGGATTATCTCTATCGTTATTATGAGAGATATCAGTCGGGAGGATTTAAAAGATTGATGAACAATGGCTATCGTTGTGAACAAGCGAGCATAAACTACATCCCCTCCTATACAGCACCGGGACATGCGTGTGTTTATACAGGTTCCGTGCCTTCGATCCATGGTATTGCGGGCAACGACTGGATTGATAATCTGACGGGCAGACGCTGGTATTGTACGGAAGATACAACTGTTGCGCCTGTTGGTGGAAGTCGTACCGCCGGGATGATGAGTCCCCGCAACCTGCTTGCCACCACTGTAACCGACGAACTTCGGCTTGCTACGAATTTTCGGTCGAGAGTATTTGGTCTAGCCATAAAAGACCGGGGCGCTATTCTTCCCGCAGGACATCTTGCCAATGGCGCTTTTTGGTATGACGACAGTACGGGAAATCTTATTTCGAGCACTTATTATGGAAAGGCGTTGCCGGAATGGCTGGAACGTTTCAATAAAAAGCGTTTATCCGATAGCTTACTGCAACAGGATTGGCAGACACTGTACCCCATAAAATCTTATACATCGAGCATTGCAGACAACAATCCTTATGAAGGAAAGTTTAAAGGAGAAGATGCTCCGGTGTTCCCGCACCGTACATCAGCTAAAAACAAGTACAGTACGCTGCGTAGAATCCCGGCAGGTAATACCTATATATTTAAGGCGGCACGGGCTTGTATCAATGGCGAGAAGTTGGGAAGACAGGGAGCGACTGATTTTTTATGCGTGAGTCTTTCCAGTACCGACTATATCGGTCATCAGTTTGCTCCTAACAGTATTGAGGTGGAAGACACTTATCTCCGGCTTGATCGGGATATCGCGGACTTTCTTTCTTACCTCGACAAAACCCTTGGAAAAGATAATTATATGGTATTTCTCACTGCCGACCATGGTGGCGCACACAATGCAAATTATCTACGCGATCTGGGTATTCCTGCAGGTAATGCTAGCGAAAGCGGCTTGGCTAAAGATCTCAATGTTTATCTGAAAAATCGCTTCAAACATGATAAGCTACTGGAGGGCATCGAGAATTATCAGGTTTTTCTAAACCATCGGCGTATTAAAGAAGCGAAGATTGAAGTGGACGCTCTGAAAAAGGCCATCAAAGAATGGTTTCATCAAAAGGCTGATGTTGCCTATGTAGCGGATATGGAAGATATCGACGATACACCTTTGCCTGATCTTATTCGTAAGAAGGCAGTCAATGGTTACAATCGGTTACGCAGCGGCGATATGCTGGTGATTTACAATCCCGGCTGGTATTTCGGCTATGGTGCTACCGGTACAACACACGGCACCTGGCATCCTTACGATACGCATATTCCGTTGCTATGGTATGGATGGAAAATTCCTAAAGGTGGCACTTACAGGACGGTACACATGGAAGATATTGCTGCGACATTAGCTGCTTTGCTTCACATACAGATGCCGAATGGATGTATCGGAAAGGTGATTACAGAACTGCTACCTCCGATGCATTAAGGTGTAAAAGGTAAAGATGCAAAGTTGTATGAGATAAAAACAAAACTTTCTGGGAACTATAGTGCGATTTCATTTGCACATAAATAGTTCTTCTCGATGTTTTCATTTCTCCACTAAAAACTAGAGATTCTCTTCTCTATACAGCACTTTTCCCGCACCTGCATAATAACGCGACCAATAGGCTTCATTCAGGCTGCTGATTACGACTCCCTGGCTAGAAGAGGCATGAACAAAATAATTGTTCATAAGATAGATGCCCACATGTGTGATGCGCTTTTTGCCCTTTGTCTTAAAGAAAACCAAGTCACCTTCCTTCAAACTGTCCTGACTGTGAAACAATCTGCAGGTGGAAAATTGTTCCATTGCTGTCCTTACCAGATTGGTGCAAAAGACATTTTCATAGAGACGTTGTACAAAGGCAGAACAGTCTATACCCGATCGGTCATTCCCGCCCATACGGTAGCGTACACCATACCAGTCTTCAATGAAATTGTATAATGGAAAATTGGTAATGGCATGAGGTACTACCTGGAGCAGCTCAGAATATTTTTGCTGCAGGACATTCGATACGGAAGGGTTGATTCCTTTCTTCGACCCTACAATAGAAGATGGCTGCGATGAAACCTTAATAGACGAAACCTTAATATTGGTAGTATTACCGCCAAGTTCTATATCCTGAATAAACTGTGGGGTATTGTTTTTTCTTTTAAGCGATAATTCTGGATTAATCAATTGTTCCGACGAATGACAACCGGTAACTCCAATTGCTGCTGAAATAATGGTAACCAAGACCAGCTTCCTGATACGCATAGGCAAACACTCCTTTTTTAGTTAGTCGTTTTAGGCTAATTAAAATTCTCTCCAGGTGAAATGTAGGGTGGATGTTTGCAAAAATAGCCGGATAAAAATAGGAACCAAACGAAACCGAGAGGATTTCTCACATAAATGTCGTATTGATAAGTTGTCGGATTAATAAATCGCCCGACTGATGTATAATAAGTTTGCCCGACAGGTAATATGGTAGCAAACCGGACATACTATCTATTGAATACCGTTTTATCTCTGGTCAATTTGAGATAAAAAACTTCCTTCTTTTCAGATTAGCTAAACTCTTTGCTTAAACATCTAATCCCCCAAACTATGACGTTGAGCTCCAAATTCTGAAGATAGTTAAGCAGAAAAAGAAAAAGCCTGAAACTCAATGTTTCAGGCTTTCGAGTAGCGAGGCTAGGGATCGAACCTAGGACCTTCGGGTTATGAGCCCGACGAGCTACCGCTGCTCTACCTCGCGATGTGGGTGCAAAGATACGTTACTCTCTCTTATCAAGCAAATGTTTTTCAACTTATTTCGTTAGAAGAATCAAAAGAAAAGTTGAAACTACTTTTTCCGGTCGGCAACTTCCAGTTTAAAACTGCGTACAGCAGGTGCCACCATCCAGGTGATCGCAACTACTACAATGGTCATGCATCCTCCGAAGAGCACCGCAGGCACAGTTCCCATCCAGCGAGCTGTCAGTCCGCTCTCAACTTCTCCGATCTCATTGCTCGAAGAAATGAACATGGTATTAACGGCCGCTACACGTCCCTTCATTTCGTCTGGTGTGTACAATTGCAGGATAGTACCGCGCACTACCACGCTTACCGCATCAAGCATACCACTCAACAACAACATCGTAAACGACAGATACACATCGCGCGACAGTCCAAAGATGATGATGGCAAGTCCGTAACCGGCAATGCTGAAAAGAAGTTTTTTACCTGGGTTCTTTCTTAAAGGAAACCATGCAAGCAAAAAGAAAGTGATAATAGCCCCAAATCCCGGAGCCGCACGCAACCAGCCATATCCGACTTCGCCAACTTTAAGAATATCTCTTGCAAAAACCGGTAACAGGGCAGTAGCTCCGCCGAAAAGTACGGCAAACATATCAAGGGTGAGTGCAGCAAGAATGATCTGGGTTTTAAACACAAACTGAAGTCCTTCTTTCAGGCTTTTCAATGCGGGTTCCTTTTCTTTTTTCATAATAGGCTGCCGTGGTACGCCTGCAATTCCGATGAGTGCTATGATTTCCACCATCAGTACAGCAATCAGACTGAAAGGTACTTTCATCAAAGCAATCAGAAATCCGCCTAATAACGGACCGAGCACTGCACCTGTTTGCCAGGTAGTGGAACTCCAGGTAGCGCCATTCGCCAAATCTTTTCTTGGTACTAGCAAACCTAGTAATGAAAAATTGGAGGGACTGAGAAAGGCACGAATCACGCCGTTGATAAAAAAGCCCGTATAAATAAGGTTGACAGTAGTTGAAATATTTAACAGGCTTTGGTCTGAAGCATAGCTCAGCGCCATATATCCGGCAGTAAGCAGACAGTATGCGGTGATGCAAACTGTAAGCATTGTCTTTTTCTCACGTTGCTCCACAAAATGTCCGGAAAAGAGAGAACAGATGATTGCCGGTATAGCTTCAAACAAGCCAAGTTTTCCGATAGCCCATACATCGTTGGTGAGGTTATAAACCCAATAGACGATGATGGTATTCTGCATGAACAGTCCCAGAATAATGGAGATACGCTGCAACAGATACCGTCTGAACAGCGGATAGCGCAGGGCTTTGTTCTTTAAAAGGAATTGTATCGTGAAGCGCAAACAAAAACTTTTGAAGCCTGCAAAGTTAGCTGCGGTTCGTTTCAGCGAAGAAGTTTTCTTTCCGGCTCTACAATGAAAATCAGTGTTAGCTGCACTCTATCATTATTTTAATGCAGCTGAAACGATTCCTTTTTCTCAACAAAAAAATACTCAGGGAGTTAAACTAAATTTGTCGCGGCATGAACCATTCGGCGCAGCTTATTATTACCAGTATCACACAGGCCCTGCAGGAACTTCGGGTGAACAAGCTGCGGACTTTTCTTTCTCTATTAGGTATTACCATTGGCATTTTTTGCATTATCGCCGTACTGACGGTCGTCGACAGTATGAAGAATAACATCAAGAAAGAGATGGCTTCTTTAGGCAGCGATGTTTTATACATAGGACGCTGGCCCTGGATGGACGAGGGCGGTGAATATAAATGGTGGGAGTTTTGGCGACGTCCGAGTATGGGGATTACCGAACTCAGAGCCATTCAGCGAAATGTGCCTTCTGCTGCTATGGCTACGCTTTGTTTCACTGTGAACGGACAAACCCTTAAACAACGTGACCAGGAAGTATCGGGTATCAGTGTGTACGCTGTTACCGAGGATTTCGACAAGTTGCAGAATATAGAAATCGCGATGGGCAGGTATTTAAGTCCTGCTGAGATCAATGGCGGTGTGAATGTAGTTGTGTTAGGCGACGACGCTTATCGTCAGTTGTTTCCGGGAA
>Ga0182793_1002279_pt1 | contig 11156 bp, 10 predicted proteins | sample Passage237A_FD_130498 | JGI IMG/M metagenome (GOLD analysis project Ga0182793, IMG submission 130498) | Cellulose adapted compost microbial communities from Newby Island Compost Facility, Milpitas, CA, USA - Passage2 37A (version 2) (version 2) ...
GTTCCAACTTTTCAAACAAGGTTTCAGAAGAATTAAATTCCAAAAAAGGTTCCAGTGCCTCGAGATTAGCTTGGGTAAAACCTTGTTGTATTAATTCATCGGCTACGCCATCTTTGCCGATCTTATCGAGTTTGTCGATGGCGACGCAAAGCGTACCTTCCCTACCTTCCGCTCCGATGATTTCCGCAATTCCGGTAAGTATTTTCCGATGGTTGATTTTAACCGTGAAGTTCTGGATACCCAATTGGCGTAGAACTTGATGAAGCATCATGACAATCTCCGCTTCACAAAGCAAGGAATCGGTTCCGACCACATCGGCATCACATTGGTAAAACTCTCTATATCGTCCTTTTTGCGGTCGATCGGCACGCCATACGGGTTGTATTTGGAATCTCTTGAACGGGAAGGCCAGGGTTCCGCGGTTCATTGCCACATACCTTGCGAAGGGAACGGTTAAATCGTAACGCAGCCCTTTTTCTGCTATTTTAGGCAAAATTTGTTTGGCACCCCCTTCCCAATCGGCGGAGTTGGTTTTTGCGGTGAAATCGCCTGAGTTGAGAATTTTAAACAAAAGTTGATCTCCCTCGTCCCCATATTTCCCCATCAAAACCGAAAGATTTTCTATGGCTGGCGTTTCGAGCTGCTGAAATCCAAACTGTCTAAAGGTTTGTCTTATCGTATCAAAAATATAGTTCCGTTTGGCCATTTGTTCTGGGCCAAAGTCCCGCGTTCCTCTCGCTAAAGTTGGCTTACTCATACTCAAAAATTGTACTTTCGGAGGCTGATGCATGGTCGAAGCCTCCTAGTGGAAAATTTATCCCAACTGATTCGTACCTCTTTTTCAATATTAATCTTTCTTCTCAGCCCCAAAGTTAGACAAGGAGTATAATTATTCCTTGCAGACTTCCTTTTTTAATTTAAAACGGCTACTTTTGCACCAGAAAATATAAAATAATCGGTAAAATGGCAGTTACAAGACTATTACGCAAGGGGTTGAGGAACAAGGCAAAAGCAAAAGCGAGAGTTCAACAGATAAAAGATCTGATGAGAAGACCGGATATTCGGAACGTGGATGTGGATGCAATCAAAGCCTCTTTTGCCAAGAAAAAAGCGGATGCTTAATTTTTACGCAAGTGAGAATATGGATAGGAGCCCTATCAAATTTATTTGGTAGGGCTCTTTGTTTTACCATGTCTTTTCCGTTGGGTTTCCAGGTTTTTCATCCGAATAGAATCTAACTTTTTCTTAATCCGTCTGATTTCTTTTCGGGTTTCCCCTCTGAAATCAAACAGCAGTCTAAATCGAAAGGCTTGTCCGAGTATCAATAAACCCGCGGTAAGTATCACATAACTATACAAGCCTAACAATACCCATTTGGCTGTTTCGATTCCGTTCAAACGCAATGCATTCGCATTGACCAAAACCGATAACCCGTATAAGGTAAGTATCAGACCGGCTATGGTTAACAAAATCCATTTGGTCTTAAGTGAAAGTCTTTTTATAAGTTTGCGTCCAGGTGGCTTACCTGCCGACTTTGGTAGTTCCATAAAATGCTTATTTAATTGTGGCTATATCCTTATAATATAAGCAAATTTATCGAGATAAAGAAAGAATTCCGATTATAAATGCCTGTATTCGAAGTTTCGGTCTGAAGATATTTAATAAGTGATGTTGAAAACGGTTTTTAGTTGGGTATTACGTCTCGTTCCTCGCCCTGTCCTTCAACGTTTCGGTCATGTGGCCGCACGTTTTTTGGGGTTGTTTTATCAGGGGAAAGCAGTGGAATGCCCCATTTGCCAGCGGCAGTACTCTAAATTCTTACCTTATGGAAGGGGGAATTCTGCACGAGATAACGCCCTTTGTCCGGGGTGTCTTAGCCTTGAAAGACACCGACTGATGTGGCTCTACCTGCAACGGAAAAAGGATTTTTTTCAAAAACCTTTGAAAGTATTACACGTCGCTCCAGAATACTGTTTTATCCGACGTTTTGAAGCATTACCCCATCTGGATTATATCACCGCCGACCTGGAATCGCCTTTGGCAAAGGTGAAAATGGACGTTCATCAGATACCGTTTCCTGAGAATAGTTTTGACGTAGTATTTTGCAATCATGTTTTGGAACATGTAGAAGATCATGTTAAAGCATTGACTGAATTATACCGGGTATTACGTCCGGGAGGGTGGGCTATTATCCAATCACCCCAACAGATGGAGCGATTTGAAACCTATGAGGATAAGTCGATTACCGATCCAAGGGAAAGAGAAAAGCACTTTTTGCAAAGTGACCACTATCGGATCTTCGGTCGAAACTATGCGGAGGAGCTGCGAAAGGGTGGATTTACGGTCTACGAAGATCGTTTTGTGATGGATACACTCCGTCAAGATGAAGTAAAACGTTTCGCACTACCGGCTGATGAGATCATTTATGATTGTCGTAAACTGGATGTGTAGGCGAAATGCTTCTAACTTGACGAATAGGGGTGTTATTGGGAGACCAAGCTAGAAAACGGCAAATATTCGATGGTTAGGTTTCGATAATTAGAGACCTTTACTGCATGTGGAGGAATAACCCTGCAAGGCGAAAGGAAAATAGGTGATGCAGGTTAAATAGCTCAAAAAGTTTATCCATCGAGATAATCCCCCATAACCGGAAACATAGGTCGGTGAGAGGATAGCAACGCCACCTCTCTTTGCTTCCTACTCGGTTTAAAGCCCCCCAGGCGTCACTGTTCCAAGGACGCTAACTCGGATAGCACTTTACAATGGGAATATTCGGGTTCTATTCGAATGAAAACGTCGCCCTGTGCTTTGGCGAACCATTTTTCCAAAGCGGTGTTTCGTTTATTCGCCAAGACGATATTGGCGATCTTTTCATAATCGTCGGTCAGGTTAGCAATATGAGGTTCTTTTTTACTTTTATACCAAACGATACGCATGGCCGATTGGCCTTCATCGGTACGATAAACCATGGGCGGGCTGATATCCCCAACTTTCATTGTATCGAGGGTGAAATATAATACGGGATCCATGGTCGCATCCAAAGCCAGATAGGTTGTTCCTGACTGCATATCTTGAAGTAACCCCCCCATGTCGGCCGTATTGGGGTCTTGAGAATGTTCTTTGGCTGCTTTTGCAAAGCTCAAAGAATCGGTTTGGATCAAGGTTCGGAGACTGTCAAGAAAATGAGCGGCCTCTTTTAAATCGGTGCCTTGGTTGTAATCCGGGCGTAATAGGATGTGCCTGGCTCGGTATTCAGCGCCTCGGGTTTGTAGTAATTGAATAAGGTGAAAGCCAAACTTACTTTCAACGGGATCTGAGATTTCATTCGGTTTTAAGGCTAATGCAGCACCTTCAAATTCCGGCACCATGTCCCCACGACGGGCAAAACCTAGGTCTCCGCCGGCTTTAGCGGATCCGACGTCTTCGGAATGAATCTGGGCTAATATTGCGAAATCCTCGCCCTGTTCGACACGTCTTTTGTATTCCAAGAGTTGATTACGCAATTTTTGCTTCTGTTCTTCTGTAACGGTACCCAACCGTACAATGTGTCCAACCTCTACTTCTGCAGGGATAAAAGGTAAGCTGTCTTTGGGGATAGCATTAAAGAATTTCCGCACCTCCCGGGGTGTTATCTTGACATCCCCGGCAATTTTTTGCTGCATCGTTTCTACGGTCAGCTGTTCTTTTAATTGTTGCCGAAGTTCCGATTTTAAGGCATCGATACTTTTTCCGTAGGCATCCACCAGGTTTTGTTCGGATCCAAACCGCTGAATCATCATATTCATCCGCCCGTTCAATTGGGCATCGATGTCTTTGTCGTCCACTTCAACCGAGTCAATTTCGGCCTTAGCTAATAGCATCTTGTTGATGATAATCGATTCCAATAAGTCACATTTGTCGACATTTTGCTGACTTTGCTGTAAATAACTTTGGTACATCTCTTCAACTTCCGAGTTGAGTATGTAGTAGTTATCGACCCGAGCTACGATTTTGTCAAGACTCACTGGGTAGGCCTGCCCGCGACTTTCAGAAGTTATTCCGAGAAAGCAGCAGAGCGCCACTACGAATGACTTGATGGATACGAGTCTGGCAAACGAATATTTGAACATATCTTTTTTTTTACACTATAACGAATCGACACGAAATGATTATATCTCTTTGCCGTTACTTGATTTTGTTAAGTTCTTCCTGATTAACGGTAATGGGATATTCCTTTTTTAGTTGCTCTAACCACTGTTGTTCGAGTATTTTTTGATATTCATTGATGACTGCCCCTCGTGCTTCTTCAAATGTTTTAATTCGGGGTGCTTCAATGTTTTTAATAAGGATCCACTTTATAGGGGTTTGGGTTGCATAGAGATATTCCCCAACTTTCCATTCCACCCCGTTCATAAGGGGGTCCTCCTTGGTTAAATAACCTTCCCGTATGGTGATTTTATCCGATGCATTTACATTCATAACCTTCTCTACATCCTTAGCGGACCTCGTAAAGTACACAAAGGACACCCGCCGATTCGTAGTGCCATTGTCGGTATTTTGTAGTGCCTCGTAATTTTTTTCAATGATGCGTGTGAGTGGAATCTCAGCATTTCTTAAAAAATTAACGACATTATCAAGTCTTTTCCCACTGGTTTCTGGGGGTTCTTTTTCATCTCGGTAACCGCTGATTTCCACAATATAGTTAGGGTTAGTTAACAGTACCGAGATCACAGCTCTCAAGGTTTGAGCGCCTTCAGTGTCGATCTCTGTCTTACCTTGATCAAAAAGAAGATCTTGTCCCTTTAATTCCAAACGATAGGGTTCCCCTGAAAGCAATCGTTTAGCACGATTGATTCGGGCAGTGTCGTTAGCGGTAACCACGATAGCATTAGCCCTTTCAGGGTAACGATATTGCTCTTTATTTCTTTCGTAGATTTCCCTTTGCCCCAAAGAATCACTCAAGGATTTCCCCCAAACGTATTTTTCCATCATATTGGATAGTAATACACCATCGGTGATTTCTTCTATCAATTGTTGGAATTCAGGTTGATCTTTTTCCAATTGACTTTTGGCATGTTCCATCAATTTCTCCCCGATAAACTCTTCATAATATCGCTTCAGGGCAAGATTAAGTGACGAGCGGGGTTCAATTCGTTTTTGGTTCTCCCTGAGAAATTCTAAGAATTCTCCCCCCGTATGAGGTTTGCGAGCCACGGTGAACAAGTGGGCATTTTTTAACGATTCATCGACCGGGTTAGGGATGGTCCAACGTCCGGCAATAAGGGTGCTATCTACCAAATTTTCGATACGCGTATATACGTCTGGGTTTTCCGTTACTGGATATTGGGCTCTTAAATTTTGTTGTTTTTTCTTTTCGATGAGTTTCCCACGGGAGTCCTGCAAAACTTTCTGACGAAGGGCAGGGGCAGCATCCTCGTAGGATTCTTTCGGCAATTTCCGAACCAGCTTAATGATGTGCCATCCATAGGCGGTTTGAATCGGTTTCGAATATTCCCCTTCTCGTTGTAAGGCAAAGGCGGCCTCTTCAAACGGGCGGATCATGGCACCAATCCCAAAGGGTGGTAAGTTTCCCTCATTTTGTTTCGACCTTCTATCATCTGAATATTGGTCGACAACCTCTGCCCATTCCGCCCCGGATTGAAGTTTGGTGTAAGCTTCATTGATTTTGTCTTGGGCTGCTTTTTGAGCCTCCTGCGGAGCAGATTGGGGGACTTGCACCATACAATGGGCTACCTGTATCTTTCCGCGGTCACGATTTCTGCTATGCACCTTGACTAAATGATAGCCATGTACACTTCTTATAGGTTTCGAGAATTGACCCACCGGCGTGGTATAAGCTGCGGTTTCAAAAGGGTACACCATTTGAAATACGGTGAAATTTCCTAGGTCACCGCGATTGGTCCGTGCACTAGGGTCCTCAGAATGTTTGAAGGCCATTTCAGCGAAATCAGCTCCTCTGTTTAACTCTTCCCAGATGGCCATCACACGTTCGTAGGCCTCAAGGGTGTCTTTCGGAGCTGCTAATTCTGGAACCCGAATTAGGATATGGGAGGCGTGAACTTCGTAGTTTGAACGCTCATAAGCTTCCTGGGTAAACTGTTCGATCAGTTCTTTGTCATTCAGAAAATTCTGTGACAATATTTCACGATAGGTCGTAATTTCATCGATAAACGATTGGACTGTATCGGCCCCCTCCTTTCGGGCCGCGAGAACTTTTAGTTTCATTCGGGTGAAAAGATCTAAATACGCTTCAGGAGTTAGAGGATGATCTAAATCCACCGAGTATTTGTTCTTTTCAAAAGAGGCCTCAAATTCTTTGGTGGTAAACGAATTGTCCCCGAGTTGTACTAAAACAGGTTCGTTTACAGGAGTTTCAACATTCAGGTCGGTGACTGCGGGTGGAGTTGTTCGGCACGATTCAAAAATAATAGCGGCTACTGCAATTAAAATGATACGGGATCGGTACATAAGCGGTTATTAAATGGATAGTGCGTTGTCCGCAAAGCGACTCTGGTATGAGAATGATATATCAACGACAAAATTAGTAAAAAGGTTTGATAAGGGATGGTCTCCGACCGAAACTGCACTAAAAAACATGATAGATGGATAGCTCTCCTACGGATTAAGCATAATTTATTTCAAATGTTGCGATTGATCCCCAAAAAACACAACAGTTCCGAGTTTTATGGGTTGATCCTCTAGCCTTATCCAAAGGAGAAAGTTTACATGGGAAAAGCTATCCTTAACGTAAACTTTTCTTCCATTTTTTTAAAAGTTCTTTGGCAATTATTCGATAACCCTCGTCAGAAGGATGCAGACCGTCATAGGTCATGAAAATCGCTTCAGGTGGATAAGGGTATTCATCTTTTTCAGGGTCGAAAGGGATTTGGGTGTAGTCAGGGTAGGTGTAATTCCGGTAGTTCTGGGTTTGTGGATCCCTTAACCGTTTGAAATGCACCATGTTTTTTTGATTTATACCGCTTTTGTAATAGAGGTCAACGACTGGAATTTTCTCGTGTTTTCCTATTTTCAGAATCATCTCAACCACTTCCGAAAGCTGTAAACCGTTTTTTTCTCGGTAGGATCCATAAGCGTTATTTTGCATATTAGCGATATAGACGAAATCACCTCTTTGCATGGGCGTAATTAAAATAATTTGCGCTTCTGGGTTTAATTGCCGGAATTTATCAATGATCACCCGGAAGGCACCCGATATGGTAGTAGGTCCGGTATTGTCAAGATAGTCTTGAAGGGTACCCAAGGGTTGACCCTGCCACCAATCGTTGGTGCCTAGGAAAATGGTATAAACATCCGATTTTTCAAGTCCGAGTTGGTCAATTTGTTGAGCGATGCGTACGGCACTCCAGCCATTATACCCCTTATTGATATATTTAATTGTAGGATACTTTTCGGTAATAAGTGTGAGGTAGCCCTTTGTGATCCGGTTGCCCGTTTCGTCAGGATGATCGTTTAGATAGGTTATTGAGTCTCCGAGGGCTGTCCAAACAATGGATCTTGGACGATTGGCGATCGTGAGAATCAGTACGACAAGAAGGCAGGGGAGGAGTCTAAGTTTCCACATGGGGTTGATAAGGAATTAATGATTGTTATATTATTTGATCCGTCCTGGATTTTCTTCCACAAAGGCAGACCACCCCCCTTTTTTTACCCTTGTTTTGGCGACGCCGGGAGAAGGTGAATTGGCATGGAAATGATGGCATATGGCAATGGCGATTCCATCGGTGGCATCCAGGAATTCCCGACTTAACGGTTGGTTTAGAATTTTTTCCAGGATATAAGCTACTTGTTCTTTACTGGCATTCCCGCTTCCGGTCACTGATTGTTTTACCTTTCGAGGGGAATATTCCACGATGGGGATATTTCGAGAAAGTGCTGCCGCCATGGTCACCCCTTGCGCTCGCCCGAGTTTTAACATAGATTGGGGGTTTTTCCCGTAAAAGGGGTCTTCAATGGCCATCTCATCGGGGAGGTATTCGTCAATGAGTTGAATAACGCGTTCGAATATTTTCTTTAATTTGAGTTCGTGCGTGCTATATTTGTTCAACTTAATTACACCGTATTGAAGCAGATTTATTTCCTGTCCGACTACCGATATAATGCCATATCCCATGACCTGCGTACCCGGGTCCACCCCAATGATGATCTTTTCTGACAGCTTTTTCTGATTACTCATGGCGCAATTTATAAAACTCTTACCTGAGTATAAGCATTCCTGGAAAAGCCTGGTTAGATTAATCCTTACGACGGCTGTTTTAATTGCGCTTTGGGTGACGTTGAAGAAAAATGAGCAAAGCCTGTCTGATGTCTGGACGATTGTTCGATCGAAATGGGAGGTTGGAAATACGGGGTGGTTGTTCGCGATGCTGGTGCTCGTTCCAGTTAATTGGGCACTGGAGAGCAAGAAATGGCAAATGCTAGTTAGCAAGGTGATGCCTATCCCTTTTGGAGAAGCGGTGAAGAGTACCTTAACAGGGCTTATGACAGGTTTGGCGATGCCTGCCCAGGTTGGGGAGATCGTCGGTCGAGTGGGGGCATTGAACATTGCTGGCCGTATGCGGACGGTGGGCGCCGCCTTTATATCCGGGGGAATTCAGTTTTATGCCGCAGTTTTTGTGGGCATAGGCGCATTTTTTTATGCTGAATCCCATTTAATGTTGAGCCCGTTGGGGTATGGGGTGTTGGTCGGATTATTCGGAGCCATTGTACTATTTGGGCTTATGCTTTTTGTGTTGCGAAGAAGGTTAGCTCTTATTACTCCCGGTTCAGGATGGAAAGAAAGAATTCGGTCTTCGGTAGAGATAATTAGTATTTACAGCAACTCTGAATTATTGGCTGCTTTTGGCGTTGGGATGGTCCGATATATTACCTACACGGCTCAATTTATTGCCGCTCTATTATTTTTTGAACTCCCACTATCACCTGCCTATATGACAGCCTGTGCAGCCTTAGTGTTATTGGTAAAAACCCTACTGCCTGCTCTAAACCTTTTAGGTGATCTGGGGGTGAGAGGTATCACGGCTGTGTTTATTTTTGCTAAGTTTGGTATTCAGGCTGATAGCGCCGTTGCCGTTACCCTGCTGGTTTGGGCTACCAATATCCTGCTTCCTTCCCTCGTCGGTTTGCTCTGGCTTTGGTGGGGAGCACAACATCGTAAACATGTGGCTTGAAATTTTCCTTTGGTTCATCGTCAGTAGTTACGCGTTATTTACCCTTCTGTTATGGCGTATCTGGAAAAGTATGCCTCTACAAAGAGCAGATGCCAACGAAATTTTACCAGCAGATCGAATTTGGGTTTCGGTCATTATTCCCGTCAGAAATGAAGCAGAAAATATAGGAAAGTTGCTTAAGGACTTGGAAAACCAAACCCTGTCCTATCCCCTTTTTGAAGTTTGGGTCGTCGATGATGCCTCGACAGATGCTACCACTGCCGAGGTGACTTCGTTTGCTAAGCATTCCGCACTGAATTTACATCTGTTGCCCCTGGAAAATAATGCGGTTTCCTCCCCCAAAAAAAGGGCAATTCAGGCAGCAATAAAAGTAGCTAAAGGCCAACTAGTTGTGACCACGGATGGCGATTGCAGGGTGGGCGAAAACTGGTTAGTGGAGATCGTTACGTTTTACCAAAAAACTGGTGCTCGTTGCATTAGCGGTCCCGTTACTTTTACCGAAGAGGACAACCTTACCGATTATTTGCAGACCGTGGAATTTGCGAGCCTGATCGGTAGTGGAGCTTGCGCTATGGATATTGGCCAGCCGAACATGTGCAATGGTGCCAATTTTGCTTATGAAAAAAAGGTTTTTGAGGAAGTAGGAGGATTTGAAGGTGTAGACCAGATCGCCTCGGGAGATGACGAGTTGCTTATGCATAAGATTCATGCGGCCTATCCGGGCACTGTGAAATTCTTGAAAGCGCAAGGGGCAGTGGTCCAAACCTTACCTCATAAAAAATGGGAAGAATTCCGGAATCAACGACAACGTTGGGCAAGTAAATGGCGTTATTACCGGACATTCTCGCCTAAAGTACTAGCGGTATACATCTTTATATGTAATAGCGCTCTAATTTTAGGGGGACTAACGATGTTATTCGGCTATCTTTCCGGTTATGTATTCAGTGCTGTTTTTTTATTGAAGATCTTGCCAGAATGGCTTTTCGTAGGGAGTGTCCTTCGATTTTTGAGAAAGGCACGAGCGATATACTACTTACCGCTCGTCCAAATACTATATCCTTTTTATGTGCTTTACTTTGGACTGGCTGGTCAAAAAGCAGTCTACGAATGGAAAGGACGACAGCTTAAATAAGTTACACCCAACGCAAAAAATTCTTAACCCAGATCAGAGTTGATCATTTTCAAACGGTAATAGATGTTGTAAGCGTGTAGGGGAATTAACTATTAAAAAAGAATATTTTCTACCCTGATTTCCGAGGGCTGCATGAATGGCAATGAGTCGTATCGGCAGTGCCATTTCGTCGAGTAATTCGAAAGCATCTAATTCGGTACGTTGTCGGAGGGTTTCTGGGTTGTTAAAGGAGTCAAGGGAGTTAACGGTCAGGTACTTTCAAGCTTTGCACCTAACATTGATTTCGGGAAATCATCCTCCTTTGGTTATCTTTAAAAGCGGAAATCCCATCACTGGATTGGGTGAAAACAGGCTCCCCAAAAACCTGCTCCCCCGTTCCGTTGGGGTTCGGTTCTATGTCATTAAAAATACTTATTGACCACCAACCTGATTTGGGGGCGGGCTTTTTTGAAATGGAGTCATAGTCCCCATTTCAGTATACGTAATTAAGTGGCTGTATTGGGCTTCACTTACCCTTAAAAGAGAAAATAATTTACTAGCACAACAGATGCCGATAGAATAGATAGAGGAGGGTTAACAATCAACTATTTTTGTTAATACAATCATTTCCGAGAGTTCCTAAATCCCGTGTAAAACTAATGGTTTGATTCGGGTTGGGCAATCCAGGAAATCATAGATTTTCATCTATAGGAAAACCTACAGATGAGCACACTGATGGTCATAAAAAAAGCACCAGACCGGAAGCTCCGATCTGGTGACTTGAATTAACGATACAAACTTACTTGACTAAATTCGTTTACCAGGGTTTACCGGTGCCTTGCAGCAACCATGGCTTA
>Ga0182793_1002285_pt1 | contig 11139 bp, 8 predicted proteins | sample Passage237A_FD_130498 | JGI IMG/M metagenome (GOLD analysis project Ga0182793, IMG submission 130498) | Cellulose adapted compost microbial communities from Newby Island Compost Facility, Milpitas, CA, USA - Passage2 37A (version 2) (version 2) ...
CCCCCCCGGCCCCCCCCTTTTGGGGGGCGGTCGCGGCGGGACCCCCCGCGCCCGCCCCGATCTCAACCCGCCAGTCCGGGTCTCCCAGTCCCGCTACCGCGACGGTGGAGCGGGCGGGCCGTACCGGGTTCGCTTCGTCCGCGAAGAACTGCCCGTACGCATCGAACCAGCCCCGGTAGTCGGCCTTGCCCCCGTTGGCCGGGTCGCCGACCAGATAGGCCCGCAGGTAGACCACGTCCTTCAGGCCGAGCCCCTTCTCCTTAAGCTGCGCCTCGAACTTGCGCAGGATGCTCACCGCCTGTGTCTTGGTGTCGCCGTACCGCTTCGGGTCGCCCGCGGGCGCGGCCGGGTCCGCAACCGATGGCACCATGCCGCTGGTCCAGAGGTAGGCCCGCCCCGCGGGCACAACCACACCCGCCGAGATCGGCCCGCCGGTCCCGCCGTAGAACTGAACGTCCGGGGGCGGCACCGCTGCCGCAGCAGGAGAGGACGCCCCCTGCGCGCGCACCACCGTCGCCGCCACTCCCGCCACAACGGCCAGAAACGCCGCCGCTGCGGCTGCTGTCGTCAGAGCCCGCCCCGTCGAAGACCTCATGTTCTCGCTCCTTTCGCCGCGGGGAAGGGAGGCGTCCCCGGCAGCTTCTGCTTCTGGGCGCGCTCGTGCAGCGCGCGCACCACCGTTCGGGCCGACTCGAACGCCCCTGCCATCCATCCATTCAGCGGCGTCAGGTCGGCGCTGGCGAAGTAGACCCGGCCGTCGGGCTGCTGGAGCGCCGGGACCGGCCCCCTCCCCCAGGCCCCCCGCGAGTACGGTTCACGGTCCCAGGCAACGGACACGCCGCACTCGAATGCCTCGCGGTAGGCCGGCCCGTGGATGCGGCTCCCGTCCTCCAGAGCGCGCGCGATCCGCTCCTCCGGCGTAAGCGCGGCGAACTCCGCAGCCTCCGGGTCGAAGACGTAGTAGCCGACCAGAACGCCCTTCTTCCCCAGAAAGCCCGTGGAGGGATACCATATCTGGCCGATAGGTAGGTCCGTCCGGGTGATTCCGCCGAAGATGCGGTCGTCCTCTTCCCAGAAGCGCCGCTTGAACTGAAGCCCCACCTTGCCGGCGTTGCCGTACGACGGAGAGGCGGCCAGCGCCGCCCGCACCGGCTCCGCGAAGCCGCCCGCCAGTTCCTTGAGCAGGGGTACCGGCAGCGTACAGACGCAGTACTCCGCCGTGACGGAGTGCCGCTTGCCGTCCTGCTCATACCCGACCGTCACCCCCGTTTCGGTCTGGGCGATGCTGCGCACCACCGCGCCGTAGGTGACCCGTCCTCCGAGCCGCTGCGCGAAGGCGCGGGCCAAATTGTCGGTCCCGCCCACGATTTGAAACAGCGCAGGCTGGCGCTCCAGAGTGCGCTCCTCCAGAAAGTAGGCGGACGGCGCCGCCCCCAGCAGTTCCGAGAGCGTCAGAGGCGCCGCGGAGCGTGCGGACGCCGCCTGCCCTTCGGAGGCGGTGCGCGTACCACGCGCCGACCCGCCCCGGTACGCCCCGCCCCGCCCTAATTCACCCTGGGCAAACAGGTAGGCGCGCAGACGCGCGCGGTCCTCAGCGGTCACCTCCGCATCCAGGATGTTCCGGTCGAGCGCCTTGGCGAGCAGTTCGGCGGTGTAGCCCAGCAGGTCCGACCGAAACTCCCGCATCCGCAACGGGCCGCCGCCCAGCGGCTCGGGCCTGCCACCGGTCAGATAGAGGTAGGCGGCATCATTGACCTGGAAGAAGGGCTCGATCGCCACGCCAAGTTCGCGGCAATAATCGAGCGTGACATGGTGCTGGGGGATGCGCGCGGGTCCGGGGTTGAAGTACAGGCCGTCGTCGAAGCGGCATCGCTGCTCGACGCCGTGCGTGTCGCGCTCGATTGCGCCGCGCCTTATGGTGTGACACCGCCCGCCGGGGCGCGTGCGCGCCTCCAGGAGGCGGCAGTCGTAGCCGGCGCGCCCGAGTTCGTAGGCAGCGCAGAGACCGGTCAGGCCCGCGCCGAGTATCAGGACGGTGCGCCCGCGGCTAGGCTCGCCATCCAGGCGGAAGGTTGTGCCCGCCGTGCCCACCGCCTCGGCCGCGCCGGTCTTCTCTGCCAACCCGAGCGCCCGGAGCGCCCCCAGAGCAGCCCCGCCACCGCCGACCGCCCCCACGGCCTCAAGCAGTTCACGCCGCGTCATGCTTCCGGCTCCGTTCCGCGCCGCCGCGGGAGATAGTGGCAGGCGATTTCGACGCGCCATCGCCCGCTTCCTCCCCCCTTGACGCGCCCGTCCGCCTTCCTGTACAATAGAAAGGACACATGAACACACTTTCACATATTGATGATTCGGCCACCACGGCGGCACGCGCTGCGGACGCGGAGGTCTGCGATACCGAGACGGTTCATGAGGACCTGGTGCGCGCGCTGCGGCCCGCCAACCTTGGCGGGTGGGAGGCGACCCGACTGGCGGAGTTGTTCGCTGCTCTGGCCGATCCAACGCGCGTGCGGATGGTGGACGCGCTCGCCCGCGCGGACGAACTGTGTGTGTGCGACCTGTGCGACCTGCTGGACCTGAAGCAGTCCAACGTCTCGCATCAGCTCCGCCTGCTGCGCTCTCTGCGTCTGGTGAAGAACCGGCGGGCGGGCCGGAACGTGTACTACTCCCTGGATGATGACCATGTGCGCAGCCTTCTGCGGCAGGGCCTGGACCATGTGCGGGAGGACGCCCGATGACGCCCACCGCCGCGGCAAACGGCCGCCGAGAAGACACCCTGACGCTTCCCCTCCGCGGAAGCGTTGCCGCGGCCTGTGAGGCATGTGCCGAGCGCGTCGCCGCCGAGCTGCGCGCTCTGCCCGGGGTTCGCCAGACCGCCGTGGAGGAGAACAGCGGCGCCCTGCGCGTGGACTTTGACCCCGCCGCTGTCAGTCCCGACCGCCTTTCGGAGCGCGCGCGTGCCGCGGCGGACGCACTTGCGGCACGCTACGACCACCGCAGCTATCGCATCGGGGGCATGGACTGTGCTAACTGCGCCCTGTCCATCGAGAAGAGTGTTCAGTCGCTGCCCGGCGTCACCACGGCACGCGTCAACTTCCCCGCGGCGCGCCTGAAGGTGGAGCAGGAGCGCGCGGAGGACGGGGGCGACGCGACGGACGCCGTAATCCGCGACCGGGTCCGCGCGCTGGGCTTTTCGCTGACCGGCGGCGCTACCACCGCTACCACCGCTACCACCGCTACCACCGCTACCGCCGCGACGGCGCCCGACCACGCGCCCGACACGGCCGCGCGTCCATCCTGGCGCGACGGCCTGCCGCTGTACCTCTCCGGCGCGTTCCTCGCGCTCGGCCTTGTGCTGGAGTATGCCCTCGCGGGCCGGGTTCCGGAGGCCGCCGCCAACGCGGCATTTGCGCTGAGCATCGTTCTGGGCGGACACCGCTTCGGCCTGGCGGGCCTGCGCGCGCTCCTTACGGGCACCCTCGGCACGAACCTTCTGATGGCGCTTGCCGCCGCGGGAGCGGTGTACCTCGGCGAGTGGGGCGAGGCGGCCATGGTCGTCTTCCTGTACGCGCTGGGTGAACACCTGGAGCGCGGGGCGATGGAGCGGGCGCGCCGCAGCCTGAAGGAGTTGATTGACGCCGCTCCCGCCACCGCCGAGCGGCTACTCGCGGACGGGAGCACGGAGATCGTCGCGGCGGAATCGCTGGAGGTGGGCGAGCGCGTGCTGGTGAAGCCGGGGGCGAAGCTGCCGGCCGACGGTGTCATCACCGCGGGCGCGTCCGATGTCGCCGAGGCGGCGATCACCGGCGAGCCGCTCCCGCGCGCCAAGGGGATTGGCGATACCGTCTTCGCCGGCTCCGTCAACGGCACGGGAGCACTGACCGTAGAGGTCACCGCCCCTGGTGACGACACGACCCTGGCCCGCATCCTCCACATGGTCGAAGAGGCGCAGGCGCGCAAAGCTCCCGCGCAGGCATTTGTGGAGCGGTTCGGGCGCATGTACACGCCGCTGGTCCTCGTGGCCGCGGTGGCGATCGCGGTTCTGGGTCCGCTGGTGGCCCCCGGGCCGAACTACCTGTACCGTGCGCTGACGCTGCTGGTGGTGGCATGCCCCTGCGCGCTGGTGATCGCAACGCCGGTGGCGTACGCCGCGGGCATCGCCCGTGCGGCCCGCTCGGGCATCCTCCTGAAGGGCGGCGCGGTGCTGGAGACGCTGGCGGCGGCCCGCGCAGTCGCCCTGGACAAGACCGGTACGCTGACCACAGGGCGCCCTGAGGTGACTGCTGTGGTCGCACTGGGCGCGACCGAGGAGGAGACGCTGCGCGTGGGCGCGGCCGCCGAGCGGATGAGCGAACACCCCCTCGCGGCTGCGGTGGTTGCGGAGGCCGAACGCCGCGGCCTTACCGCGCTGCCGGAAGCGTGGGGCGTCGAGGCGGTCCCCGGCCGGGGGATCACCGCGACGATGGACGGCGTGCCCGTAGCCGTAGGCAACCTGGCGCTGATGGCGGAGTGCGGCGTCGCGGTCCCGGAGCCAGCGCGCGAGGCGGTGGCGCGCCACCAGGCCACGGGCGCAACCGTGCTACTCGTGGCGCGGGCGGGCGCCCTGCTCGGCGCGGTTGCCGTAGCCGATGCGGTACGCCCGGAGGCGGCGGACGCCGTCCGGCAGATGCGGGACCTCGGCCTGTCGCCCGTGATGCTAACGGGGGACGCCGGACCGGCGGCAGAGGCGGTCGGGGCGCGTGTCGGCGTCTCGGAGGTCTACGCGGGCCTGCTCCCGCAGGACAAGTTGGAGAAGGTCCGGGAGCGGTCCGCGCGCGAGGCGGTGGTCTTCGTGGGCGACGGCATCAACGACGCCCCGGCGCTTGCCGCCGCCAGCGTCGGGGTGGCGATGGGAGCGGGCGGCACGGCGGCGGCGATCGAGGCAGCGGATGTGGCGCTGATGGAGAGCGATCTGGACCGTCTTCCCCAGGCCGTCCGCCTGGCCCGGGCCACGCGCGCGGTGGTGCGGCAGAATATGGTGATCTCGCTGGGGGCGGTCGCCCTCCTGCTGGCGGTCACGTTCGCCGGAGCGCTCCCGCTGCCGCTCGGCGTGCTCGGCCACGAGGGGAGCGCGCTGCTGGTGATTGCCAACGGCATCCGCCTGCTCTCCCCGCGCCTGACCCGGGTGACCGCGGACGCCGCCGCGGCTTAGCAGCGCAACGGGCGCTGCTGCCGCTCAAACGTCGCGCCGCTGGAACACCACCGCGCCCGCAACAAAGGCGACAGCGCCCCACGCGAGGACATACACCAGATCGAGCGGGGTGGTAGGAATATCCTGGAACGCCCGGGATGGCTCGATCTGGCCGCGCACCGTCTCCAGTGGCCCCAGGGCCTGCGATACCCAGCGACTCATACGCCCCAGAGGCATGAGGTAACCGGCGCCACGCGAGAACGTGTCGAGCAGGGCGATACGGAAGGTGTTGTTGAGGACCATAAACATCCCCTCCGACCACCCCACTCCGGCCGCCAGCGCCGAGAGTCCCAGAGCTAGAGGGAACGACGCGAACGTGGAAAACAGCATCCCGAGCGTGGTAAAAATCGCCGGGTAAAGCAGCACGTACGGCAGCGCGGCCCAGATGTTGCGATGGGAGCCCGCAGGATCGCGGTACGTCGCCACCCCGAACACGACCGCCTCCCAGACCACAACGTTCGCGGCGCAGAAGAGGAAGATGCCCAGCCACTTCCCCGCGTAGACCGCTAGGCGGCTGACAGGCTTGGGAAGAATGGCGGAAAGGACCCCCCGGTCGAGTTCGGCGGAGATGGTGCCCGCGGCGAGCGAGAGCGCCAGCACGGACGCGAAGAACTTCACGATGTCCGTGATGAGGAAGACGTACAGCGAACTGACGATGCGGTTCGCCTCCTCACGCGGGAGCAGGAGAAGCCTTCCCACGACCGGGACGAACGCGGGCAGGAGGAGCAGGGCGATAACCAGTACCGACAGGAACAGCGCGCGCCGTCGAAGCGCCTCCAGCAAAGTCAGCAGGACGATGGTGACCACATCGCTCCTTTCTGCGGCCACCGTGCCATTCCCTCCGCCCGCCCCGCCGCCCTACCGGACGGCCACATAAAACGAACCAGAGGCAGATCAAGGGACTAACCGATGCGCATTAACCACATCAATATCGTTGTTTCCAATATGGAGCGGAGCCTGAACTTCTACGAAGGACTCCTGGGACTCCGGCGGGTGTTTGAAACGGACCTCACCGGGGAGTGGATCGAGAGCGTCACCGCGCAGCGCAAGGTGAACGCGCACTGCGTCTTCCTGCAGCCGGAGGGCGGCGGCTGCCGTATCGAGCTGCTGGAATACCGCAACCCCAAGGGCGGCCTCGTCCCCAACAATAGCCTCGCCAACACCATCGGCGTGCGCCACCTCGCCTTCGAAGTGGACGATGTTCAGGCGACCTTCGAGCAGATGGTAGCAAAGGGCACCCCGTTCCTGTCGGAACCCGTAGAGGTGCCCTTCTCGCTCATGGGGAATGTCCGCAAGCGCCTCTGCTACGCGGTGGACCCGGACGGCGTGATCGTGGAGATCGCGGACTACCGGAACGTCGAGGCCGAGACGGACGGCGCTACGGCTTCCGCTGCTGCGGAGACGACGACGGCGGCGTAAGCGCGCGGTAGCGCTCCCGTGCCCGTTCGGTCAGCGAGTCCGGTAGCCCGCCCAGGTCCAGCGCCTTCTTGTAGGCGGCGCGGGCGCGGGCGGGCTGGTTCGCCCGCTGCTCCAGCGTCTCCGCCAGAAGGTACCAGTCGCGGGCGCGGGAGCGCAGCGTCGTCAGAGCCTCCCGCTGCCGGACCTCTTCGGCCACATCATTGCGGTAGCGCGCCAGGTAGGCCAGGGCGCTGCGGGCGCGGGCGCGCCCTTCCAGAAGCCCTGAGTCTTTGAGGGGCGGAGCGGTGGGCACGGGCAGGTAGATGCCGCCGCCCCCGTCGCGCCCCGGCAGCGGCCGAAAGCCGACGTTGCCCTCTGCCTCCGCCCGGTACGACCGCGTGACCACGTCCATCAGCCCGCCCGCGTCAATCGCGCTCAGGGTGTCGATGGGGTACAGGCTCGTGTCGAGGTCCAGCGCCACCTTGAATTCGCGAACCGCCCGCGTCCGGTCGCCCCGCGCAAGCTGCGCCTGCCCCGCCAGGCGATGCCAGAGCGGAGCGGAGGACTCTTCGTCCGCGAGGGCGCGCTTGAGCGTATCGAGGGCGGCGTCGGGCTTGCCGGCCGCGATCTGCGTCTCCGCCAGCGCCCGGTACAGCACCGCCTGCGGCCCAAAGAGTCCGCCGGTGCGCGTCAGGCGCAGGGCGTGCCCGTACGCCTCCGCCGCCGCCGCGAAGTTGCCCGCCCGGGACTGCACCTCGGCCAGAGCGGCGGAGGGCTCGGGGTCGTTCGGCGCCATCTTCTGCGCGCGGTTGAAACTCTCGATTGCGGCGTCTACCTTGCCGTCGGCGGCGTACGCCTGTCCCAGCCGCGTCGTGGCCTGGACTGCCACGCCCGGCGCGTCCTGGATCATCTGGTACGTCTTGATCGCGTCCTGGACCCGCCCGGCCTTGCGCTCCGCGTCCCCTTTGAACAGGAGCACCTGGGCGTTACGCGGGTCCTGCTCCAGCGCCGCCTGGAAGATCGCCACGGCCTGATCGGCGTTCCCCTGCTCCAGACACAGGATGCCCAGGTTGGCCCGCGGTTTCGCCCACCCGGGGGCAAGGGTGATGGCCCGCTGATAGGCCCCCTCCGCCTGCTTCCACTGGGCGCCCATCTGGTAGGCGTCGCCCAGGAGCAGATGCAGGATCGGCGACTCCGGGAAGAGCGTCAGGCTGCCCCGAAGGCGCGCCAGCGAGGTAGAAACGTCCCATCCGTTACCGTCGCGCCGGGCGAAGCGCCGCACGGCGTCGAGCCACACGTTCTGCGCCATCTCCGCCCGCCCCTGCTCGGCAAGCACCCCCTGGAGAAGCAGCGCCGCGATCGGGTCGTCATCGGCAAGCTGCACGGCCCGGCGGAACTGCTCCGAGGCGGAGTCCGTTCGGCGCACCGCCGACAGGGCGACCCCGGTGACCATCCGCAGCACCGCGCTGTTCGGCGCTTCGAGCGCCGCCCGGGCATACGCCGATGCAGCATCGTCGAAGTCACCGTTGCGCATCGCCCGGTCCCCCTCGGCGAACCGGTCCCGGGCCGCGGCGGGAAGCGCCGGCGGCGCCGCCGCAGGAAGCGCTGCCGCCGACGGACGCTTCGCGGGCGTCCCTGTGGAGGAAGAGGAGGAGGCGCCCTGCCCCGCGCGCGGCGTCTGTGCGAGCGCCGCCGCGCCGCCGCCCGCCGTGATGGAAACCGCCGCCGCTGCCATCAGGACGGCGGCGGCCCGAAAGTACGCGTACGATCCGTGCCGCGAAAACGTCACCCCTGCCGACCCTCTCCGCCTTTCACCGCGAGCCCCCATCGTCCCGAACCTTTGCGGAGCCGTAGTTCAAAAACAGATTCCGCTGCCGGCTATGCAGCGATACCGCCTCGGTGGGAGACACGGACGCGGCGATCAGCCCCGCGCCGCTGCTGCTGCCACCGCGCGCGATCCGTACCGCTTCCTCACCCGTGACGCCGCCAGCGCCCGTCACAGGCCGTCCGGGGCCGGGCTTGACCGACGACGGACGGGCCGACGTTATCGCGGCAGCCACAGAGCCCCCTGCGGCCCCGGCGTCCGGGGCGAGGGACGCGGGCGTAGATTCCAGGCTTACCTCCGAGCCATCCTCTCGAGCGAGGCGGGCGATCGGGGACGACGGTCGATCGGCGAGCGCCAGCATTCGGGGTTCCGCCTCCGCGACGCTCGGCGTGCCGAGCGTAGCCCGGGGGGACGCCGCCGGGGTGGGCGTTCGCGCGGCCACGGTCCGGGCCGCAGCGGCCGCCCCACCGGAGCGGAAGGGGTCCGCGATTTTGCGGTTCTCCCGGCCATCGCTCCCCCCCAGCCCCGCTGCCAGACGCGCCTCCTGGGCCGCCCGGCGCGCGGCGTTTATCGACGCTTCAGACGGCGCTGCGGGGCGCCGCGACCGACGGGGGCGCCCCGCAACACTGTCATGTCCGCCCTCACCGGCGATGCTCGCCGCGGCCGACTTACGGGCGGCAGCCGTAGAGAGCGCGGACGCGTCGGCGACCGTGGTCTGCGCGGACGGAGTGGGCAGCGCCGGAAGCCCCGCCGCGGGCAGCGCGGTCCCTGCCTGCCGCAGAGCCGTGGTATCCGATGCCGAAGACAGCGGGGCGCTGCCGCCGCTGCTGCTGCTGCTGCCACCGCCGTGGTTCAGAATCAGAGCGCCTGCCATCGCCACGCCTGCCAGCGCTGCCGCAGGCACGAACGCGGGCCACCGGAGGGGGGAAGGGCGGCGGACCGGCGCTGGCATGGGGCGCTCCGACAAGCGCGCCGGTGCGGCGACCGGGGGCGCCTCCGCCTGAATCTGCGCCTCCAGCCTGCTCCAAAGGTCCGGAGCAGGCTCGGCAGCGGGCGGGACGTTCGCCCGCAGCACCGCGCCGATGCGGCGCACAGTCTCGTACTGCTCGCGACATGCCGGGCACTGCGCCAGGTGCGCCTCCACCGCCCGCCGCTCTCCGTCTCCGAGGAGGGCCGGGTCTTCCGAGTACCGGGCAAGGCCCGCCGCCACGCGACGGCACGGCCGTATCGACTTCCAGTTTATCTTCATCGTCACGCCAACCCCTCAGTCGGGTCCAGGACGCCCTTAAGGCGCTTGCACGCGTAGTGCAGGCGCGACCAGACAGTTCCTACGGAACACCCGACGATGCGGCTGATCTCCTCGCACGAAAGCCCCTCAAAGTAGTGCAGCACCACCACGGAGCGCTGCTTCTCCGGCAGCGCCGCCACGGCCTGCCGGATCTCCTGCTCCCGCTCGCGGCGGTGGGTCGCCCGGTACGGGTCGCCCCCACTGTCCGGCTCCGCGTCCGCCGCGGCCTGAAGCGCCTCCAGTCCCCCGGCCAGGTCCTCCGCAGCGAGGGAGAGAGTCGCCTCGTTGCGGGACCGCGACCGGTGCTTGATCGCCGTGTTCACCGCGATGCGGTACAGCCAGGTGGAGAACTGCGCATCGCCGCGGAAGCGTGGCAAGCCCTTCCAGGCTCGGATGAACAGCTCCTGAACGATGTCATCGACATCGTCCGGGTTGTCGGTCATCCGGCTCACCAGGGCCGCCATGGGGCGCTGGTAGCGCTCCACGAGTTGTCGAAAGGCCTGTACGTCCCCCTCCGCCGCCCGGCGCGCGAGCGAGGCGTCGGCCCCGGCATCGGTGACCGGTGCCGCCGTCGCATTCGCGCTGGATTCGCGCGCCGGCGTGGTGGTGGTGACGGTAGGGCCGGTCATCACGCACGACATAGACATAAGATCATACCCGTGTGTCGCTCCGGCCTCCTCAAGGGTTTGCCGCGCCTCCTCCGCCTGTGGGGCGCCCCCCACTGCTGCCGCCGCCCACCGGTCCGCCGCCCGCGCCCGCGCCGGCAGAGCCAGCCCCGCCGCCTGCCCCGGGCGTCCCCGGAGCGCCGCTGCTGCCGCGAGCGCCACCGCCGATAATGACCGTCCGGAAGCCCTCGACCGCGGGGTCGCCGCCCTTTACGAGCAGGAGGTTGGTCGGCAGGTAAGCGATCATACGGGTCACGCCATCGGGTTGCAGCGTGTTCATCGCCTCGACGATGCCGTCAGCCTCCGCGTACATCAGCGTGATCGCTTCCCAATCCCCCGCCCGGTCGGACGCCGGTGCCTCTCCGGGTGAGGGTGTGGGCGGGGCCGCTGCCGCCACGCGCCCCCCGCTCGCAGACCCGGTGTTGCCGTAGGAGCGCACGCGCACCTCGTAAACGCCCTCCGGCGTCTTCCGGAACCGCAGGGGCGGGGCAGCCGTACGGCACACCAGCCCCAGAACATCTTCGAGGGGCCGGTCCGTGACCTTCAGCGTGACATACCCCGTGACATCGTTCGCGATGGTGTAGTTCTTCACCTTCGCCTGGCGGAACAGGTCGGTCAGAACCGTCCGGACGTCGGCGTTGCGCACGTCCAGCGTAACCGCGGGTCCCTTGGGGCTCTCTTGCTTTGGCTCCTCGCCGCCGCCCGCGCGCCGGGGAAGGACAGCGCTGTGGCTGCC
>Ga0182793_1002286_pt1 | contig 11138 bp, 12 predicted proteins | sample Passage237A_FD_130498 | JGI IMG/M metagenome (GOLD analysis project Ga0182793, IMG submission 130498) | Cellulose adapted compost microbial communities from Newby Island Compost Facility, Milpitas, CA, USA - Passage2 37A (version 2) (version 2) ...
GGATCGTAGGCGAAGTTCACGTCCTCGAAGCGAATCGTCGCCTCGTTGATCACGAGCGGCGTCGCGCCGGGGCGATCCACGATCTCGGAGGGCACGTCCAGCAGGTCGAACATCGCCTCGATATCCGTGATGCCCTGCCTGATCTCGCGGTAGAGCATGCCGATGAAGTTGAGGGGGATCGACAGCTGGATCAGCATGGCGTTGATGAAGACGAAATCGCCGAGCGACTGGCTGCCGCGCTGCACCTCCCAGGCCGACAGCGCCATGCAGATCGCCATGCCGATGCCGAGGATGACGCCCTGGCCGAAGTTGAGCCAGCCGAGCGAAGTCCAGTTCTTCGTGGCCGCTTCCTCGTAGCGTGCCATCGAGCGATCGAAGCGCGCGGCCTCCATCGCCTCGTTGTTGAAGTACTTGACCGTCTCGTAGTTGAGCAGCGAGTCGATCGCCTTGGTATTGGCGTCGGTGTCGCTCTGGTTCATCTGCCTGCGGATACCGATGCGCCAGTCGGTCGCGCGAACCGAGAACCAGACATAGACCACGATGGTGACGGCAATCACCGCCACGTAGATCAGCCCATAGGCGAAGGCGAAGATTGCGGCGGTCAGCGCGAATTCGAGGATGGTCGGCAAAGTGTTGAGGATGGTGAAGCGCACCACCGTCTCGATGCCCTTCACGCCGCGCTCGATGACGCGCGACAGGCCGCCGGTGCGGCGTTCGAGATGGAAGCGCAGCGACAGCCGGTGCATGTGCACGAAGGTCAGGTGGGCGAGCTGGCGCACCGCGTGCTGCCCGACGCGGGCGAACAGCGCGTCGCGCAGCTGGTTGAAGCCGAGCTGGGTGACGCGCACGACGTTGTAGGCAAGCACCAGCATCACGGGTGCTGCCAGGGCGGACGGCAACCACGCAGGCGCGATCAACGCCCCGTCGAGCGCGTCGGTCGCCCACTTGAAGAAATACGGCACCAGGATGAGCACCAGCTTGGCGGCCACGAGAAACACGGTCGCCCAGGCAACCCGAGCCTTGAGATCGGGCCGGCCGGCCGGCCACATGTAAGGCCACAGGTTGCGCAGCGTGGCGAAAAGGGATTCGGACTCGGCCGATACGGTCTTGGCTTGCAAGCTGGCTATTCCGCTGGCTCGTTGTTGGATCCGCCGCGGGCGGGCGCCGCGCAGCAGCTGTTCAGCAATTCATTGACCGAGGCGCCGAGGTCACTGAGGGCGGCACGGTCGAGGCGATAGAGCGAGCGCGGGCCGTTCGGCGTGAACCGCACCAGTCCGGCATCGACCAGCACCCTCAGGTGCTGCGACACGGTGGACTGGGCAAGCTCCAGACGCCCGACGACGTCCTTGCAGCAGCAGCAGTCGAGCTCGGCAAGGCTGCGCAGGATCTCCAGCCGCGCCGGATGCGCCAGTGCGGCAAGCCGCTCCGAAAGGGGCGCTGGCGGGTTCGGTTCGCGCGTACTGTTCATCGTTCATCGGCGATATACGATGAACGCGTCGGTTGCAATGGCCGGCGACGCGAAAAGCGCTGCCGGCTATTCGGTCTTCACCACCCGATCGGCAATGGCCGAGAGGTCAGCCTCCTCACCGGCAGAGGATTTGCCCGGGACGGAGAAGACCTGTCCCGGCCAGATGCGGTCAGGATCCTCGATCTGGTCCTGATTGGCGAGGTAGATCGTCGTGTAGCGGATGCCACGGCCGTAGACCCTCCGCGAAATGCGCCACAGCGTATCGCCGCGCCGGATGATCACCGCGCCGGCCACATTCTTCAGCTTCGGAGCGGTGACCTCCTGCCCGTCGACGACGCTCTGCTGCGGCTGCGCGCTCGCGACCTGGCCACCACTCGCTGCCGGTTGCGAGACTGCTGCCGCATCCGTTCCGGGCGCGTCAGTCGCGGCCATCCGGGAGCCATCCGGCCCAGACGCATTGGCTGGCGCGGATTCGCCGCTACTCGGCTGCGGCTTCGGTTGCGCAGCCGCAGCCTGGCTCGCCGGCCGGGACGCCTCTGACCCAGCCGCCTGGGAGGCAGCCTGTGTCCCCTCGCCTGCCGGCTTGGGCCCGGCCGATGCCGCCTGGCTGGCCGCAGCCTGCTGTTTCGTGTCGGCCGCCGGAGCCTGCCCGTTGGCCTCATCGCTTCCCGCGACAGGCTGAGCGGCCTGCGAAGCACTGGCATCAGCCGCCGCCACAGGGGCGTTGGCCGCCGACTGCCCGGACTGCAGGGCCGGTTCGCCCTGAGCCACGGCCGCAAGCGTCTCGCCCGGCTCGCGCTCGAAGGGCACGGCGGCGCGCGCCCGCACCTCGGCGCGCGGCCCGGGGAGGGCGGCACGCACGATGTAGTCGCCGACCGGCAAGTCGCGCACGGCCTCGACCAGCCATTGCCCGCCCGGCGAGGATTCGGCGTCGCCAAGCAGGATCTCATTGGCGTAGACACGCACGCGCGCCCCGGCGTCGGCGCGGCCGGCAACGAAAACGTGGTCGCCCTCGATCTCGACAGCCTCGACGGATATGTGCGGCTTTTCGGCCGCGACCGCTGGCGCCTGCGGCTCGGTGGAAGCAAGCTGCGTCTCGACTCGAGCGTTTTCCCCGGCATTCGCCGCTTCAGTCACGGGCTTCGCAGTTGCCTCGGGCGCGGCCTCACTCGCCGCCATTGCCTGATCCACCGGCTGCGCGGCGGAGGGCGCAGCGGCCTGTTGATTCGCTTCGGGGACCTGCGCGGCCATGGTCGGCTGCGCCTGTTCGTCGGCGGCAGGCGCCGGTGCGGCTGCCATCATCTGCCCGGCAGGCTGTGCGGCCATCTGGTTTTGCGTCGTAACGGCAGCGCCGGCGGCAACCTTGGCGGGCTCCTCTTCCTCCGACGAACTCGCCGCCATCTGGCTCGATTGGTCGGCAGCGGCCGGTGACTGCCCGGCCTCCGTGGGCTGGGGAGCCGCGGGCTCCGGCACCGTGATCAGCTTGCTGGGCGCGCCTGGCTTCTCGACCAGCGCCAATACCTGCCCGGCCGCGCCGTCCGGCACGGAGACGACGGCCGTCTCTTCCGATGTCACCACAACATTGTCAGGCGAGGTCGCGCGCAGCACAATCGTGTAGTCGCCGGGCTTCAGCGGCTCATCCAGCACGACGGCGAAATCGCCCTCGTCGGTGGCGGCATCGCTGCCGATCACCGTCGAACCGGTCACGACCTCCACCTTCGCATGGGCCGCCGCGTTGCCCGCGATCACGAGCGAGCCGTCCGGTTCGACACGCACGATATCGAAGGTCGGCACGACGATCGCCGGCTCGCCGCTTGCGCCATCGCCCGCCGCCTCGTCCGGAGACGGCACGGCCATGCCCTCGACCTGCGGCCTGTCGCCGTCAGGCTTGGTGACGGTCTGGCCCTGCGAAGCCGATTCGGGCTGCGGAAGCGTAGCAACCTGCGGGTTCTGTTCAGGGAAGAGGAAATCCACCGCCCCGCTGATGTAGGCCACGGCCGCAATAACTGTTCCGCCCGCGATGAGCGTAGCTGCCTTGAGCGAATTCATGACCATCTGGTTCGATCCCTAGCCGCCCAAACAGCGTCTATCGTGTTTTCCCTGGTGTCACAACAAAAAGGCGGGTTCCGCCTTGACCTCGACACGCTGGGGCTGCCTATGGACGCCATGAGCGAAATTCAATCCGTATGCGTCTATTGCGGCTCCTCGCCGGGCCGCAGCGACACCTATGTGAGCGCCGGCGAGACGCTCGGCCGGTGTCTCGCCGAGGCGGGACTGCGGTTGGTCTATGGCGGCGGCACCCGGGGGATCATGGGCGCCGTCGCGCGCGGCGTCGCGGCCTCGGGCGGCCAGATCATCGGCATCATCCCGCGCTTCCTGATCCGCAAGGAAGCGGGGGACGACGCGCCGGACATCATCGACGAACTGATCGTGACCGAAGACATGCACTCCCGCAAGCACGCGATGTTCGAGAAATCGGACGCATTCGTGGCATTGCCGGGCGGAATCGGCACGGCCGAGGAGATCATCGAAATCCTGACCTGGGGGCAACTTGGCCGGCACCGCAAGCCGATCGCCTTCGCAAACATTGGCGGCTTCTGGGACCCGATGCTGACGATGATGGACCACATGAAGGCCGAAGGCTTCATCCATTCGGCGCATCTGGTGCGGCCGCTGGTGATCGACAGGATCGACGACGTGGTGCCGATGATCCTCGAAGCCGCGCGGGCAAGCGCCAACGGCGGCGACCCTGCTGTGATCGAGCGGATGTAGCGCCGGATTAGCCGGTGCGCAGGTCGGCGGTGAGGCTGCCGACGCGCGGAAGGTCCCCCTCGTGATCCTTCTCGCGCCACGGCTCGGCGAGAGCTGCTTCGTACCATTCGCGCATCGCCGGATGGGCGAGCATGCGCGCCACCCAGGCGTCGGCCTCTCCGCCGAACTCCAGGCCGTAAGTCTGCGCGCGGAACACGACCGGCGCATAGAACGCGTCGACCGCGGTGACGCCGCCCCCTGCGAGAAAGGGCCCGCCGAACCGGGAGAGGCCTTCGTTCCACAATTCGCCGATACGGGCGAGGTCGCGTTCAAGGGCTGGCGGGCGCTCACGGAGCGCGACACGGATGCCGCAGTTCATGCCGCAAATGTTGCGCAGTGCGCCGAAGGAGGAGTGCATCTCGGCCGCGGCCGAGCGCGACCAGGCGCGGGCCCGCGCGTCCGACGCCCAGACGCTCGCGTGCCGCTCCGCGAGATATTCGACGATCGCGAGCGAATCCCACACGGTCGTATCGCCATCGACCAGGCAGGGCACGCGTCCGTTCGGCGAGACGCGCCGGAAGAAATCATAGCTGTCGCCGCCGGGAAACTGGATCAGCTTTTCCTCGAACGGGATCGACAGCGCGCGCATCAGCACCCAGGGGCGCAGCGACCAGGACGAGTAGTTCTTGTTGCCTATGTAGAGTGTGTACATTCAGGCCTCCGACCTGCAGCTGAAGAACATCGGCCACGTGTAGAGCGCAAGTGCGGACCAGATCAGCGCGAAGGCGACGATGCGGGCCCAGCCGAACGGCTCGCCGAACACGAAGACGGCAATCGCCGCGATCAGCGTCGGGGCGATATACTGCATGATGCCGATGGTGGAGATGCGCAGAAGCTTGGCGCCGAATCCGTAGAGGATGAGCGGAACGGCTGTTGCCGGGCCGGCAAACAGCAGCAGCGCGACATTGCCGAAGCTGTCGAAAAAATGGCCGGTGCCGGTCGCCGCCGCCCAGACGACATAGGCCAACGCCGGCGGCGTGAGAATCAGCACCTCGAGGAAGAACCCCTGGCTGGGGCCGATCGGCAGCGTCTTGCGCAGGTAGCCGTAACCCGCGAAGCTGAAGGCAAGCACCAGCGACACCCAGGGCAGGCCGCCGGCATCCAGCGTCAGCACCAGCACGGCGATGACCGCGAGCCCCACGGCCGCGATCTGGTAACCGTCGAGCCGTTCGCCGAGGAGCGCCGCACCGAGCGCGACCGTCACCAGCGGATTGATGTAATAGCCGAGCGCCGTCTCGACCGTTCTGCCGACAGCGATCGCCCAGACGTAGACGCCCCAGTTGATCGAGATCAGCGCCGCGGTCAGCGTGGCCATGCCCAGTGTACGCGGCGAGCGCAGGGCGGCGCGAATGTCGGCCGTGCGGCCGAGCGCGAACAGGACGACGCCAGCCACCGGCACCGACCAGATGATGCGATGCGCCAGCACCTCGACCGCCGGGATGTGCGCGACCGCCTTCATGTAGAGCGGCAGGAAGCCCCACAGCCCGTAGGCTGCCAGCGCGAAGAGGAAGCCGCGCGTTGCCGCTCCCTCATCACCGGTCGCGACCTGGCGCGCCGGGACGGCGGCGCGGACGGCTCCTGTGCTTTCGTGCATGTCGATCTCCGATCTGGACCGGTCAGGTAGGACAGAGCCGCAGACCGAACCAGCGCAAATTTCTGATCGAACGATCGAAAACGGTTGATTGTTGAGTGGTCACGCAGCCGGATGATGGCGCCGCACCTCATCATCCTCGACGAGCCGCCGCCGGCCCTGGTGCCGAACCGACCGGAATCCCATCCGGTCAGAACGTACGGTTATGCCGTACGAAATGCAGCCGGCCGTTACTCCGCCGCGACCTGCACTGCGCCGCGGTTCTTGATCAGCTTGTAGATGATCGAATCCATCAGCGCCTGGAAGGAGGCGTCGATGATGTTGTCGGAAACGCCCACCGTCCACCAGCGCGCGCCGGTGTTGTCGGTCGATTCGATGAGCACTCGGGTGATCGCCTCGGTGCCGCCGTTGAGGATGCGGACCTTGAAGTCCACCAGTTCCATGTCGGCGATCTCGTCCTGATAACGGCCGAGGTCCTTCCTGAGCGCGATGTCGAGCGCGTTGACCGGGCCGTGCTGGCTTTCGGCCACCGACATGCGCGTCTCGCCATCGACGGTCAATTTGACCACGGCCTCGGTCACGGTGACCAACTCGCCCAGCGCGTTGTGGCGCCGCTCGACCATGACGCGGAAGGATTCGACCTTGAAGAACTCCGGCACCACGCCCAGCATGCGCCGCGCAAGCAGATCGAAGCTCGCGTCAGCACCCTCATAGGCATAGCCCTGTGCCTCGCGCTCCTTGACAAGCGCGATCAGGCTGTCGAGGCGCGGGTCGTCCTTGGCGACGGCAATGCCGCGCCGCTTCAACTCGGAGATGAAGTTCGACCGGCCGCCCTGGTCGGAGACCATGACCCGGCGGCGGTTGCCGACGCTCTCGGGCGGCACGTGTTCGTAGGTCTGCGGCTCCTTGACGAGCGCGGAGGCGTGGATGCCCGCCTTGGTGGCGAAGGCAGAAGCCCCGACATAGGGCGCCTGCGGCTCCGGCGCGCGATTGAGCAGTTCGTCAAAGGCGCGCGACAGGCGCGAAATGCCGCCCAGAGCCTCCTCCGAGATTCCCGTCTCGAAGCGATCGGCAAAGGCAGGCTTCAGCATCAAGGTCGGGATGATCGTGACGAGGTTGGCGTTGCCGCAGCGCTCGCCGATGCCGTTGAGCGTGCCCTGGATCTGGCGCACGCCGGCCTCGACCGCGGCGAGCGAATTGGCCACCGCCTGACCCGTGTCGTCATGAGCATGGATGCCGAGGTTCTCGCCGGGGATGCCCGCGGCGATCACCTTGCCGACGATGTCGCGGACCTCGGAAGGCTGTGTGCCGCCATTGGTGTCGCACAGCACGACCCAGCGCGCGCCTGCGTCATATGCCGTCCTCGCGCAGGCCAGAGCGTAGTCGGGATTTGCCTTGTAGCCGTCGAAGAAATGCTCGCAATCTACCATCGCCTCGCGGCCGGCCTCGCGCGCCGCCTTCACCGAGGCAGTGATCGATTCCAGATTCTCCTCGTTCGTGCAGCCGAGCGCGACGCGCACGTGATAGTCCCAGCTCTTGGCGACGTAGCAGATCGCATCCGCGCTGGCCTGCAGGAGCGCGGCGATGCCGGGGTCGTTGGAGGCCGAGATGCCAGCGCGCTTGGTCATGCCGAAGGCGACGAAGGTGGACTTCTTTGTGCGCCCGCTCTGGAAGAAGGTCGTGTCGGTCGGGTTGGCGCCCGGATAGCCGCCCTCGACATAGTCGATGCCGAACTCGTCGAGCATGGCCGCGATCGCGATCTTGTCCTCGACGGAGAAGTCGATGCCTGGCGTCTGCTGGCCGTCGCGCAGCGTCGTGTCGAAAAGAAAGATCCGCTCTCTTTTTGTCATGCTGCGCCCCCGAACCGCGCGACGGTTTTCCCGGTTTGCCCGTCCTCGCTCGCTTCGCGGCTGCGGGCGGACGGGCTGCGCAGCGTCGTGTCGAACAGAAAGATCCGCTCTCTTTTTGTCATGCTGCGCCCCCGAACCGCGCGACGGTTTTCCCGGTTTGTCCGTCCTCGCTCCTTCGCGGCTGCGGGCGGACGGGCCGCGCAGCGTCGTGTGGAAGAGGTAGATGCGTTCCTTGCTCATGGGTTCCGGGGTGCAGGAGCACCCCCCTGCCCTGCCGGGCATCTCCCCCTCGATGGGGGGAGATCGGCTGTTGATACGCAGTCGCGCAGATCGCAACCGTGGGAATTGGCGAGAACCTTCGCGCCAGACAATCTCCCCCCTTGAGGGAAAGATGGGCGGCAGCCCAGAGGGGGGTCGTTCCAGCCATCAGATCTTCCCCGCAAACTTGTCCGTCGCGTAGATCAGCCGGTCGAGGATGCCCGGCTCGGAATAGGCGTGACCGGCGCCCTCCACCAGGAAGAACTCAGCATCGGGCCAGGCCTTGTGCAGCTCCCAGGCGTAGCGGGCCGGGCACGGCATGTCGTAGCGGCCGTGCACGATGACGCCGGGGATGCCCTTCAGCTTGCGAGCCTCGTCCAGAAGCTGGCGTTCGCGCAGCCAGCCGCCGTGAACGAAATAGTGGTTCTCGATGCGGGCGAAGGCCAGCGCATAGTCGTCCTGGCCGAAGGGATCGCTGGTCTCGGGATCCGGCAGCAGCGTGATCGTCTCGCCCTCCCATTGGCTCCAGGCCCTGGCGGCCTCGATCCGGGCTGCATGGTCGTTGCCCGTCAGGCGCTTGCGGTAAGCGGCGATCATGTCGCCGCGCTCCTCGTCCGGGATCGGGGCGACGAAGCGCTCCCACTTGTCGGGGAACATCTCGGAGACGCCGAACTGGTAGTACCATTCGAGCTCGGCCCTGGTCAGCGTATAGATGCCGCGCACGACGAGTTCGCTGACCCGCTCCGGATGTGTCTCGGCATAGGCCAGCGCGAGGGTGGAGCCCCAGGAGCCGCCGAAGACGAGCCATTTCTCGAATCCGAATGTTTCGCGCAGTCGCTCGATGTCGGCGACGAGGTGCCAGGTGGTGTTCGCCTCCAGCGAGGCGTTGGGCACAGACTTCCCGCAGCCGCGCTGGTCGAACAGGATCAGTTCGTAGCGGTCGGGAGCGAACAGCCGGCGATGCCTGGGCGAGATCGTGCCGCCCGGCCCCCCGTGCAGGAAGACGGCGGGCTTCGCCCCCTTCGTGCCGACGCGCTCCCAGTAGATCGTGTGGCCGTCGCCGACGTCGAGCATGCCGGTCTCGAACGGCTCGATCTCGGGATAGAGTGAGCGCAGGGCGTTCATCCCCTGCCCTCCGGCGGCCAGGTTTCGGTGTCGTGGTCGGGATGCTGGCGGTTCGAGCCGGCGATCCTGGACACTTCCTCAGCCGTGAAATCATCTTCCGTCACCTTCTGGCGCAGGCCGTGCCACGGCTCGAGGAATGCGACGCGCGACTCGACCGAATCTTCCGACGCCGGCTTGTAGCGGGATGGATCGTCCAGGCTGCCCAGCACGATCAGCATGTGGTCACTGTCGAGCGGATCGAAGAACAGCGGCGTGCCGCAGTCGCGGCAGAAGCCACGGCGCACGATGTCGGGGGGGGGGAACCAGCCCGGTTCGCCGCGCGTGACGCCGATCCGCCCGCGCGGCGCGCCGGCGAGCGGCATGAAATAGTTGCCCGCCGCCTTCTGGCACATGCGACAGTGGCACAGGTGCGGATTGTCGAGCTCGGTCTCGACGCGGTAGCGCACCCGCCCGCACTGGCACCCGCCGGTGATCTTCAGGCTCATCGCCGGTCCTCCGGCGGCCAGGTTTCGGTGTCGTGGTCTGGGTGCTGGTAGGAGACCAGGTCGGCCAGATAGGAGGCCGCATCCATGTCAGCCTCGGTCACCTCGCCGGGCAGCGAGGCAATGACGTCGACATAAGGGAGCTTCGCCTCGATGCCCCACTGGATCGTCGGCGCGATTTCCTCCGGGTGGTCGAACGCGCCGATGGCGAGTGCGGTGCCGTCGGGCGCCTCGAAGGTCAGCGGTGTACCGCACTCGGCGCAGAACCCGCGCAGCACGTGGTTGGACGAGCGGAAGCGCTTCGGCTCGCCGCGAGTCCAGGTGAGCCCATCCTTCGGCGCTGTGGCGAGCGGCGCGTAGAAGGAGCCGAACGCCTTCTGGCACATGCGGCAATGGCAGACCGAGGCATTGGTCAGCCTGCCCTCGACACGGAAGCGGACGGCGCCGCACTGGCAGCCGCCGGTGTAGACGGGCTTGTTGTCGAGGCTCATGGCATCCTCGCGCATCGATTCAACGCGCTGCGAGACCGATTCCGCGTCGCCCGCCAAGTTCCCGTCTTTGCCGCTCTTTTTGCCATCGCACTATTCCGGCCTGTGACAGACGGCCTCGACGTTGTTGCCGTCGGGATCGAATACGAACGCGCCGTAATAGTCCGGGTGGTAGTGCGCGCGGATGCCGGGCTTGCCGTTGTCCCGGCCGCCGTTGGCCATCGCCGCTTCGTAAAAGGCGTCGACCTGCGCGCGGTTTTCGGCCGCGAAGGCAATGTGGCGGCCGGGGCCCGGATCGCCCGCGCCATGCAGCCAGAAGTCTGGCTTGGTGCGACCGTAGCCGCCGACATGCACGCCGCCGGTGTGCTCGAGCGGCACCGTCATCAGCATCCTGGCGCCCAATGCCGCGAGTGCCGCGTCATAGAAGGCCTTTGACTTCTCCCAGTCGGAAACGGATATGCCGATGTGATCGATCATGGATATGCCTCCGCCGTGTTGTGAGCCGCCTTCGCCTGCCGGGCGGCGTCCTGTGCGGTCAGTCCGGCAACGGTGACGATGTGCGAGCAGACATTGTCCATGTCGCGCAGGACATCGTCGTTCCAGAAGCGGATGACGGTCCAGCCAAGCTTTCGCAGACGCTCGGTCCGCGCCTGGTCCTGAGCTGATCGCGCTTCATCGCCGTGCCGTGAACCGTCAACTTCGATGATCAGGCGGTGCGCGGGACACGCAAAGTCGACAATATAGCCGGCAACCGGCATCTGCCTTCGGAACGAGAGGCCCATCAGCCGATGGGCTCGGAGTTCATTCCAAAGCTTGAGTTCTGCTTCCGTCATCACCTTGCGCATCCTGCGCGCGTTGCGACGGTTCGCAGGAGAGACCGGGAAGTGGTTCATCCAGCACCCCCCTCTGGCCTGCCGGCCATCTCCCCCTCAAGGGGGGAGATCGGACGGCCGCTTTGACTTCGCCAATCGTCAGCGTTGCCTGAAACTGCATCGCGGGCGCAGATAGGCATCGCCCGCCAAAGCTGCCAATCTCCCCCCTTGAGGGGGAGATGGCCGGCAGGCC
>Ga0182793_1002288_pt1 | contig 11124 bp, 12 predicted proteins | sample Passage237A_FD_130498 | JGI IMG/M metagenome (GOLD analysis project Ga0182793, IMG submission 130498) | Cellulose adapted compost microbial communities from Newby Island Compost Facility, Milpitas, CA, USA - Passage2 37A (version 2) (version 2) ...
GGCCCGGGAGCCCGGCCGCGAGCGCCCGGCGCAATCCCCCCCCCGACCCCACGTCGGCGCCGGCGCCGAGCCTGGCGAGGAGCGTCAGCACCGCCTGGTTGGAATTCGCCTTCATGGCGTAGCAGACGAGCGTGTCGAGCCCGGCGAAGGCGGCCTTGAAGACGTTGTAGTGGCGCGTGAGCGTGGCGGCGGAGTAGCAGTAGAACGGCGTGCCGACGGCGGCCGCGATGTGCGGCACCGGCACCTCCTCGGCGTGGAGCACGCCGTCGCGATACTGGAAGTGGTTCATCGAAGGGCCTTGCGGGCGCGGCTAGTCGATCAGGCCGTCGAGGATGAAGGGCTTGTCCGCCACGGGCGGCTGCGGCTCCGGCGGCAGGGGCTTGCCTTCCTGCTCGGCCTGTTTGCGCGCCTCGACCGCGGCCTGATAGGGCGTGTCGAGGTCGCCCTTGCGGCCGCAGGCGGCAAGGGCCGCGCCAAGCGCGGCAAAAATGCAAAGCGTGAGAACGATCCTGGCCATTGCGCTCCGTCCCGGGTGAGCCGCCTTCTTAGCGGGTTTTGCCCGCCTTGGCATCCCGTTTGAGCCGCGTCTTCCAGTATCGCACCTGGCGGCGGACCTCGGCCGGCGAGGTGCCGCCGAAGGAGGTGCGGCTCCTGACGGAGCTTGCCACCGAGAGCACGGAGAAGACCTCGTCGGTGATGGCGGGGTGGATGGCCTTCAGCTCGTCGAGCGAGAGCTTTTCCAGCGCCTTGCCCCGGCTGTCGGCGAGCGCCACGGCGCGGCCGGTGACGTGATGCGCCTCGCGGAAGGGCAGGCCCGCCTCGCGCACGAGCCAGTCGGCGAGGGCTGTGGCGGTGGAGAAGCCGGCGCCGGCGGCGCGCTTCATGGCGGCGGCGTTGACGGTGATGTCGCCCATCATGCCGGCCATGGCCGCGAGCGCGAGCTCCAGCGTCTCGGCGGCGTCGAAGACGGCCTCCTTGTCCTCCTGCATGTCCTTGGAATAGGCGAGCGGCAGGCCCTTCATGACGGTGAGCAGGGCGAGCAGATGGCCGTTGATGCGGCCGGTCTTGGCCCGGATGAGTTCGGCCGCGTCCGGGTTCTTCTTCTGCGGCATGATGGAGGAGCCGGTGGAGAAGGCATCCGACAGGCGCACGAAGCCGAACTGCGGCGTGGACCAGATGACGATTTCCTCCGCCATGCGCGACAGATGCGTGGCGCAGATTGCGGCGAGCGACAGGAATTCGAGCGCGAAGTCGCGGTCGGAGACCGAATCGATCGAGTTGCGCGTCGGCTCGCGGAAGCCGAGCGCGGCCGCGGTCATGTGGCGGTCGATGGGGAAGCTGGTGCCGGCGAGCGCGGCGGCGCCCAGCGGACATTCGTCGAGGCGCACCACCGCGTCGCGGACGCGCGAGAGATCGCGGCCGAACATCTCGACATAGGCCATGAGGTGATGGCCGAAGGTGACGGGCTGGGCAGCCTGCAGATGGGTGAAGCCGGGCATGACGGTGGCGGCATGCTCGGCGGCGCGGGCAAGCAGCACCTCGATGAGGCGCACCAGCGCGGCGTCCGTCTTCTGCAGCTCCTCCTTCACCCAGAGGCGGAAGTCGACGGCCACCTGGTCGTTGCGCGAGCGGGCGGTGTGGAGGCGGCCGGCGGCCGGGCCGATGAGCTCGGCAAGGCGCGCCTCGACATTCATGTGGATGTCCTCGAGCCGGGTCGAGAAGGCGAACCTGCCCTCCTCGATCTCGGCCTTGATGGCGGCGAGGCCTTCGGTGATTCTTGCGTGATCGTCGGCCGAAATGATGCCTTGTTTGGCAAGCATCTGCGCATGGGCGAGGGAGCCGGCGATGTCCTGCGCGTAGAGCTTGCGGTCGAAGGAAATCGAGGCGTTGATCGCCTCCATGACCGCCGCCGGACCCGAGGCAAAACGTCCGCCCCACATCTGGTTGCTGGTCTTCTTCTCGCTCATGGTGCTAACCGGATGCTGGAACTGACGGAGTGCGGAACCGCGACATGAGGAAGCTCGGACTGCCCGCCTGGAGCCTGATCGCATTGGCGCTCGTCGCAGGCTTCGCTGCCGGCGGGCTTGCCGTATACGTGAAAGCGCGGCTGGCTGGCAACAACGGCGCGGAAGTGGCCGAGGCGCCAGGGGTCGAGGCGGACGCGCAGTGCACGCTTGCGACAGAGCGCGGAAAGGCAGTCACGGCCCAGGCGACCGGCGAGGTCGCGGCGATGATGGCCGCCGACACGCCGCAATCGCTTGCGGGGCTCGTCTTCGACGGGCCGGACGGCCAGCCGATGACGCTGGGCGACCTGCGGGACAAGGTGCTGCTCGTCAATCTGTGGGCGACGTGGTGCGCGCCCTGCCGGGCCGAAATGCCGGCCCTCGACGCGTTGCAGGCGAAGATGGGCGGCGACGAGTTCGAGGTGGTGGCCGTCAACGTCGATACCGGCGGCGACGAGAAGCCGAAGAAGTTCCTCGCCGAGACCGGGGTGAAGAACCTCGCCTATTATCGCGACGAGACGCTGGAGCTGTTCAACGACCTCAAGCGGCGCGGGCTGGCGCTCGGCCTGCCGGTGACGCTGCTGGTCGACCGCGGCGGCTGCCTGCTCGCCCACATGAACGGCCCGGCCGAATGGCAGAGCGAGGATGCGGCAAGGCTGATCGAGGCGGCGCTGGCGCCGGCTGGCTGAGGCTACCGCGTCGGGATCGGATGCTCGCCGCGGTAGTCGTAGAAGCCGCGGCCGGTCTTGCGGCCGAGCCAGCCGGCCTCGACGTATTTCACCAGAAGCGGGCAGGGGCGATACTTCGAATCCGACAGCCCGTCATGCAGCACCTGCATGATGGCGAGGCAGGTATCGAGGCCGATGAAGTCGGCGAGCTGCAGCGGTCCCATCGGGTGGTTGGCGCCGAGCCGCATCGCATTGTCGATCGCCTCTACCGAGCCGACGCCCTCATAGAGGGTGTAGATCGCCTCGTTGATCATCGGGATCAGGATGCGGTTGACGATGAAGGCCGGGAAGTCCTCGGAAACGGTGATCTGCTTGTCGAGGCTGGTGACGAATCCCTTCGCCGCCTCGAAGGTGGCGTCCTCGGTGGCGATGCCGCGTACCAGCTCGACGAGCTTCATCACCGGCACCGGGTTCATGAAGTGGATGCCGATGAAGCGCTCCGGCCGGTCGGTGGTCGAGGCGAGACGCGTGATCGATATCGATGAGGTGTTGGTCGCAAGCACCGCCTGCGGGTTCAGGATCGGGCAGATCTGCTGGAAGATCTTGCGCTTGACCGTCTCGTCCTCGGTCGCCGCCTCGATCACGAGGTCGCAGCCGGCGAGCGCCTCGATATTTTCGGCGGGCCTGATGCGGGCGAGTCCCTTCTGGCGGTCGGCGTCGCTGAGCTTACCGGACGAGACCTGCCGGGCCATGTTGCCGCTGATGGTGGCGATGCCCTTTTCGATGCGGTCGAGCGACACGTCGTTGAGCAGCACGTCGTAGCCCGCGAGTGCGGCCACATGGGCGATGCCGCCGCCCATCTGCCCTGCCCCGATGATGCCGACCGTGCCGAACCTGCCCGCCATCTCTCCCGATCCCGTCGTCGGGCGCTCGTACGCCCCTTGTTGTTGCAGCGCACACTAAGCCGTCATTTCGCATTCGCAAGCGAAAAAGGGCGGCGCGAAGTGTCGCGCCGCACCCATGCAAGGATATACCGTGGTTCCAAGGCGTCAAAGCGCCTTTTCCAGCTCCGGCAGGACCTGGAACAGATCGGCGACGAGGCCGTAGTCGGCGACCTGGAAGATCGGCGCCTCCTCGTCCTTGTTGATCGCCACGATGACCTTGGAGTCCTTCATGCCGGCGAGGTGCTGGATGGCGCCCGAAATGCCGACGGCGATGTAGAGCTCCGGCGCGACGACCTTCCCGGTCTGGCCGACCTGCCAGTCGTTGGGCGCGTAGCCGGCGTCCACCGCGGCGCGGGAGGCGCCCACCGCGGCACCGAGCTTGTCGGCAACCGGCAGGATCACCTCCTTGAACTTCTCGGCCGAGCCCAGCGCACGGCCGCCCGAGATGATGATGCGGGCCGAAGTCAGCTCCGGCCGGTCGCTCGCGGCGATTCGGTTCTCGACGAAGGCGGAGAGGCCGGGATCAGCGGCCGCGTCGACGCTCTCGACAGAAGCAGAGCCGCCTTCGGGCGCCGCCTGGAAGGAGGCGGTGCGGACGGTGACGACCTTCTTCGCATCGGTGGACTGCACGGTCTGGATCGCGTTGCCGGCATAGGTCGGCCGCTTGAACGTGTCGGCCGAGATCACCTCGATCGCGTCCGAGACCTGCATCACGTCGAGCAGGGCGGCCACGCGCGGCATGACGTTCTTGCCCATGGTGGTCGCGGGCGCCACGAAGGCGTCGTAGTTGCCGGCAAGCGCGACGACGGTCGCAGCCAGCGGCTCGGCCATGCGCTCGGCGAGAGCGTCGGATTCGGCGAGCAGCACCTTGCGCACGCCCTTGAGCTTCGCGGCGGCATCGGCGGCTGCCTTCGCGCCCTTGCCGGCGACCAGCACGTCGACATCGCCACCCATCCTGAGCGCGGCCGTCAGCGCCTTGGCGGTCTGGTCGGAGAGGGAGGTGTTGTCGTGTTCGGCAACGAGAAGAATGGGCATTTGGCTTGTTCCTTGTTCGGCTCGACGTGGCGCCTCGGGCACCCCTACAGCACGCCGGCTTCGTTCTTCAGCTTGTCTACCAGTTCGGCCACGTCCTTGACCTTGACGCCGGCCTTGCGGCCGCCCGGCTCCTCGGTCTTCAGCACCTTCAGCCGTGCCTTGACCTCGGCGCCGTAATCGGCGGGAGCCTTCTCGTCGAGCGGCTTCTTCTTCGCCTTCATGATGTTGGGCAGCGAGGCATAGCGCGGCTGGTTGAGGCGCAGGTCCGTCGTGACGATCAGCGGCAGCTTCGCCTCGATCACCTGCAGGCCGCCGTCGACCTCGCGGGTGACCCGCGCCTTGCCACCATCGATCTCGATCTTCGAGGCGAAGGTGGCCTGCGCCCAGCCGAGCAGGGCCGCAAGCATCTGACCGGTCTGGTTGGCGTCGTCGTCGATCGCCTGCTTGCCGAGGATGACCAGCTCCGGCTTCTCGGCCTCGACCACGCCTTTCAGGATCCTGGCGACCGAGAGCGGCTCAACAGCCTCGTCGACCTTGACCAGGATGCCGCGGTCCGCGCCCATCGCGAGCGCGGTGCGGATCGTCTCCGCGGCCTGGGCCGGACCGATGGAGACTGCGACGATCTCGTCAGCCTTGCCGGCTTCCTTGATGCGGATCGCCTCCTCGACAGCAATCTCGTCGAACGGGTTCATCGCCATCTTGACGTTGGCAAGCTCGACGCCGGAGCCGTCCGCCTTCACGCGCACCTTGACGTTTGCGTCGACCACCCGCTTGACCGGGACAAGGACTTTCATCGCAGGGTTCACCTCTCTGCTGGGAGCTTGCGGCCGCCGTTACCGCCGCTGTCCGGAATTGGCTTGCCGGATACCGACATGGGCGTCGGAATCGTGGCACGTAACGAGTCCGCGCAAGGCTGGCCCCGCGCGGGCGGGCGGAACCTATTCGGGGGTTGCCGGGGCGTCAATACGCCCGGCAGGGATCAAAACGGTTGAAACCGAGTGGCGGGGTGGCTTTCGAAGTGCCACTGCCTGGCCGGCAAAGGCAGGATCATTCCGACGGTAACACGCATCCCTCTGATGGTTGGCTTGCCCCCCGCCATCAAGACCGGCTGTTCCCGGAAAACTTCCATCGCCGCCGCAACCATGCCTACTGCCTTCCCCACGGGCCCGACGGCGTTGCGACCTCGCGCGGCGAGACAGGCTCCTCCTTCTCGACGGCGCGCGGCGTCACGATCTCGCGGTCGAACAGCGGCACGCCGCGGCGGCGCAGGATGAGGACGAGAGCGCCCCCCGCGAGCGCCCCACCGACATGCGCCCCGTAGGAGATGATGTCGTCGCTCACGGCGAGCAGCATGACGATCTGGAAGCCGATCCACCCGGCCAGCGGAATCCAGGCTGGCAGGCGCAGCGGAATGCGGCCGAAAGCGAGCACCCACACCTTCACCCTGGGGTGGAGCAGCAGGTAGGCGGCGACGATGCCGGCCACGGCTCCCGAGGCGCCGACCAGCGGTCCCTGTGAATCCGGGACCAGCAGCCCGTGCACCCAGGCGCCGGCGACCGCGCAGAACAGGTAGAAGACGAGGAAGCGGACGTGACCCAGCGCGTCCTCGACATTGTCGCCGAAAATCCACAGGAACAGCATGTTGCCGGCGATGTGCCAGAAGTCGCCGTGGAGGAAGGCATAGGTCATGTAGGTCGCCCAGTCCGGCACGGCGGCCAGTTCGGGCGGGCGCTCGGCGATGTCGTAGACGGTGGAGGGAATGAAGCCGTACTCAACGGCAGCCACCTGCGCGGCTATTTCGCCGTTCACCGCGATCAGCAGCCAGACGATGATGTTTACGGCGACGAGGCCGATCGTGACGTATTGCAGCCTGATGTGTTTGAGTTCGTTGGCGTCATGCAGCGGTACGAACATGCACCCATCCCGACCGCGGCGCATCCACCGCGGCCAAAGCCACGATGCAAGGAATGCCCGGCCCCTACCGGTTGGCCCCGGGCACCCATAGCACGTCGGCCTCGCCATTGTCATTGACGGCGCGGGCGACGACGAACAGCAGGTCGGAGACGCGGTTGATGTAGCGGATCGCATCGGGCGAGACGATTTCGCCGTCGCTGGCCGACAGCTCCACGATCAGCCGCTCGGCGCGGCGCGCCACCGTGCGCGCAACGTGAAGGGCTGCCGCAGCCGGCTTGCCGCCCGGCAGGACGAAGGAGCGCAGCGGCTTCATCCGTCGCGTCATCGCGTCGATATCGCGTTCGAGGCGTTCCACCTGGGCGGCGACGATTCGCAGCGGCTCGTAGGCAAGCTTCTCGCCGGTGTCGGGCGTGGCAAGGTCGGCGCCGAGGTCGAACAGGTCGTTCTGCACGCGAGAGAGGATGGCGTCGAACTCTGCCTGGCCGGGCCCGAGCTGGGTGCGGGCGAAGCCGATCGCGGCATTGGCCTCATCGACCGTGCCATAGGCGGCGACCCTCAGATCGTATTTGGACCGGCGCTCGCCGGATCCGAGCGCGGTGGTGCCGTCATCGCCGGTGCGGGTGTAGATCTTGTTGAGGACGACCATCGCAATCTCGCTTTCTGGGCATGCGCCTACCCGACATGGAATTCAGGCATCCTCACCTGAGTTACCGGCCGGACAGCCAGAGCGCCAGCATGATGAACACCAGCGCCACGAACTGCAGCGCCACGCGCGCCTGCATCAGCTTGTTGGACGTGTTGGCGGAACCTCCGCGCATCATGTTGATCAGGCCACGAATCAGCACGATCACCACGCCGACCATCACAAGCACAGCGATCATGTTTACGGCGGTGTTCATGGAGCTTCTCGCGTTCTGGGGACGGCGCGGACCATAAAAGCTAGCGCAGGGCGGGCATGATGGCGAGGCGCACACCTTTCAGCATGCGCAGTCCTTGCCATACCGGGCCAAGCCTTCACATATTCGATCCCGGGAAACAATCGGCCAGGGAGGCCATGCGCAGAATTGTCGCCATGAGGCGCGTGCTGGGGGACGCCTTCGGTCATTTCGACGCTGACGACGGCTGGTCGATGGCGAGTCACCTCGCCATCTCGGCGTTGATGGCCCTGTTTCCGTTCCTGATCTTTGCCACCGCACTGGCGAGCTTCCTCGGCGCCAAGGCCTTCGCAGACACGGCCGTGCACCTGGTCTTCGATACCTGGCCGCAGCAGATCGCCGAGCCGATCGCCGCCGAGGTGGTCGCCGTGCTGACGATACCGCGCGGCGACTTCCTGACGCTGTCGGTGGTGATTGCCGCCATCTTCGCCTCGAACGGCATCGAGGCGCTGCGCGTCTCGCTCAACCGCGCCTACCGGGTAGCCGAAGACCGCTCCTTCATCTACCGGCGGCTGCAGAGCCTGCTGTTCGTGTTCGTGGCGACGCTGTCCTTCCTGGCGATCTCGGTGCTGCTGGTGCTGGCGCCGCTGATCGGCCACATCGCGGTGGGGGCGATGCCCTGGCTCGAGCCCTACATGGGGACGATCACGCTGTGGCGCTACATCATCGCCTCGTCGGTGCTGCTCATCGGGCTGGTGATCGTGCATCTGTGGCTGCCGGCCGGGCGCCGAACGCTCACCGAAATCGCGCCGGGCATCATCTTCACCATCGCCGCATGGTTCACCGGCTCGACGCTGTTTGCGGCCTATCTCGAACGCTTTTCCTCCTACACGGCGACCTATGCGGGGCTCGCCTCGATCATGATCGCGGTGGTGTTCCTCTACATCGTGTCGGCGATCTTCATTCTGGGCGGCGAACTCAACGCGGCGATCAAGCGCTACGCGGAGGCGCGCGCCAGGGTTGCCGGCTGAGCAGGAGGCACCGGAAGCCCTGCACCTCGCCGGCACGCGGCAAGCAAAGGATAAGGTTTTCGTGGCATCATGGCCTGATCGGGCCGCGGGCGGTTGCGTCCGCGCGGGAAGCGGAGACCCGGGATGCTGTGGAACATCGACGCCGGCTGGTTCATCATGGCGTTCGGAACGGTGGCCGGCGTGTCCTACATGCTGTCGCTGATGATGGAGTCCTCGATCGGCAAGGAGGGCTACGGCCCGTTCCTCAATGCGACCTTCATCACCGGCGGCTTCTTCCTCGCCATACTCGGCGCCAACTTCCAGGGCATCAACCTGTCCGACCTGAAATGGGCACTGGTCTATGGCGGCGCCGGCGCCTTCGGGCTGTTGTTCCTCATGCTTCTGCTGCGCGCGGCCGTGATGCGGCTGCAGTAGCGCGGGGGACGCGATCGGCGGGCTTCAGCCCGGCCGCACCAGCGTCGTCAGCATCATCGCGGCGAGCGCCACGACCGCGATCTTCCAGAAGTCGGCGCGCTTGCGAAATCCCGGCAGGCCGAGCGGCTTGATGATCTGGATCAGCATCGCCGCGAGCAGCACCAGCGCGATCACCTTGGCCATGTCGCATCTCCTCCTGGTGCGGGCGCCGAATCCGTCGTTCGAAATCCCTGACTAATCGAGCGAGACCGCGCGCGAAAGGCCGCCCCGGCTCAAGCACCTGCGACGATGGTGTTGTGGACAGCCTCCCGCGCTTGGCCATAATCGAGCCGGGAGAGTTCAGGAGGAGATGCGATGCCGTCGCGCCATCATGAGACCTATGCCCGCTGGCAAGCCGATCCGGAAGGCTTCTGGGCCGATGCCGCGAAGGCAATCGACTGGACGAAACCCTGGGACAAGGTGTTTGACGCCGGGGCCGGCATCTATGGCCGGTGGTATGTCGGGGCCGAGTGCAACACCTGCTTCAACGCCGTCGACAGGCACGTCGAGGGCGGCCGCGCCGACCAACCCGCACTGATCTACGACAGCCCGGTCACCGGGACGCAGCGCAAGTTCACCTATGCCGAGCTGAAGGCCGAGGTGGTGGCGCTCGCTGCCGTGCTGCAGGACATGGGCGTCGGCAAGGGCGATCGCGTGATCATCTACATGCCGATGGTGCCGGAGGCGCTGTTCGCCATGCTCGCCTGCGCGCGGCTCGGCGCGATCCACTCGGTGGTGTTCGGCGGGTTCGCCTCGAAGGAACTCGCCACGCGCATCGACGACGCGCAGCCGAAGGTGATCGTGTCAGCCTCCTGCGGCATCGAGCCGGGCCGCACGGTGGCCTACAAGCCGCTGCTCGACGGAGCGATCGAGCTTGCCCGCCACAAGCCGGAGCAATGCCTGATCGTGCAACGGCCGCAGCAGACCTGCGAGCTCACGACCGGGCGCGATCTCGACCTCGGCGAGAAGGTCGCGGCCGCGAAAGCGGCGGGTCGGGACGTGCCCTGCGTGACGGTCAAGGCGACCGACCCGCTCTACATCCTCTACACCTCGGGCACGACGGGGCAGCCAAAGGGCGTGGTGCGTGACAATGGCGGCCACATGGTCATGCTCGAATGGTCGATGTGGAACCAGTTCGGGGTGAAGCCGGGCGAGGTGTTCTGGGCGGGTTCGGACGTGGGCTGGGTGGTCGGCCACTCCTACATCGTCTACGCGCCGCTGCTGCACGGCTGCACGACCGTGCTGTTCGAGGGCAAGCCGGTCGGAACGCCCGATGCCGGCACGTTCTGGCGCGTGATCGCCGAACACGGCGTGGTCGCGCTGTTCACCGCGCCGACCGCCTTCCGCGCGATCAAGAAGGAAGACCCGCAGGGCGAACACATCAAGAGACACGACCTGTCGAAGTTCCGAACGTTGTTCCTGGCCGGCGAGCGGGCCGATCCCGAGACGGTCAAATGGGCCGAGCAGAAACTGGGCGTGCCGGTCATCGACCACTGGTGGCAGACCGAAACCGGCGCGCCGATCACCAACAACCCGGTCGGGCTGGGGATGCTGCCGGTCAAATACGGCTCGCCCGGCGTGCCGATGCCTGGCTACGGCGTCGAGGTGGTCTCCGACGACGGCCATCCGGTGAAGCCGGGCACGCTGGGCAACGTCGTGGTCAGACTGCCGCTGCCGCCCGGTGCGCTGCCGACGCTCTGGAACGCCGACAAGCGGTTCCGCGAAGCCTATCTCGACCAGTTCCCCGGCTACTACAAGACGGCGGACGCCGGCTACATCGACGACGACGGCTACCTCTTCATCATGGCCCGGACGGACGACATCATCAATGTCGCAGGCCACCGGCTCTCGACCGGCGCCATGGAGGAAGTGCTGGCGCAGCATCCGCAGGTCGCCGAATGCGCCGTCGTCGGCATTGCCGATGCGCTGAAGGGCCAGGTGCCGGTCGGCTTCGTGGTGCTGAACGCCGGCGTCGACAGGCCGCCGTCCGAGATCGAGAAGGAAGCCGTCGCGCTGGTGCGCGAGAAGATCGGCCCCGTCGCCTCGTTCCGCACCGCGATCACCGTCAAGCGGCTGCCCAAGACGCGCTCGGGCAAGATCCTGCGCGGCACCATGCAGAAGATCGCCGACAAGGAAGCCTGGACGATGCCGGCCACCATCGACGACCCGGCCATCCTCAACGAGATCGAAGCCGCCCTGAA
>Ga0182793_1002290_pt1 | contig 11113 bp, 7 predicted proteins | sample Passage237A_FD_130498 | JGI IMG/M metagenome (GOLD analysis project Ga0182793, IMG submission 130498) | Cellulose adapted compost microbial communities from Newby Island Compost Facility, Milpitas, CA, USA - Passage2 37A (version 2) (version 2) ...
CGTATATTGCTTCCGTGCCATATCCAGCACCTCCCTTCATAAGTCCATTATGGATAGCATTACCGTAGCTATTCCTGGACTCATTTATAGGGGGCGGGTCACTTTGCCAATTCACGTTTACAGTCCATTTCAACTGCGCGAAGTAGGGGGAGTAGGTCTTGGCGCGTTATTTTGTCGATGGGGATATTCTTCAAAGTGGGAAGAATGTAACGTTCTAGCCGTTTCCAAGCTGTGTCTAGTGTACGTGTACTGACTTTGGCGGCTTTGGTGGATTTCCAGCGTAAGGCGACTTGATAAAAGCTGTTTTCGAGTTCTTGAGCCTGAGCTTTCTTCTTAGATTTCCTAATAGCAGAAGGGTTTAAACCTTTTGCCAGCTGCTCTCTGGCTTCTATACGTAGTCGGCGAGCTTCGGACAAGCTAATGGCAGGATACTTCCCGAAGGAAATGGTTTGTCTACGGCCAAGATAGCTATACATAAATTGCCAGATTTTAGAGCCATGAGGATAGACCATTAAGTACAATCCATCTCCATCGGATACTTTTTGGGTTTTATCGGTGGGTTTTAGGTTTTTGCATTTCGTATCGTTAAGTTTCATTTGAACTCCATATCTTTACGTGTTTACACATGTATTTAGAGGAGTTCAGGGGGAGCTCTGCCGGATGGAAATCTACCTACAAATCTACCTACATAATTATTAGATGTGAGTACTCTGGCAAAGACAGATATGGACACAAATGTAGCGTAATCACTTGATATAAATGAAAAATATAAATGACTGTGTGTAAGGGGAGACTGCTGTGGACAGAAAGATGGCTCCCTGGGTAGGACTCGAACCTACGGCCAAGCGATTAACAGTCGCTTGCTCTACCACTGAGCTACCAGGGAACATCGCGTGGTATTTAAGAACTAGATAGATAAGATATCTCTGCCGCGATTTCCAGCTTTTTTTTGAGCGGATGTCAGGTTGTGCGCGGGCAGGGGGCGGCGGCATCTTAATTATTTGAAAAATATAGCATTTTGAAAGAATATCCGCCTGTGCTAAGCATATAAAAAGCATCCCGGCAAAGAGCGGAGGCAACAAAAATGGCGGCAGCATTCAAAATCGCGGCGTTTGGCGCGCTGAATCAGGCGAGCTACGAGGCTTTTGCCGCCGGATTGCAAAAACAGCCGGGCGGCGCGGCGGCGGCGCTTGTTTGCGCGGCGCCTTATCCGAATGCGGCGGCGGTTTCCGCGCCCGGCCGTCCTTTGCGCGGCGAAGCCTTGCAGGATCCCGCAAAGAAGGAGGAGCTGTTTGCCGCCGTCGCGGGCGATGCGGCCGCCATCGGCGCGGCGACGGCCGATGTGCGTTGCATGCCCTGCATGTCGATGATCGGTTTTCATGACGGGGTGGAGCGGGCGCTCGGCCATTCCATCGTGCGTCTGGCCGATGCGTTGACGGCCTATTTCAAGGACGTGCCGCAGCTGGGCGTGATCCACATGCGCCCCGCCAAACAGCGCATTGCGGAACTGTTCGGCGCGCGCGCCGTCACGCCCGATGATGCGCAGGCCGAAGCCCTGTTGACGGCAGAGGAAGCCGTGAAACAAACGGGCGCATCCGCCCCTGTTGAGGACGTCATGCAAAAGATCGTGACCGACTGGCGCGGGCAGGGCATTACCCGCATTCTTTTCGCGCGCGCTGATGCGCCCAAGGCGCATATGGGGCCTGCGGGTGCGGTCGAGGGCGTGGAGATCGACAATTATTTCGATGTGCTGGCGTGGTATATTATGACCGGCGCGGCACGTGATACATAATACGGCGACCTCTTGCCGTTCCCCTCTGTTCAATCTATGAAAAAGAGTATAAATATGCCGTGCCCGGCGAAAAATTCGCTTTCAAATTTGGGCAGAAGTGAGATAATACAACCTAGAGCTGTGAACGGCTCGCAACCCTTGGGTGTAAAACCATGCATAACTTTGACGTTGCAAGAGAAAACATGATCCACGGGCAATTGCGCCCCAACGGAATCGAGGCGCCCGCGCTGCTGGCCGCCCTGCAGGCTGTTCCGCGCGAGAAATTCGTGCCGCGTCATTTGCAACGCATCGCCTATGTCGATGAAGATGTGGAAATCGCCAAGGGGCGTTATATGCCGGAGCCTGTCATTCTGGCCCGCCTGTTGCAGGCGCTGGATATTCAGGACGGCGAGGTCGCACTGGATATCGGTTGCGGCAGCGGCTACTCCACCGCGCTGCTCGGCCAGATGGCGGCCACGGTGGTTGCGCTGGAATCCGACAAGCTGCTGGCTGTGGAGGCCGAGCGTCTGCTGCGCGAACTGGATATCTGCAATACGGTCGTGATCGAACAGGCGGATATGGCTGCGGGTTTCGATAAACAGGCACCGTATCACGTCATTCTGATCAACGGCTCGGTATCCGAGGTACCGGCATCTTTGATGAACCAGTTGGCCGATGGGGGGCGACTGGCAACCGTTATTTCAAAAAGGGGGCATATGGGGCCGGCTGTTTTGATAACCCGTACGGGCGACAATTTTTCGACGCGTGTGCTGTTTGATGCCGCCACGCCGCCGCTGCCCGGGTTTCAAAAGCCGGAAACATTTGTATTTTAATGGCTTGTAAAAAATACCTGAACGTTTTTGTTATCTCCGGCCTGATCCTGTGTGCCGTCACGGGTGCGGCCTTTGCGCAAAGTGATGCGGCGCGGCCTGCGGTGTTGAAGACCCCTTCGGCGGCGATGCAAATAGATGACGAAAAAACAACGGCTTCGGGTATTTCCTTTGATCAGGCTCTGATCGCCGCCTATCAGTATAACCCGACCCTTACGGCGGCGCGCGCGGAATTGCGCAGCGTGGACGAAGACTATGCGCAGGCCATGTCGGGTTATCGTCCGCGCCTGAACGGTATTGCGGATTATACCTCATCGCGTGACCGCGGTGATCTGACCGATACGCACGCCGATCCTAAAACGCTGGCCCTTGAAGTGCAGCAGCCGCTGTATCGCGGCGGCACGACGCAAGCGAATGTGCAGTCGGCGTATAATAGAATCAAGGCGCAGCGCGCCATTCTTCATGCAACGGAACAGGATGTGCTGCTCGATGCCGTCACCGCCTATATGGATGTGGTGCGGGATACCGAGCTGCTGAAGTTAAATGCCAATAACGAGAATGTCTTGGCTGCGCAACTTGAAGCGGCGCGTAAGCGTTTCGAGCTGGGCGACATCACCAAAACGGATGTCAGCCAATCCGAAGCACGCCTTGCCAATGCCCGCGCCAGCCGCGTGACGGCGGAGGGCAACCTGCGCGCCAGCAAGGCAAGGTTCGAGCGCGTGATCGGCACGGCGCCGGAGGGGAGGCTGGGCCGCCCGTCCTATACCGTCAACATGCCCGCCAGCGTGGATGATGCCCTGGCGATTGCGGAAAATAAAAATCCCGATCTGCACTTCGCGCGGTTTTCGGCCGCGGCGGCCCGCTATGCCACCCGCGCCGTGACGGGCGAGTTATTGCCGCAGGTGGATTTGACGGGCAGCATCGGCCGTACCTATGACCCCGCCCTGCGCGCCGATGACGAGATCGACTCCACCGTGGTGGGGGTACGGGCGACCGTGCCGCTGTACACCGGCGGCGGAGTGGATTCCCGCGCGCGGCAGGCGCGGCAGATTGAATCCCAGCGCCGCATGGAACTGCACCGGGCGGAGCGCGCGGTGCGGCAGGAGGTTATCGATGCCTGGGCGGCCCTGACCGCGGCGGATGCCGAAATGACGGCGCGCCAGAGCCAGATCGCGGCGGCGAAGCTCGCGCTCGACGGCGTGCGCATCGAAACGGATTATGGTTCGCGCACGACACTGGATCTTCTGGATGCGGAACAGGAGTATCTGGATGCGCAAACCGGCTATGTGATTGCGGAGCGCAATAAAATCGTGGCGCTTTACCGCGTCATGGCCTCCATCGGGGAGCTGACGGCGGAAGGGCTGGGGCTGGATGTGGCGGCCTATGACCCGACGGCAAATTTCCAGAAAGTCAAAAACCGCTGGATCGGCACCCGTATCGATGCCCCTGTCGACGAATGACCGGCGAAAGGCGGCGGGCAATCGCATAAACAGACTGGCTTTTCCGGCTTGAATCCCGTAAAACTAGATAGAGTATTCAAGACTTTAGCAGAAGAGCAGTTGGTTTATCCGATGGCAGACGCAAAAACAGACCAAGATCCGTCGATCGAAGAAATTCTGGAATCCATTCGCCAGATTATTTCCGATGATGCCGAAACATCCGCCGCGCCGGAAACAACCGTTGCGCCCGCCGGCAAAGAGGAAACGTTTTCCTCCGGTCTTGACCTGTCGCAAAAAGAACAGCCAGCGGAAGCCCCCGGTCAGATTCTGGACCTGACCGATAAAGTCGAGACGGAAGCCGATAACACGCGCGTGGATCTTTCTTACGATCCCGACCCGCCGCCGAAAATTACGCTGGAGGATAATCCCCTGATGGATGATGCGGATGATGACAGCCTGTTGTCCGAAAGCACGGCGGATGCCGCAGCGGCGGAAATGGCAAAACTGCTGGCCTCCAACGTGGCGGTCGAGCGTGATGAACCTCTCCGTGTCGGCCGTGTCACATTGGAAGACATCGCCCGCGACCTGATGCGCCCCCTGATCAAGACGTGGCTGGATCAAAACCTGCCGCGCGTGATCGAAAAAGTGGTCGCCAAGGAAATGGAAAAACTCGCCCGCCGCGCCCGCGACGAGGATTGATTCCTCTTATTTTCTTTTTGTTTTCGGCTTTGTTTTCGGTGCCGTTTTTTTTCCGTCGCGCTTTCGGCTTTGCGCCGTTTTGCTTTTGGTTTTTGCTTTGGGCGGCGCCAGGATGTTGCGACACACGGCATCGGCCGCCTTGAAAATCCGGTTCATTTCCTGCGTGGCGGCGGCAAAGCCCTGTTTTTTGCGCGTGGAAAAAAGATTTTCCACCAATTGTTTTTTAAATCCGGCGGGCGCTTTTTCAGGCGTGAAGGGATGCTCTGCTGTCAAACGCAAAAAGCCCTGTACCGCGACGGCCATATCGGCGGCGGTGGTCAGGGTTTTGGCATCTGTGGTCGTCAGCAGTTTTGCCGCCTTCAAGTTTTGAATGGTGGCGGACAGCGACGGGTGGAAAAGGTTTTTATGCGTGGCTGCGTTTTTCAGGACAAGATAATGCAGCGCGAACATCATGTCCATGAAACCGCCGTCGCGGTATTTGATCTGCCACGGGTTTTTATGGCCGAATTGTTTTTTGACCTTGTCCCGCATCTCCCGCATGTCCTGCAACAGTTTGGCCGCATCGCGCGGTTTTGCCAGTACGGCGGCGGCCTTGCGGGTAAAGCTGCGTTTGGTGGTGGCGGAGGCATAGACAACGCGTGAGCGGATCAGGCACATATGTTCCCATGTCCAGGCATTGTTTTTCTGATAGGTGAAAAAACCATCCATGCTTATGGCCAGCGGCCCGTCGTTGCCTGCGGGGCGCAGGCGCGTATCGACTTCATATAAAATGCTCTCCGACGTCGGCGCGGAAAGGGCGGTGATCAGCCGCTGCATCAGGCGGATATAATAAAGGCTCGGCGGCAGGGGTTTGTCGCCGTCGCTTTTGCTTTCGGCGGCATCCACCTGATAAAGCCCGATAAGATCAAGGTCGGAATCCGTGAACATGCTCTGCGCCGCAAAACTGCCCATGCCGAGGATAATCAGCTCCCCCGTTTCAAACCGCCCGTGCTGCGCGGCGAAGGCCTTTTCGACATGCGGGATCAGGGTGGTCAGCGCGGCCTCCGCAATATCCGACAAATAGCGCGAGACCGCGCGCGGCGGCGACAGGTTTTTCAGGATATGGATGCCCGCATGAAAGCGTTTTTCGCGCGCGAAACGGCGCGTCAGGTCCAGCACGTCCTGATAATCCCGCGCGGCTTCAAGCAGGCGGGAGAGTTCCTGCTGCAAAAAAGCAAGATCGGGCAGCCGGCCGAAAAAATCCTGCGACAAAACGCCGTCCAGCACCTGCGGGTGCGTGCCCAGCCATTCCGCCAGCGCGGGCGCCATGCCCATGACATCGGCGACAAGCTGCATTTGCATGGGATTGCGCAAAAACATCGAAAAAATCGGAATGCCGGAGGGCAGTTTTTCAAGAAAACGGTCAAAACGCGCAAAGGCATCATCCGCATGCGGCGTGGCGCCGATGGCCTTGAGCAGCGGCGGCGTGATCTCCGTCAAAATCTGCCGCGCCCTTTCGCTGCGCGTGGCGCGATAGCGTCCGTGATGCCAGCCGCGCACGGCGGCAGTGACGCGGGCGGGATGCGTAAAGCCCATTTTTACCAGCGTTTCCAGCGTTTCTGGGTCGTCCTCCACGCCGGTGAAAACAAGGTTGCCGTCCGATGACAGGCTTTCGGATTCCGTGAACAGCGCGGCATAGCATTGGCGCACGGTATCCGTATGCCGTTGCAGATCGCGCACCAGCGCCGCGCTTGCTGCATAACCCGCAAAACGCGCGGCGGCGGCAAAATCATCGGGATGCAGGGGCAGGCTGTGCGTTTGCCTGTCGTCGATCATTTGCAAGCGATGCTCGATATGCCGCAGAAAAAGATAGGCATCGGTCAGCGCCGCCGCATCCTTGTTGCTGATATGTTTGGCCTGCGCGAGCGCCGCGAGCGCATCAAGCGTGGCGGGCGCACGCAGCGACGTATCCCGCCCGCCGTAGATCAATTGCTGCGTTTGCGCGAAAAACTCGATCTCCCGTATGCCGCCGTGGCCGAGCTTGACGTTGAAGCCGAGGAAGGGGTTGTCGCCTTTTTTGCCGCGCGGACTTTTTTGCTGTTTGGCGTTGATCTGCCGTTTGATGGAATGAATATCCTGTATGGCGGCGAAATCGAGATTGCGGCGCCAGATCCAGCTGTCCATCAGCTTTTTGAAATCCGCGCCGAGCAGGGCATCGCCCGCCACGGGCCGCGCCTTGATCATCGCCGCACGTTCCCAGTTCTGGCCGAGGCTGCCGTAATAGGTTTCCGCCGTGTCGATCGAGACCGCCAGCGGCATCGCCCCCGGGTCGGGCCGCAGGCGCAAATCGCAGCGGAAAACGTAACCGTCCGCCGTGAATTCTTCCAGCATGCGGGCAAGGTCGCGCGTCAGGCGAATAAAAAACGGTTGCGTGTTCTGTGTGTCTATGACGGGGGAACGCGCGGGATCGAACAGCACCATCAGGTCTATATCGCTGGAATAGTTCAGCTCATGCGCGCCCCATTTGCCAAGGGCGATGATGCATACGCCGCAATCCGTCGCAGGATTTTTCGCATCGGTCAGGCGCAGCTGTTTTGCCGCCGCGGCGTTGCGCAGTAAAAAATGCAGGGATTCCTGCACGGCCATATCGGCAAAGGCGGAAAGCTGCCGCATGACCGCCGTATCCTGCCAATAGCCGGCCAGATCGGCATGGCCGGTGATGAGAGCGGCCTGTTGTTTGGCGCGGCGAAGGATAGACATAATCTCCCCCTGCGTGGCGGCTGCCGACGCTTGCTGCCGCGTTTCGTCCAGAAGGGCAGAGAAAGCCGCATCCGGATTTTGTTTGGCCAGCACAGGGTAACGGCTTTGTAATCCGTGCAAAAAAGGACTTTGCGCAAGCAAGGCCTCCGCTGCCGGAGGAATTGACGAAGCAGCTGATTTTTCTTGTTTTTTTTTGCTTTTTTGTGGAAAATTGCGGCGCAAAGGGGTTACTCTTTTGATAGCGGCGGGACAGCCGGAAACCTTGTCCAGTATCGGGGATAAATGCTGAAAAAAGCAATAAAGACATTCAATCGCGGGCTGATGATCGGGTTCGAGCTCATCGGCATTCTGGCCGTGATTGTTTTTCTGGGCTGGTGCGGGCTGATGTGGCGCCTGTCGCAGGGGCCGATTGATCTCGGCTTTGTGACCGCGCGCATGGAAGCCGCCATGCACGAACGCAACCCCGATTTCAAATTCACCGTCGGCAGGACGCTGCTGACCTGGGGCGGGCGGATGCAGCCGCTGGAAATCGAGCTGCGCGATGTGGATATTGTCCGCGCTGATGAGACGCCGTTGCTCTCGGTGCGCAAGCTTGGCGTGCAGCTTTCCAAACGCTATCTGTTTCTGGGCAAGCTGCGCCCGCGCGTGATCCGCGTACACCGGCCGTCTTTCCGTGTGATGCGCTGGGAAGACGGGCACTTCAGCTTCAACCTTAACGAAGCGCCTTTGCCGGTTTTCGGCCCGCCGCTGCCGCCCGACATGGCGGCACAGGCCGCGCAGGCGCGCATTGAATTTATCCGCGGCCTGCTGTCGCAATTGCGCGACCGCACGGGTTTTGCCGCCCTGCTCGGCGGTTTGCGCGAGATTACGGTGCTGCATGCGGAAGTGGTGTATGAAGACAAAATCCTCGGCACCAGCTGGACAAGTTCCGATACCATGCTGCAAATCCTGCGGCAAAGGGGCGGGCTGGAAGCGCGGGCCGATATGGCGGTGGATCTTTCCGCCGATAAACGCGCCATCTGGTCGGCCAGCGTCAAGCATCACTGGGAATCGGAAACAACGGGCGTGGTCGTCAGCTTTTCCGACCTTGATTTCGCCGAGATGAGCGCGAAAAGCGCGGCCTTCGCCCCTGCAAAAGGGCTGGATATCAATCTTTACGGCGCGGTCAAATTCGTGCTCGACCGCGATTTCGTTCCCGGCGCTTTTGAATTTGTTGTCGGCGGGGAAAAGGGACAGTTCAGCGGCTTTGATCTTTATGCCGAAGATGCGCCGCTGCCCGTTGCCTCCCTTTATGCCGATGGCGCGATTGACCCGGCAAAGGGCAGTTTTGCGCTGGATCAGGTCAAAATCAAAACGGGCGTCGGCCCCGTGCTGGATGTGGCGGCCAGTATTTCGCGTGATGAAGCGGGTATTTATACTGCGGCGTTGCGGGGCGCATTGTTCGATACGCCCATGGATGATCTGCATCGTTTCTGGCCGCGCGCGCTGGCGCCCGATCCGCGCGAATGGGTGACAACGCATCTTTCCGCCGGCACGGCGCATCGCGCCACCATCGATGCGCGCGTCACCTATGCGCAGGAAGGCGAGGAGCAAAAAATCTCCGTCGAAAAACTCGGCGGCGAAATCTTTTTCGATGGCATCAAGGTGGATTATTTCCCGCCGCTGCGCCCCGTGGAGGGGGCAAAGGGCCGCGCCTATTACGATGCCGAATCCTTCAATCTGGATATCAGCGGCGGCAGGCTGGGCGATATGAAGGCGACGAAATCGACCATTCATATCACCAATCTGCACAAGGCCGCATCGCCCGACGAGCATGCGGAAATCGATATTGCCGTATCGCTGACGGGGCCGCTTAAAACGGCTTTGTCGGTGCTGGATTCAAAACCGCTGGAATATCCGAAAATGCTGGGGCTGAATTCCGCGGGCGTCAGCGGCACGGCGGATGTGGAGGTCAGCTTCAAATTCCCCATCCATAAAAAACTGGATATTGCCGATGTGCAGGTCAAGGCGACCGCGCGGGCGCAGGATGTATCGCTGGACGGCGTTGTCGCGGGCCTGCCGCTGACGGGCGGGCCGATGGATCTGACGGTCAGCAACGGTGCGCTCAACATCAAAGGCAATGCGCTGCTTTCCGGCACGGCTGTGCAGTTTGACTGGACAAAGAATTTTACAAAAGCAGGGGGCTTCGACCAGCGCGCGACGGCAAGGCTGGTGCTGGATGAAAAGCTGCTGAAACATTTCGGCGTGCCGGACGTGCTGGCGGTCAAGGGCCGCATGCCTGCCGATGTGACGTACCAACGCGGTTTCGACAATAGCGCGAAGGTCGATCTGAAGGGCAACCTGGGGGCGCTGGGGTTGACCGTACCGTTTGTTGACTTTGTCAAACCGCTCGCGGCGGAGGGCAATGTCAGCCTGTCGCTGCAATTGAAAAACGACAAGCTGCAAAACATCCGCGACCTGTCGCTGGAAACGGCGGGACTGATGTTGCAGGGGGATCTTGATTTCACGCAGGATGTGAAGGGAGAGACGGCCTTTGCCGCCGTGCGCCTGTCGCGGCTGATGTACGGAGAGACGGATATTGCCGTCACGGCGGAAGACCGCGGCGCGACGGGGTATATGGTCAGGGTATCGGGCCGGCAAATGGATGCGCGCCCCTTTACGGGTGACGATGATGTGGAGCCTGCCCCCAATACCGATGCCAAGGCGGCGGAGGTGGTGCCCCCCCTGCATGTGGTCATGGATGTCAAACGTCTGGTGCTGGGGAAAAACCGTGCGCTGGATGATGTGAAAATGGTTTTGAAGCGCAACAAATGGCAGCGCATCGACCAGATGGAAATGGACGCGCAGGCAGGCGGCAAGGCGGTTTATCTGCGCTATATGCCGGAGGCGAAGGGCCACAGCCTGCGTTTCGAGGCGGATAACGCAGGCGCGGCGCTCGCCACGCTCGGGATCACCAAAAGCATTCGCGGCGGCACCTTGGCGGTGCGCGGCGAACCGTTGCCCAACGGCGGGCCGCGCGATATGGCGGGCGTGGCGCAGCTGAGCAATTTCACCCTGAAAGATACGCCTGTTCTTGCCAAGCTGCTGAACGCCATGTCGCTGGTCGGTATTCTGGATTTGCTGAACGGCGAGGGGCTGTCTTTCTCCAAAGCACGCGTCAATTTCAGCTGGACGGATCGCGGACAGCCGCAACAGACGGAGAATATGCGCCTCATCCGCCTGAAGGATGGCCGCACATCGGGCGCATCGCTGGGGCTGACGTTTGAAGGCAATATCGATTACTGGGCGCGGCGGCTGGATATGGACGGCACGATCATTCCCGTGTCGGAGGTCAGCTCCCTGATCAGCGGCATTCCGCTGGTGGGCGATATCCTGACGGCGGGCGGCGAAGGCCTGCTGGCGGCGACCTATACGATCAAGGGCGCGATGTCGCAACCCGTTGTGACGGTCAATCCGCTGGCCGTGCTCGCGCCCGGCATCCTGCGCAAGATTTTCTTTGAATGACGAAGGGGGCTTAATCGCCCACCACGACCAGCGCGTGTTTTTTCTTGCCTGCGGAAAGCTTGACCGCATGGCCGTCTTTCAAGTCGGCCAGAGAAATGATCTGCTGGTCGTTGTCGATTTTCACATCGTTC
>Ga0182793_1002294_pt1 | contig 11109 bp, 11 predicted proteins | sample Passage237A_FD_130498 | JGI IMG/M metagenome (GOLD analysis project Ga0182793, IMG submission 130498) | Cellulose adapted compost microbial communities from Newby Island Compost Facility, Milpitas, CA, USA - Passage2 37A (version 2) (version 2) ...
CATGCTTTGGGCTCTGCGCAGCTCGTCACTGCTCAGCAGCTTGGCGAGGGGATGATCGACTGGCTCAAGCAGTCGGACATCTGCCAGATAAAGGAGGGGGGCTGAAGTCTTTGTCATGATTTGCGTCAGTGAGTGGAAATTCACATTCTCTCACAATTGCCAACTGGTTCTGTATGCGACTATTGGTTATATTGTTCGTCGCACGTCAAGCCTCGGCCAGCCGTTCGTCCAATAAAAGAACACTCCATAAATCCCGAGATATACCAGCAGATGGACACCCCCGAAACCAGTGCGAAGCTATCCCCGCCGTGGGATAAGCCTTCCCGTGACGTCGAAACAGTGGTTATTCCCTCGAATCCCAAAGCGCTGGCTGCCCAGTTTATTCATTATTCACTGGTGGGCGGTATCGCCTTTGTTGTTGACTTTGCGTTGCTGAGTCTTGTGATTTTTCTCGGCGGCCATTACCTGCTGGCCACGCTGGTGGGATTTCTGGCCGGATTGGCGGTGAGTTATTTGCTGTGTGTGCTCTGGGTGTGGCGCGGTACTCAAGCCAAAACCAGGCGCGACATGATGCTGTTCAGTGTCATAGGTGTTGGCGGGCTGTTGTTGACGGCTGCATTGATGTGGCTTTGTGTAGATCGGTTTTCACTTCATCCCCAAGTGGCCAAGGTTCTGGTGGCAGCCATGGTTCTGTTGTGGAATTTCGGCTTGCGCCGGGCTTTTGTGTTTTTTCGCTAGTCTTGTGTTGTTAAAGGGAGAGGTGGTGTGAATAAGGTTGCAATTATTATTGGCGCAGGTCCCGCTGGTCTGACTGCCGCCTATGAAATGCTGGCCCGTCAGTCGGGCGTCACGCCGCTGATTTTTGAAACCACAGATCGCATTGGCGGTATTTCCTGCACCATTAATCACAATGGCAATCGCATTGATATCGGCGGCCATCGCTTTTTTTCCAAAAGTGATCAGGTGATGGACTGGTGGATGCAACGGATGCCGGTGCAGGGTGAACCAGCGGCAGACGATCGTCTGTTGCAAAAGGAAAAGGCCTGGGTGGCTGGTGGCCCTGATCCTGAAAAGCACGACAGGGTGATGCTGATCCGCGAAAGAATTTCGCGGATTTTTTATCTGCGCAAATTCTTTGATTATCCCTTGTCCATCAAGCCCGCCACTGTTCTGAATCTGGGTATCTTCCGCACTATCTATGCTGGCTTCGGCTACATCTTCTCGCAAATCAAAAAACGGCCGAATGAATCCTCGCTGGAAGACTTTTTGGTCAATCGCTTTGGCGTGCCTCTCTATCGCATGTTTTTCGAGGATTACACGGAAAAAGTCTGGGGCGTTCACCCGCGCAAGATTTCTGCGGCCTGGGGTGCGCAGCGCATCAAGGGGCTGTCTCTGTCCAAGGCTATTTTTTCAGCTTTGAAAAAACTGCTGCCGCGCAGTTCGTCGGCGAAGGATCTGCGACAGAAGGATACAGAGACCTCGCTGATCGAACAGTTTTTCTACCCCAAACTGGGTCCGGGTCAGCTGTGGGAATGTGTGGCAGAAGACGTCAAACAGATGGGCGGAAAAATTTTTATGCAGCACAGGGTTGTTGCTGTGCACACAGAGAACAATCGCATAGTGGCGGTATCTACCGAGCATCAGGGACAGGTTCAGCGTCATGCGTGCGACTATTGTTTTTCCACCATGCCTATCAAGGATTTGGTGGCTGCATTTGATGGCGATGCAGTGACCTCCGATGTACAGCGCATCGCTCACGATCTTCCCTATCGGGATTTTATGACCGTGGGGGTGCTGACCAAAAAGCTCAAGATCACCAATGACACCCGTATTAAAACCCTTGGCAATCGCGTACCGGATACCTGGATCTACATTCAGGAAGCGGATGTCAAACTCTGTCGCTTGCAGATTTTCAACAACTGGTCGCCCTATATGGTGAGGGATCACGAGAACACCACCTGGGTTGGTCTGGAATACATGTGTTCAGAGGAAGACGACATCTGGAAAATGAGCGACGAAGACTTTATTCGTCTGGCGGTGGATGAGCTCATCAAGATAGATGTAGTAGATCCGGAAGATATTCTCGACCCCTGCCGCATTCGCATTGAAAAAGCCTATCCCGCCTATTTCGGCAGCTATGGCGAGTTTGACAAGGTGAAGGATTATCTCGATCAGATAGACAATCTGTTCTGCATAGGTCGCAACGGCCAGCATCGCTATAACAATCAGGATCACTCAATGCTCACGGCCATGGAGGCTGTGTCCTGTATGATGGATGCCTCTCTGTCGCGCAGGGATCTCTGGTCGATCAACACCGAACAGGAATACCACGAAGAGCGGAGCCAGAAGTCGTGAGGGTGAAATTCAACCGTTTTTCACTGTGGAGTTTTATTCTTGGTCTCCTGATCATCTTGTGGGGCTTGTGGCTGGCTTCTCCCAGAGTTTCTCTTTCCGAAGCTGGTTTTCGCAACCGGACGGAAGCCGTGGTTTTACCCTGGAGTTTCGATGGACCGCGACGCAATGTCTATCTGGTGATGGAGTTTGAAGCCAGATCCTTCTCTCCGCGCAAATGGCAAGTGGTGCCGGATGATCAGGTCATTCGCGTCAAACTGAATGGCAAGCCGCTTTCTCTTGATCATATACCCGCTAAAGCGCTGAAGGATTACACCAACGGATTCACTCTGGATTTGAGCCAACAGATAACTTCCGGCACACAGCGGCTGGAAATCTGGTTTCAGAATCAGGGTGGCCCGGGTGGTATTGATGTAAGGCCCGTGTGGGATTTTTGGCATTATCTGGTTATCTATCTGGGTACCCTTTGCGTGCTGCTCAGTCTGGCTGCTTGCTGCGGTTTGACGCGCAGCCAGAAATGGATTCTGTCAGCGGCGCTGATAACTATTTTTTCCTACTGGTCGGTAACTCCCTGGCTGATTCGCGCTCACGACGTCAGCTGGGGTGGCGGTCACTATGATTACATTGAATATGTAGCCACCAAAAATGCGCTGCCCAAGCCCACGGACGGCTGGGTTTTCTATCATCCACCGGTCTATTACCTTGCCAGTGCCCTGGTGTGGAAATTTGCCCAGCTGAGCCATCTGCCGGTGTATGAAAGTCTTCAGCTGTTTTCCATCCTTCTGTGGTTGGTATTTCTGGTTTCGGCGCTGGCCACGGTCAATCTGTTTACTCGTCGCAGACCTTGGGCGGGCAGGCTGGCATCCGTGGCTATAGCCTTCTGGCCTGCCGGCATTCTGCACAGTCCGGCAATTGGCAATGATGCGCCTCTCTATGCAGTGGCAGGTTTGGCCACCTGGATGCTCTGTCGCTGGTGGCTTGGTGGCAAGCGCAGGGATCTGCTCTGGGCTGCACTTTTCTGCGGGCTGTCGTTGCTGATCAAGAGCAATGGCATAGTGCTGGTCGCGGCAGCCGGTTTGTTGTTGCTGTTGAGATTCCTGTTGAAAGCCGGGCGACTCAGATGGCGCGCATTTGCCGATGGATGCTATTTCGGTGTGATTGCCGCTGTGTGCCTGGCGGCGAGCATGGCGGTGCGGGTTTATTACTATCTCAAAGGTGAATCAAGCAACTGGTTGATCAGCAATCTGGGCAACTTGCACAGTGCCTTGCGTGTGCCCGCGGATATCAAATCCTTTTTGCCGCTGGATGTTCCCACCTTTCTTACCCAGCCTTACATGAGTCCCTTCCTCAATGAGACAGGGCGAGAGAATTTCTGGAATTTTTTGCTGCGTTCGGCCATCACCGGAGAGTTCAAATTCTCCCATGGGGTGCTCAACGCCTTTGCCTATGTCATGGGCGTGTTTTTGTTGTTGTTATTTTTTACTTTGGCGGTGAGACTGTGTTCGGATTGGAAAATCAAATGGACACATATCTATCGCCATCTGCCGCTAATAGTTGTGAGTGTTCTCTGGCTGGCGAGTCTTGTGGCCTTGCGTATCAAGGTTCCCTATTCCTGCAGCAATGATTTTCGCTATGTGCTGCCAATACTGATTCCACTGGTGATTTACTGGGTGAGGCAGGGTGCCTGGCCTCGCTGGCTGTTGGTGTGCTTCTCAGCCAGCTCGGCCATTTTCTACACGGCTACGGGTCTGGTCGGTTGACTAGCGGCTGGGACCAAACAGTAACCACAGGATAAAGCCCAAAAAGGGTAATAAAATCAGGACCACAATCCAGATGACCTTTGCCCCGGTTCCGGCGCTGCTCTGCAGTGTTTTTACGATGGCGTAAACCACACAGATCAACAGCACCAAGCCCAAAAATCCACTGACTTCTACGCTCATGTTCAACTCCTGTTGTTGGGAAGAGATCTGATCATACGCCTGTTGCGCCTATAATCATAACTGCCCCTGAATGGGCGGCAGCTCGGCAGCTATTTCATTGCTGACAACGCGGGTGCGCGCTATATCGCTGAGCTGTTGCAGATTGTTGACCACATCCTTTGCCAGCCAGCTCACTGACTCGTTGGGGTGATCGACCAGCGCTTCGACATGGCGCAGATGCGTCTGGTTGCCGGTATAGCGCAGCGCCAACAGCGCATCCAGTTTGACGCCTATGTCATTGTCCTGCAGCAGCGGTACTATGGCGTTGGCGGCACCGGCATAACGGGTCTTGCCCAGTTCTATCAGTGCTTTTTGTTTGTCTGCCGGATTGCTGCTCTTGAGCTGGGTTTGCGCCTCGGCAACTTGTTGATCCAGTAAACTATTGTCACCGCGCATGGAGGCTACCTGAGCCAGTACACGCCGAAATTCCGGGTCCTGCTGATCCTGGTATATGGCTTCCAGAGCCTCATCGGGCAATAGATCGCGATTGTCCACCAGATCAAACACACCTTTACTCGCTATGGCCACACCATCCCGGCCGGGATTTTCCGCGAGAAAGTCATTCACTTTTTCATGAAAATTGCGTGGATCGCCGTGGGCGAGAGTCAACAGATCCTTGATCGCCTGATCAACGCTTGGGGATGCCTGGGCATGGGTGTCATCGATAACACGCGAGGACATTTCATAGGCCTGTGTGCTGGAATTGGAGGCTGTGATGCGGGGTTTTATTTTGGGAGCCTGATCTATCGGACCGAAATGAAAAAAATCGCTGTTTTTAAGTTCCTCTTCCTTTTGCGCTAACAACAATCCCAGATCGAGAATCCGGTTTTCCAGTGCGCTGATATTGTGCTGTTGTGCATCAGTATCCGTCAGCCAGTTGTTGGCGTTCCAGCCGAGAAGAGCGCCGATGGCGGCGGCAATAGTCAGGGAAAAAAAATCGTTTTTTGGGCTGCTCATGATTGTAATCTCGCTTATTAATTTTTATTTGTCTCTGCGTGACAGACAGGGGTGCATTGGGCTAAACAGGGGGCAGTCGAGCCGCCCCCGCAAAACATGATTACAAATTGCCGTAACCGATGGCGCCGTTGCAGTGCATCCACTCACTGTAACCGTTGCCGCCACCACACTGGCCATTCTGGTAAACGCCGGTGTTGTAGGTTTGGTGCTCGGATTGACGGATGTTGCCGTTGACGCTGATGTAATCCACCTGCACATCGCGGTTGCCGCCATCGTTGAAGAATTCCACCACGCTGCCACCGGAGAGGTTGGTGGTGGCGGTGTAATTCTGCATGTTGGTGGAGAGAGTCCAGGTCTGAACTGTGGTGTTGTTTACCCGCAGACGAATCTGCTCCTGGCCTGTAGTCCCTCTGGCGCGCACCACAATGGTTTTACTGCCGCCACCAGCAGAACTGCTGCTGCCACCGCCATTGTTGGAGCCCTGGCTCACGGTGATATCAGAGGAACCCGTGCTCTGATACCTGAGTCCTTCCAGAGGGTGTAGTAGTAACCGTCGTGATTACCCGTGGAATTGGAAGTCAGAGTTTGTGCGTGAGCGCCCACTGACAAAAGACCGGCAGAGCAAAGGAGTGCAGTAACGACATTTTTGCCGTTTTTTAGAAGTTTCATTATGTGTTCTCCAGAAGAGTATTAGCCGACCAACCAATACTGCGCGGAAAAAGAAGGAGGGCTGTTGATGGGCTCATCTGTTTATTTTTTGTTGGAAACAGATGATTTTTCTGTCGGGCACCATACAGCTTTGTTGTTATTGTTGAGACTACCTGGCGGCATCGACCGGGGCGTTATAATCCTGCACCAACAATATTGTCAAATGCACAATAAGCATCTTGTCAAAATGTTCATAAGCTTATTGTTTATATAACAATAAGTTTATTTTTGTGTTGAATTGGGCGAAATGGTTTTTACAGAGTGAAGTGGTTTTGTCTGTGGATGGCGGCTCTGAAGGCGATAAACAGACGGCGGAAAAATAAAAAAGCCCCTGAAATTTTCAGGGGCTTTTGGAGGTGGTGGGCCCAACTGGACTTGAACCAGTGACCTGCCGATTATGAGTCGGATGCTCTAACCAACTGAGCTATAGGCCCAAATGAAGGGCCGCGATTGTAACGCGGCCCTGCGCAGCTGAAAAGACTTAATCGTCGAGGAAACTGCGCAAGTGATCGGAGCGGCTGGGATGACGCAGTTTGCGCAGTGCCTTGGCTTCGATCTGGCGAATACGCTCGCGGGTTACATCAAATTGTTTGCCCACTTCTTCCAGTGTGTGGTCGGTATTCATATCGATACCAAAGCGCATGCGCAGTACCTTGGCTTCGCGAGCGGTGAGGCCGGCGAGCACTTCGCGCGTGGCTTCGGTCAGACCTTCGATAGTGGCCGACTCCACCGGAGAAATGATGGTGGTGTCTTCAATAAAATCGCCCAGATGTGAATCTTCATCGTCACCAATGGGTGTTTCCATGGAGATAGGTTCTTTGGCGATCTTGAGCACCTTGCGCACCTTGTCTTCCGGCATATCCATGCGGATACCCAGTTCTTCGGGCGTGGGTTCGCGGCCCATTTCCTGCAGCATCTGACGCGATACACGATTGAGCTTGTTGATGGTCTCGATCATGTGCACCGGAATACGGATGGTGCGCGCCTGATCCGCAATGGAGCGGGTAATCGCCTGACGAATCCACCATGTGGCGTAGGTGGAGAATTTGAAACCGCGGCGGAATTCAAACTTGTCCACGGCTTTCATCAAGCCGATGTTGCCTTCCTGAATCAGGTCGAGGAATTGCAGACCACGGTTGGTATATTTCTTGGCGATGGAGATCACCAGACGCAGGTTGGCCTCCACCATTTCCTTCTTGGCGCGGCGGGCGCGGGCTTCACCGATGGACATGCGACGATTGATGTCCTTGATGCCCGCCAGTGTCAGGCTGGATTCTTTCTCGATTTCCAGCAGCGTGTTTTGTGCGCGCAGAATATCTTCTTCCACGCCGCGCAGCGCATCCGAGTAGTCGCGCTTCTTCTTGATAATGTCCGGAATCCAGCTGAGGTTGGTTTCGTTGCCGGGGAATTCCTTGATAAAGGTCTTGCGTGGCATCTGGGCGCGACGCACGCAGAGCTCCATGATTGAGCGTTCTTCGTGACGTACTCGCTCCAGCACATCACGTGCCTTGGCGTATACCGGGTCAAACTGGCGTGGAGGCAGTTTAAAGAACTTGAACAGGTCGCCGAGAGCGTTGAGTTCTTTCTCGGCCTGCTTGCTGTCGCGACCATGTTTGGTCACGGCTTTTTCGGCTTTGTCGAGTTGCTTTTTGAGGGCTTCGAAGCGCTGACGAGCCTCTTCCGGGTCTACGCCGGAATCGGTTTCTTCGTCTTCGTCCGTACTTGAGGATTCTTCCTCTTCATCGTCGTCAGTAGCGGCGGCTGCCTTGCTGTTGGTGGCAACGGGCAGTTCGGCTTCCTCTTCGGTGGTGGGAACCTCTTCAACCGGGTCCAGCCAGCCGATAACCACGTCGGCCAGACGGCGCTCTTCCTTGGCTACCAGGGCGTATTCATCAAGTACCTGACGTACAGCGCCGGGCCAGTAGGCCAGGGCGTGCATGAGTTCGCGGGTGCCTTCTTCGATACGCTTGGCGATAACGATTTCGCCTTCGCGGGTGAGCAGTTCCACTGTACCCATTTCGCGCATGTACATGCGCACCGGGTCGGTGGTGCGACCAGCTTCTGTCTCTACTGCAGCCAGGGCAGCGGCAGCTTCAGCGGCGGCTATCTCGTCAGCGGCGGCGTCGCCATCGGTCATCAGCAGGGTATCGGCATCGGGCGCGGTCTCGTAGACGCGGATACCCATGTCATTGATCATCTGAATGATGTCTTCGACCTGATCCGGATCCGAGATGTCCTCCGGCAGGTGGTCATTTACCTCGGCGTAGGTGAGGTAGCCCTGTTCTTTACCACGGGCGATCAGTTCTTTGATTCGAGACTGTTGCTGTTGGACGTCGTCAGACATTCGGGACCCTGTCAGTACTGGAGGTGGAAACGAAAAGCGCGGGATTATAGCTCATATGTGTCGCCGGTATCTAGAAATCAATAGCGGCTTTGCACTGGCCTGACGTTGGTCAGGCAGGGGGAGGGGTTTTCCTGGCCAAAATCTCGCGCCCCAGCCGCTCCCGTTCTTCTCTGGTCAGTTGATTAAAGTCGGCTTGCTTGAGTTTTTCCAAGGAGAGATGGTTTTTTTTTGTTTCCCATTGGCGTGCCAGCCCTGCCAGAGCGTCGCGGAAGGCGGTTTGGGTGTCATAGTCGGCCTTGGGCGCCTTGTCCGGGCGGGGCTGGGTGAGGGCATTGGCGGCCACCAGCAGGTCATGACCGGCGATGGCCGCCAGGTATTCCGCCTCCTCTGCGCCATAGCTGGCGCGCCAGTAGCCGATGATATGGGGCAGCTGGTAGTGGGGGCGCTCGCGCACCAGCTTGAGCAGGCGACTGAGCAGCTGTTCGTCTCTGTCATCGCTGTCCTGCATATCCAGATCTGCCCCTTCTTCCTTGGCTAGATCCGGGTAGGTGAGCAGCAGTGCAATAGCCTTGCGCACCGGCGGCATCAGGTATTTGCCCGGAGTGCGCGGAGCCAGCTGTTGCTGCCGGGGTCTGTGGTGCTGGTGACTGTCGTAGTGTTCGCCGTAGCCGGGTGGCGGTGCCTCCGGCAGCGGGGCTTCGTCCAGCCAGTCGGGTGTCGGTTGCCAGTTGTCTGTCGGGGTATCGGTTTCCGGCAGGCGTCTGGGGGCGGCGGCTTTTACAGGTAGGGGAGCGGCCTGGCTTTGAGCAACTGGTTGGGGCTCCGCAGCAGCGGTTACCAGAGGTTCCGGGTTTTCGGTACCCAGCTCCTGCAGCAGTTTGCGGCTGAGGCCGGTGCGGGTAGCCAGGTTTTCAAACATCAGCTCGCGGAACACACCCTTGGGCAGGCGTTCCAGCAGGGGCGCGGCGCGGCGGCTGAAGCTGGCGCGGCCCTCCATGGTGCGTATGTCCAGACCCTCGGCAGCGGCGTCAAACAGATAGTCTTCAAAGGGCACTGCCAGCTCGATCATTCGCTCGAACTTTTCCGCGCCTATCTGGCGCACCAGAGTGTCCGGGTCTTCACCTTCCGGCAGAAACAGGAATTTCACCCGGCGGCCATCGCTCATGCTGCTGATGGAGGCCTCCAGCGCCCGCTTGGCGGCGGTGCGCCCCGCCTGGTCGCCGTCAAAACAGAAGACCACTTCACTGGTGTACTTGAAGGCGCGGTTAAGGTGTTCCTCGCCGCAGGCGGTGCCCAGGGTGGCAACCCCGTAGCGGATGCCGAACTGGGCCAGGCTCACCACATCCATATAGCCTTCCACCACCAGCAGGCGCGGCAGATCGCGGTAGGCGAGGCGGGCTTCGTAGAGGCCGTAGAGCTCTTGTCCTTTATGAAAGACCGGGGTTTCGGGGGAGTTGAGGTATTTGGGCTTGTCGTTGCCCAGCACCCGGCCGCCGAAGCCGATAACCCGCCCGCGGGTGTCGCGGATGGGGAACATGATGCGGTGGCGAAAGCGGTCGTAGACCCTTTTGTCCTGCTCCTGATAAATGAGCATGCCGCCTTCGATCAGCAGATGTTTGTCTTCGTCGGTATGGGCCAGCGCCTTGAGCAGATTGTCCCAGCCGGGAGGCGCAAAGCCTATGCCGTAGTCCTTGGCGGTCTTGCCATCCAGGCCGCGGCCTTTGAGGTAGTTGACGGCCATGTGTTTGCTGGGATGCTGGCGCAGCTGCTGCTGATAAAACTCGTCCGCTTTCTGCAGCAGACTGTAGATGCTGCGTTTTTCTTCCTCGCGTTTGGCTTGGGCCTCGGTCTGGACTTCGCGCGGTACTTCCTGGCTGGTGAGTCGCGCCAGCTGTTCCACCGCCTCGGGAAAGCTCAGTCGCTCGTAATCCATGACAAAACCCAGGGCGTTGCCGCTGGCGCCGCAGCCAAAGCAGTAATAGAACTGCTTGTCGGGACTGACGGTAAACGAGGGGGTCTTTTCTTCGTGGAAGGGGCAGCAGGCGCTATAGTTCTTGCCGGAGCGTTTGAGTTTTACGCGGGAGTCCACCAGCTCGACGATATCGACGCGGTCGAGCAGGTTGTCGATAAAGCTTTGGGGGATAAGTCCGGCCATAGATTGAGCGCTAGCTTGGCGAGAAGGTCAGGGCGAGTCGTTAGTATTGACCATGGGCCCTCGGCTGGCCAGAGGTGTCTGGCTCTGTTTCCGGCAAATGCAAAAACCGCCTTCACCAGAGACAGGCCGGTGAATAAGGCGGTTTGCAGGGCATCAGCGAAAGGCCTGACAGGCAGGCAATCGATGCAGGTTCGGTCAGGCCCGGGGCCCGGCGCGAAAACTCAGTACAGGCGAGAAAACTTTTTGGATTCGCGCTGAACCTTCTTGGCATGACGCTTAACAGCGGCAGCTGCTTGACGCTTGCGCACGGTAGTGGGCTTTTCATAGGCTTCGCGAGCGCGAACGTCGGCCAGGATGCCGGCTTTTTCACAGGCGCGCTTGAAGCGGCGCAGAGCTACGTCAAATGGTTCGTTTTCTTTGAGTTTTACTGAAGGCATGTCGTTACCTTTAACTGTCTTTGATTGCCCCGCGGGTGCACCAATGCATCCGGGGTTCCGAGGGGCGCAGATTCTATACACTTATGTACCACCTCGCAACCTCACATTAACGGATTTGAGCAGGCCCGGCTTTTGGCTGGCCCAGACAGTCCGGCAGCCGTATCATAGCGCCCCCTC
>Ga0182793_1002298_pt1 | contig 11096 bp, 16 predicted proteins | sample Passage237A_FD_130498 | JGI IMG/M metagenome (GOLD analysis project Ga0182793, IMG submission 130498) | Cellulose adapted compost microbial communities from Newby Island Compost Facility, Milpitas, CA, USA - Passage2 37A (version 2) (version 2) ...
CATGGCTGGGCTGGAGCGGCAGAGTGTTCAGCGCAGTGCTGTTGGCCCTGGCGCCCGTCACAGTGGTGAGCTACCTCAGCCACGAGGAGTCGGCCCCGCTGCACTTCTTGTGGGGAGCGGAGGGATTTGGGCTGATCCTGCTGGGAGTGCTTGGCATTGTGGTGGCGGTGGCGACGCGGGCGGACGGGGTGCGATGGTGGTTGCGCCTGCTCTTTGGCGCCACCCTATTGATCGAGGTGGCGTTCACCTGGGCCTTGGTGTACTACCCGCACGGCACCGTCGTGGGCCTCGCCGTCCAGGCATGCGTGATTTGCGCGTTCGCGCCCCGCGCTCCGCGCGAATAGCGAAGAGGGCCGCCCCGGCACTGCCGGGACGGCCCTCTCGCTGTGCGCTACAGCGACTTACACGTCGTAGTAGAGCTCGAACTACCCCCGCACTAACGGCTGTTTGCGGCTACTTGCGGGAATTGCTGATTACCAGGCGTGATACCTCGCCTGACTTGCGGGCATTGATGGCTATTTGCGGACGTTCTGCGGACTATTTGCGGACTGGCGCGCCATGTTGACCTTCGACGAACTGGTGGCCCTGGCCGAATCTCAGGGATTGCGGGTCACCGCCTTTGACCTTGGTGGAAGGGGTGGCTACCTCTACAAGGGCGGGATCGTCGTGCTAAACGTCCGGCACGGACTCCCGGCGCAGCGCGTGACGCTGGCCCATGAGATGGGGCACTGGTTTCACGGCCATGACTGGACGCGAGACGACCGGCATAAGGACCGCGACGAACGCGAGGCAGACCTGTACGCGGCGCGGTTGTTGATCTCCATTGACGATTACGCCCGTGCCGAGAGGATTGCGGGATCCCACCTGGGCGCTCTAGCGCAGGAACTTCAGGTGACCAGGCGGCTTGTATCGCTCCGGCGTATCGGACTTCGCGCAGAGGCTGCAACGCGGCCGGACCTATTTGACGACTACGGGTGGGCGTAGTCATGCGCCGCCATATGAACTTCGGGGGCATGTCAGTCCCCGTTGGTGGGCTAGTCCCACACAGTAAGCCGGGAAACTCCCGGCCCAATGACAGGAGGAAGTCATGACCACTATCGCCAAGCCCATCTGGGCAGACGAGAAGACCACCAGCGAACTCATCGACGGTGACAACAACCCGGTCTACACGCGCCGTCTCGCGGCCAATGCCGCGCTGCTCCGCTCTGGCGACTCTGAGATCGGCACCATCACCGGTGAGCCGTTCACGCTGGGTTTCGAGCTCACCCATCACGCGAACACCGGCACGGCGCTCGAGTCTGACGAGTTGCCTGTGAGTTGGCTGATCCTCAAGGATCCCGCCGCTGCTCGTGCCATTGCTCGGGGACTGCTCGCTGCGGCCGACGAGTGGGAGCGTCTCACGCTGACTCTTCCCGACCTGGCGCGAGAGTCCACTGCGACCGGCAAGCTCGCCAGTGAGGTTCTCGACAAGTACGCCGGCGGTGTGAGGTGAGCCGCCTCGGAGGCCCCTGCTCCAGAGAGGAACACATCGAGCACTCGGCCAAGATTGGGCGCATCGTATATCAAGCGCATGCCTGAGGCTAGTGAGCGTCGGCAGGTGTGCGCACCGCCAAGCCCCGCCAGGCTTCGGGGGGTGATGCCTGGCGGGGCGTTCTCAGTTTGTCACAACGACAGATCCATGAGGTCAGCCATTAGCGGCCTCCCGACTTACGGTTCAGACGGTCAAGGGCAGCCATGCCAGCGTCACCAGGCTGAGCAAACGACGCGCTCTGGATGATGACTGGGGCGGTGGCTGTGTGGGTGGACTGCACCGGCACCGTGACGACTTGGGGGGCCTGCTGATACGTGGGCGTCGGCGTGAACGCGCTACGGACAGCCGCGGCGAGCATGTCGCGGGACTGAGCCGAGTTGTAGATGCGGCCCGACTCGCTGAAGTGACGCAACTCGGGGCCAGTCTCACCCACCCAGGCCAAGCCCTCACCGTGGACACCACCAGCGGCGTATTTGCGAGGCTGACCGGCACCACCGCCACCGCCCTTGGTGACGCCGCCAGTCTGGAACTCAACCTGCGCGACGATGACCTGCTTGGACACGTCCTTGACCCAGTTGCCGTACTCACGAGACGCATTGAGCATGTCCAGGGTTGGCTTCACGGTGGGGTTCAATGCCTCATCGAATGCCTGAGCGAACTCGTTGGACGCTTCCGTGCCGCCCTTCGACCACAGTTCTGCAATGCGGTTGAGTTGCGAATCGGACGCACCAGCAAGCATCTCGAGCAACGGTGCCGACGATGGCCCCTGCTGCACAAGGGCGTCGATCATGGCCTTGGCGTCATCCCTGAACGCGCCAGCCACGTCCGAGTTCACGCGATCTGCGAGCGTGAGCGAGTTCTCGCGCCACTTCTGCCTGGCCTTGACCTGATCCTCAACTTCCTTGATGTAGTCCTTCACGCGCACGGTGTGGCCGTCGAAGTAGGTGTCCATCGAGTCCTTCGAGGACTTGGTGGCATCCGCTGTGGCCTGCGCCAGTTCGCGCTGCTTGTCGATGACCGCCTGGTAGGCACCCTCAGCGTCGATGAACGCGGTACTGGCGTTGGACAGGGCGGCGTGGTACTCGGCAAGGGCTTGCTCGGCCGCTTTGATGGCGTCCGCTTCGGCCTGCATCTGTTCGGCAGTCTTGGCACCCGACTCTGCCATGAGCTTCTGCTCGTTGTCAGCGGCGGCGAGAGCGGCGGAGTAGCCGGGCATGAGGGACTTGAGTTCCTCGACGGTTCCGCCGCCGGCCTCCCATTGGCGGCGCAACTGCTCGAACTTGGTGGCGGCGACGTCCGCATGGCCGGACTGTACGAGCGACGCGAGTGCGTCACCCAGTTCACCGATCTGGTCGATGGCCCTCGTCCGGGAGGTGTCGCCCTTGCCAAAAATCCCGCGAATGGACCCGCCGACGTCCTGCATGCGGTCGACGAGGGAGGGGGACGTCAGGCGGAGCGCGGCGTCGGTCAGGTCATCGACTCGGCCGGTCACGCCGAAGTTGTCGTCAGAGAAGTCGAACACGCCAGTAAGTGACTGCGCGGCGTCATCCATCTCAAGGAGAGCCTTCGTCGTCTCCTCCACCCCGAGCGTGCCCTTCCGTGTCGCTGACGGCAGCGCTTCGACGGCAGCGGTCAAGGCCCCAAGTGCCACCACCACGAGACCGACAGTGCCTCCGCCCTTGGCGATCTTGCTCATGGAGATGTTCAGCGTCTCGAATGCAGCCTTGGTCGCGGCGATGCGAGGCATGAGCAGAAGGAACGCACCACCGAGCGCGCTTACGGCACCAGTCAGTAGGGCGAACACGGAGATTGCGTGCTTAACGCCATCTGGCAGACCCTGGAACCTCCGCATGGCGTCCGCAAGGCCGTTGAGCATGTCTACAAGCAGGCCGCCACCCTCAGGGTCAACCAGCGGGGTCGCCAGTTCAGATGCAAAGTCACGCCAAGCGGCCTTCACGCGGTCAAGCGCGCCGACATAGGTGGACTTCACGTTATCCGCAGCACCGTCGAACTTCTGATCCATGCCAGCGATCAGCGCGTCCAGGGCTTCGTCGGCTCCGATGAGGCCCTTGGTGACAGACTCGCGAATCTCCGCACCGGTCTTGCCCATTTGCGAGCCGATCAAGGTCGCGGCATCAACACCACGGTTACCAAACTCGATGAAGTCCTGCGCCGTGAGCTTCCCTGCGGCGTGGATCTTCGAGATGATCTGCGCGAGTTCGGTCAGCGTCTGATTGTTGCCACCAGCAGCCGCCACGGCGTTCTGAATCGCGTCCAGATAAGGGATGACCTTCTGCGTCTCGATACCGAACGCGAGCATCTGCTGTTGGGCGGTGAGGAACACCTGCTTGGCGAACGGTGACGTGCGCGCAAACTCGTCCAGTTGCCGCATCTGCTCATTGACAGCCTCAGCGGTTCCCAGCACGGTGCGCAGGGCTGCACGAGAGGACTGCTGCAACGTGTTGTAGGAGATGCCAGTCTTCAGGATCGCGACCGCGACGCCACCAAGCGCGACGCCATAGGCCGTGAGCGCACCACCGGCGCGCATCCACGCCTCGCGGTTGACTTCCATCGACCGGGCCATCTTGCCCAGCGACGTTTGGATCTTCTGACCGTTACGGTCAATGTCCGCAGCACCCTTGCGAGTGGCCTCAGCCGCTTGTGCCATCTGGCGGTTGAAGTCCTGCATTTCGAGCTTGAGGCGAACTGCAATAGTCCGAACGCTCATGGTCGTGTCCTTTCGTTGAGGAAGTAGTTGACTGCCTCTTCCGACGCTGCAGGTCGGCCCGTATCGAGGTAGATCGCGCCGCGATGTGCGGCGTTGTAGAACTTGAGAAGTTCGCTGCCGGCCAGCCAGCGCCAGTCACCACGCGACGGCCATCTCGGGTCGGGATGGTGAGCCGTGAACCAGGCTTCGATCGCCTCAGCCCAGCGACCCAGCGCGTTGTCACGGCGGCCAACCTGACGCGCAGCCATGCCGTGCCGCTCGCACCATGACTCGAAGGCGCGTTCACTCGCCCAATGCGGACTGTGACGATCCTCGAGCTCGGCAGGCCACTCATCGAGCGATGCCGGCGCCAACGACCTCAGTCGAGCCATCACGCACTCCAGACTCGCGCTGAACGGTCAGGAACATGGCCCTTCCAGCGCGCTTTCGCCGCGTTTTGGGCCCGCAAAGTGCCCGTTGTCGGCACCGCCTGGCCGTCCTCATCAGGCAGCGCGAGAGCGGCCAGCAGACGGTGCAGTACCGCCCGCTGACCGCGTGCCTCGGTGAGCGCCGGATTGACCACGGGCTGACCCTGCGACCCAACCGTCATCGCGCCCTCAGCGGCAATCGCCCCTGCTAGACGGTCGAGATCGTCCAGCGTGCGGCACACCTCGAGCAAGATCGACAGTTCCGCGTCGGACAGCTCGAACGCCGTGAGGGTTGCGCGCCAGAACGTCCGGCCGCGCTTCGCCAGCCCACGCGGGGCCTTTGGAATCGAGTCAGTCATGGTGTCTCCTTTGCATGAAAATCAGTGCCAAGCGTTGGCGCACCTATCTCGGCGCTCTCCGGCGGTCACGCCGACCTCCATCGAGCGCTCCCTCGGTGGGGGTCATGCGCGCGCCGCCGCTTTCGCTGAAGCGCGAGCCTTCTCGTCCTCGGGATCGACGTAGGAAGTCGTTCGTGTGGTCGTGACCTTGTTGGCCGAGAGGGTGGTGACGTGCTCCACCTGCATGGGCTCTGGCAGTGCGTAGGGCGTGAGCGTTGCGAGGTCGCTGGCCTTGAGCTTTGCGCCTGCATCAATCAGCGCGCGCCACTTGCCGCCGCGTCCGGTGGCTGCCCACCCATCCCATACCCGGCGGCGGTGTGCGCCGGTTGTGTCAGTCAGCAGGCTGATCGCTGTTGCGTCGTCGTCGGTGTTCTCGACGCCTGCGAGTCGTGCCATGAACTGCACGGCTCGAGCCGCTTGGTCTACCTCTGAGGTGAGCATGTCGATACTCAGCCACGCGCTTTGTGCCGCCTTGGACTGCGCCAGTACCTCCGCGGTGTCTGCGTCGGGGTCGCACTTGTTGAGTGCGTCTGCAAGGCGTCCTGCGGCCTCGTTGTATGCCTTGGCCGCGTCCTGGTAATTGGCGACTGCCACCGTCCCGTAGGCCTCGAGCATGGCCGGGTACAGGTGAGTGGCGACTGTGTTGGTGACGCCGTACTGTGCCCGCGAGTCGAGGTTGGCGTTGTAGTCCACCAGGGCTTCCCGGTAGGGCGCGTCGAAGTCGTCTTTGGTGAGGTCGCCTTGCGTGGCGATATGTGAGAGCTTGTCGACGGCTCGCAACTCGTGGGCTACGAGTGCATTCCAGTTCCCGACGAGGCGGTCGTGGTCGGCGGGGATCGTTGCGCCTAGGCGCTTGGCTTCCGCGATGGTGCGGATGTGGTCGGTGATGAGGGTACGGATGTCGCTCATGGTGGGCTCCTACTCCTGCGAGGCGATCTCGCGCATGATGGGGTCGATGGGGTGGGTCTGATTGATGTGGTCGGCGAACTGCTCCGCCAGGGGTCGGGGATCTGGTTCCGGCTCTTGCCATTCGGCTATTGCGATGAGTGCCGGGTCGGGGCGTAGCGCGGGCTGCGCGGCCATGTGTTCGGCGAATAGCTCGCTCAACTTGGTGTTAGTCATGCGCTTACCTCCATCGGGTAGCGATAGGCGTTGGAGTTCACGACGGCACGGGCGTGTGCGCATCGTGGGAGTGGGTTGGCGCCGCACATTTCGCACAGCCAACGGCCGTCACGAGTGCGAACCCTTACTTCGGGCGAACTGCCAGCGAGCCGCACGAAGGCAAGCACGTCGCCGTCGCGGTGTGACTTGACGCGGACTTGTGCGGCGATCACGAGTCACCGCCTTGGGTGAACTCGTCAGCCTCCTTGAGCCACTGTTCGAGCTTCGCGTGGCCGCTCACGTCGTGGGTGCGGACAGTGTCCACGAGTACGCGGGCAGCTCGCCGGGCAGCGTCCACTTGCGAGGTGAAGTAGGCGGGGAACTTCTCCTGCATGTCCTTGGCGGCAATGGCCGAAACCATGGCGTCTTTGTAGATTTCCCACGCCCGCTTCACGTTCGGGTCGCGATACGGGAAGGCCTCAAGGGGTGGGATTAGGTCGATGAGTTGGGTCATGGTTGTCCTCCGTAAACTCCGACTTCCTTGGGGTGCTTCGTGCGGTAGGCGCGGCACTGGTCAATGGCCGGGCATGAACTGCATGCCTCAGCCGCGAGTTCGCGCTCGTGGGGGTCGTCGCTAGTCCAGTGGGCGCTCGGCACGATCTGTCCGCTGCGGCATGGCACGTCATGCCAGGGATACGTGTCGAGCAGTTCCTGAAGTGAGCGCCAGTCGGGCGCGAGATCCTTCGGGAATGTTCCTGCGAAACCGGTTATGCCTCTGCCCTCCGGTGTACGTGGCGGGCGAGTTCGGGGCACGAAATGTCATGCGCGATCTGGAGCACGAACACGTTGGAGTCGATCTCCACGAGCTCAGACGTGGCGCTGCAGTCTGGGCAGGCGCCCGCGACGGGGCCAGGCTTGAGGCCGAACGCTTCGCCGTTCATGCGGGCACCTCGCAAGCCGCGTGCACCGCTCCCAGCGCGAGCGCCTGCGCTGACATTGCCTCGCCGCACACCGGGCAGGTCGTGTTACCCGTTACCGCACCCTGTGTCTCGGAAACGCGGTAACGCCGCCAATCGCGCATGGCGAGCATGGCCCGCTGGTTGTTCCACTTGAGCCGTTCGCGTGCATCTCGCACGGAGGTCGGCGGCGGGGCGAGTTGGTCGAGTGCGTCGAGGTCGGCTTGGGGTGCTGCCTCGTCAGGGTTGCGCGCACCTTCCCTTGGCGCCTTGAGTTGCCACGGAGCAGCTTGGTCTGCCGTCATGCGAAAGACGGCCGCGACGGGTTCACGGTCGCCAGTGGGCCGAGCGCCACGTAAGGCGCCATGACGATCCTTGGCGATGGTCACAATCGCCGCACCACCCTTGCCGGGAGTGAATGGCTCATCGATCTTTACGCGCAGCATCGAGCCTGAGATGGCACGTTTCTTCGCCGCAGTGCCAGTTGGGCCCGAAGTTCGCGACTCGGCGTTCTTCGCGAGGTGGTCGATTGCGACGACGCACCCGCCCATGCGAGCGAGCGGGAGCAGCACGAGCCGGTGAACCCTGGTGTAGTCGTCGGGACTGTTGCTTGACCCGCCGAACGCGGGGATGAGCTCCCCAAGTGAGTCCACGACGATGAACTGCGCTTGCCACGTCGTGAGGTCTGCGACGATCTCGAGCACAGCCGCGCCGTCGTCGGGCTCGTAGTAGCGGAACCTTGTGGGGTCGCGAAGGTAGTCCTCATTCGCCCCCAGGTCGATCATGCGATCGACAATCGCCGGGGCCCCGTTGTGGTCGAGGTCGAGGATTGCCACGCGGCACCCTTTGTTAAGGGACTGAACGGCACACGCGATGCACAGCATCGTCTTGCCGCTCTCGGGGTCGCCGAACACGCTGTTGACGTGCTCCGCGTAGAACAGTGCAACGCCATCGGAGCAGTACCCAAACGTCGGCCTCAGACCGGGCGTGCTGTCGCCGTCGAGAATCAGCGAGACGTTTGCGTAGAGCGTTACCGCGTTACCGACGTAGGGGGTCGAGTAACGGGTAACGGACTGTTCGAGCGTTTCTGTGGCGTTACCGTGGGCGTTACTCATGCGGCACCTCGCATGGTGAGCCCGTAGCGGCGTGCGAGATACTCGGGATCCCAGCCATCGGCGGCGAGCTGATTGCAGAACTCGCGCTCCCATCGCTCGCTCATGCGGTGCCCAGTGACTTGAGACGCTTCGGCCATGCGATCGAGCGCACGGGATGCACGGCGGCGCTCGTCCTGGGCGAATTGGCGAGCCTTGGCGAGGTTGGGTGTGAGCGGTAGAATCGGGGTATCGACCTGGTGGCCCTGGTTCTCATTCGTGAGAGCCGGGGCCGCTTTCGTTTCGGGGTTGGTCATGAGTCCTCCGGTTGAGGTTGTGCATGTCCGTTCCTCCTCGGTCTGCAAATGGGCATAAGAAAAGCCCGCCGAAGCGGGCTGGTTGAGTTCGGTCATCTTGCGGTATCTCGCAAGACTCGCCACGTCGCTTCCTCGCCTGTTGGGTCGTAGTAGGTGAGCGGGCGTCCGAACTGGTTGTCGATCTGTATTGACGTGACCCCCGGGCTATTGCGCGTCATGGCGCGAGCGACACGCTGGCATCGGCTCACGGACCATTCTGGGTGCTCGATAAGCAGGGCAGCGGTGACTTCATTGACCGTCAAGTGGCTGGTCACCCCGGGCCGCGACTTCCGGTCCCGCTCCGCTACTGATCTCACGCGAGCGCGGCCTCGCGAGTTTGCTGAGACGCGATCCACTCGTTGAGGTCGGACTCTTCGTAGAGCACGCGCTTGCCAACCTTCGTTGCACGGGGGCCGACGCCAGTAGCGCGCCAATAGCGAACCGTGCTTGGTGAGGTGCGCAGTACGGCCGCTACCTCCTCGGTGATCAGGTACTTGCCCATGAGGGCCTCCTTCCTTTGCGGATATTCAGTTCTATGCTTAGGAATCTACGGTTTCGGCTTGACGTGCGCAAGCCAATGCGGTTAGTGTCGATTCCGTATAGGAATGAGGATGGGATGCCACGACCGAACAAGCCCAGGTCAATCCAGGCCGAACGAGCGCTAGCCGATCGCATTGCGCGCGAGCGCGAGGCCCGAGGGTGGAGTCGAGAGAGCTTGGCGAAGCGCGTAACGGACGTTGGCTGCCCCATCGACGCCACCGCAATCTGGAAGATCGAGAAGGGCGACCCGCCGCGGCGTATTGTCGTGAATGAATTAGTGGCGTTGTCGCGAGTGTTTGGCACGACATTCATGGAGGATCTCCTGGTAGACAGCGCCCCGGCCGCAGTAATGCCCCTCTGGAAGGTGATCTACCCGTACTTCGAGGCTGTTGACGCTATCGGTAACGAGCGCGCCAGGATTCGCAAACTGGAGCGACAGATTGCGGCCCGTGCCTCGAGCTATCCGCCGGAGGCGGTGCGCGTCGCGCTCAGTGAGTGCGTCGAGTACTGGGATGCCTCGGACGGCATAGTCGGCGACAAGCAGGGCCTCACCGACGCCTTGGTGGAACTTGCGCGCGGTGAAGGCCCTGGGCCATTTGAGGATGTGATCAGTGGCCCCGAGCAGTTCCCCAAGTTCATGGTGTACGGGCCAGACGACGCGCCCACCAAGCTGACGTATCGGGACGCAAATGGCATCTCGATCGCGTGGGTCCCTCCCGGTAACTTGTCGGCGGTCGAAGATGCCTAGGGCCCCGAAACTCGTACCGGGCGTCACTCTCGCGCCAAGCGGTAAGTTCCGTGCGCGCTACCGCGATGCCGCAGGCAAGGAACACGCGCAGCACTTCGAGAAGATCGGTGCGGCCAAGCGATGGCTACGGACACAACAGGCCAAGGTGGACGCGGGCACGCACGTTGACCCCAAAGCGGCGCGAACAACTGTAGGCGAGTGGTGTGATCAGTGGCTTGAGGGGTACGCGAGCAATCGCCCTTCTACGGTGCGGCAGGCGCGCGTACACATCGCGCACATCACCGAGGCATTTGGGAGTGTACCGATCGGCGCTGTGAAGCCGTCGCAGGTGCGGTCGTGGACGGCGAAGCTCAAGGACGATGGCTACGCACCCTCAACCGTCTACGCGCTCCATGCGCGACTGTCGCAGATCATGGCTGACGCCGTGCATGACGGAGTTGTGCCGCGGAACCCGTGCTCGAGGCGTACATCGCCACCGATGGGCAAGCAGCGTCCCTACGTCGCCACGACCGAGCAGGTGTGGGCGCTGTATGACGCGATGCCTGCGGATCTGCGCAAGTCCGTCCTGCTGGGTGCATTCGTCGGCCTGCGCATTGCTGAGGTCTGCGGCTTGCGCACTCGTGAGGACGTGGACTTCATGCGTGGCGTAATCTCGCCGACAGTCCAATACCCGGCCGATCCGCTCAAGTCGGATGCGAGCCGCACACCCGTACCGATCCCCAACGAACTCGCGCTGCATCTCGCGCTTGGGGCGGGGGAGACGTGGCTACTCGAGGACGTTCTGGGGCGCCAGGTGGGGCCGTGGCAGATCGAGCGAGCGGTGCGTGAGCATCGGGCCGCTGCGGGCTTGCCAGAGGGCTTCCGCTTCCACGACCTGCGCCACTACTTCGCATCCCTGCTGATCGCGTCAGGCTGCGACGTGAAGGCAGTTCAGGCTCGCCTGCGGCACGCGAGCGCGACGACGACGCTCAACACCTACGCGCACTTGTGGCCAGACGCAGAAGAGTCCACACGGGCCGCTGTTGCCAGCGTTTTTGTTGCCCGTGCGGACTCTCTGCGGACTGAGGCGGTGCCGAAATGACATCACCCCAGGTAAAGCGGGTCGCGCCTACTAGCAGTCGTAGTAGAGCTCGAACTCGTGGGGGTGCGGACGGAAGCGCAGCTGGTCAATCTCAGCGGTGCGCTTGTAGTCGATCCACGTCTCGATGAGGTCCTCGGTGAACACGCCGCCCTCGGTGAG
>Ga0182793_1002302_pt1 | contig 11093 bp, 8 predicted proteins | sample Passage237A_FD_130498 | JGI IMG/M metagenome (GOLD analysis project Ga0182793, IMG submission 130498) | Cellulose adapted compost microbial communities from Newby Island Compost Facility, Milpitas, CA, USA - Passage2 37A (version 2) (version 2) ...
AGCGCCAGCAGGTTGGTCTGGAAGGCGATGTCGTCGATCATGCCGATGATGCTGGAGATCTTGGCCGAGGACTGGGTGATGCGGTCCATGGCCTCGGTGGCCCGGCCCATCACCTGGCCGCTTTCCAGCGCCACCCCGGAGACCGATTCGGCCTTGCCCGCCGCGTCCTCGGCCATGGCGGCATTGCCCGCCACCGTGGCAGCCAGCGCCTCCATGGCGGCCGAGGTCTCCTCGATGGTCGCCGCCTGGCGGGTGGTGCGCTCGGACAGGTCGTTGGCGCCGGACAGCAATTCGCCGCCCGCCGTGCGCAGCGAGCGCGCCGTGGCCTGCAGCTGGCCGATCACCTCGGCGAAGCGGTCCACCGTGTCGTTGAGCGCGGTGCGCAGATCCTCGAATTCGGGCGGGAAGGGCGCGGTGATCCGCGCCGTCAGGTCGCCGTCGGCCAGCCGCTTCAGCCCGGCGCCGACCGCCGCCACCGACTGCTTGCGCGCCGTCACGTCGGTGGCGAACTGCACCACCTTGTAGGCGACGCCCTCGGGATCGGCGATGGGCGTGAAGGTGGACTGGATCCACACCTCCCGCCCGTCCCGGGTCCGCCGCCGGTATTCGCCGCTCTTGAAGTCGCCGCTCGCCAGCTCCTCCCAGAACTGCCGGTAGCTCGGGCTGGCCGGATCGGCATCGAACAGGAACAGCGCATTGGGCCGTCCCACCACCTCGTCGAGCCCGTAGCCGACGAGATCGAGGAAATTCTGGTTGGCGTGGCGCACCGTGCCGTCGAGATTGAACTCGACCACCATCTGGCTGCGGGAGATGGCCTGCAGCTGGCCGGTATGGTCGGCCGCCTCGGCCAGGTGCTGGCGCGACTGGGCGTCCAGTTCCGCCTTCTCCGCCGAATTGGCGCGCAGGATCTCGACCGCCCGCGCCATGGCACCCACCTCGTTGCGGCGCTCGGTATAGGGCACGTCGGTGTCGAGCGCCCCGTCGGCGATGGCGCTCATCGCCGCCGACAGCCGGGGAATGGGCCGGGTCAGCAGCCGCGACAGCGCCAGCGCCGCCAGCCCGATCAGCAGCAGCGCCCCGGCCGCGACGGCCGAGAGCACGATCAGGGTGCGGCCCAGCACCGCCTCGATGGGCGCGCGGTCCACCGCCACCATCAGCGCCCCGATCACCGTGCCGTCGGCCATGGCGATGGGCTGGTAGCGCAGCAGGTAGCTGACGCCGTCGATCACCGCCTCCGCGCGGGCCGGCTGGTTGGCGAGCAGCGTGTCGAACACCGGGGTGCCGGCGGCGATGGCGTCGCCCATGCGCCGCCCCCCGGCCGGATCGACCAGGCTGGTGCTGCCCACGGCGAAATCGGGGCCCACCTCCGGATCGTAGACATAGACGGCGACCTCCTGGCCGGCGACCCGCGCCACCGCGTCGATGACGTCATGGCTGCGGAAGCGCGGCATGTTGCGCGCCGACAGCGCCGCCACATTGCCGGTCTCGTCCACCGCGACCTCGAGGCTCGGCAGGTTGACCTGGAAGATCTGCGCCGCGATGCGCGTGCTGTTGGTGATCGCCGCCTCGGCGTCGCGATGCACCGAGCCCGAAAGGCTGATGAAAAGTCCCGCCAGGACGGCCAGCACCGCCAGCGCGATGCCGCCCACCGCCATGGCTGCGATGGCGAAGGTCAGGCGCAGATTGCCCAGAAATGCCCCCATGATCCGAACCCCCGATGCGCGGCGCAACGGCCGACAAGCGTCTCTCCCCGGAATCGAGAGTGGGCGCCAAAGGTTAAGCGCGGGTTTAGAGGGAAGATTTTTCCAGCAATATCAATAGTTTGCACACAAATTGTGCAAGCTGGGCAGTTTAACGGCAGTTCGCGCGCGGCCGGAATCGGCTGTTTTTGCTCCCCTCCCCTCGGGAGCGCAGGCACTTGTAGGGCTTCGAGCCGTTCCACAGGGCAAATCGGTCCGGTGGACCGGTTTGAGGGGAGGAGGCCATGAAAGCCATGCTCGAATGGCTGGGTCGGGGGTGGGGGTCCTTCGGTGGCCCACAATGCCACCCCCTCCCTGGCCCCTCCCCCCCCAAGGGAGAGGGAGCGCGCCAGCGCTACCCGAGTGGGGAGAACGCCCCTGGCGCCGTTTCCGTCCAAACGTGAAACGCCGCCTCCCCCGGGGGAAGCGGCGTCCGGCAAGGCGTGGCGACGTGCGCGCTCAGTGCACGTGGGCGCCGTCGATATGCTGGGCCTCGATGGCGAGGTTGAGCAGGGCGGAGACCACCTCCTGCGCATAGGAGCGGTCCTCCGGGGTCTGGGCCCGGGCCAGCTCTTCCTCGGCCGCCTTGATCTGGGCCTCCAGGTCGGCGTGGTCGAACTCGGCGAGCGGCACCGATTCCTCGGCGAGGATGGTGAGCCCCGCCGGGGAGACGTCGGCGAAGCCGCCCTTGACGAAATAGATGTCGGCATGGCCGGCATCCTTGGTCACGGTGATGAAGCCGGGACGCAGCGTGGTCATGAAGGGCGCATGCTCGTCCATGACCGTGAAATAGCCTTCCGTGCCCGGCACGGTGACCGCGGTCACGGTTTCGGACAGCACCAGCCGCTCGGGCGACACGATCTCGATTCTGAGGCCTTCAGCCATGCGCTTCTAGCGAGTGGGTAGCGAGTAGCGAATAGCTTCGCCATCACGATTGCTTACCCCTGTTCGCTACTCCCTGTTCGCTATTCGCTTCCCTAAGCCGCCTGCGCGGCCAGCTTCTGCGCCTTGGCCACGGCGTCCTCGATGGTGCCGACCATGTAGAAGGCGGCTTCCGGCAGGTGGTCGTAGTCGCCGTTCACCAGGCCCTTGAAGCCCTTGATGGTGTCCTCGAGCTGAACGAACACGCCGGGCGAGCCGGTGAACACCTCGGCCACGTCGAAGGGCTGGCTCATGAAGCGCTCGATCTTGCGGGCGCGGGCCACGGTCAGCTTGTCCTCCTCGGACAGTTCGTCCATGCCCAGGATGGCGATGATGTCCTGCAGCGCCTTGTATTTCTGCAGCACTTCCTGGACCTTGCGGGCCACCTCGTAATGCTCCTGGCCCACGACCTGCGGGTCGAGGATGCGGGAGTTGGAGGCGAGCGGGTCCACCGCCGGATAGATGCCCTTTTCCGAGATGGCGCGGTTGAGCACGGTCGTCGCGTCGAGATGCGCGAAGGTGGTGGCCGGGGCCGGGTCGGTCAGGTCGTCGGCGGGCACGTAGACGGCCTGCACCGAGGTGATCGAGCCCTTGGTGGTGGTGGTGATGCGCTCCTGCATCGCGCCCATGTCGGTGGCCAGCGTCGGCTGGTAGCCCACCGCGGAGGGGATGCGGCCCAGCAGCGCCGACATCTCGGCGCCGGCCTGGGTGAAGCGGAAGATGTTGTCGACGAAGAACAGCACGTCCTGGCCCTGGTCGCGGAAATGCTCGGCCAGGGTCAGCCCGGTCAGCGCCACGCGGGCGCGGGCCCCCGGGGGCTCGTTCATCTGGCCGAACACCAGGGCGCATTTGGAGCCGGCCGCCGAGCCGCCATGCTCCTTGGGGTCCTTGTTCACGCCCGATTCGATCATCTCGTGATAGAGGTCGTTGCCCTCGCGGGTGCGCTCGCCCACGCCGGCGAACACCGAATAGCCGCCATGGGCCTTGGCGACGTTGTTGATCAGCTCCTGGATCAGCACCGTCTTGCCCACGCCGGCGCCGCCGAACAGGCCGATCTTGCCGCCGCGCGAATAGGGGGCGATCAGGTCCACCACCTTGATGCCGGTGACCAGCACCTGGCTCTCGGGCGACTGCTCGGTGAATTCGGGCGCGTCCTGGTGGATTTCGCGCTTGGTGGCGGTGTTGACCGGGCCGGCCTCGTCGATCGGCTCGCCGATGACGTTGATGATGCGGCCCAGGGTCTCGTCGCCCACCGGCACGGCGATGGAGGCGCCGGTATCGACCACCTCGGTGCCGCGCACCAGGCCTTCGGTGGTGTCCATGGCGATGGTGCGCACCGCGTTCTCGCCGAGATGCTGGGCCACTTCGAGCACCAGGCGCTGGCCATTGTTGGTGGTCTCGAGCGCGTTCAGGATGGCGGGCAGGTGATCGTCGAACACCACGTCAACGACGGCGCCAATGACCTGCGATACGCGACCGGCCTTCTTCTCTGCCATTTGTTCGTCCTCGCTGATGGGTTAGAGCGCTTCCGCGCCCGAGATGATTTCGATGAGTTCTTTGGTGATCTGGGCCTGCCGCTGGCGGTTGTAGCTCAGCTGCAGCTTGTTGATCATTTCGCCGGCATTGCGGGTGGCATTGTCCATGGCGGACATCTGCGCGCCGTAGAAGGAGGCGCTGTTCTCGAGCAGGGCGCGCAGGATCTGCACGCTGATGTTGCGTGGCAGGAGGTCCTCGACGATGGCTTCCTCGCTCGGCTCGTATTCGTAGGGCACCGCCGGGGCGGCGGCCTCGCCCTCGCCCTCGGCCTTCTCGATCCGGGCGGGGATGAGCTGGACCGCCTGCGGCACCTGGCTGATCACCGAGTTGAACTTGGCGAAGAACAGGGTCGCCACGTCGAATTCGCCGGCCGCGAACAGGGCCTGCACCTTTTCCGAGATCTGCGCCGCCTGGGCGAAGCCGACAGTCTTGACGTCGCGGAAGCTGACCGTCTCGATGATGAGATCGGCGAACTGGCGCTTGAGGATGTCGTTGCCCTTGCGGCCCACCGTCAGCAGCTTCACCGTCTTGCCGGCCGCCTGGAGCTTGAGGATGTGCTCGCGGGCGAGCCGGGCGATGGAGGAGTTGAACGCGCCGGCCAGGCCCCGCTCGCCGGTGGCGACCACCAGCAGGTGCACCTGGTCCCGGCCGTTGCCGCCCAGCAGCACCGGGGCGTTCTCCTGCCCGTCATAGACGGCGGCGAGGCTCGAGAGCACCTTGCCCATGCGCTCGGCATAGGGGCGGGCGGCCTCGGCCGCGTCCTGGGCGCGGCGCAGCTTGGCCGCGGCCACCATCTGCATGGCCTTGGTGATCTTCTGGGTCGATTTGACCGAGTCGATCCGGTTCTTGAGGTCCTTTAGCGACGGCATCGCCTGTCGTCTCCTTCAGGCTTCACGCCGCGTAGGTCTTCTTGATCTCGTCGAGAGCCGATTTGAGGGCGGCGCGGCTGTCGTCGCTCAGCTGCTTCTCGGTGGCGATGGTCTTGAGCAGCTCGGCATGCTTGGAGCGCAGATTGCTGAGCACGTGCTTCTCGAAATCGCTGACCTTGCCGACCGGCAGGCTGTCGAGATAGCCGTTGACGCCGGCGAAGATCACCGCCACCTGCTCTTCGGTCTTGAGCGGGCTGAACTGCGGCTGCTTGAGCAGCTCGGTCAGGCGCGCGCCGCGGTTGAGCAGGCGCTGGGTGGCCGCGTCGAGGTCCGAGCCGAACTGGGCGAAGGCCGCCATCTCACGATACTGGGACAATTCGCCCTTGATCGAGCCGGCCACCTGCTTCATCGCCTTGATCTGGGCCGACGAGCCCACGCGGCTCACCGACAGGCCCACGTTCACCGCCGGGCGGATGCCCTGGAAGAACAGGTTGGTCTCGAGGAAGATCTGGCCGTCGGTGATCGAGATCACGTTGGTCGGGATATAGGCCGACACGTCGTTGGCCTGGGTTTCGATCACCGGCAGGGCGGTGAGCGAGCCGAGGCCGTGATCCTCGTTCATCTTGGCGGCGCGCTCGAGCAGGCGCGAATGCAGGTAGAACACGTCGCCCGGATAGGCCTCGCGGCCCGGCGGACGGCGCAGCAGCAGGCTCATCTGGCGGTAGGCCACGGCCTGCTTGGTCAGATCGTCATAGGCGATCACCGCATGCATGCCGTTGTCGCGGAACCACTCGCCGATGGCGCAGCCGGTGAAGGGCGCGATGTATTGCAGCGGCGCCGGGTCCGAGGCGGTCGCGGCGACCACCACCGAATATTGCAGCGCCCCCGATTCCTCGAGCTGGCGCACGAACTGGGCCACGGTGGAGCGCTTCTGGCCCACCGCGACGTAGATGCAGTAGAGCTTGTCGGTTTCCGAGGCGCCGGCGTCGTGGGCGGGGCGCTGGTTGAGGAAGGTGTCGAGGATGATGGCGGACTTGCCGGTCTGGCGGTCGCCGATGATCAGCTCGCGCTGGCCGCGGCCGATCGGGATCAGCGCGTCGATGGCCTTGAGGCCGGTGGACATCGGCTCGTGCACCGACTTGCGCGGCAGGATGCCGGGGGCCTTGACGTCGACGCGGCGGCGCTCGGTGTGCTCGATCGGGCCCTTGCCGTCGATCGGGTTGCCGAGGCCGTCGACCACGCGGCCGAGCAGGCCCTTGCCCACCGGGGTATCGACGATCGAGCCGGTCCGCTTGACCACGTCGCCTTCCTTGATGGCGCGGTCGGAGCCGAAGATCACCACGCCGACATTGTCGGTCTCGAGGTTCAGCGCCATGCCCTTGACGCCGCCGGGGAACTCGACGAGCTCGCCGGCCTGCACCTTGTCGAGGCCGTAGACGCGGGCGATGCCGTCACCGACCGAGAGCACCTGGCCGACTTCGGAAACCTGGGCTTCCTGGCCGAAATTCTTGATCTGGTCCTTGAGGATCGCAGAGATTTCCGCGGCTTTGATGTCCATTATCCGACCTCTTTCATGGCGATCTTCATCGCAGCGAGTTTTGTCTTGAGGGAAGAGTCGATCATCTGGCTGCCGACCTTCACCTGAAGGCCCCCGATCAGCGACGGATCGACGAATTGGTTGAGCGTGACGGTCTTGCCCAGCTTGGCCTTGAGCGTCTCGCCGAGCGCCTTGGCCTGCGCCTCGGTGAGCGGGGCGGCCGAGATCACCTCGGCGGTGGTCTCGCCGCGGGCGGCGGCGGCCAGCTCGCGGAACACCACGATGATCTGGTCCAGCGCGAACAGGCGCCCGTTGCGCGCCACGAGCCTGAGGAAATTGGCGAGCAGCGGGTTGACCCTGGCCTTGCCGAGGATGGCCTCGAGGACGGCCGCCTTGACGTCGCCGGTGATCACCGGGGAGCGGAGATAGCGCGAGAAATCCTCGCTTTCACCGATCAGCCGGGAGATGTCGGAAAGCCCGGTCTCCACCTGGGCCAGCTGGTTCTCGCTCTCGGCGAGGTCGAACAGCGCCGACGCATATGGCCGCGCGATCTGGGTAAGCACTGAATTCTGCGCTGCCAATGCCGCTTCACCCTCTCTCTGGCCTGCCCTCCGGCTGGCTCCGTCGACCGGAGCCCGGGCGGCTTATGAACGCCTGGACGTGCTCGGAAACGGGCCTCGAGCCGGACCCCCTGAAATTCGCGCCCGCTCTAACACAAGCCAAGCGCGCCACGCAAGGCTCCGGGCGGGGATTCGATCGTGTCGAAAGTGTCGCAGGCGGACGGGGCCGGCGGGCGCTTCCACGGCGCTCCCGCGGGCCCTCGGGCCGGGCGGCGGCGCCGGGCGCGACGCGCCGGACCGCATGGACGTGCGCGAGCGGCCCGCGCGGTTACGAAGGCTTAAGGAATATGCTCGCAATATGTCCGGGTGATCTTCTGATCGCTGCCGGTCTTCTGACCGGTGAAAGGGGGCGCAGCGGGCGGCTTGGGATGGCTGGGTAAGCACACCGCCCGCCGCTAGCCTCGGTCATCACTCCGTGGCTGTCCCCTACAGTGCGGGCCAAAGGTAAAGAATGTGTTGCACGCCGCCTCACATTGCCGTTCGGCGCGTCACATGAAGCTCATCGGATCGATGTCGACCTGCACCTTGAGGTCGCCCCGCGGCTTTTCCGCCCCCGACAGCCAGAAGCGCATATAGCCGGAAAGATCGAAATCCTTGCCCGACTGGGCCAGCAGCCGCACCCGGTGGCGCCCCCGGATCATGGCGACCGGCGCGTCGGCCGGGCCGAACAGCCGCACCCCCTCGGCCATGGGCGCCGCCGAGAGCAGGGTGCGGGCATAGCCCATGGCCCGCGCCTGCTCGCCGGCCGACACGATCAGCGCCGCCAGCCGGCCGAAGGGCGGCATGCCCCCCGCCTCCCGCGCCAGCAGCTCCTGGGCGTAGAAGGCCTCGCGGTCGCCCGTCACCATGGCCTTCATCACCGGATGGTCGGGATGGTAGGTCTGCAGGAACGCCTTGCCGTGCCGGCTGGCCCGCCCGGCGCGCCCCGCCACCTGGGTCAGGATCTGGAAAGTCTTCTCGGCGGCGCGCGGATCGCCATGCGCCAGCCCCAGATCGGCGTCGAGCACCCCCACCACCGACAGCTTCTCGAAATGGTGGCCCTTGGAGACCAGCTGGGTGCCGATGATGAGGTCGTATTCGCCCCGGCCGATCTCGGCGAAGCGCTCCCGCAGCTGCGCATGGCTGCCCATGTCGGTGGAGAGCAGCACCCGCCGCGCCTCGGGGAAGCGGCTGGCGGCCTCCTCGGCCACCCGCTCGACGCCCGGCCCCACCGCCACCAGGCTGTCGGCCTCCCCGCAGGCCCCGCAGACGCTGGGCGTGCGCATCTCGTGCCCGCAATGGTGGCACATCAGCACGCCGCGGAACCGGTGCTCCACCATCCAGGCGGAGCAGTCGGGGCACTGGTACTGGTGCCCGCAGGCCCGGCACAGGGTGAGCGGCGCATAGCCCCGCCGGTTGAGGAAGAGCAGCGCCTGCTCGCCCCGGTCGAGCGCCGCGAACACCTCCCGCGCCAGCGCCGGGGCGATCCATTCGCCCTTGGCCGGCCCGTCCGCCCGCATGTCGATGGCCGTCACGTCCGGCAGCGCCGCCTCGGCGAAGCGGCTCTCCAGCCGCACATGGGCATAGCGGCCCTGATTGGCGTTGTTGCGCGATTCGACCGACGGCGTGGCCGAGGACAGCACCACCCGCGCCCCGGCGAGCTGCGCCCGCACGATGGCCATGTCGCGGGCATGGTAGGTGAAGCCGTCCGACTGCTTGTAGGCGCCGTCATGCTCCTCGTCGAGCACCAACAGGCCCAATTCGCGGAACGGCAGGAACAGGGCCGAGCGCGCGCCGACCACGGCCCGCACCGTGCCCTCGAGCACGCCGCGCCACACCTTGGCGCGCTGGCTCGGGGTCATGTCGGAATGCCACTCGGCCGGCCGCGCCCCGAAGCGGCGGGTGAACCGGTCGATGAAGGCGTTGGTGAGCGCGATCTCGGGCAGCAGCACCAGGGCCTGCCGCCCGGCCCGCAGCGTGTCGGCCACCGCCTCGAAGAACACCTCGGTCTTGCCGCCGCCGGTGACGCCGTCCAGCAGCGCCACCCCGAAGCGGCCGGCGTCGAGCGCCCGGATCTGCGCCAGCGCCGCCGCCTGTTCGGGGTTGAGCTGCGCCGGCGCCGCGTCCGGATCGGGCGGCAGCACCACCGGCGGGGGCGGCATCTCGATCCGCTCCAGCGCCCCGGCCCGCTCCAGCCCCTCGATCACCGAGATCGACACCCCGCTGGCGCCGAGCAGGGCCGGACGCGGCCAGGGCATGCCGTCATTGAGGGTGTCGAGCACGCGCAGCCGGGCCGGCGTCAGCTTTTCCGGCTCGTGGCCGGTGCGCCGGTAGGCGACGACCGGGCGGGGCGCCTCCAGCGCCTCGGGCGCCCGCAGCACGCCGCGCAGCACCTGGCCCGGCGCCGCCAGCGTGTAGCGCGCCACCCAGTCCACCAGCCGCAGCAGCTCCTCGCTCAGCGGCGGCACGTCATAGGCATGGGCGATGTCGCGCAGCCGGTTGTGGGCGATCAGGTCCCGGGGCGGCCCCCAGACCACGCCCGGCAGCAGCCGCGGCCCCAGCGGCACCGCGACGATCGAGCCGCGGGTGACGCTCATGCCCTGGGGCACGCGATAGCTGTAGGGGCCCTCCACGGCCACCCCCACCATCACCGCCACGATGTCCGGTCGATCCTGCATTTGTGCCCGTTCTGTTCACATGCGGACCATAGGCATGGCAAGCGATTCTGCCAAAGCCGTGATTGCTGACAGGCCCTGTCAGCACCTGTGGCTAGGCTGGTTCTCCAAGGAAACCGAGGAGGATGCCATGCTCGGACGCACCGAAGGCACCGCACGTTCCGACGATCTGGTCGCCATTGCCCGCGGGGCCAGCCTCTATGACTGGCTGATGGCCCTGACCCGCTCCCGCACCCGGCCGCAACCCCTGCCCGGCGCCTTGCACGCCGATCTGGGCCTGCCCCCGCCCCACCCCGACCGCTGCTGGCAGAACTGGCGCTAGGGTCCCGTTTGAAGCAACCTCGCAGTCATTCCCGCGCCAGCGGCACCCCCTGTTTGCGATGGCGGCCAAGCAAACGGAGGTTTCCGCTTCCGAACGGAATCGCCGCGACCTTACCCCCTTCCCCCTTGAGGGCCTGGAGCCGTCCCGCAGGGCAAATCGCTCCGGTGGACCGATTTGAGGGGAGAAGGCCATGAGCGCTATGTGCGAATGGCTGGCTGGGGTGGGGGTCCTTCGATGGTCCACGGACCCGCCCCTCAGAAATTGCCGCGGATGCCCGCGGTCAGCTCGAAGCTGCGCAAGTCGCCCGCCCCGGTATCGGGGCTGATGCCCGCCAGGTTGCCGGTGGTGGTGTCGTAGGTGCGGGTCTCGCCGCGCTGCTCGAAGATCTGGTCGTAGCGCGCCGCCATCACCAGCTCGGCCATCGGCCCGAGCGCGAAGCCGACATCGGCGCCCAGCGCCAGGGTCGGGGCGACGTTGAGATAGTCGTAGAAGCGCAGGTCGCGCATCCAGTGGTCGTCCGTCGCCACCGCCGCGAAGGTCAGCCCGCCGCGCAGCAGCCCGCCGACGCGGAAATTGCCGTAATACTGGTCGCCGTCGACGCCGATGAACGCCTCGGGAAGCTGCTGGCGATAGGTGATCCCGGGCGCCCCGTCCGGGAAGGCGCCGGCATCGTCGCGGAAGCCGCCGGTGCTGTAGACATAGGAGCCGCCATAGGCGCTCCACTGCACGTCGGTATATTTGAGGCCGCCATGCAGCCGCACCACCGCGTCGTCCGCCCGGGCCAGCTCGTAGCCCACCGCCAGCGAGCCGGTCCAGTAGTGATCGATATGGGTGTCGGGATGCTGGGAGCGGTGCGTCCAGTTGGCGGGCGTGGGGTCCCCCGGCCCCCCCCCCC
>Ga0182793_1002303_pt1 | contig 11082 bp, 11 predicted proteins | sample Passage237A_FD_130498 | JGI IMG/M metagenome (GOLD analysis project Ga0182793, IMG submission 130498) | Cellulose adapted compost microbial communities from Newby Island Compost Facility, Milpitas, CA, USA - Passage2 37A (version 2) (version 2) ...
CCCGCCCCCCCCCCCCCGCCGCGCCGCCGCGGCGGGCGCCCCGGCCCGCGGCGGCCCCGGCGGGCCGGCGCGGCCGCCGCCGTCGCCGCGGTCGCGATCGCCGCCGTCTCGCTGGCCCCCTCGGGGGGCGACCGGCCCCCCGGCCCCCTCGACCTGGCCCGTCTCAGCTCGGCCTCCGCGGCCGAGGTCTTCGGCCTGACCGCCGAGGCGGCCCGCGAGCAGCCCGCCCTCGTCCCGGGGCCCGGCCAGGTCCTCTACTTCCACCTCACCCACACGACCGACGACGGGTCTCGCTCGGAGCGGGCGGAGATCGAGGAGTGGATCGGGCCCGACGGGCGCGGGGTGCGGCTCGACGGCCTCAGCGGGGCCTCGTCCTCCTCGTCCGACGGCGGGACCCGGTTCGAGCCGCTCCGGATCGAGTTCGACGCGGCCGCGGGGACGGACCGCGGGCTGACGGTGACCGACAGCTGGCGGGCCATCCTCACCCTGGACGAGCTCGAGGCCGTCCCGACCGAGCCGCGCGCGGCGCTGCGCTACGTCCGGCGGCACGTCGCGGCCTCGGCCGGCACGACCCAGCGGTCGCGGGCGGGCGAGCACCGCATCCTCGGCGACGGCTTCCTGGTCCTGGCCTCGATCTCCTCGATGCTGATGGAGGCCCCGCTGACCGGGGAGCAGCGCGCGGCCCTGCTGGAGGTCGTCGCCGACGCCCCCCGCTGGTACCGGAGCGACGGGACCGCGGCGATCGAGGTCGTGAACGAGGGCCGGTCGAGCGCCGCCGACGGGACCGAGGGGATCCTGATCCAGGCCGCGATGCGGCTGAGCCCGGTGGAGGCGGCGATGCTCGGGTCCGAGCGGCGGGAGATCGGTTACGGGGTGCTGCTCGACCCGGACGGGGGCGCCGTGCTGGAGACCCGGGTCGGCTTCGGCGCCGGCCGGCCGCCGGCGATCCGGATCACCTCGCGGGCGCTCGAGCTGCGCGACGCCGCTGACCTGCCGGCCCCGTGACCGGGGCCGGCAGGGGACCGCGGGCCGGCTAGGGCTGGACCTCGTCCAGCAGGGTGAAGCCGCCCTTGCCGTCCATCGCGACGATCCAGATCGGCTGACGCACGTCGTGGTCGTCGGTGAAGCTGAACTCGCCCAGCGGGGTCTCCTCCTCGACTCGCTCCAGGGCGGAGCGAAGGGCGTCCCGGTCGGCGGCCAGGTCGGTGAAGCCGAGGTCGGCGTCCTCGGCCGCCTCGGCCAGCAGCTTCACCCCGGTGTAGGCCTGGGCGGCGAACTGGTCCGGCTCGTCGCCGTAGGCGTTGCGGTAGGCGGCGATGAACTCCTGGTTCTCCTCGGAGGGGTTGCCGGCGAACCAGGCCGAGGCGCTCTGGGCGCCCTCGCCGTCCCGGCCGGCGCGCTCCGAGGCCAGCCGGGAGTTGAAGGCGTTGCCGCCGGCGATCGGGCCGTCGAAGCCGGCCTCGCGGAGCTCCTTGATCAGGTCGGCCGCGGCCTCGCCGGAGGAGGCGGTGATCATGAAGGCGTCCGGGCGGGAGTTCATCGCCAGCCGGATCCCGGCCGAGGTGGTGATCACCGCCGGCACCCTCACCCCGGCGGCCTCGAAGGCCTGGCGGGCGGTCTCGGCGGAGCTCTCCCCGAAGGGGTCGTTGCGGGGGTGGACGATCGCCGCGGTCTTCGGGTCGGCCTGCCCGACCAGGTCGTTCACGTTGGCCGGGATCGCCGCCGCCTCGCCCAGCGAGTCGCGGAAGACGTAGTCGCAGGCGTAGGGGCAGTCGCCGACGATGCCGGGCCCGGTGTTGGAGACGGCCAGCACCGGGGGGCCCAGCCGGTTGGCCACCGGGTCGGCCTGGACGGCCGAGTTCGAGAAGGTCGGGCCGAGCACGGCGAACGCCCCGTCGCCCTCGATCAGGCGGCGCATCACCTTGGCCGAGCGGGCCGGGTCGGAGCGGTCGTTGCGCTGCACCAGCTCGAGCCGGGCCCCGTTGACGCGGTCGTCGTCGGCGTTGACCTCCTGCACCGCCAGCTGCGCCGCCTTGAGCTGCTGCGGGCCGAAGGCGACCCCGTCGCCGGTGGTCGAGAAGACGGAGCCCAGGGTGATCGTCCGGCCGCTCCAGTCCTCGTCGTCGTCGCCGCAGCCGGCGACGAAGGCGGCGCCGAGCAGGGCGAGCAGGGAGAGCAGGACGGTCAACGGGCGCGGACGGGACATGGTCAGCCTTTCGGTCGGGGACGAGACGGCGGGGCGCCGGGCGCGACGGCCCGGCTCAATCGGTTCGGGGCGACTCCTCCCGGTCCGGCGCGGCCCCGTCGAGCCAGGACGCCTCGATCGTCGCCAGCGCCGCCCCCGCCAGCAGCAGGATGACGCCGCCGACGAGCTCCAGCCAGAGGCCCGCGGAGGCGGTGCCGGTGGCGTCGAGGTTGCCCGAGCCGGGCGCGTCGTACATGCCGGTGTCGCCGATGTCCGGCAGGTCGACCAGCAGGAAGATCAGGATCACCGCCAGGCCCATGCCGCCGACCACGATCCCGACGGCCAGCGCCACCGGTTGGCTCTCCGCGGGGGCGTTGGCCGCCGCCACGATCAGGAAGAGCAGGGCCAGGCCGGCCAGCGCCGCCAGGGCCAGGGTCAGGGGGCCGTGCTTGTCGAGCAGGGTGACGTTGGCCATGTTCACCCCGAACTGGTCCTCCAGCGAGTAGGCGGTGACGAACTGGGAGAGCACCACGATCAGCGAGCCCAGCAGGCCGGTGACGACGGTCAGGCGGGCGTTCACGTCGCGCTCCCGCCGGCGGTGGTGGGCCGGCCGGCCCGCCGGGCCGGGTCGCGCTCGCCCGGGCGGCGGGAGGGCGCCCGCCGCCGGTCCGGGGCGGCGGAGCCGGCCGGGTTGGCCTGGAGCAGCAGGCCGGCCGCGGCCAGGGCGGCCCCGGCGGCGAGCTGCAGCCAGAACCCGGAGAGCAGCACCGCCGAGACGCCGGAGTAGCTCAGCTCGGCGTCGCCGAGGTCGAGCCCGTTCGGCAGGTCGACGACGAGCGCGGTCAGCAGGGTGACCCCGCCGACCGCCGCGACCACCAGGGCGAAGGCCCGCCGCCCGGTCAGCGCAGCGCCGACGGTCGCGCCCAGCGCCAGCAGGGCGCCGGCCAGCAGCAGGACCGAGTGGGAGCCGGTCGGCTCGACCACGTCGACCCGGGGCGCGGTGGCCACGTCCTCGATGCCGGCGTAGCCGGGCTGCCCGATCTCGGTCGCCCGGAAGTCGGTGAACTGGGAGGCGGCGAGCAGGAGGGACCCGAGCAGGGCCACCGCGAGCAGGGCCCGCCGCGGGGTGAGCAGCCGGTCGAGCGCGACCAGGCCCCGCCCGGCCAGGGCGACGCCGGACCGCGCCGCCGCGACCGCGAGGCCGGCCAGCCGGGCCAGCGCCCCGCCGGCCCGGGCGAGGCCGGCCCGAACCAGCCCGCCGAGCGGGGCCAGGGCCCCCAGCCCGGCGGCGACGCTGCCGGCGAGGAAGGCCGCCGCCCGCTTGATCTCGTGGCCGGTGGCGCGCATCCCGCGGGAGAGCACGTTGCCCCGGTGGGACCGCCGCCGGGCGGCCTGGCGCCGCCTTCGGGCCTCGATCCGCTGCTTCTCGGTCAGCACCGGCCGGGGACGGCTCGATTCCTTGCGCTTGTTCTCGTCGTTCTCCACGTCTCTCTCCCACCGCGGCCGCGGCCTTGCGGTACGACCCCGCAGCCTATCCGCCGCCCCGGGCGCGTGCGGGGCGGGCCGGCTCGCCGCCGGGAATCGTCCCCGGATCCTCTGCTATAGTCGCCCGTCGCTCGGGTCCGCCTCGCAAGCTGCGGGGCTTTTTATTGGCCCGGAGCCGGAATGGCGCGATCACCGGAGGTTCGATCCAGCCCCGGCCGGCTCGAACAAGCTGTTTGGCAACTGCATCCGGAAACTTCCAAGACCAGAGAGAAAAAGTGGCGCGCTCCTTCACCCTCGAAAAGACTCGAAACATCGGGATCATGGCTCACATCGACGCCGGTAAGACGACGACGACGGAGCGCATCCTCTACTACACCGGCCGGACCCACAAGATCGGTGAGACCCACGAGGGCGCCGCCCAGATGGACTGGATGGAGCAGGAGCAGGAGCGCGGCATCACGATCACCTCCGCCGCCACCGCCTGCGAGTGGCTCGGCCACCGGATCAACATCATCGACACCCCCGGCCACGTCGACTTCACGGTCGAGGTGGAGCGCTCGCTGCGCGTGCTCGACGGCGCCGTCGCCGTCTTCGACTCGGTCGCCGGCGTCGAGCCGCAGTCCGAGACCGTCTGGCGCCAGGCCGACAAGTACTCGGTCCCCCGGATCGCCTACATCAACAAGATGGACCGCACCGGCGCCGACTTCTACCGCGCCGTCGAGACCATCAAGGACCGCCTCGGCGCCAACGCCGTGCCGATCCAGCTGCCGATCGGCGCCGAGGGCGAGTTCGCCGGCATCGTCGACCTGATCACGATGAAGGCCACGACTTACAAGGACGACCTCGGGCAGGAGCTCGAGGTCGGCGAGATCCCGGCCGACCTGGCCGACAAGGCCGAGGAGTTCCGGGCCGCGATGCTCGAGTCGATCGCCGACCAGGACGACGAGCTGATGGAGCTCTACCTGGCCGAGGAGGAGATCTCCGAGGAGCAGATCGTCAAGGCGCTGAAGGCCGCCACCCTGGCGATCGAGGTGACCCCGGTGCTCTGCGGCTCCTCCTTCAAGAACAAGGGCGTGCAGCCGCTGCTCGACAACATCGTCGCGCTGCTGCCTTCGCCGCTCGAGGTCCCGGCCGTCGAGGGCCTGCTGCCGCTGAAGAAGGGCGAGGAGGAGCGCGAGGAGGGCACCCGCCCGGCCGACGACTCCGGCCCCTTCGCGGCGCTCGCCTTCAAGGTCGCGGTCGACCCCTACGTCGGCAAGCTGACCTACATCCGGGTGTACTCCGGCACGCTCGAGGCCGGCTCGCGGGTGCTCAACGTGACCACCGGCAAGACCGAGCGCATCGGCCGCCTGCTGATGATGCACGCCAACCACCGCGAGGAGATCGAACGGGTCTACTCCGGTGACATCTGCGCCGGCGTCGGCCTCAAGCAGACCGGCACCGGCGACACGCTCTCGGCCCCGGACGCGCCGATCGAGCTCGAGTCGATGGACTTCCCCGAGACCGTGATCGCGGTCGCGATCGAGCCCAAGACCAAGTCCGACCAGGAGAAGATGGGCACCGCCCTCCAGCGGCTCGCCGAGGAGGACCCGACCTTCAAGGTCGAGACCGACGAGGAGACCGGCCAGACCCTGATCCACGGCATGGGCGAGCTGCACCTCGACGTGCTGGTCGACCGCATGATCCGCGAGTTCAACGTCGAGGCCAACGTCGGCAAGCCGCAGGTCGCCTACCGCGAGACGATCCGCAAGGACGTCCAGAAGGTCAGCGGCAAGTTCGCCCGCCAGACCGGCGGCCGCGGCCAGTACGGCCACGCCGTGATCAACCTCGAGCCCGCCCCGGGCGAGGGCTTCGTCTTCGACAACAAGATCAAGGGCGGCGTCATCCCGACCGAGTACATCCCGGCCGTGGAGCAGGGCATCAAGGAGGCCCTGGAGAACGGCGTCAAGGCGGGCTACCCGATGGTGGACGTCAAGGTCGAGCTGATCGACGGCTCGTACCACGACGTCGACTCCTCGGAGATGGCCTTCAAGATCGCCGGCTCGATGGCGATCCAGGAGGCCGCCCGCAAGGCCAGCCCGACCCTGCTCGAGCCGGTGATGGCGGTCGAGGTCACCACCCCGGAGGAGTTCCTGGGCGACGTGATCGGCGACCTCTCCCGGCGCCGCGGCAAGGTCCAGGGCCAGGAGCAGCGCGGCAACGCGCTGGCCGTCCAGGCCTACGTGCCGCTCAGCGAGATGTTCGGGTACGCCACCGACATCCGCTCGGCGACGCAGGGCCGCGCCCAGTACACGATGCAGTTCGAGCGGTACGAGGAAGTGCCCTCTAACATCGCCGAGGAGATCGCGGACTCCCGCTCGGGCGGTGGTTCCGCGGAGTAGCCCACGGGGGTCACTCCCCCGCCCGCGGCAAAGGGCTATTCTTCTCAAGTTCGCCCGAAAAACGGGCGCATTGCCCAGCCGCGAAGCTTTAGCAGTTCATTCAGACGTAAACACCAAGAGAACCCAGAACCAAAGGTAGAAAGGTCCAAGGAGAGCGATGTCCAAGGAGAAGTTCGAGCGCGACAAGCCGCACGTAAACGTCGGCACCATCGGTCACGTCGACCATGGCAAGACCACGTTGACGGCCGCAATCACCACCTTGCTCTCCGCCAAGACCGGTGGCGAGGCCAAGGGCTACGACGAGATCGACAACGCTCCCGAGGAGAAGGAGCGCGGGATCACGATCGCGACCTCGCACGTCGAGTACGAGACCGACGCCCGCCACTACGCGCACGTCGACTGCCCCGGCCACGCCGACTACGTCAAGAACATGATCACCGGCGCGGCCCAGATGGACGGCGCGATCCTGGTGGTCTCCGCCGCCGACGGCGTCATGCCGCAGACCCGCGAGCACATCCTGCTGGCCCGTCAGGTCAACGTCCCGCACGTGGTGGTCTTCCTCAACAAGATCGACCAGGTCGACGACGAGGAGCTGATCGAGCTGGTCGAGGAGGAGGTCCGCGACCTGCTCAACGAGTACGAGTTCGACGGCGACAACACCCCGATCATCAAGGGCTCGGCGCTGAAGGCGCTGGAGGGCGACGAGAGCTTCAAGCAGGCCATCTTCGACCTGGGCGACGCGCTCGACACCCACATCCCGGAGCCGGAGCGCGACCTGGACAAGCCGTTCCTGATGCCGGTCGAGGACATCTTCTCGATCACCGGCCGCGGCACCGTCGCCACCGGCCGCATCGAGCAGGGCAAGGTCAACACCGGTGACGAGGTCGAGATCGTCGGCATCAACCCGACCACCACGACCACCATCACCGGCGTCGAGATGTTCCGCAAGATCCTCGACGAGGGTCTCGCCGGCGACAACGTGGGCTGCCTGCTCCGCGGCACCAAGCGCGAGGAGATCGAGCGCGGCCAGGTCCTCTGCAAGCCGGGCTCCATCACCCCGCACACCAAGTTCAAGGCCGAGGTGTACTGCCTCAAGAAGGAAGAGGGCGGTCGTCACACCCCGTTCTTCTCCGGCTACCGGCCGCAGTTCTACTTCCGGACCACCGATGTGACCGGCGTCGCCAACCTGCCCGAGGGCACGGAGATGGTCATGCCGGGCGACAACATCGAGATGACGATCGAGCTGATCCAGCCGATCGCGATGGACCAGGGCCTCCGCTTCGCGATCCGCGAGGGTGGCCGGACCGTCGGTTCCGGCGTCGTCTCGGAGATCATCGAGTAACGACCGCACCGTCCGGGGCGGGCGCGGAGGAGCGATCTTCCGGCCCGCCCCGTCTTCGCCCTCCGGGCACGCAGCACCGCAGCACCAGACTTCAAGCGACACCAGAAGCACCGCAGGACCAGTAACAGATACGACCTTTGCTTCACCCCGATTGGTCGAACCACGTCGGGCCCGCTCCGCGGGCCGGGCGCAGGCGGCGGGGGACCTTGACATCAGCGGGGCGCCGGCGCAGTCCGGACGTCACGCCCACAGAACGAGAAAGTAAGAAGAGAAGCCGAAGTGGCAGCGATAGCCGCACAAAAAATCAGGATCAGGCTCAAGGCCTACGACCACGACGCGATCGACCGCGCCGCCCGCGAGATCGTCGACACAGCCGAGCGCACCGGTGCGACCGTCTCCGGTCCGGTGCCGCTCCCGACCGAGCGCAACATCTACTGCGTGATTCGCTCGCCGTTCAAGGACAAGGACTCTCGAGAGCACTTCGAGATCCGGACCCACAAGCGGCTGATCGACATCAAGCAGCCGACCCCGAAGACGGTCGACTCCCTGCAGCGCCTGGACTCGCTCCCGGCCGGGGTCGACATCGAGATCAGGCTCTGACCATGTCGGCGATCCTCGGAAAGAAACTCGGCATGACCCAGATCTTCAAGGAAGACGGCGAGGTCGTGCCCGTGACCGTGATCGAGGCCGGCCCCTGCCCGGTGACCGCGATCCGCCGGCCCGAGCGCGACGGCTACGCCGCCGTCCAGCTCGGCTTCGACCAGGTCAAGGAGAGCAAGCTGAGCAAGGCCGAGCTGGGCCACCTGGCCAAGGCCGACGCCGCGCCGATGCGCGTGATCGTCGAGTTCCGCGACGCCGAGATCCCCGTCTCCGGCGAGGAGGGCGACGACGGCGAGCTGAAGCTGGGCCACCAGGTGACGGTGGGCAGCTTCGAGGCGGGCCAGAAGGTCAAGGTCTCCGGCATCACGATCGGCAAGGGCTTCCAGGGCACCGTCAAGCGGCACAACTTCGGCCGCGGCCCCGAGAGCCACGGCTCGCACAACGTGCGCGCCCCGGGCTCGATCGGCGCCTCCGCCTGGCCGGCCCGCGTCTTCAAGGGGATGCGCCTGCCCGGCCAGATGGGCAACAAGCGCCGCACCCAGAAGGGGCTCGAGATCGCCGACGTCGACGCCGAGCGCAACCTGCTCTTGATCAAGGGCTCCGTTCCCGGGGCCAAGAACGCGATTCTGGAGATCCGTACCGATGGCTAGTGCCAAGGCCCCCAAGGTGCCCGTCCTGGGCAAGACGACCAAGGCCGAGGTCCCGGCCGACCTGTTCACCGAAGGCTTCCACCAGTCGCTGGTCCACGAGGCCGCCCGCGCCGACGCGAACTCGCGCCGCCAGGGCACGGCCTCCAGCCTGACCCGCGGCGAGGTCTCGATGACCACCGCCAAGGCCTGGCGGCAGAAGGGCACCGGCCGCGCCCGCGTCGGCGCGCTCAGCGTGCCGAACCGCTACGGCGGCGGCGCCGCCTTCGGCCCCAAGCCGCGCAAGTACACCGTCAAGGTGAACCGCAAGGCGCGCCGCAAGGCGATGCGCTCCGCGCTCTCGGTCCACGCCGAGCGCGGCTCGGTCGCCGTGGTCAAGGCCAAGGACTTCGAGGCCCCCTCGACCAAGGCCGCCGCGGCCGCCCTCGACAAGTGGGGCGCCAAGCGCTCGACCCTGGTCGTGATCCTGGGCGAGGAGACCGGCATCCTCAAGAGCTTCCGCAACATCCCGCGGGTGAGCGTGCTCGAGGTCGGCGCCGTCGGCGTGGTCGACGTGATCGGGGCCGCCTCGATCGTGATCTCGGAGGGCGCCCTCGAGGCGCTGGCCGCCCGCGCCGGCAAGGCCGAGGAGGCCGCCGCAACCGCAAAGACCGAAAAGGACGGTGAGTGATGGATCCGCGCAGCGTGATCATCCGACCGGTCGTGTCCGAGAAGAGCTACGCCCTGATGGCCGCCCGGAAGTACACCTTCCGGGTCGACGACCGGGCCCACAAGTTCGAGATCGCGGACGCGGTCGAGAAGGCCTTCGGCGTCGAGGTGGTCAAGGTCCGGACCTCCAAGGTCCGGTCCAAGCCGAAGCGGCGGGGCATCCACCAGGGCCGCAGCCGGTCCTGGAAGAAGGCGATCGTAGAGCTCGCTCCCGGCGACAGCATCGAGCTGTTCGAGGGCGCGGCGGTAGAGGGCTAGGAACTAGGAACACATGGCTATTCGCAAGACAAAACCGACCAGCCCGGGGCGCCGCTTCGCGACGTACCAGGTGCGTGAGCAGCTCACCGCGAGCGAGCCCGAGCGCAAGCTGACCGAGGGCCTCAAGAAGTCCGGCGGCCGCAACGTCAACGGGCGGATCACCGCCCGGCACCGCGGCGGCGGCGCCAAGCGGCGCTACCGCCTGATCGACTTCAAGCGGACCCGCGACGGCATCCCGGCCAAGGTCGCCACCATCGAGTACGACCCCAACCGGAGCGCCTACATCGCGCTGCTCCACTACGCCGACGGCGTCAAGAGCTACATCCTGGCCCCGGCGCAGATCAAGGTGGGGGACACGGTCTACTCCGGCCCCGGCTCCGACATCAAGCCCGGCAACTGCCTGGCGCTCGGCGACATGCCGGTCGGCACCACCGTCCACAACGTCGAGATGAAGGCCGGCCAGGGCGGCAAGCTCGGCCGCTCCGCCGGCACCGCGATCCAGCTGGTGGCGAAGGAGGGCGACCACGTCACCCTGCGCCTCCCGTCCTCGGAGATGCGGCTGGTCCGCAAGGAGTGCCGGGCGACGATCGGCGCGCTCTCGAACGCGGAGCACCAGAACGTCAAGATCGGCAAGGCCGGACGCAACCGGCACAAGGGCAAGCGCCCCCAGACCCGTGGCATCGCCATGAACCCGGTCGACCACCCGCACGGCGGTGGCGAGGCGCACAAGACCCCGGGCGGCCATCCGGTCACCCCGTGGGGCAAGCCCACCCTGGGTTACCGGACCCGCAAGAAGAACAAGCCGTCCAACCGCTACATCGTGCGCGGCCGCCGTCGCGGGAAGAAGAAGGGTAGATAGACCATGGGTAGGTCAACCAAGAAGGGCCCGTACGTCGAGGAGCGCCTGATGGGGCGCATCGAGGCGATGAACGAGGCCGGAAACAAGCAGATGGTCAAGACCTGGTCCCGCCGGTCGACCATCTTCCCGGAGATGGTCGGTCACACGATCGCGGTCCACGACGGCCGCAAGCACGTGCCGGTCTTCATCTCCGAGTCGATGGTCGGTCACAAGCTGGGCGAGTTCGCCCCGACCCGCACCTTCCGCTCCCACACCGGGGGCAAGGACTGATCGTGGCCGCCACCAAGTCCAAGCAGACCGAGGGGCCGGTGCTGGTCCGGGCCACCGCCAAGTACGTGCGGGTCTCGCCGCGCAAGGCCCGCCTGGTCGCCGACCAGATCCGCGGCAAGCACATCGACGACGCCCGCTCGCTGCTGCAGTTCTCGCCGCGCGCGGTCTCCAGCGACATCTCGAAGGTGATCGAGTCGGCTGCGGCCAACGCCGAGGCCAACCACGACCTGATCGGGGACGAGATGGTCGTCCACGAGATCCGGGTCGACGAGGGCCCCACCCTGAAGCGGTTCCGGCCGCGCGCCCAGGGCCGGGCCCCCCCGATCCACAAGCGCACCTGCCACATA
>Ga0182793_1002304_pt1 | contig 11078 bp, 10 predicted proteins | sample Passage237A_FD_130498 | JGI IMG/M metagenome (GOLD analysis project Ga0182793, IMG submission 130498) | Cellulose adapted compost microbial communities from Newby Island Compost Facility, Milpitas, CA, USA - Passage2 37A (version 2) (version 2) ...
TCCGCGGGCTCCAGATGTCGAGATGCCGTTACGGCTTATCCGTAGCAGCGTCGTCTAAGCGTCGTCTACTGGAGCCCGCGCAGGCGGGCTTGAATCACAGAAGCCGGGACTTCAGTCCACGGCGGCAATGGGGCGGCAATGGGGCTGCGACAATCAGGCCCGCGGTTTCACCGCCGGGCGCGTCAGGGCAGCGGAAGGTGGAAACGTGAACGAGCAATCACAGAAGATGGAAATCACCGTTAACGGCGAGAAACACCAGGTCACGGCCGACCCGGAGCAGAGCCTGCTCACGGTGCTGCGCGACCACCTGGGCCTGACCGGCGCGAAGTACGGCTGCGGCGAGGCGCAGTGCGGCGCGTGTACCGTGCTGCTGGACGGCAAGGCGGCCCGCTCCTGCGTGACACCGCTTAGCTCTGTCAAGGCGCGGGCGGTGACCACGGTCGAAGGGCTGGAGAAGGACGGGAAGCTGCATCCGGTGCAGGAGGCGTTTCTGGCTGAGGATGCCATGCAGTGCGGCTACTGCATCACGGGCATGATCATGACCGGTGTCAGCCTGATGAACCGCAACCCGAAGCCCACCGAGTCCGAGATCCGCCGCACGTTCGAGGGCAACGTCTGCCGGTGCGGCTCACACCCCCGCATCCTGGCCGCCCTGCGCCGCGCTGCGGCCAGCGGGGAGGCTGGCGAGGCTGCGAAGGAGGGCGCGGAATGAGCGAGAAGCAGACGCCTTTGCGGATCGACGGCTACGAAGAAGAGATCGAGGCGGAGCGCTATGAGCTGCGCGAAGGGCCGGCGTACCGCTTTGGTGTGGCGCGGCGCGACCTGTTCCGCGCGCTTGGCGCGGGCCTGCTGGTAGTCGCCGTGGCCCCGGCTTCCGATACCCGACCAGCTGAGGCGGCCGCCGCCCCGCAGCAGGAGTCCGGAGGCGGCGGTGGGCAGCGGCGAGGCGGCGCAGGCCGGGGGGCGGGCGGCGCGCCCCAGGAGATCGCGGCGTGGCTGCACATCGGCGAGGACGGCACCGTCACCGCCTACTCCGGCAAGGTGGAGGTGGGACAGAATGCGCGCACATCGCTGGCGCAGGCGGTGGCGGAGGAGCTGAACGTTCCGCTGGCGTCGGTCCGCATGGTGCTCGGGGATACGGACCTCACCCCCTACGATGCCGGGACGTTCGGCAGCCGCACCACGCCCGCCATGGCGCCGCAGATGCGTCGCGCCGCCGTGGCCGCACGCGAAACGCTGCTGGACCTGGCCGCCGAGCAGATGAAGGTGGCGCGGGGCGACCTGGTCGCCGCCGAGGGGAAGGTCGTTCACGCAGCGTCGCAGCAGGCGCGCGGCTACGGCGAACTGACACGCGGCCAGAAGCTGACGAAGCAGATTGAGGGCGAGGTAGCCCTGACTCCGCCCGACCGGTGGACGGTCGCCGGGAAGTCCGCCCCCAAGGTGAACGCCCGCGACATCGTAACCGGGAAGCATCAGTATACGTCGGACATCCGGCGGCCCGGAATGCTCCACGGCAAGGTCCTGCGCCCTGCCGCCTACGGCGCGACGCTGGTGTCTCTGGATGCCAGCGCAGCGGAGAAGATGCCGGGCGTGGTCGTGGTGCGCGACGGCGACTTCGTGGGGGTCGCTGCCCCCGGCAGCAGCCATGATGCAAACCTGGCACTATTCGCCCTGAAAGCGGAGTGGAAGGCGCCCACGGACGCGCCCGCGGCGAAGGACCTGTTCCCTCTGCTGAAGCAGCCCACGGAGGGGGGCCGCGGCCAGAACGACGCGCGCGGCTCGGTGGCGGACGGGCTGGCGTCCGCGGCGCACAAATTCGAGCGGACGTACACCGTGGCCTATATCGCGCACGCGCCGCTGGAGCCCCGGGCGGCGGTGGCGGAGTGGGGCGCGGACGGGCGCCTGACCGTCTGGACCGGGACGCAGCGCCCGTTCGGCGTCCGCGGCGAGCTCGCGCAGGCGTTCAGCCTGCCTGAGGAGAAGGTGCGCGTTATCGTGCCGGACACGGGCTCGGGCTACGGCGGCAAGCACACGGGCGAGGCGGCGATCGAGGCGGCGCGCCTCGCGAAGGCGGCGGGCAAGCCCGTCAAGCTGGTGTGGACCCGCGAGGAGGAGTTCACCTGGGCGTACTTCCGCCCGGCGGGCGTGATCGAGGTGACCAGCGGCGTGGCCGCGGACGGCACGATCACGGCCTGGGAGTTCCACAACTACAACTCCGGCGGCTCGGGCCTGCGCCCGGTCTACGACATCGCGAACCAGCGGTGCGCGTTCCACCCGGCGCGCTCGCCGCTGCGGCAGGGGTCGTACCGCGCGCTGGCGTCCACCGCGAACCACTTCGCGCGCGAGATGCAGGTCGACGAGATGGCGCGGGCGGTGAAGATGGACCCGCTGGCGCTGCGCCTGAAGAACCTGAAGGACGAGCGGATGCGGGCCGTGCTCCAAGCGGCGGCGGACGGCTTCGGGTGGGGCAAGGCGAAGCCGGCCGAGGGGCGCGGCTTCGGCATCGCGGGCGGCTTCGAGAAGGGCGGTTACGTCGCGAACTGTGTCGAGGTGTCGGTGGAGCCGGGCAGCGGTAACGTCCGCCTGCGGCGCGTGGTCACGGCGTTCGAGTGCGGCGCGATCGTGAACCCGGAGCATCTGGAGAACCAGGTCGAGGGCGCGGTGATCCAGGCCATCGGCGGCGCGCTGTTCGAGGCTATCGACTTCGCGGACGGGCGGATCGGGAATCCGTACTTCTCGATGTACCGGCTCCCGCGCTTCAGCGATGTTCCGCCGGACATGAAGACGGTGCTGGTAGATCGCAAGGACCTGCCCTCGGCGGGCGCGGGCGAGGCCCCGATGGTGGCGCTGGCGCCCGCCATCGGGGCGGCCATCTTCGACGCCTGCGGGGTGCGCCTGCGCGCTCTCCCGCTCGCCCCGAAGGGGGTACCGAAGGACGCGAAGGCATGAGGTACGGCCCCCACCACAACGCCTACGGTCGCTACGAACTCGCGCGCTGCGTGGTGGAGGGCATCCGCCGCGCGAAGCGGAATCTGGTGGAGCGCCTGGCGGCGGACGCGGCTCCGTTCGACCCAAGCCCGGCCTCCGTCACGGCGGAAACGCCCGAGGGAAGGTAGCCAATCCGGCGCCTTCTCCGGGCGCGCAGAGAAAGGAACCAGTTACCGTATGGATGTCGCCGTCCTGGGGGCGAGCGGAGACTGCGGGCGTGAGATCGTCAGCCAGCTCGTGGCGTCGCGGCTGCTGGCGCCTACGGAGCGGATGCAGCTTGTGGGGAGGGCCGAAGGACGCTCCGCGCGCATGCTGTACGGCTTGGCGTCGGATCTGGCGGACGCCCACGCGGAGTACCTGCCGGAGATCGACGTGGCCCTGTCGCCGCGTGAGATTATCGCGGACCTGTGGGTGGTCGCCACCGGGGCTACCATGCCCACCACCACCGGGCAGGTGGTGGATCGGGACACCCTGGCGATGGGAAACGCCCGGGTCTTCGCGGAGTACGCGGAGACGCTGGCTCGGTACGGTCAGGGCACCGAGGTGGTGGTGGTGGTCTCAAACCCGGTGGAGTTGGGCGTCGCCCTGTTCGCGCGGGCCATCGGGAGGCACCGGGTTATCGGTATTGGAGCCTACCAGGACTCGCTGCGCTTTCGGCGCGAGATCGCGGCGGATCTGGGGGTGCGACGCCAGCGGGTCTCCGGCTTCATGTTGGGCGAGCATGGCGAGGGACAGGTGCCGGTCTGGTCTGGCGTGAAGGTGCACAGCATCAGCAGGGATGAGCAGGCGGCGGCGCTGAAGCAGGTGCGCCAGGGCACCGAGGGCGCCTCGTTTCTGGAGATGTGCCGCGCGATGCGCGGCACGATGAACGCACTGATCCAGGACGGCCGGATACAGGAGGCGTTCGCCTATGTGGACTCCCTGCCGCCGGATGTGCGCGTGGTGCTGAAGCCCTACGTCACCCACCTCTCGGGCGCCAAGACGGTGCTCGCTACCGCAAACGTCACCGTGTCGCTGGTGGAGACGCTGTTGCGCGGGGATGAGGCACTGATTGCGGGTCAGGTGCAGCTCACCGAGGGCGAGTTCTACGGGATGTCGGGGCCGCTTGGCGTACCGGTCATTGTCAGCCCCGGGGGCGTGCTGCGCGTGGTGGAACTTCCCATGTCCGCGCAGGAGCAGGCGGACCTCACCTACGTCTCCGAATCCGTGAACGCCAAGGTGGCCGGATGGATGCGGTCGCTGGAAGAGGAGGGGATACCCGTATGAGCGACGGCTCGCTGCTGCATCGGCACACGTTCCTGCTGCGCTTGAACGACCGGCCGGGGGGCATGGAACTGATCGCGGCGACGTTCGCGCACCGGGGCATCTCGCTGACCGCAACACTGGGCAACGATGGGACCCTGGACCCGTCAGGCCGCGCGACGGTCCTGGTGACCTTCACCAGCACGGAGGCCCGCAAGGAGGCGCTGAAACTGGCGCTCTCGCGCCTGTCGCGCCTGGTGTCGCTCATTGAGGAGCCGGATGACGCACCGGAGACGCGCATCGCGGCACTGGTGCGGCTGCAACCGGACGCGCCCGCGCCTGTGCTAAACGGCGCGGGCAGCGTCGAGGTGGTCCACCGCGACCCGGACACGGGCGAGATTATCTACAGCCTCCTCGGTGCGCCTGAGCCCGTCGGGGAGACTCTGGACCAACTGCGCGCTTCGGGCGCCCTGCGGGCCGTCACCTACACCATGCTCGCTGTGTGACGCCCTGCGCGCTCAGCGGCGGGGGGCGAGGCCGCGCCAGGAGGGCGTCCCTCCCCGGGGGGCGGGGCTGCGGGCGGCAAACCGCCCCTCCGCCCCCCCCCCTTCGCCCCCGCTTTCGAGCGGGTAGCCGTTCTCGTCGTTCAGGTAGCGGGCGTCGAGCAGGCCACTTTCGTGCAGGGCCTGCAGGGACTCCGGCAGTTCGTCGTAGGCGAGGCGGTAGGCGTACACCGCGCGCCCGATACCGATGCGGTAGAAGTGGGCCTCGTTGTTGGTCTTGGGCGAGCGCACGGCGGGCGGGGGCAGCTTCAGCAGGCGCAGCGTCTCCACACCCAGGGAGCGGGCGTCCGGCGCGGCGGGCCGGAACGTCAGCGTGTGCTCGCCCTTCGTGAGTTCGTGCGTCCCGAGCATCGCGTCCGGCATGACGTACCCCCGTGAGAACCCGGAGGGTCGGAAGGTCACCGCGGGGTGGGCCTCCTTGCCGTCGATCTCCACGGCGAAGCCGCCGCCGGTGCCCCCCTCCCCTCCCGGGAACCCCATCAGGCGCGCGACATAGCGGCCGTCCTCCTCCACCGTAAACGGCAGCGTGATGCGGTCGCCCGGTTGAGCGTCCTCCCAGGCGAGCACAGGGCGCCCGCCGAACATGCCGGTGGACTGCACCTTCAGGCGTGCCGCGCCCTCGGCCCGCGCGCGACGGAAGGTCCGAACGAGGTGGTGGGTCACCCAGGGCACGCACCGCTCGGGGTAGCCGGGGAGTTCGCCGAAGGGGGCGGGTTCGCCGGTCTGGTACCAGAAGGCCACACTGGAGAAGAAGTCCGGCCGCTCGATGTACCAGGCGTCCTCGGAGAGCGGGGCGTTGCCCTTGTGCTCCATGGTCACCTTCAGGCTCCGGGTGAAGCGCACGGGGTCGGGAATGTGCCAGCGGTACATCACGCCGCCGTCGCCCTCGCTCCAGCCCTGCCAGTGCGGCTGGCCGAACCAGTGGCTGGGGCGGGGTCGCATCGCCCAGGCGTCGTTGAAGTAGTCCTCGGAGCCGGTGCCCTGGAGGCTGGGCACCTCCTCACCGTCGATGTAGAAGAAGTCGTCGCCCTCGCCAAACCAGCCGTCCTGGGCGTTGGTCACGGACATGACGGTGCCCACGTACTGCCCCGTCCCCTTCAGGTCGGCGATCAGGTAGTCGCGCCCCATGACGGCGGGGTACTCCTGACGGTAGCGGGCGTGGAAGTAGCCCGTGCCCTCGGGGAGTTCCGGCAACTCAACCCAGTCCACCTGCCAGTACAGGCCGTAGCCGCGATTCGGGTTATCGTTCGTCACGGTGATGCGGGCGGAGCGCGCGAAGGGCATGCGCCAGTAGCAGGTCAGGCTCCCGGACGGGGACACCTGCACGGGCACGCTCTCCACCACCTCGGGCGCCTGCCCCACGGCGAAGAAGTCGCCCAGCGGCGCCTCGACCCCGGGCTCCGCGCGGCCGTCCCAGTAAATGCGCAGCGTCAGAGCGTTCAGTTCCCCCATCCCTCCGGCGTGGCTGGTGAACCACATATGGTTGATGCAGCCGGGTCCCTCCAGCAGCGGCATCTCCAGCACGTCGCCGGGCTGGAGGTACGTGCTGTCGAAGTTGCCGTCGTTCCAGTTGGGCTGTTCGTTGCTGGAGACGCGGCGGCTCCGCCCCACCGGGGGCAGCGCGAGTGCACCGAGCAGGTCGCCGAATGCGGGATGAGACATCGTTGTTTCCGTTCTCCTCCGGGAGTTCGCGCGCCGCACTGTCGGGCGCGCTCGGTCCTTCATTCGCCCGCCAGGCACACGAATCCTGTCGAAACCGGGGCAGCTTAACCCGCAGGACTTGCGGCATAATTTGGGAGAGGGCGATGTCATACGCCCTGCTCACAGGAGAGACATCATCATGCGCAACCTTCCCCGTCAGGTCGATCTGCGAAGCCGCTATGCCGCGTACGGACTGGAGCCGCGGGCGCAGGGACGCCGGGGTACCTGCTCGCTGTTCGCGCTCGTGGGCGTACTGGAGTTTGAGCGCGCCGCTACCGGCGGCGCGCGTCCCGGCGAGCGGCTGAGCGTGGAGTTCCTGAACTGGGCGTCGCACCAGACCAACGGGCGCCGGCAGGATGGCTCGTTCTTTTCGGACGCCCTGGAGGGGCTGCGCCGCTTCGGCATCTGCGGCGAGTCGCTGCTGCCCTATGCGGAGAGCTACGATGCCGACGCCGCGCCCCCGGACGCTGCGCTGCGGGATGCCCAGAAGCGGCGCACCGATTTCCGGGTCCACTGGATCAAGGAGTGGGACGTAAAGACGGGCCTCACCGAGGAGCACCTGACGGCCATCCGCCGCCGCCTCGCGGAGGGGCACCCGGTCGCCGCGGGTATGCGGTGGCCGAAGAAGGCGACGTTCGCGCCGGGCACCCGCCTGATCGTTCACCCGCCGCCCCGTGATGTGTTCGATGGGCATAGCGTCGTCCTCGTCGGCTATACCGACGATCCGGGGCTGCCTGGAGGCGGCGCCTTCCTCTTCCGCAATTCGTCGGGGCCGGACTGGGAGGAGGGGGGCTACGCCCGCATCTCCTACGCCTACGCCCGCGACTATGTCAACGACGCCGTGGCGGTGACGCTGGGAGGGAAGCAATGAGCGAGCGCGGCTTTGCGCGCCTCGGCGCGGATATCGACGCGATTCTGGCCGATGCGAAGGGCGTGATCGGCGTTTGCGTGCGGGACCTGGCGACGGGCGAGGAGGTGGGTACGCTGCCGGACGAGCCGTTCCCGATGGCCAGCGTCTCCAAGGTCCCGATCCTCGTGGCGGCGTACCGCCGGGCGGAGGAGGGCGCGCTGGACCTGGCGGAGCGGGTGACGCTGACCGACGCGTGCCGGGGCTTCGGCAGCGGTCTGCTCAACTTCTTCGACAGCGGACTGAACCCGACCGTGCGGGACCTGCTGCACCTGATGATTATCGTCTCCGACAACGCCGCCACGGACCTGGTGCTGGAGCGGGTGGGCGGCCCGGCCGCGGTCACCGCGGTGATGCGTGACCTCGGCATCACCGACATCCGGGTGGACCGCACCATCGCGCAGCTCCTGGGCGACTACTTCATCGCGCTGGACCCCGGGCTGGAGGGGATGCGCTACGGGGAGTGGGACGCGCGCTGCGACGGCATCGAGGGCCTGCGGGAGCGCAGCGAAGACCTGGAGGTGGTACGGGAGGCGGTGAACCGGGCGACGGAGGGGCGGGACCTCTCCTCTCCGCACGCGATGGCCCGGCTGTGCGCCCTGATCGCACAGGACGGGTGCGCCTCCGCTGAGTCCTGCGCCGCGATGCGCGACATCCTCGGCCGCCAGCAGCTTAACGGGCGCCTGCCCCGCCACCTACCCGCCTTCTGGCGCTTTCCGCACAAGACCGGCACGCTGGGCTCCGGGGCGGTGGTGAACGATGCGGGCATCCTGTATCACCACGGGGAGCCGGTGGCGGCTGTAGCCGCGTTCTGCCGGGACATGCGCGACCCGGTCAGCGACACGGAAACACGGCTCGCCCGGGTAGGCCGGGCGGTCTGGGACCATTACGCCGGCGCCGCAGCAGCAGGAACGGCGGGAAAGGGGCCTGAACAGTAAGCCATGAGTGAAACTACCACTGGAGCCTCCCCGGGCACCGGGGCCACGCAGCCGTTCGGCCCGGACGGCGTACCCGTCTCCCGCATCGCGCTGGGCTGCATGGGCCTGGCCGGGACCTGGAACCCGGCCGAGGTCGGTCCCGAGAACATCCGTCGTGCTATCGCCGCGTTCGAGGCTGCGCTGGATGCCGGGATCACGTTCTACGATCACGCCGACATCTACGGCGGCACCGCCTGCGAGTCTGTCTTCAAGGAGTGCCTCGCGGCGGTGCCCGGCAGCCGCGAGCGCATCTTTATTGCGACTAAGGTCGGCATCCGCTCCGGTTACTACGAGCACACGGCGGGCTACATCCGCGAGTCCATCGAAGGTTCGCTGAAGCGGCTCGGCGTGGAGTACGTGGACCTGTACCAACTGCACCGCCCCGACCCGCTCACCCACCCCGCTGAGACGGCTGCCGTGCTGGACGAACTGGTGGAAAAGGGCCTGGTAAAGTACGTCGGCGTGTCGAACTACTACCCGCAGCAGGTCCTCGCGCTCAAGCGCTATTTGAAGGCGCCCATCGTCTCCAACCAGATCTCGCTGTCGCTGCTGCGCCTCGACCCGATCTACGAGGGGCACGCGGGCGCGCCGGGGTCCCCCGGCGGCGTCGGAGATGGGGTGCTGGATCAGTGCCTGGAGCTGGGCATCACGCCGCTGGCCTATAGCCCACTGGCGAAGGCGTGGCTCTCCGGCCACAAAGAGCCGCCCGCGGACCACCCGCAGCACGAGCAGATCACCCGCACCGTCGCCGCGCTCCGCGAGGTGGGCGAGTCGTACGGCGGCGCCAGCCCGACCCAGGTCGCGCTGGCGTGGCTGCTCGCGCACCCGGCGGGCGTCATCCCGCTCGTGGGATCGAATAACCCGGACCACATCCGGGAGGCGGCGGGGGCTTCGACGCTCTCCCTTTCCCGGACGGACTGGTACAAGCTCTGGGTCGCCGCCCGCGGCCAGCGCGTGCCGTAGCTTCCCCGGCGAGACGAACGAAAAGGGCGGAGCACCGTCTGTGGCGCCCCGCCCCGTTTATCTGCTTCTCTTACCCTTGCGGGTGTTTCAGCCTTTTTCGTGTTGTGTGATCTTCCCCGTGTGACCTTCGCTTGTCTCTCCGCATCCGTTATTCAGTTTTTGCTCTCTATTCAGTTGTCGCTATTCGATTTTCCGATTCTGTTGTCTTCCTGATTGTCATCAGCCTTCCGGCTGACACCTGTTATATACCTGCGCCCCTTCGCGGGTAAACGTTCGGCAGAAAAAATTCTCGTGATCCTCGCGCCGCCTCCACACGTTCGCCACACGCCCGGCGGATACCCTGTCCCAACACGTCTGCGAAAGGGACTTCTCATGCCTGTACGACTGAAGACGGTCACGTTCCCGGACGGCACGGGCAGTATCGGCCTTGCGCCCGGGTGGAAGATTGACGACCAGAAGCGCGACTCGATCCTGCTCTCAGGTCCGGACCGGGCGTCGATGCGCTTGGGGCAGTACGGCACCACCGTTCAGCCCGCCGTCGTCCAGTTCGGCGCGGAGAACTACTTCACGGTGGTCCAGAACCTGAGCGACCCGGTCGCCGCGACCGCGGCCTACGTGGAGCAGGCCAGCCGCCGCGCCGGGAAGCCCCTGCGCCTGCGCGTGCTGGAGGTGAAACCGGTCGGCGGCGGCGGGGGCGGCGGCTCCAACGCCGTCATGATGCACTACCGCATCGAGGGGGCGGTCGTGGAGGAGGGCTACGGCTTCTTCGCCGCCGGGCCGGTCGGCAGCGGCATGGGCCAGTTGTACTCGTCGTTCGCCACGGCCCCGCCCGCGGCGTTCAAGAAGCACTTTGTGACGATGCTCGCCATCTGGCGCTCGCGGCGTACCAACTTCGGGCACGCCGCCTTCACGGAAACGCCTGCCGAGGTTGCGCTGAAGATGCGGACGCTCCAGGAGCACGGCAAAGAGGTTCGCAAGCTGTTGTAGCAATGGGGCCAAAGGAGAAGAGAGGGTGTCACAGGCAGGGCGCGCCGGATTCCGGCGCGCCCTTCGCCTTTGTCCTACTACGAACCCGCTACGCGATCAGGTCGGTGATGACGCGGGCGGGTTCGACGCCCGTCAGCTTCTGGTCGAGGCCCTGGTACTTGTAGGTGAACCGCTCGTGGTCCACCCCGAGCAGGCGCAGCACCGTGGCGTGGAAGTCGTGGATGTGCACCGGGTCCTTGACGATGTTGTACGAGAAGTCGTCGGTCTCGCCGTAGATGGTGCCTGCCTTGCAGCCGCCGCCCGCCATCCACATGGTGAAGCAGCGCGGGTGGTGGTCCCGCCCGTAGTTCTCCTTCGTCAGGCCGCCCTGTGAGTAGATGGTGCGCCCGAACTCACCGCCCCAGATGATCAGCGTTTCGTCCAGCAGGCCGCGCGATTTGAGGTCCTGCACCAGGGCGTAGCATGCCTGGTCGATGTCCTTACACTGCATGGGCAGGCGTCCGGCGACGTCCGCATGGGTGTCCCAGTTGTTCAGGTACACCTGGACGAAGCGGACGCCGCGCTCGACCATGCGGCGGGCCATAAGCGCGGTGTAGGCAAAGGTGCCCGGCTTGCGCGCCTCTTCGCCGTAGAGCTGGTAGGTGCTTTCCGGCTCGTTCTTGACGGCGGTCAGTTCCGGGACGCTGGACTGCATACGGAACGCCAGTTCGTACTGGGCAATGCGCGTGTGGGTCTCGTCGTCGCCCACGA